>Ga0255757_10000172_pt1 | contig 62574 bp, 46 predicted proteins | sample 071ome_27_FD_179957 | JGI IMG/M metagenome (GOLD analysis project Ga0255757, IMG submission 179957) | Coastal salt marsh microbial communities from the Groves Creek Marsh, Skidaway Island, Georgia - 071409AT metaG (version 2) | ecosystem: Environmental > Aquatic > Marine > Intertidal zone >...
TTCGATCTATGTAGGTTATATCCTTGGTGAACATCTCAACGAAGCATCGTTGTGGTTCTCATGGATTTGTGGAATCCCAATTCTTCTGTTAGTGTTCACAGAAGGAATTGGTAGGGTCATTCAAAAAATACACACGAAGAAATAATTCTCGCATCAATCCTTTGGGTTAAAAAATTCGTCAATACGGCAGTAAATCTCATTTTCAAATTTTGCAATTTTTGCAACTACTTCATTCTTTGACGGCCCATCTTCCTTCAGAACAGGAACCATGGCAGACCATACGCCTTCGCCCTTAATCCTCGAATAAATAGCTGCTGAAACGTGTGTAGCAATCAATACATAACTGAGACTTGCTGAAAATTCATGCAAGCCTAAGGCTACATCCTGCATCCAGCCATCCTTTATCCCCATGGTGAATAATCCAGCAATAATCAATCCAGATAGTGGAAGCAAAATTAGGCACAAGTACATCGAAATGTGCACTGTTTTTCCGATTAAACGATGAATTCTATGAACGGGAACTTGTGCTCCAAGGAAATTATCAAATCTGCGCATGTAAAAATATCTCATGATTACAATAGCGAGAAATACGCTTGCGAATATCACTTCGAAGATTAGTAAGCTATTATCTTCTAATTCAGAAATGTTGTCTAATTGTTTGAATATTCCATAGGAATAGAGTAAGATGAAACTCCAATGGATTGATTTCGCAACCCTAGTGTGTTTCTTCATCAAATATACTTATTTGTAAGATGGTAATAAATCATACTCAGACTGCTGTTAGTGTCCTTGAGAAGATAAGTCTCCATACTTCCGAATCACTTTGACTATCTTCACCTGCAAAGTATATGTTACCTTCATGGAGATGGATATCCCCAATTCGCCCCCCTGACGGGTCTAAATCAATTACCTGCCAAAGTGTTTCATTGATGGAATTGTATGCCCATAACTCTTCACCTGTAGCCCCGTCATTACCTGCGAAATAGACTGTATTTCCTCTGACGGTAAACCCGTTAGGAGCCCCGGAACCAGAAGTTGATTGGAAATTAGTTATCTCCCAAAATGAATTATTGCTAGAATCGTAGATCCACATTTCAAAAAATGAACCCGAAGTTGCCTGGAAATAAACTTGTGAGCCAAGTACGGCCATTTCTGAAGGCATGCTTGCTGCATTTCCAGTTCTAACATCTGCTGCGAGCCATGTAGAGTTGTTCGTTGTGTCATATACATGTAATTCTCTACCTGTAGTCCCATCGTTTGCAGCCATGTAAATTCTTGTACCTTGTACAGCAAGATGCTCAGGGGATGAGTCTATAATGCCGGGATTGATATCCTTGACCATGAATGTGGTGTTGGTGGCAGTCTCGTGCTTCCACAATTCGACGTTCCCATTGTTTGGACCCGCTGAGAAATAAAGGTCTGAGTTGACAACAGTCAACCAGGATGGTTGGATATCTGATTCCATTTTCCACACACTTAGATTAACAGTATCATACGCCCAAAGGTCAAACACAGTGTTTGCATTGTCGCGGGCTCCGAAATAAACTGTCGTTCCAATAAGGGTAAAATCTCCTGCAAAACTTCCTGAAGGCCCCGAATTTATATCAGAAATCATCCAATCTGATCCATTTGAAGGGTCATATATCCATGGCTCATTACCGTTTGCCAGACTTCCTCCAAGGAAGAATATCTGGCCACCTATCGCTCTTAATCCAAAAGCAGAACCTGAATATTCAAGAGATAATGTGTCATTGACGTCAAGTGACCATATTCCAAATGTGCTTCCATTATTTGCCGTGAAATATATCGTTGAGTTGATTGTCACAAATTCCGATGGAAAACTACCTCCCGTACCTAGGTTGATATCATTTACTAAATCAACTGAAAATATCGTACAAATCAGTGTACTTGTAATAATTTCCCCGGCCTCAAGAATTCCATTTTGTGCGATTCCACCTCCTGAACCATCATCCATTCCCTGCTGTAGTAATTGACCTGTTCCATTACATCCGAGGTAAGCAGGAGCGACTCCAAGCTTTGCAACAAGCATTGTTGTAGTGGAACTGCCGTTAGCCCCATCAGCACCATCTGAGCCATCGTTTCCGTTACAAACGAATACAAAATCATCGACTTCAGGAGATGATAGGATACCATCACCATTATCATCAATTCCAGTTTCAATAAGTGTGCCTCCATTTACGCAATTCACACCCGGATTTTCAATCCGTGATACAATCAATGAGCTCAGTCCGTCGTTTCCATCAGAACCATCTGTTCCATTTGCTCCATCTTGGCCATCAGAACCATCTACTCCATTTGCTCCATCTTGACCATCATTTCCATCGCTCCCGTTTGTACCGTCTACTCCATCAGCACCAGGATTTCCAGGCGTTCCAGGAGGCCCCTGTTGACCAGTCAAATTCACCTCTGACCAAATGCTACCTTGACATACTTCAAAACCGTAGGACTCAGCTACGAAAAATATCTGATTTTCAATCGATGAGTCACAAATTGGCAAATCATCAGAGGATTCTACAAGATGGAGACTAGATCCTGCTGTTCCATTTTCACCTTGAATACCACTTTCTCCTTTTGGACCTTGAGGGCCGTCTGAAATGAATGAATTGTAAAGGGTTAATGGAACCAAAACCATCATGCACGCAACGAGTAAAGTCTGTACTTTACCTGATTCTAAAACACCTATGCCAGTGGAATTAGCAACTTGGCTAGAAGCCATAGTCTCAGTCGGATTAATTGGTTCGGCTGAAGCGGAATGTTCTTTTTCGTTTGTTTGAACTGATTGGTCTAATCTCCACTGCTCTATCTGGGCTTGAGTCCAACCTTGTGCTAGCAATTGTTCATCGGTCCACATAAAACCACTTCATCTAGTCACATATAGTTGATTTTTGGAGCGAGGATTTGACAGACAGGAGTTTTCATCACTATTAGTTCCCAACGATATTACAATTCCTGCCAAGGTGAGTTTGAACCCGTGAATCTGTAGTAATTCTTTCCTTCATGAAGAAGCCATTCGTATCCATTTTCATCTGTGCTTTGGGCAGGTGTATCTAAACTCGGGCCACTTGCTGGCATTGGCGGTGGTGGCTGCAAAACTTCTGACTCCAATCGAGGAGGCGGTAGTTGTGAAGATGAATTTTCTGGGTCTTGTGGAGGCATCTGAGTAGAAATCGGTTGCGTCATCGGAGTTTGGTTTTGGATTACTGCAGGAACGTTATTTTGTACAGGCATGATTCTCAATTGATTATCCTCGTAGATCAACTGATGGACTTCGATACCTTTGCTATCAACAAGCGAATTGTCAAGTTTCAAAACGTGTGATTCAAATGCTTTAGTAAATTTCAGCATAGGCAGCCAAATCAGAGGATAGAACATCAAAACAAAAACCAGGGTCAATATCAAAATCATTGCTACGTAACCTACACCGGTGGTTATGTCTCCATCTTGGACTGCTGCAGATGAAATTCTCCATGCCGTCTGGAAAAAGATTACTAAAGCACCAAAACCTGCACCTACATTGGTCAAATCATTTGCTTTTTCACCGATAGGTGACATAGACCTGGTTTTCTTGTCTACTATCGATAATGAACTGTACCTCAAAACGAGAATCGGTGCGATAAGAACCGTGATGAAGGGAGAAAACATGAGAACTGCAATTATTCCCACTGAAGAATAAGCTTCTACAACTCTATCGAGTGCATCCGTGTTGTCCATAACACATTCCGCATCACATGTTGAGCCTACACTTTCATCATCACATAATCCGGTTAACTCTATTGTACCATCATCACAGATTACCGCATCTGGTATGTTTCCTTCAGTAACCATGCCCGTGTTTGATTGGGCGATTAAACTGATTAGGAAGAATAAAACAAAAACTGCAGTGATACTCAATTTTCGTGTCGCCCTAAACAATTCAGGTCTGGTTGATGTGGGATGGATTTTATATTCTGAGAAACGAATCAAGAATTTCTTTCCCGCGCTGAATACTGAAGCATAAATTGGCAAGATTATTTTTATGAATAATCGTGTAATTACGTTCCATAGACCTCCGACTAAGAAATAGAATATTATTGCAAAAATTATAGGTACACCCATAGTGAAAATTGAAAATATTATTAGTGGAGATAGTAAAAATGCCGCAATAAGATATTCTTTCATTGCACTTACCTTGGTTTCTTCTAAATATGCAATTCCTGATTCATCTGTATACGCCTGTTTGGGTTTTGGACCCATCGAATATTTGCCGATAAGAATCAGTAGCCCTTCGATATATGCCCATGGATATGTGATTAGAAGACCTGCCCCAAGGGTAATCAAAACCAAAAAGAATTGTGCAAAACCACGCTTCCAACGGCCTAAGTAGAAATTGTGGAAACCCAAAGGACCTAGAATTATAGCAATTAAAAAAGCTAAAATTTTACTTTTACTCTTGGGTAGATTAGACTCCGACATTGCGATTACTATAAGTTGATAGTTTATTATATTATACAAAGCAAGGTCAGAATTCAACTAAAGTATGTGATGGATCTTCATTTGTACTCGATTCAGCATTGCTTTTGTCACCAGAGTATGAGGATTTTTGTTCACCTGCAGGATTTTGTTTTGAAGCATTTTTTGCAATCTTAATTTCACCTGATTTCTTGACTTTTTTGTAATCTTCTATGTGTGAAAAAATCTCATAAAATCGAAAACCAGATTTAGTCCATACCGAAAAATACGGTTCAGCACTCCAACTACACTTAGGGCATTCTTTTCCAATCCCAGATGGATTTTTCGCTATTTTTACTCCACAATCATAGCAGTATTCTGGAAATTGGAAAACTTCTTTGCCGATTTTGATTCTGAAAACAATCTGATAAAATGTTAATTCAACAATTTTTATTATAGAAAATAATAGAATAAATAGAAAAATTAACCCTAACGGAAGTAGACATATGCCAAATATATATTCAAAACCGTCATCAAAGGTCACATCAAAGGTCATTTTAGTCCCTGTCAATTTATTTCTAATCTCTTGAAGTCGAAGAGAAAGATGATTCTATTAATCCCCAAAATCTCTGCCACGGTATCACATAGCGTAATAGAGCCATTACTCCAAGGAAAAGTAGAGCGGAAATGACAAGCCCATATGTCAGTGTGAGCTCAATTGACTCACTGACTTGTGATGCCCATTGAGACCCGGTAATACCCGAAACCCACTCCAAAAGAATAGAATGGAAACCTAATGCGATTGTTGTCGCTACTATCGTCATCGATAGGAAAATTGCTGTATGTCTTAAGTGGCCATTCATTAGATTATCCATCTGCCCGACATATTCAGGGTCTCTCTTACATGATTCAGGTAGCCTGTATGCATATTCAAGAAGACGGATTACTCCAAATGCTGATTCTTGGAATACCATCATTAGACAAGCGATTAGGATTAGAGAGAATTGTTCAGCTGTGACCAAACCAAAAACCTCAGGTTCGGAAACAATGATTTCCAATGTAGTAAGTTGAGCGCCATAGGTACCTAACTGATTCTTTATCAGAGGGAATGTCAAAATTGCGTGAATACCAAGGAATAGTAGCGTGAATCCAATCGACCATGCGACACCTCGTCTCGACAATCCCCAGATTCCTCTTGCGCCGGTAATAAGTGGAAGCAAGTACACTGCAAGGACTACGATTGAGAGCATCATCAATAATGGCCATTCAAGCAGTTGTAAGACATCATTGCCTGGAACGCTCCAACCATCTTGGAATAGTTGCCAAACATATCCGACTGTGAATCTACCTGCAAGTAGTAAAATCAGTCCAATAACGAAACCTAATCTGACTCTTTGCTGGAATTTAGGGGTTTGGAATGCCAATAATGCCATCAACCCGCCAAGACCCAATCCAAGCCCGATTGGGACGTAGAATCTAGCCAGTCCATCATTGCCAGCGCCGGTAAGCCAATCCGCAATAGGCAATTCTGTTCCGAGTGCGGTTTCAAGAGTATCAAACAGTAGAGTGTGGTCGATACTGCCAACCACATAAGTTGAAACAACCTCAAGGTACATCCAGACCAGAGCAAGTGTTGCTAACACCTGGAGCGTTACTATTTGCCACTGAACACGTAACTGACGTAGATGCAAGGAACGGGCTCCTTCTCCTTGTGGGGTTACTTCGCCTGCCATAATCTCACCTCAGTAACCCCTCACCTGCAGTAAGGCTTGTGACAAATCCATATCTGGCATCCAATCGATTACCTGACTGCCAAATCCTGCCAGTGATGTCAATCTATTCTGTCGTTCGAGTTTCAAAACTTCGTAAGACATTCTTGGAATTCTGCTAACCAATCTCTCGAAGTCAATCGAAGATGGAGAAAGTACGGTTACTTCGTGACCACGGCCTACAAGGTCTCTAACTGCTGCTGGAACCGTTCCATCACCCTCACAGGATGAGATGATGAATACTGGACTTCCTCGACTAAATCTTGCAGCGAGGCTGTTTGTAACAGCTTGTAGAGGCATGGTTCCTTTCGGTGCAACTCCTGCTAGAGATGATAAGATCTTGAAATACTGCTTATCTCCGGTATCTGGAGGAAGGAACGACAGTTTTTCGTCATAAATCGTCAGTGCGACAGAGTCTCTGCGCTTCAAGAAGAATGAAGCAAGACTAGCAGCGGCAACCGTTCCCATTTCTAGCGGATTCTTCAGAACCGTCCCGATTCTTGCGATGTCTCTACTATCCAAGATGATGTACAAGTCCGTTACAGCATCTCTACACTTTTCGTTAATCATCAGGTCTCCCGTTCGGGCGAACGCTTTCCAGTTGATGTTCTTAAACGGGTCACCCGGAACATATTCTCTCAGCGAGTAGAATTCAGTTCCCGGCCCGGGGGTTCTAAGCGTAGTAGCGCCAGTGTACATTTTTGCTGTTCTAGAGCGAATGAATGCTTCTTCTACATCTCTTATCTGCGGGAATACAATCATGTCTGAATGGTGGTCAACATACATTTCCTCCACTGACAAGTTGAACGTATTTCTGTAACGAAGAGAAACCGGTCCTAATGAGTAGTGTCCCCTGAGAGGGCACCGAAGGACGTAGCGAACCCTTGCGCTTTCACCTGGTTTGAGATTCAAACGCATTTGATTGAGACCGCTACGTAGTTTCATTTCGTGTGGAATGTTATCATAAACTTCTAGTTGCTGTGTTTTTCTTCGACTTCTATTGGTTACCAGCAGTTCGACATAGAGGTCGTCACCCTTGTACAGGTTATCAGCAGATAGTGTCCTTTGAACCTCAACGTCTCCATGACCGCTTACCCATGAATTAACCATGATGAAAGCGATGAATGAAATTCCCAGAATCATCATCTGATGATTGGATATCATCATTCCAATAAGTATCAGGGCGATACCACCTGTAAATGTAAAAGAAGCCTTTCTAGTCCACATCTACAATCACCTCACGTCTTCCCCCAAACCTTGATTCGTTTCACGATTGCAACGGTTTGTTCTAATGAATAATTCTTGTTTTCAAACACGAATTTTACCAATATCGGGTCATCTATCATCGATTGCAATTCTCTTGCTGGGAGCGAATCAAATTCCTCCCTAGTCAATCCATTTTGATTTCTAACCTTTGACAAGAAAACCTGCTTAATCTTGTTCGCCTTAGCGTAGTATGTATACCGATTTGCATCTCCAAACCCGTAATAGATGATGCTGAAGATGTGTCTCCATGCCTCCGGATCTTTCTTCTTTAGAAGGACCGCCTCGAATGCGATGAAGAGAATCAGGAATAGAAGTAGCATTGCTAATCCTTCACCGGTAAAGTAGACCAGCAAGAAATAGATGGTGTTGTAGGATTCTGAAGCGAGGTTTGGCTGAATATGCCTGCTTTCGTCAAAGATTACCATTGCGTTAGGTGCAAATCCTGGAGCATCGGGTGTTGACCCATCCGCATTTGGGTCGACCAGTGAATCCGCGATGTAGTCCATGGCCCACTTGCGATTGTCATTTCGAGGTATTGGATTTGTAGCATCTCCATATTTCCCATCATTGTATCCCTCGTAATCGTACAAAGCATTGGTTAGAATGGACCCGTCAGCAATGAATGTGATTCGGCCACCGTCTTTCATGTTGCAGTCTTGGGAAATACAAACCTCGATTGATAGATTGAACTGACCCCATTCATCAGGGGTTTCTGCTGTTTGTTCCGATCCAACCCAAATCTCTCCATCACCGTTAACGTCAATGGTTGCTTCTGCTGAGGTATATGCTCTAACTTCCGTCTTTGCCATTCCGGTTTTTGCGTTAGGAATGATGTCTATGCCCGTAATGTTATTTGTCAAAACTTGATATGATGCGTTGTAAACAATAGCTCCGTTATCCCAATGTTGTTCACAAACTCCAGCATCGGACTTTACCATTGTTCTTCCGTTGTAAACGTTACAAATGTGAGAACCCGTGTCCAAAACTGACCATCTGCTGTGATTCTCAAGAGTGTCTGGGTCTAGTTGTGTACCGTCCATTCCACAAGGTGCTTCTTGCATACACATCCAAACAAAGTTGTAATCTAGTTCAGTTACGTAAACCGTGTCATAAAGTTGGACTCCCTTGAAGCGAACTCCGAAAGCTTCAGCGATTGTGGAAGAATATCCAAAATCGTCCAAAACGAGTACGTCTCCACCAGCGAATACGAATTCTTTGATTGCATTAACTTCGGCAGGAGAATACCCATCTTCAGCCGCAAAGGTCAGCAGTCCATCGGTTGAGAACTGTGGAAGAGAAATTGTATCTCTTTCAACACCTGCGACAATAAATGTAGTATTTGCAGGGTCTTCGATGTCTGAAAGCAACAAAGGAGACGACACTAGCGACTTTGTTTCAATACCCATATCCTTCAGGTCTTGCCTGAAAGCGGACATATCGTTCCAATCATCATCATATGCAGAGTGCCCATCTTGACTACCGATGTTGATAACTTGTGATAAAACGGTAGAAAGGAGCATGATGAGAACGAACCAAAACGCAAACTGGAGGGCTATTCTCCTTTTATTAACGCGTGGGCCATCGCTCATTTTAACACACCTTGGTACAAGATTCAGACATAGACGGGAATTAGTGGGTTTAGAATGTTGTGCCTATGTGATACTGTATTGCTCACCTACGAAGCACAACTCTGTCGTCAAATTCCTTTACTTCTTGCGCGGGAATAACGCAAAGGTTGTTTTTCATCGACCAGGGTAATTTTGAAACATCGATTTCTTGTTCGACTTTTACCATAATCTCGGTTACATCCCCAGTCCTCGGATCGATAACAATATCCTGAAGCCGGCCCAATAATTCTCCACTGGAATCAACAACTTTCATGGACATGAATTCGTTGCTGAAACTTGGCATATTGCGACTCCGCTCCTGATATTCGTAATCTCACTAACCTATTCAATCAACCGCAAAAATCACATTGATTCCATGCCGAAACTGGTGTCCCTACTTCGCTTAATATTTGACAGGCCAGATGTAAGTCTCTCTTCCATCTTAGAATAATATTCTAGCATGTCAGGAGTAACTGTTGGTCGAACTCTTGAAATCGCATCTTCGAAGTGAGATTTTGTCACAGTCTTTTTCCCTGCACGCATTGCAATCAGCGCTGCTTCTCTACATACCGCTTCTATATCTGCTCCGGTAAATCCGTCAAGGCCACTCAGTATATCCTTCATAGAGAATTTACCAACCGGCATACCATCGCTGTGAATTGCCATGATGGCTTCCCTTGCCGGTTTGTCTGGTGGAGGAACGTGGAGAACTCTCTCGAATCTGCCACTTCTTAGAAGGGCAGGGTCTATCATTTCCGGCCTGTTTGTGGCAGCAACGACGATCACGCCGTCCAAGCTTTCTACGCCGTCCATGCTTGCTAGTAATTGATTTACAACTCTGTTTGCTACATCGGAACCTCCAGATTGCGAATTGGAAGACCTCATTCCAGCAATAGATTCGAACTCGTCGAGGAAAATAATCGAAGGCGAGGATTGCTTAGCCTTCTTGAAAATTTCTCTTATCGCCTTCTCAGACTCTCCAACCCATTTTGAAATCAATTCTGGCCCCTTTATCGAGATGAAATTGGCTTTTGCTTCGTTAGCAATCGCCTTAGCGAGTAGCGTTTTTCCAGTACCTGGTGCGCCGAATAAGACAATACCTCGAGGCGGCTTAATGCCAAAGTGCTCGAATAGTTCTGGCTTGGTCAAAGGCCATTCTACGCTTTCTTTGAGCCTGTTCTTAATCTCTTCAAGGCCACCGACGCTTTCCCATGAAACGTCAGGAACTTCGACGTAAATCTCTCTTAGGGCGCTTGGCTCGATTTCTCTAATTGCGAGACGGAAGTCATCCATTCGAACTTCCATCTTTTCGAGAACTTCTGGTGGAATTGTATCTTCATCAAGGTCGATTTCAGGAAGGTATCTGCGCAATGCCTTCATCGCAGACTCTCGTACAAGAGCAGCCAAATCCGCTCCAACAAATCCGTATGAGTTCTCTAGTACCCAATCTACGTCGAAATCGTCTGCTATCGGCATTTGTCTAGTATGAACATCAAGAATTTCCTTTCTACCGTCCCTGTCCGGCACACCGATTTCGATTTCTCTGTCGAATCGCCCTGGCCTTCTTAGAGCAGGGTCCATTGCGTCTCTTCTATTTGTAGCACCGATTACGATGACGTTGTCTCTTCCCTGCATTCCATCCATCAGGGTAAGCATTTGAGCGACTACTCTGCGCTCAACTTCACCACTAACGTCTTCTCTCTTTGGACAGATAGAATCGATTTCATCAACGAAAATAATTGCAGGTGCGTTATTTGCAGCCTCGTCGAAAATCTCCCTAAGCTGTTTTTCGGATTCCCCGTAATACTTGGAGATAATTTCTGGACCGTTGATCGTTGCAAAATGCGCATTCGTTTCTGTAGCAACTGCCTTTGCAATCATTGTTTTACCGGTACCCGGAGGCCCGTGGAGTAAAACTCCCTTAGGCGGATCAATTCCCAATCTTCTGAATAACTCAGGGTGCTTCAAAGGCAGTTCAATCATTTCCCTGACCTTTTGTAATTGTGAACCAATACCTCCGATATCCTCGTAAGTAATACCCTGATTCTGACCTACTTGGTCGTCATCGATTGCTTCATCTTTGATTACGATGTCAGTATCGGAATTAACCTGAACGATTCCTTTAGGTGTAGTCTGCAATACTGCGAACGGTAGAGCCTCAGCGAAGAGGGTCATACCCGGGATGAAAATTCTATCCCCAGCCATGACGGGTCTCTTATTCAATCCTCTGCGTGCGAACCCTTCAATGCCCGGGCCAAACTTTACCTGCTGTTTGTTTGCCATTACAGGAGACAGTACCAATTTCTTACAGATGTTGGCATCCACCTTCGAAACTGTAACTTTGTCGCCGAGACTTACACCAGCATTTTTTCTGATGATTCCGTCTATTCTGATGATGTCCATCTTTGCGTCTTCCGGTCGACTTCTCCAATATATGGCCGCTGTTGAACGATTATCTCCCTTAATCTCGACGATATCGCCCGGTTTCAAATCTAGGTCGTTTTCACCGCTTATTCTTGCGCGGCCATGACCAACGTCACTTGGAATTGCTTTGGATACCTTTAACGAAATTGATTCACCATCTTCCTTGGACATACATACCCCTCCAGACATCCTATCTTAAAGTAAGACCGTTTTTAATCCTCGCTTATTATCGAATCCGGTGGATTCATGTTCCTCATCATGTACGGCGAGCCATGACGCATGTTTTAGAAGCCGGTCTTGAACTAATCGATAACAACAATCCAAACGGATTACCAAAGGTCCAAGGATACAACATAATCAACGGACAACTAACACTTGCTTCAGATGGTGGAACATTTCTTAGTAGCAATCCTGCACATCTCGCTGACGAGTTAGGAATATTCCCTCTCTCCACAAGAGATGATGTCCGTTCCGCAATAGCAGCTGCTCGTTCCGCACTGGATGGCTGGTCAGCAACACCTGCACCAACTAGAGGACAAATCATTGGTAACATGGGTAGACTACTAATGGAGAATAAGGACGATTTAGTTCGATTACAAGCCCGTGAAATCGGTAAGACTCTGAAAGAATGTGGCGGTGAAATTCAGGAAGCAATCGACACTTGTTTATTCTTCCAATCTGAAGGTCGAAGACTATACGGTCAAACGGTAAACTCAGAACTTCCAGACAAGGAACTATTCACCTACAGGAGGCCTTTGGGGGTTTGTGGAATAATCAACGCTTGCAACTTCCCTTCAGCAGTTCCTTTCTGGAAAATGATTCCAGCAATAATTTGTGGCAACACATGCGTCTGGAAATCGCCTCAGGACTCCCCACTCCTTTCATACGCACTTGCTAGAGTAATGCATCAAGCAGGTTTACCGGATGGAGTAATCAATCTCGTTCACGGAAAGGGAAGCGGAGCAGGCCAATACATAGTTGACGCCGTCGATGAAGGTCTGATCAACAAAATTTCATTCACTGGTAGCACTGCTGTCGGAAAAGCAATCGGCGAAGTTTGTGGAAGAAACCTCGTTTCATGCAGTCTTGAATTAGGCGGAAAGAACCCTCTTGTCGTCATGCCTTCAGCAGACATCGACAATGCAGTAGCAGGTGCCTACTGGGGTGGTTTTGGAACAGCAGGACAAAGATGTACGAGCCTAGGAAATCTAATCCTTCACAAGGACATCTATGACGAGTTCATGGAGAAATTCATGGCTAAAGTTAGGGAGACAAGAATCGGTGATTCGCTACATCACAAGGATGTTTTGTACGGCTCAATGCTCTCAGAAAAATACGCTGGTGATTTCTTGAAGGGCATTGAGATGGTTGAATCTGATGGAGCGACAAAATTGTGGGGAGAAGGAAGAATTGCTACAGGAAATACACCAGAGAATTTCCAAGGCAATCCAGAGGACGGCGTCTACATGTGGCCTCACGTTTACGCTGACGTAACCGAGGACATGAACTGCTTCCATGAAGAGGTGTTTGGGCCTGTGGTAACCGTAGTCAAAGCCGATGATTTCGACCATGCATTACATCTAGCAAACGCAAGCCCTTACGGGTTATCAAGTGCTATTTACACAAATGACAGACTTGAAGCATACCGCTACAAGACTGGAATAAAGGCTGGCATGACCGGAATTAACAATTCTACTTCCGGAGCCGAAGCTCACCTACCATTTGGTGGAGTCAAGGGTAGCGGAAACGGCACTAGGGAATCCGGAATTTGGGTTATAGAAGCGTACTCTTACTGGCACGCAGTAAACGACGAACTGTCTGGAAAATTACAACTCGCACAGATGGATGTAGACGAAATTGAGATGGTTGAAGCAGAAGTTGACTTCTCAATTCTATCTTGAACAACATCCGAACAGGTCAAAGACCCCATGGTAGGTGGCCTTCTTTATCCGACCCCTGTAGGGGTCGGGGCTGGTGTACCAAATGGGTGAAGGACTCAAACTTCCGATGCTAAACGGAATGGGCAGAACAAACAGGATTGACAACTGGTGGGCACAACCTCTCACTATGGGAATTGCGTTGACTGCAGCCATGCTTTGGACTCTTTGGAGAGTCGTATTCTTCTCCGACCACATATCTTACGACGTAAACGGCGCACACGTCACTTCCCCGATGTTTTCTCCTAACGTACTTGAATGGAAGATGTTCAGTGGTTGGGAACACCCTTCTTGGGTTAACGCAGCAGTTCTGATTCTTTGGATTCCGTTCTCATTCAGAGGAACTTGCTATTACATGAGGAGAGTCTACTACAGAACTTTCTTTGCAAGTCCAACCGGTTGTTGGGTAGACGAACCGGAAATCAACAAAAAAATCGGCTACAAAGGAGAAAAGAGACTATTCCTCGTCAATAATCTACACCGATATTTCCTTTACATGGTGATTCCAATTCTGCTAATCAAGTGGTGGGATATCACCCATACGATGACGTTCTCTAACGATGGATATGGAATATCAGGAGGTACAATTATTCTACTTCTTGAATCGATTTGTTTGACGATGTACGTCACTTCCTGTCACGCTCTTAGACACCTCTCCGGAGGCATGCTCGACAGATGGGCTTCTGGAATTTCCAAGTTCAGAGGAAAGATGTTCTCGAAGATCAGCGTAATCAACAGAGACCACGGGTTCTGGTTCTGGATTTCTTTGGGCCTGGTATTCGTCGGCGATGCTTGGACAATCGCGTGTTCTATGGAAATTATTGATGATTTCAGTCTAGTACTGATAGGTGGTGCTTGAGATGGCTGAAGAATACTCCTCTTACGAGTACGATGTTGTCGTAATCGGTGCCGGCGGAGCAGGTCTTAGAGCCGCAATCGAAGCGGCTAGAAGCGGAGCAAAGACCGCAATGATAACCAAGTCTCTACTTGGAAAGGCTCACACTGTAATGGCAGAAGGTGGTTGCGCCGCAGCCTTACAGAACGCCGACCCTAGGGACGGATGGAAGGTTCACTTCCACGACACCATGAAGGGAAGTAAGTGGCTTGCGAACTGGAGAATGGCTGAATTCCATGCAAAGGAAGCGCCGGACCGTGTTAGGGAATTGGAACAGTGGGGCGCAGTATTTGACCGCACACCCAAGAACGTAATCAATCAGAGAAACTTTGGTGGCCACACTTTCCCTAGATTAGCTCACGTCGGAGACGCAACGGGTCTCGAAATAATTCGAACTCTCCAAGAAAGAGGAATTCACGAAGGTATTGACATATTCACTGAATACACCGTGAGGCACCTTCTCAAGGAAGGTGACAGAGTTACTGGTTGTGTCGCTTACACCCGAGTTGACGGAGACTTCCACGCATTCTCCGCAAAATCGGTCGTTCTTGCCACTGGTGGAATAACCAGATGTTGGTCTGTATGTTCAGGCTCGTGGGAATATACCGGAGACGGACACGCACTCGCACTATGGGCAGGTGCTGAACTAAGAGACATGGAATTTGTACAATTCCACCCAACAGGAATGGTTTGGCCACCATCGGTTAGAGGTATCCTCGTAACCGAGGGAGTAAGAGGCGAAGGTGGAAGACTTCTCAACAACAAAGACGAGAGATTCATGTTCGAATATGTACCTGAAATGTTCAAAGGAGACCACGCAGAATCTATCGAAGAATCTGACCAGTGGGTCGAAGAAGTCGTATCTGGCAAACTTGCAACAGTCAGAAGACCACCTGAATTGCTTACCAGAGACGTTGTAGCAAAAGCGATCAACAGCGAGGTAAAGGCAGGAAGAGGAAGCCCTCATGGAGGAGCATTCCTTGATATTTCACACAGAGGTGAAGCAGCAATCCTTGCTAAACTTCCATCAATGCATCACCAGTTCAAGGAATTAGCTGGAGTTGACATCTCCAAAGAACCGATGGAGGTTGGACCAACCGCACACTACGTGATGGGCGGAGTGAGAGTAGACGCAGAGACACAAGAGACTAGCGTTGGCGGACTCTATGCTTGTGGAGAAGTCGCCAGTGGTCTTCATGGAGCAAACAGGCTGGGAGGAAATTCCCTTTCCGACCTTATCGTGTTTGGAAAGAGAGCCGGTGAACACGCAGCGAAGCGTTCAAAGGACCTCGCTCAACCAAGTATAGATGATTCTCAAGTTCAAGCGGCAATATCGGAAATGCTCGCACCATTGCAAAGAGGCGAGGGAGAAAACCCAGGTGGAATATACGACGAAATGCGTGATATGATGCAAGAAAAGGTTGGAATAATTCGAACCAAGGCGGAATTAGAAGAAGCCGTCAACGACCTCAAAGCATTCAGTGACAGAGAGAAGATGTGTTTCCCGGGAACCAGCAGAAAATACAACTCTGGCTGGCATCAAGCTCTCGACCTCAAGAACATGGTTGACATATCAATGGTGGCGACAATGGCCGCATTAGCTCGTGAGGAAAGCAGAGGCGGACACACTCGTGACGATTTCCCCGGTCACGATGATGACTTTTGGGGCAAGAACCTGAACATCATTTGGATGGAAGATGGTGAAATCAAAATCAGACAAGAAGAAGTCGAAGAGATTAGAGACGACCTCAAGGACGCAATCAAGGAAGTAAAGGCCATGATTGCAGAAAGAGCCGCTGAACAGGGAGGTGGCAACTGATGTCACTCAAAGGTAAGAATCAGAAATTCAAGGTCCTTCGTGGTGAAGGTGACGAAGCAGAATTGGTCGACTATGAATTAGAACTCGATGAGGGAATGGTCGTTTTGGACTGCATGCACAGAATCCAGTACGAACAGGAGCCTGAACTTGCGGTTCGCTGGAACTGTAAGGCTGGAAAGTGCGGTTCCTGTAGCGCTGAAATCAACGGCAGACCACGTTTGATGTGTATGACGAGAATGTCGGATGTAGTCGCTGAAACACCAAAGGGACAACCGATCGAAGTTAGGCCAATGAAGACATTCCCCCACATCAAGGATTTAGTTACCGACGTTTCTTGGAACTATGATGTCGCCCAGAAGATCAAGCCAATCAAGGGTCCAGAAGAGCCGAATTGGGAGTTCAACCAACACGAAGCACACCGTGTACAACAATTTAGAGAATGTATCGAATGTTTCCTGTGTGTAAACTCATGTCACGTTCTGAGGGACCACCAGTTGTTTGACGAGTTTGCCGGACCTAGAAATCTTGTCAGGCTAGCCCAGTATGAAATGCACCCGCTTGACGAAGAGGACAGAATCCCAGAAATCAAGAAAGATTTCGGTGTCGAATACTGTAACATTACTCGTTGCTGTACTGAGGTCTGCCCTGCTGGAATTCAAATCACTGATGACGCAATTATACAACTAAAGGAAAGAGTTGTCGACAGATATTACGACCCTCTACAGAGAGTTTGGAGAGCGATTACTGGAAAGAAAGTAAGGATGTAATTTTACATCCTTCCCCTTGGTGATTGCGATGGGTTTTTCCAGATTTTTCGATTTTTTATTTCATAAAAATGACAAGATTTCAATTCCACTTCTTGCTATCGGATTAGCGCTTGTGCTATATCGGAACAACCTAACATCAATCGTCATACTGAGTTCGATCATAATCATATTTTGGACTGCGATTAAGTTACTATCCAAAACGAATTTATTCGTCAAGAAGGAAGAGGATAAAGCCAGACCTTCTTTCGTAAGAAAATCTAAGATTTTTGGATTTATTATTGCTGTAATTCTTTGTCTAATTATCATAATCGCGGCGACTGCACTCAATTTTGTGGATGCTTTTGGCGGAGAGGTAGAGAATTTTGATTCACCTAACTACGAAGAGGGAAGATTTCAGAACCTTCAGCCAACTGATTTAGGACCCGGAGAAAATACTTCCTTTTGGGGTACTTTGAGCCAATATATTGTGAGCGATGAGCGCAGAACTCCAAATGTAGCTCTACCATCACAGCCATTTACTCTTGAACAGTTGGAAGATAATGAAGTCAGTATTACTTGGTTGGGCCATTCTACGATATTCATTCGGTCAAACAATGTTACAATTATCGCAGACCCAATTTTTGGAACAGATGGAGCAGGTCCACTTTCGTTAGGGCCCAGACCGTTCCCTTACGAAAACACATATTCTCTTGACCAATTACCTAAAATTGACTACGTGTTCATTTCCCATGACCACTATGACCACCTCGATATGGACACTGTAATCTACCTCAAGGACTCAAAATTCTTTGTTCCCTTAGGCGTAAAATCGCATTTACTTGCGTGGGACATCAATAAGGAAAATGTCCAAGAATTTGACTGGTATGATGACGTTGAAATTTCATCTGAATTTAACGCAGTTATGACTCCAGCAAGACATTTTAGTGGTCGAGGTTTGTTCAACGGAGATTCTACATTGTGGGCATCTTGGGTGTTTAACTTGCATGATAAGAGTATTTTCTTTAGCGGTGACACAGGATACATGGAAGAGTTTGTTACGATAGGAGAAAGATATGGGCCATTTGATATTGCATTTCTTGAATCAGGACAGTACAATGAGGCCTGGAGCGAAATTCACATGATGCCTGATGAGGTAGTTAGGGCGGGCTTAGACCTGAAAGCTACGGTGATATTACCAATTCATAACTCAAAATTTGAATTAGCGCTACATCACTGGGATGAACCCTTGAACTTGGTTTCAACTAAGGGTCTTGAAAACAATCTATCCGTAGCCACACCACTGATTGGGGAAAATTACGTGCTTGGTGAATCCGTTCCAATGGACCCTTGGTGGTTGAATGTTTCACTTGGAACCCAACCTTTCCTCAAAGAGAGCCCAGTTGTTGGAATCTTACTCGCACCGATGAATATCATTGCCGTACTTTGGATTGTCATCCCGAGGTTCTCTTCGGATGAAAACGATTCTGAGGAATAGTTTTCTAACAAACTAGCCCCCCCCAAGATTCATGACAGAATTGGGCCACTATGTACTGTACGTTCGAGATATGAAACCCATGGTTGAATTTTACACTGAAATTGTCGGATTAGATATTGCAGGTACAACATTTGGAGGAAGAGCAACTGCTCTTACTGGTGGAAGAACCCACCACGAACTTTTGTTAATCGAGGTTGGTAATGCAAAAGGACCCCTAACCGGTCACCGTATAGGCCTCTACCACACAGGTTGGAAAATCGGTGATAATGATGATGACCTAAGAAACACTCTAGAAAAATGTAAAACAAATGGTGTACGGATAATCGGTACAACAGACCATGGCATCTCACATTCTATTTACACGATAGATCCCGACGGTAACGAAGTAGAATTGTATGTCGATGTGAAGGATTTTGATTGGCGTAATGATGATTCTTGGCTTGAACACCCTGTAAAACCGTTGTACCTCTAAAATTGCGTTTCATGAATTTGAAAATATATCCATATTAACAGTTAAAGGTGTTTTTTTACGATAGAGTTTAATATTCAAAATAAAAGCAAGCAATATGGGATTTTCTGACATTATTTCTAGGATTAGACACAGTTTGAGACACTCTTTGGGTAATCCAGCTTTTGATTTGATGCTTATTGCAGTAATTGCGCAAACAGGTCACACCCTGGAACATTTTGTTCAGGTTTATCAACATCTAGTCCTTGATATGCCTGTTTCTGAAAGTCACGGAATCCTCGGTCGTGCTGACATTGAACCTGTTCACTTTTGGTGGAATTTTTCAGTAATGCTCACCTTAATTGTTGTTTACTATGCCTGGGAGTTTAACAGGCCTGAAAGTACGCTACGCCAGTTCAAAAGCATGAGATGGACCTTCTTCACAGTTCTATTCGTTCAAGGATACCACATGATCGAGCACACAGTCAAATACTACCAACACATACAAACAGGAAAACAAGGAACCCCTGGAATTATTGGCCATTTCCTTGGTTCAGACCTGATTTTCTTCCATTTCTGGATTAACATGATAGTTTATCCAGGAATGGTGTTACTACTTCTCCTATACATATGGAAGATGCAATTATATCCAGCTTACATAATTGCACGAACAAAGAAGAAGATGAATAGTTACATTAAATTCGCAATGGCTGATGGTTCGATGTCAGATGATGAAAGAATACTACTCACAAGGATTCGCACGGAAAGCATGCTTCAGGCAAAGGAGATCCTCGAGAGAATGCAAGCAGGAGCAACATCTGACGACCTAAAGAAACGACTTGAAGAAATGTCAGATTCACTTATTGAAAGTTTGACAGTACAAGCTTTAGTCGATGGTGAAATAACCCACGAAGAAAAGAGAATAATTGAAGAGTATAAGCGAAGTAATCCATTGACGGATACTTTGGATTTACTCGAGAAACTTCACCATGTTGACCACGTACCTGACGTGAAATATGCTGAAGAATGAAGTTCAGGTAATATTGGGATGCTGCTCAGTCACTTAATTTGATTAATTCAGCGCCCTGAGTAACTTGGTCTCCAGCGCTGTAGTGCACGGTTTCAACAACTGCATCCCTATCTGCAACTATTTTGTGTTCCATCTTCATTGCTTCCATGATTAGCAATTGGTCACCTGCTGAAACTTGTTGACCCTCCGTAACGAATACCTCCAATACCTTACCCGGCATTGGCGCTGTAAGATTGCCATCTTCTTCACCAATAGAAGCACCAGGCTCCACGACTTGGAATTGCAGGGTATGGCCCATGAAATGAACCCACCAAGTATCGCCAACCTTTACCGCTTCAGCCTTGTACTTACGACCGTCGATTTCCAACCAAAGACCGTTACCAGTATGCAGGACTAAGCCGTTGTGTGAAAACATATTGCCGTCTCTATGAGGCTCGATTTCCATTTTTCCTCCGCCTGTTTTGAACTCCATCAAGGATACCTCCTTGAAAGCGTGCTAAATGGTGAAACGTGCTCTGATTTTCCTCCAGATATTACTATGCTCTTGCCGTAATTAATTTGCTCACATACGGCAGCGATTAGGAGTCCTGCTTCCTCAACTATGCTCGTTTGGTCAGGAGACCAACCGTTTGGCCATAATTTTTCGATCATGTCGGTGGTAGTCCAACCGTCCACTACGTCCGGGTGGCTACATAATTCGGTCAAGAACCTGACATTTGTTTTACATCCCAAAACAACAAATTCTTCCAAAGCGCGCTCCATCCTTTGCAATGCTTCATTTCTAGACGGCGCCCAGACGATTAATTTAGCAAGCATTGGGTCGTAATCAGGAGTTACCATGTCCCCTTCTCTCACCCCGGTATCGAGCCTTACTCCCGGCCCTGTTGGAGCAACGAATCTCTTCAACTGGCCAATTGCTGGAAGGAAGTTGTTTTCCGGGTCTTCAGCATAAAGTCTAACCTCAATTGCGTGACCTCTCATGTTTAGTTTTCCACAACTCATCGGTTCGCCTGCTGCGATACGAAGTTGTTCTCGAACGAGGTCCACACCGGTTACCATTTCAGTAACCGGATGCTCTACCTGAATTCTAGTATTCATTTCGAGGAAAAAGAATTCTCCTTTTGGAGTAACGAGGAACTCAACCGTCCCTGCTCCGACATAATCAACCGCTTCGGCTGCAGCACAAGCAGCCCTACCCATCTCTTCTCTAAGCTCGCTATCAAGAGCGACGCTTGGAGATTCTTCGAACACCTTCTGGTGCCTTCTTTGTACACTACACTCTCGCTCTCCAAGATGGATTGTTTTTCCATGCTTGTCTGCTAAAACTTGAATCTCAATATGCCTACTACCAATCAATAATCGCTCAACATAGACCCTGTCATCGCCGAATGCATTCAACGCTTCACGCATAGCAGCCTTTGCCTCGCTCTCAAGATTAGCAGGGTCGTGTACTGCTCGCATTCCTTTACCACCACCGCCAGCGGTTGCTTTCAGGAGAAGTGGAAATCCAACCGAAGGGGCAACTGCGAGCACTTCTTCTAAGCCTCCATCAACCTCCTCTCCGGGAATAACAGGAACACCTGCTTGTTTCATGGTAATCCTTGCAGTCATCTTATCTCCCATTTGGCTGATAGCATACGGGGAAGGGCCAATCCAAACTAAACCTGCGTCCATGACTGCTTGTGCAAATTCCGCATTTTCCGACAAAAATCCGAATCCGGGGTGGATGGAATCACAACCATACTCCTGGGCGATTTCAAGAATTTGCTTTTGGTTGAGATATGTCTCGCCAAGACCTTCACCTTGCAGATTAACTGAAACATCAGCCAACTCTGTGAACATAGTGCCTGCATCGTTGTCTGCATAGATGGCAACCGATTCAACTTGAGCCTCTTTGCACGCCCGTAGGATACGGCAAGCAATCTCACCGCGGTTTGCGACGAGAGTGCGTTTTAGCATGATATCACTCCTCGGATTTCCAGTCAGGGCTACGCTTTTCCAAGAATGACGAAAGTCCTTCTTGTCCTTCAGGACTTCCTCTCATTCTGCTAGTAAAGTCAAGAGTCCAGTCTCTGAGGGACTCGTCATCGCTATTCCATCTATCAAAGCCGAGTGACAATTCTTTAGCGGCCGTTACTGCACAAGGACCTGTAGTCAAAACTTCAGAAATTACCTTTTCTGCGTCCAATTTGTCATCGACTGCGTCGATCATACCGATTCGTAGGGCTTCTGTTGTATCCATTCTACCTGCAAGCATTGCGTGTCGTCTGAAATTGGCACTTCCCATCCTTCTGTACACGTACGGGCCAATAACTGCTGGAAGAATACCTAATTTTCCTTCAGACAGGGCTATTTTTACGCCAGATTTGCAGATAACGTGGTCTAGACATGCTATCAATCCTGCACCGCCACCAAGTGCTACACCCTGAATCAAACCAATTGTGAAGCAAGGGTGTGACCATAATCCATTGAATAGTGAATCAAGCCTTTTGGAATCCTTTCTGTTTTCCTCAGGCGTGTTTGCTCCAGCGTCTCTCATCATGTTGATGTCGGCTCCAGCACAGAAGTGTTTCCCTTCACCAGAGAGAATCAGCACTCGAAGGTTTTCTTGTCCTGCCGAATTCCTCAACTCTCCCGTAGAACCAACTGAATGTTGTGCCGTCCAGGTGAATACCTCGATTAATTCGGTGATCATCTGCACATTCAATGCGTTGTATTTCTCTGGTCTTGCTAGTGAAACCCTCGCAATACTACCTTCGATATCGAGGGAAATAAGGCTGGTTTGGGGCTTATTATTCATGTCAAATTCTCCAATTGCAAATTTAAATTTTCAATTACATTCTAAAGACGCCAAATCGGTCGTTTGGTAATTCTGCATTCTGACTTGTAGCGATGCAAAGTCCGAGGATGTCTCTAGTATCTCTAGGGTCGATGATACCGTCATCCCAAAGTCTCGCTGTTGAATAGTATGGACTTCCTTCCGTTTCGTATTTCTCGAGAATAGGTGCTCTGAATGCTTCCAATTCTTCACCCTCCATCATCTCTTTTCCTTCTCTCAATCTCTGGTCTTGTTTCACCGTTGTAAGAACGTCTGCTGCCTGTGGACCACCCATTACAGAGATCCTACTATTTGGCCACATGAAAAGGAATCTCGGGTCGTAGGCTCTTCCGCACATACCGTAATTTCCAGCCCCGTGAGACCCTCCAACTATGATCGTGAACTTGGGAACGTTCACACAGGACACTGCGGTGACCAATTTTGCACCGTCTTTTGCAATTCCGCCTGCTTCGTAGTCTTTACCGACCATGAATCCGGTAATATTCTGTAAAAATACCAAAGGTATACCTCTCTGCCCACATAGTTCCACAAAGTGTGCACCTTTCTGTGAAGACTCAGAGAATAAAATTCCGTTATTTGCCACTATTCCAACTTTGTAACCGTGAATATGAGCAAACCCACAGATTAGCGTCTGGCCATATCTTGCTTTGAATTCGTGGAATCTGCTACCGTCAACTATTCTTGCAATTAATTCCTTTACATCGACCGGGGTTCTGTTGTCTTCTGGAATTAGACCTAGAAGTTCTTCTGAATCGTAGAAAGGGTCCTGCGGCTCAATCTTATCGAATGGAGCCAACTCTCTGGTACCGATATTCTCCACAATATTTCGAACCATTCTCAATGCTTCTGGCTCGTCTTCTGCATAGTGGTCCGCCACACCGCTTTGAGCGGTGTGAACATCTGCGCCTCCCAACTCCTCCGCTGTAACTTCCTCACCGGTCGCCGCTTTAACCAGCGGAGGACCCGCAAGGAAGATTGTTCCATTTCCTTTCACGATAATCGATTCGTCACTCATTGCTGGAACGTAAGCTCCACCTGCAGTACAACTTCCTAGAACTGCTGCGATCTGTGGTATTCCATCTCCAGACATCCTTGCCTGATTTCTGAAGATTCTGCCGAAGTGGCCTATGTCTGGAAATACCTCGTCCTGCATTGGTAAGAATGCACCACCTGAATCAACGAGATAGATACATGGGAGATTGTTTTCATGAGCAACTGTTTGGGCTCTGATGTGTTTTTTCACGGTCATTGGATAGTACGAACCACCCTTTACTGTAGCATCGTTAGCTACGAATAGACACTCCCGTCCATGAACTAAACCAACCCCTGTCACGATACCCGCACTATTCGCTCTACCGTCATACAACTCAAAGGCCGCAAGTGGTGATAGCTCAAGGAAAGCGGTTCCAGGGTCGATGATTTTCTCTATCCTTTCCCTTGCTAGTAATTTGCCCCTACCTCGGTGTCTTTCGACATATTTTCCACCGCCTCCCTGATTTACAATTTCAAGCCTATTTCTCAAGGTTTGAATCAGAGAAAGATTGTGTTCTCTTCTCTTTTGATAGTCGGGGTCAGATTTGTTGACTCTTGTTGGTAGCCTATCCATATCTGTCCCTCCAATGTAAGCGAAGTCACATTTTGACTTCAATCAACCGCTTAAACTCCCAGAATTAATCGACCTATGTCTCTCAGTCCAGGAGCCAAACCTACAATCATTACGCCAAGAACAATCAATACGCGCAGGTGTTGTTGTCTTGTTTCCACTCGCATTTGAGTGAACATCCAGACTATCAGACCAACTATTGTAGCCTTCACTAGGAAGAATAGCCATGCTCCTTCTCCGAGGATTCCAAGCCCGTTTCCGAATTGAATAACAGCGTCTGAAACAGGATGTTTCTCCGAATAACCGTAGTAGTCAATCCCAATCATGGTAGCTAATCCGTCACAGAGTTGGCCAAACAGCATACCAGCAACCAAAGGAGTCGCCAATATTCCTCGAGGAGACAGCATTTCTACAGGATGAGCAGACCTGTCCTCTGATTCCCACTCATCAAGAGTCAAACCGTCAGGGATGACTCCTACTTCATATCCAGTCAATCTTAGATGGCGAAGATCTTCCTCTCCTTTCTTCCAGACCATGTATGTGATAATGAGTGGTAGGACAACCACCACAAGAAGTGGAATTACGATGTCGTGGTCTTTTGGCATCATCCCACTTTCCTGAACCCAAGGAGTGGCCGCAAGTTGAGCCCAATGTCCTAACCCCATCACGATTAATCCACTTGCAAAGGCAATCATTGACCTCGAGATAGCCCCCCAATTCCAGGTGTTGAGAATTATTACCGCTATTACCACGGCACCCGCGATTGTTCCTCCAAGAATCCATCCGTCACCAGTATCGTGTAGTGAGGCGTTAGGAAGAACCAGTAAAGAAGTGAACATCAGATATGCAACCAAAAGAGTTGCGAGCATAGATAATTCATTCTTGCGATTGACGTGACCAATCGCCGCTGAAAGAATCAACCAACCTGCGAGATGTAAATGGATTAGAGGAGAGATGAATAGGACATCGACCCATTCTCCAAAATAATCAGCATCCTCCATTACTCGAAGGACAGGCGCAAGAACAACCCAAGATATCAGCGCCCACACCATGTGGTCATCCGTAGGAATTCTCCACTTTCTAAAAAAAGCCTGCAATACTATTACTGCGGAAACCATCCCTAGAATGTAAACGGCCGTATTGACACCTGAATATCCAGCATCACCACTCGAGCCTGCGTCTTTTACAATCGGGTCCCAAATGTAGATTTTGATGAAATCATCCCAAAAGAGGTCAGGAGCGAAAATTAGACCTGCAATTACAATGAATAGTACCGTTCCTATTATCCCAATCAGGATGGACTCACCCTTAGAGAACTCGGTATCTTCCATGGTTGTTCCACTGTAGATTAGATGAAGAGTATTTTGATTATCTTCATTCTTCTTCTTCGGAAAGTCTTGCGATTAGGTCACTCTTCTTTCCACCGACTGGTAGGCCAGCCGCCTTACAGCGTTCCTTCAATTCGGCTACAGATAACTTGGAGAGATCTTCGCCGTGGTCGTGGTCGTGGTCATGGTCGTGGTCGTGGTCCGCAGCAACTCTTGGTTCGTGAACCTCGACGAATGAGACCTTGCCTGCTTCAACAGATTCCCTCAGAACTGTTACGAGTCTGAACTTCATCATTGCAGCGTTAGGGTCGAAAAGCATTGTTTGAGGGACAACTATTGAGACATCGTCGCCATCAAAACTGACTTCAAAACCGGATTGGCCAGTGTTAGATTCCAATAAAGCGGCGACCTTCTCTTCCTTTCCTTCAATTACCTTGACAATCTTGTAATCGTATTTCAACGACTTGCCAGCCATTGGATGGTTGTAATCGATTCTTGCTCTTCCTGCAGCGAGATATGAAAGTGTACCTTGACGGCCCTCGATAGTTACAGGCCCACCGATGTATAGTGACTTGGGGTCTCTTACGTGGCGAACCAACTTGTCGATTGAAATTGTCTCAATCTGGTCAGGGTCTTTTTCACCATAGGCGTCTGCAGCCGCAATTTCAATGCTTACATCTTTGTTTGGCTTTGCTGAAAGCAAGCTTTCTTCAAACCCTGCGATTAGGTTTCCAGAACCAACAACACAGACAAGTGGGGTGTATTCACGGCCTTCCTGATGCACGTCATGTTCCTTTGCTGTTTCTTCTCTGGTCGTCTCGACTAGGTCGCCAGATTCTGCGTAATATAAGTCATAATCAACGTGTACTATTGTTCCTTCATCCATAGTATTCACCTTCCCAATTGTACGGGACTAAATCCGCCGACTTAACATCCCTATTTCAATCAGTTGGGTGCCTCTTAGGCATCCAAATTCTAAGACTGCCGAGCATTATCAATATCCAACCAGCCCAAACGAGATGGATTCCTGGTAAATCGTAAACCATTATTCTAACCAAATCACTACCTTCCATCAAGGATTGTGCTTGAGTCCCGTCCATAATCAAAACTAAATCGCCATGGGGCATACTAATACGGTCAACTTCAGACCTTGCGCGACTATCGAATCGTAAAACTCCTGGTTCAACTGTTTCCAGCAATTCTCCGTCTTCGTAAACATTGATTTTTGCGCCTAGATATCCATCTCCAACCTCCAAACCATCAGTCTTACTGACGACATCGGTGAATTCGAATTCATATCCTCCCCACTCTACCTTCTCATCTTTGACCATGGTAACGCTGTGAGAATATGTGCCTCTATCGATGATTGTTGTACTTAGCACGTGACCGATTATCATCAAAACGAGTCCGAAATGAATAACGTGTGCGAAAAAGGGAATGGAGCGTTTCTCGGAGTTTTTTATCAGTGAAATCGTGGCAGGTAGAGCCATAAGTGCTGGAATTAACATGACAAGGCCGATTTGACCACGACTGATTGATGCTCCGATGATATCTTTTGAATCATAACCCATGTTGTCACCAAATAACCAAGCAGCCAAAAATATGACAGGAGTTGCCATTAGAAGATAGAAGATTCTTTTTGGTTTTGCTCTTAACCCCCACATCGTGATCGCTATCATCATTGCAGCGATGAACGGCGCTCCATACATTTCATGGGCTGAGAACTGTATTGCATCTATGCTTGAAATAAGAATAACGAGGGTCAGTATCAGGTATAATCCAACCACTGTTACAGGCGTCCATAATGCTAATCTTTGCTGATACTTTCTCTCTTTAAAAGAGAATTTCGATTCTTGTCCAGTTTCGCTAAAGAACCACGGTGAAATGAAGGTTAGCATACCTATCGCACATATCCAAATATCCAACATTCCAGACCAAGAAGCTGACAAGAATAGCATTACTCCGCCTGTAGCCCAACCCCATGCTTTCAATTTCTCTTTCTCGAAAATTAAACCGAAGGCAAACAAGAGAGACAGTAACTCAAACAGGACCATGCCGTGAATGAACCTCAATACAACCATGACACCGGGGATTGCAAACCATTTCCAATCGTGACCTTGAGGTAGAGACCTAATGCCAGATTCAACAAAAGGACCCAGTCCTATTATCACCAAAAGAGTGGGAGGGAATCCTTCCATCACGTCGCCTCCTCCGAGCAATCCAAGAATTGCGAGGGATGGTAGCATTGCAAACCACCAGTTTGAAAACTTGAAACCTAACCTTGCGGCCAAGAAAATCGCAAGTATCTGAGTGATTCCTAAGAAATACATCAAGACTTCAACACCACTCGTGTCGGCTAGCAATACCATCAATCTACCAAACACGTCTCCTGGCGGAGAACCAGATGAATTGACAACGAAGGTGTGAACACTTACCGCCCACACTCCACCTGCTCTTGTTACCATTGTAGCGAATAGAGAGAGAGCGCCACAGGCCATTGCTACTCCAGCCCACATGTGGTCGGTTGTTTTGCCTGGCCTAGTTCGCAGATGAAGTAACATCACTAAGGCAATCCATGGAAGTAAGGAGCCTGTCTCTACAGGGTCCCAAGCCCAATATCCTCCCCAATCAAGTATTAGGTATGCCCAAAGGCCACCCAAACCTATGCTCAACGTAGCGAAGAAAAACGCAGGTCTTGCTACATGGATTAACCTGTCTTTGATGCCATTGGTATCCAGAACCAATGAGGAAATTGCTATCGCAGTTAGCGTAATACAAAGCGAATAAGACAGGAAAATTAGCGGAGGGTGAATTACCATCAAGTCGGTTTGTAGAAGTTCGTTGAGTCCCGGACCAGTTGATGTTGCTTCCTTGAATGGCTCCAAAATCCACGCTACTAGTAGAAGGGTCAACGCAAACCCATTCATTAATCTCAGTCGCATCAAATGCAGTTTGTCATCCTCGTCTTGAAGCGGGTTTCTCCAAATTATCGAAAGTAAGGCCATCCATGCGGCCCAAAGAAGAATCGGTCCTTCTCTTGCAGCCCACGTTGCAGCAAATCGGTATTTGATTGGGAGCTCCTCGTCGCCATACCAAGCAACCAAGTGTAATGCGTCGTAATTGAATGTGAACATCGCTGCGAGAACAAAAAATGGCATGCCTACTATCCAAGTAAATCGCGCATCGGGCTTGTAAGTCACCCATGCAGCAGCGATTACCGCAATCGGCATCAAAATAGATTCCACTTAGTTTCACCAACCAAAATGCTTAGCCCTTGAGTATCCAAATGAAAGTAGAACGCTAATAACTCCCTTCGTGTAGAGTAAAGGATGTTTCACCAATAATTTCAGGCCAATCCAAGCCTTGTCTAAAGGTGACATCGCCCCTAATTCCTCAGGTAGGCACTTAGCCATGTTTGACAACTGTTTATCGCTCATCTCGTAAAGGGCTGTTTTGCCCTTCAAGATTTTATGATAAGGGGGGAACCTGTTTTTCCATGCTTTAACGTAGGGTTGCATCGCTTTATCTGAAAGATCGTCGGTTTCAATCGCTTTGGCGATTGTCTGGGCTGCTTCTCTTCCAGACCAAAGCGCCAAATGAGACCCTCCTTCGAATAGTGGAGATGTGAAACCCGCAGCGTCTCCGACGAGAATTAAACCGTCTCCTGTCGTAATCTCTCGCGGGCCTGAAATTGGAATCGTTCCACCAAATGGACGAGGTTTGACTCCAGGTTTTCTCCATTCAGGATTTTGAATTCCCTTGCCTTTTAGGTATGTGTCTTCCACAAATTTGTCGAGATATTTTATCGCGCCTTTTTTGTCCGTTGTAACCAATCCAACATTCGCCCTTCCGCCTTTTTTCGGTATCATCCAAACATATCCATGTGGCGAATATTCTGGCCACAAGTAGAAATCAAGATAGCCGTCATTATCTACTTCTGTCATCTCATATTGGAATCCTGCAATGACCTCAACTTCGGTTCCCATGTTGAGGATTTTTGATGCTGCTCCACTTACTCCAGAGGCATCAATAACCGCTTTACATTCGATTGGAAACCGTTCTCCTTTGCCATCAATTTTCCAATTAGAAAATTTATTTTCGCTATTGTAAATTCTCTCCATCGAGGTGACCTTGTGAGAGCGATGTAGTGAGGCCCCTTTTGCTTCTGCCTCCGACATCAACCACTGTTCGAATTTGTGTTTCTCTAGAACATATCCTTTCTCGGTCAGAAGCTTCTCTGCCCCACCGGGGAAAATCACTCTTATCCCTTTACAGTCCAATGCGATTACTTCTTCTGGCAAGTCTAAATCGAGATTGTCTACCGCCATTTGTGAAAGACATTCTCCACAATGTACGGGGACACCAACTTCAGGGTCTGCCTCGACAATTATGGTGCTAAGTCCAGCCCTTGCAGCGTGTAGAGCCGCAGAGCCTCCTCCCGGACCTGCGCCGATAATCAAAACATCGCAGGTCGCCATGTTTATGCCAACACACGGCAGGACTTGAATAAGTCGGATTAGAACAAGGATTCATGAAGCATGTGCCGTAGGAATATCATGGCCTGGCGTACTCTGTCCAAATGGGTCTCTCATCTTGAAAAGGAGGGGGAGTTAATCAGAATATCCGAGCCGGTTGACGTTGAGCTAGAAGCAGGAGCTATTGCGGACAAATTGGTCAAAACCAAGGGGCCCGCCGTAATTTTTGAAAAACCTAAACTCCCAAACGGTGAGATTAGTGAAATCCCTCTGGCAATGAATCTGTTTGGATCTCATGATAGAACCCTTAGGGCACTCGGTGCAAGCCATGAAAAGGAAATCGGAGAAAGATTGGTAGCGCTAATGAAACCAGATATTGGTGGCATAGTAAAGAAGCCTTGGACCGGTTTTCCCCTTTTGAGGGACGCTATTTCGATGCCTCCCAAGAAAGTAAGAAAGGGTTCATGTCAAAGGGTGAGGATGGAAACAGATGTCACCAAATTACCCATTCCAAAAACCTGGCCAATGGATGGTGGCAGATTCATCACTCTTCCACTTGTGGTCACCAAAGACCCCAAAACGCAGGAGCACAACCTTGGAATGTACAGAGGACAGGTGTTTGGGCCAAAGGAAGTTGGCCTACATTGGCAAATTCACAAACATGGAGCAGACCATGCAGATGCTTGGCCTAATGGGAAAATGCCGGTTGCAATTTGTATTGGCGGACCTCCAGAATTGATTTTCTCAGCAATTGCTCCCCTACCAGATAATCTGGAAGAATATATGTTCGCAGGATTCATGGGCAAGCGAAGATTGAGAATTACAAAAGCGCTGACCCAGGATTTGTTAGTCCCAGCTGATGCAGATGTGGTAATCGAAGGATGGGTCGATGCAAAAGAAACTCGTACAGAAGGTCCATTTGGGGACCATTTTGGATTTTATTCACTTACTGGTCAATATCCGGTTTTGAACGTCACCGCCGTAACGAGAAGAAAAGATGCAATACTTCCGGCAACTATCGTTGGTCAACCACCAATGGAGGATGGATACCTCGGAGAAGCGATTGGGAAACAATTCCGCCCGATTTTATCTTTCCAACATAGAGATGTATTGGACGTACATCTACCACTTGAAACTGGATTCCACAATCTCGCCATCGTCAAGAGTAAGCAGAGATACCCTCGTCAAGCACGAAAGACTTGCCTTGGGCTGTTGGGTGCCGGTCAGATGATGTTCCTGAAAATAATGATTGCAACAGATGATGACCCTTCGGACCTAGATGCTCTACTTTCTGCACTGAATGACAGAGTTGACCCGGACTCTGACATCACAATCATTCCCGGCATGGTCAGTGATGCCCTTGAACCAGCATCGACCTTTGAGAACGTTCAATCAAAGTTGATAATCGACACAACCAAGATTATTCCATCTGACCCACGAAGTGGTTCACCTCTTGAAGGATCATTTGTCGATGATTGTCCGGCGTGGAGAAGAGGAGAAGAAGATGCTCCGAAGATTAGTGAAAACCTACTGAAAGAAATCTCTGAATTACAAGATGTCGCAGACTGCAGATTGCTTAGAGATTCAATGCTTGTTGTAACTGTTGACATCGAAGGAAGACCAGATCCGAGGACTGGAGCATCATGGCCAGATGAGGAAAATGCGGCTAAGAAAGTAAAGAAAATAAACCAATTGAGAAATTCAATCTGGCAATTAGATTTTCAAACTGCAATTCGCTGGCTTTTCGTCACGGACAACGACCTTGATTTGCATGGAGATGGCGCCAAGAGAAGGCTCCTTTGGCAACTAACTTCACGCTTCGCAGTCGAGAGAGATTTCATCGCAGAAAACGGTAGAATTTTCTGGGATGCTACAACACCGATTCCATCCTTAGAGGGGGAAACTCCCGTACGAAGATGGCCTGCAATTACCATGCACGACCCTGAGACTTTGAAGGCGATAGAAAGATTTGATTTGCCTCCATGGCCTAACAACTTGGTGATGTAGATGGGCTTCAAGGAAATCGCTTCCTTCGTTAAAATCGAACACACTTTGTTCAGCCTACCCTTTGTATTCATCGGAGCTTACATGGCTGGTGATCCGACATTAATGCAACTGGTTTGGATACTTGTTGCAGCGGTTGGCGCGAGGGGGCTTGCTATGGGTTTGAACAGAATAATCGATAGGGATATCGATGCGGCAAATCCTCGAACTGCGGGAAGGCATTTGGCTTCAGGAACTATGTCCATACAGACGGCATGGACTTTGTGTGGAGTTTTCTTAATCATGCTAACAACGGCCGCATGGATGCTTAATCCACTGTGCCTTTACCTATCTCCAATTCCTGTTTTAGCCTTCGTCATTTATCCATATTTGAAGAGATTTACTTGGCTATGCCACTGGTGGCTTGGAGTTTGTTTGGGATTAGCACCAGCAGGTGCTTGGGTAGCTATAACTGGGGAGATTGGGTCTTACTCTTGGTATCCTGATTTATTGTATGTATCGATTGGGGTCGTATTTTGGATTGCTGGGTTTGACTTAGGCTATGCTCAGATGGACATCGAAAGCGACAAAGCAAATGGAGTCAAATCTTTTCCCTCAAGATTCACTCCTCCAATAACTATGACGACCATGTTATTCTCAATTCCCATATACACGGCCGCATTCTCTGTGATTTCAATCTGGGCTGCAGGATTATCGATGGCGGTAATTATTGCGGTTATGGCGACATCGGGAGATTCATTTCAGAAATGGTGGTTTAGAGCACATGTTTCCACCGGATGGATTCTACTTGCTTCAATGCAAATTTCATAGAGCGAGACAGACTCCCTCTGCCTATGAATCCAATAGTGAAGTCGCTGTTAGAATTTAATGAAGCCTTTGAAATTCCTAAATTAGACCAACCAGGATTGGGCACTGATGACATGATAGAGTTAAGGATTAAACTCCTTACAGAAGAAGTCCAGGAATATGCTGAAGCCGCTCGTGCAGGAGATCTTGTCGAAGTTCTCGACGCCTTAGCAGATATTGGCTATATCCTTGCTGGAACAATCATTAATCACGGGATGCAGAATATTTACGACGACGCTTTCGATGAAGTCCATCGCTCTAACATGGCTAAATTGGTCGACGGGAAAGTGCTCAGAAGAGAGGATGGCAAAGTCATGAAACCCGAAGGATGGCAACCCCCTCAACTGGCTCAATTCCTACAGTGACTTCAAGAGTGAGTTGTTTTTAGGAAATTTATGCGAACTGCACTAATTACTGGCGGAGGCCGTGGAATTGGTGCCGCCATTTCGAGAAAATTGGCTACTGAAGGTTACAGAATCTTACTTACATACTGTAATTCCTCAAAACCTGCGGAAATGGTTGTCGATGAGATAAGGGATAGCGGAATAGACGCTGTTGCTGTTAACTGTGACGTGACCGACCCGAGAGAAGTTGCTTTATTGGCAACTCATCCCTGGATTTCTGGAAAAATAGATGCACTCATTCTAAATCATGGCAGATACGATAGAATCGATGCTAAAGATCTCGACATTGAACATCTTAGAAGGACGATGAGAACAAATTTTGATGGCGCGTTCTTAGTTTGGGATTGTGTGAAAAATCACCTGACTGAACATGCAAGAATCTGTGTAATCGGAAGTCAACTGGGAACCAGAGGTTCTACACACGGAGCAGATTATTCTGCTTCAAAAGCTGCTCTAGAGATTTGGGCAAAATCTCTCGCTATGAAATTAGGGCCTGAAGGAAAGAGGGTAAATATCGTAGCTCCGGGTTTTGTCGATACGGATATTTTAGCCGGAGATTCTGAAGAAAAGAGGGCTAGTAGAATCGAGGAAGTTCCATTAAAACGGATAGGAACTCCCGAGGATATTGCCCATACAGTCTCATTCCTAATTAGTGAAAAATCAGAATATATTACTGGCGTTGTAGTCAATGTGAACGGTGGGTTATACCTACCTTAGGATGTGATGGAATGAGCGATCCCTTCGATATCTCGAAGGCCCTTGAAGGGGCGGTAAAAGAGCGCCTATCCCCAGAGGTTTCTAAGTTCGTTTTACACTCGGAATACCCCCCTGCAGGCGACCAAGAAAAAGCAATTGGCGATTTAATTTCTCAACTAGAAAATAATCAATCAAGATGCGTGCTTTTAGGAGTCACGGGGTCGGGAAAAACCTTTGCTATGGCCAACCTGATAGAACGGTTGAACATACCGACTTTAATCATGAGTCACAACAAAACTTTGGCTAGACAATTGTATCATGAAATGTCCTCACTTTTCCCAGAGAACGGGGTTGAATATTTCGTATCTCATTATGACTACTATCAACCAGAAGCATACCTTCCCAAGAGAGATTTGTATATCGATAAGGAATTGTCAATCAACGAAAGAATTGAGCAGGAGAGATTTGCAACCGTTGCCAGTTTGGTATCGAGGCCAGACTGTATTGTGGTCTCCTCTGTTTCATGCATTTACGGATTAAATGCCCCAGAAACTTTCCTCACATACCATTGTAGAACTTATGTTGGTCAAGAAATAGAACCGATTGATTTGATAAGAGAATTAGTCAATCTACAGTATGTTAGGACTACAACTGATTTGACGAGAGGAGAAGTTCGCCTCAGGGGAGAAAATCTCGATGTTTGGATGCCGAGTAGGGACGACCCGATTAGGATTAGATTTGGATTTGATGGAATCGAGCACATACAAATTTGCGACCCGGTATCTTGGGAGGTTCTCGATGAATTAAATGAGGCATGGATCCATCCTAAAGAATTCTTCATGGTCTCACCAGAGAGATTTGAAAATGCAATGGAGAACATTGAGACCGAACTCATTGGCAGATTAGCCGAACTAAAAAGTGAAGGAAAGGAAATAGAAGCGCATAGACTCGAACAGAGAACATACTATGATTTAGAGATGTTAAGAGAGGTAGGCCATTGTACTGCTGTTGAAAATTATTCAATGCACTTTGATGGCAGAAAACCTGGCGAAAGGCCCTATTGTCTGCTAGATTTCTTCTCAGCAGCGGCCAAACAGTTTCACGGAGACCCGGAGAAATTCCTCGTAATAATGGATGAATCACACGTAACCCTGCCACAGGTAGGAGGCATGTATTCTGGAGACAGGAGCAGAAAACTCAACCTAATCGAACACGGATTTAGATTACCATCCGCTGCCGACAACCGGCCTTTGATGCTAAATGAGTTCCAAAGCTTGATTCCGCAAATGGTCTACGTTAGCGCAACACCTGGAGAAAGAGAATTACTTCACCTCTGTGAAGTAACAAATCAGGATGCCCCTCTTGGCTTACGTCACGTATCTGGAGGAGGAGGAGTTGATGAACCAGAATATTCGAAGAAACATCCAGATTCAGAAAGCATGTATGACATGCTTCAGATGATTGTAGGCATACCAAGAATGGAAATTAGACCTACTGGACTGCTCGACCCAAATATAGAAGTTCGAGGTACTGAAGGGCAGGTAGCAGACCTACTTTCCGAGATCAACATTAGGATAGAGAAAGGAGAGAGAGTTCTTGTCACGGTCCTAACCATTAAATTTGCAGAAGAGGTTGCTCAGTACCTCAATAAAATGGGCATCAAGGCACATCACCTCCACTCTGAAATCGACACAATCGAGCGAACTGAAATAATCAATGCCCTTAGGATAGGGCACATCGATGCTATTGTGGGAATCAACCTCCTGAGGGAAGGACTTGACATTCCCGAAGTTAGTCTGGTCGCAATATTTGATGCAGACCGACAAGGATTCCTCAGAAATGAAAGAAGTTTGCTTCAAACGATTGGAAGGGCCGCAAGAAATTCAAATGGCAAGGTGATTTTGTACGCAGACGGAATGAGTCCTCCGATGACCGCTTCAATTCGCCAAACTCTCGAAAGAAGAGGTCGGCAAATGAAACATAACGAAGAAAATGGGATTACTCCTACAACTATCAAAAAGGCTCTTCCACAGATGGGAGAAGACATCGACGACCTGATTGCTGGAACTGCAAAAGGAAAGAGACTTGTTGGTTCCAAAGGCGGTCGCAAAGACGGAGATTGGGCAAGCAATTTGAAGGTCGGAGCTGGTCAATGGGCACGGTCAGACAACATAAATTCTAATCTTTCCCAACCAATTGAAGATTTTAATTTACCAATTGAAGAATTAAAGGACATGATGCATCAAGCAGCGCTGGAATTAGACTTCGAAAGAGCCGCATTTTTGCGTGACTTAATCATTGAGATGGAGTCTGAAAATTAGTCAAGAGTTTCATATGTATTGCCACCGCCCACCCACTCATGGCAATTGATCCTGACTCGTTTGATATACCGGTAAAGGATTATGACTTTGCGAGTGTAACCTCCGCAAAATCGCTCATAGACCAAATGGCGAGTGCTGGAGGATTTACGGCGACGAAATTGGCTTATGCTCGCGACATCCTCAAGGACATGAATAGGGAAATTGTCGATGCTGGCCATGACTCAAGCAAGGTCACAAATTGGCTATCCTTCCCCGCATGTTTGTGTGCTACCGGAACTCGTGGATTCTTCGTTGAAGCCATCAAAAGAAAAATGTTTAACGTCGTCTCAACAACCTGTGGTATGCTTGACCACGACATTGCAAGAGCCTACAAAGACTACTACCACGGAGCTTTTGAGCTCGATGACATAGAATTAGGTGAACATGAACTTATGCGACTTGGCAACGTTATTGTTCCAAATTCTAGCTACGGAGAAATTATCGAAGCAGTGGTCCTTCCAGTGCTTGAAGACATTCGTAATGACAGGTTAAAAGAAACCGGTAAACAAGGCGCAGATGCTTGGGTCGGTTTCGGCTCCATCCACCTTGTATGGGAACTCGGAAAACGAATTGGCAAACCTGATTCACTAATCTACTGGGCTTACAAGAACCAAATTCCAGTTTGCATACCGGGAATAACCGATGGCAGTATTGGCGCGCAACTGTTCATGTTCAGACAGAAATATCGAGACTTCCACATCGATACACTAGCTGATGAACAGGTCATGAGCGACTTAACTTGGGATGTCGAAAAGTCAAACGCTCTTATGATAGGCGGAGGAATATCAAAGCATCACGTAATTTGGTGGAACCAGTACCGTGGTGGGCTTGATTCTGCTATTTACATAACAACCGCACCTGAACATGATGGAAGTTTATCAGGCGCACGATTGAGAGAGGCGATTAGTTGGGGCAAGATGCGTCCAGAAGCCCCTAATGTTTGTGTTGAAGGAGACGCATCTGTTCTTCTTCCACTACTTGGCTCTGACATATTTAATTAATGATTTTTTTTGGAAAACAATTGTTAGGAAGGTTCGAAATGAGATCAATCGCTTATCTATTCGTACTTGCATTATTTTTAGTCATATTGCCCTCAACAGCAATCGGTGACGAAGGACACGATGATGATCAGCCTCACGGTGATGACGATGAAGTCTCATTTTTGGGAATTGAAATGGAAGGTTTAGGAGAAGTCGCCCAGGTATTATTCATCTTCACGCTTACTATTATCGTCTGGAAACCTGCGTTCTTGTGGTTGCGGAAAAAAGGCCCTGAGTTGTTCAATAAAGAAGCAAAACCATTCAAGAAAACGCTTGGAACCATCAATAAAAGATACATGAGTGCCCATATCTGGGCTGGGTTTTTTGCAGCATTGCTCGGAACTGTTCACGGATATTTCTTGGAATGGCACTGGGCGCTCTGGGCCGGTACTGCTGCGATGTGGGTGCTGGTCATATCTGGGGGGATACTAAAATGGAAATGGCCTCCAAAAGAATTCAGAAAAGGTGCAAGAATCTTGCATATGCAAAGGGCATTGACAGTCATGGCCATCGTGTTCTTATTGGTCGGCCACGAGATTGTTGACTGATTAGGAATCAAGAATCCCCGAATCCACCTAATTTTCCACCCTCTTCAGAGTCTGAACCTCTCATTACGTAAACGACTGCGCCGATGACGAGTAAAATTCCGATTCCCGCAATCGCTACTACCGTCATTGTATTACTTGCGTCGTCAAGCACCGTGTCCCCGCTGGAGGTGTCTTCCTCAACCAGTTGGATTACGAGCGATTCTTCTGATGATTTCGAGCCAAATGTATCCGTTGCTTTGAACATTAATTCATGGCCACCAAGCGGTATATGTTTCTTGATCGTAAATTCGTAAGAGAATGTTCCATCCCCGTTATTTGTCATAGTGTACCAAGTTAGTGAGCCACCAGGAGGTGCGAGATTTCCGAGTTTGACTTTCACCGAGTTGATGCCGTCATAATCCTCCACGCCGATGGTCACTACATACTGTATGTCATCGTCTCCTCTTTCTATGGACAAACTATCGCCTACAACCAAGACTGGGGGTTCGTTTTCTACTCTAATTTCTAAGTCATAATCTTCTACTGAGTAGACATGTGATTGTCCAGAAGAGGATGTTCTAGTTACCGTCGTGAATGCCCCGAGATCGTCAGTCATCAGAACCTTAATTTCGTGTTCACCAGGACTCATTCCAACAGGGATTGTTACCTCACCTACCCATTTCATTCCCAATTCTGTTAGTTGAACTAATTCGCCATCATATTCTCTCATATCGATTGCTACAGATTCCACTCCGTGGGCGTCAAACACGTCAAGATTGATTATCATCATTTGATTTCTGTGTATAATTGTTGGAACCATCTCTGCAGCGAGAAGTCTTGGTGGCTGATTTAGAACCGTGATGTTGTCATATGCTACCGAACTATTCTCGAATGCGTCTATTGCGGTAACATTCATCTGTAATTCACCAAATTCAAGACCTGGGACAATTATCGTACAAGTCCAAATGTCGTCCCCTATTACACGGTCACCGTCCAATCCCTTGTCGTTTAATTGGACAATCACTCCACCGATTGAATAGGTATCAACCTCGACAGATTCGACGTTGAATTCTGCATCGCTAACTTGTACCTCGAGGTATGCAGGAGCGCCCCCCTCGTTGAAAACAAGACCTTGGGTAAGTGCAATTGATTCGATGATTGGAGCCGTGTTTTCATTTGCAGAAATTACTGAAGGCGATAACACTCTGTTGACCGATTGAATCTCGGTTAGATTGACCATTTGCCCATCGTCCCCGAATTCAAACATGAATTCTCTATCAATCTTAACGTTCAATCCGGATAGAGGGCCTTGAATGATCAGGTTTCCACTTGCTTCTCCGCTGACCTCACTCATGTATTCTCCTGTCCAATAGACGGTATCGACAATGTGTCCATCCATTGGCACGGATTCAAACTGAAGGCACGTTACTTCCATGTGCATACCGTCTTGACCATCGAGAAGGAATGTATCTCCGACTGTAGCGTCAGTTGGCATGAAACCTGTCTCTCTGTTTACCTCAACCGCTCCGATGTCATCCTCAACCTCCGGCGGGGTTGGTGTGACTTCGATTGGGGAATTTTCATGAATTTCGTCACCACTGCTTGGGTCTGGACCTTCTTGAATCCATACCGTTCTAATCGTTCGATTTTCATAATCCGAGTAAACTGAATCATAGCTCCAGGATTCGTTGTGATGTTGCCCTGCTCCGAGATTAGAATTAGGCAGTGCGGTGATGCCTGTCAGGTTAAACCATTCTTCTTGGTGAACAATAATTACGTCATACATAACTCCAGTTGCGTTTGCTTGAGAAGCCTGCCCTTCTATACCTCTGACAAATCCGAAGGTTCCTTGTACGTCTCCGACGATTATTCCATCGATGTGGATAGTATCTTCTATGACGATTCCATCTAAACTCTCTTGGTGGAAATCGTGAATCGTTCCGTTAATTTGGACGCTGGCGTTTTCATCGGATTCAGCAAATCCAAATGTTCCATCTCCAATCATCTTGTTGAGGTAGTCAACTCTTTCTCCGTTTTCCCATCTCTCGACATTTTCAAATGTTTCAAGATAGATATCCATCCTCGTATCGTTGGTTTCCATCATCAAGTCAGCTGAACCTTCGAACTGGTTGTGTGACAAGATTCTCTCACCGTTTGAGTCCCAAGTCTCGATTAGCAAAACCGCAAGGTATCCAGACAGATTCATTGTTTCATCATCCTCTTGAGTAAACATAGAAATTGTTCCGTTTGCTTCCAATCGGAACCTTTCATCGATGATTCCGTTTATTGTCGACCTGTTAATCCAAGCATCACTTATTTCACCTTGGATATTCATATTGCCGTCTGAGTCATTATTGCCAACGCCGATAATTCCAGAACCTCTTGCTTCGAAGACCTGTCCTGTCATTTCTCCCTTGAAGGATGTTTCATTTTTCCAAACTGTATCGAGGTCAACGTCGATTGAAACACTACCTTCTTCCGTATTTGTTAACACGTATAGCGAGCCGTTACCTCTCTCCCAAGAATCAAGGGCATTACCTACTCTTTGTTGCCATCCTTGTCCATTAAATTCGAGGATGTAGGCTTGACTACCGTTCTCATTTTCCCACTGCTGGTCCATAACCCACTCAGAATTGAGTGTAACTTCGTGATCATCGAGCGGTTGGCCCCAAATTCCAACATTGATTATCCGAGATGTTTGTCCGGCCGTAATCGTAATCGTATCACCATACATCAGATTAGAATCAAGTATCAACCTCAGATTTTCACCAGTTGTGTCATAGGTTAGGCTGAGATTTAGATCTGTTCCTAGTTGAATATGAGTTGCTGAAACGTTGGAAATATCCACATCCCCGGATATTACGTAGGCATGACCGTCTGTCCAGTCAACGAATATCTCGATTGTATCAGAGGCCTCATTTGCACTCACATAGGGTACAAATGACGCCAGGAGAAGCAAAACGATAACGCCGGCTTTTGCCTTCATGTTACTATGGTGGGCCTGCTCCATTTCAAGACTTGTGTACACCTGTCAGCCCCAATGGTCTGAAGTAAATGCATTTGGATTGACGGGTTTGTCGCCTTCTCTCATCCAGATATTACCAGCCTCTCCATAGACATCTCCGAACGGGTCGATTTCGACTTCTTCGATAGTTCGTGACATGTATGCCTCAACCTTCTCCTTCAGTTCAGGCTTGAATCTCCAATAGTGAATTCTCCATTCTCTACCGTCCCAAAGGGTTGTTTCTTCTGACTCTGTTGTCAACAAGTCGTAATCCTGAAACATGTAAAACAGGTTTCTGTCGGTTGGCTCGAGGGCGTTGTCGATAATTCTATCATAAAACCCGAAGAAACCAAGTGCGTGTTCAGCCATTCCGCTGGCGACATCAGCGTCCATTTCTGTATCGATATGTTGTCTGATTGCTTCTGTTAATTCTCGAATTGTCATTCCCATAATTTTCACCATCGTAGCAACTGCGGTATCGGAGAATTCCTTTGCTGCGCAGTATTAAGTATAGGTCACGGTCCCTAATTAATACATCGACAAAAAACGCCAAAATCGACTATTTCAAAGCCTAAATCCCCTCGCGGTATGTATGGATGCGGGGTTCGCGGAGGGTAATTTCTTGGGCCTACCCACCCCAAATGGTGACCCTGATGTCATAGTCGCATCCGTTCCTTATGAACTCACCACATCATATGGACAGGGTACAGCAAACGGACCGGCTGCTTGCATAGAAGCTTCTGGTCAGGTCGAATTGTATGATGACCTTCTAAAGGAGGAACTTCCAGCAGGTGCGAAAATTGTGACGATACCAGCATGGAATGGTGAAGGCAACACATTACAAGAGCAACTAGATTCAATCGGAAAATACGCTGCTAAGCAATATCATACTGGTGCTTTTCCTATTTTTCTTGGTGGAGAGCACGGTATTCTTCCAGGAATCTTGAGAGGATGTCCTGAAAAAGTCACGCTGATTCAAATTGATGCTCACGCTGATTTGCGTGACGAATTAGATGGAGAGCCATATTCTCACGCTTGTGCGATCGCCCGTTCTCTAGACGAGGGAGCAGTTGGAGTTTACCAAGTAGGAATCAGGGCTTATTGTAAACAAGAGGCGGATTATATTGAAAGCGATAAAAGGGTAAAAACTTGGTTCGCAAAAGACCTTCTAAACCCCTGTACTGGACTGCATTCGTGGACAGAATGGATCGATGAAATCTCAAAGATTGAAGGACCTGTTCATCTAACAGTTGATATAGATGGTCTGGATGGTTCGCTCGTTCCAGCAACAGGAACACCAGTCCCTGGAGGTCTTACATTTTGGCATGTGGTGCAAACAATTGAGACCGCATTCGCTCATTGCAAGGTTATTAGCGCAGACGTGAATGAAATTGTTCCCCAAGAAGACACGCCATTAACACAATTTACTGCAGCGATGATTGCAACGAAAATTATTGCAGCAAAAATATACAGGGGGTGAAAAAAAAATGTCGCATGGTTCCCACATCATGTTTGATTGTACTGGTTCTATTGGAGTCAGTGGTAACTGGATGTTAGAAGTAATGAAAGTAGCAGTAGATAATTCAGGAGCTCGAAGAGTACATTCGCATGTAGAAAACTTTGACGGGACGGTTTCACCTCCCGGATTTGCAGCAGTAGTACTACTAGACGAAAGTCACGTGAGTGCCCACTGTTATTCAGACGAGGGCTTGTTAGCAATAGATGCGTTTTCGTGTGGCAAAACGGACCCTGCTTCGATTATCAATCATATACAGCTCGAACTACTGAAAGAGTTGCCTAATCTATCGATAAATCAGCGCAAACGGGTAGCAAGATTTCACACAAAGCCAGTTTATAACGGTGTAAGAGGATTCGTAGACCGTCATTTCAATCACTTCAATGCGGGCGCTTTGAAAGATTGTGCACTATCTCTTGACGGATTCTTAACGACGGGAGGCAAACTCATGGTCACTTTAGCAGGCGCCATGAGCACCGCTGAAATAGGTAAATCATTGGCGCCACTAATCAGAACAGGAAAGGTTCACGCAATCACATGTACGGGAGCAAATTTGGAGGAAGATGTATTCAATCTAGTCGCTCACAATTCGTACGAACGTGTACCGAATTGGAGAAATCTAACCGAGGATGACGATGAATCTCTTCGTGATGGTGGGTTCAATCGGGTGACCGATACTTGTATTCCAGAAGAAGAGGCTATCAGGCATATCGAAGATAAAATCCTACACCAGTGGAAGAATAATGTAGCCTTCCCGCATGAACATTTGATGGCTATACTGGATGATTTAGACCCAGACATTCCAAAATCTGATTCTTGGTTACTGGCCGCCAGAGATGTTGGCATCCCGGTATTTGTTCCCGGTTGGGAGGATTCAACCCTAGGAAACATATTCGCATCATACTGTATCAAAGGAGAAGTAGAGACAACTGCGGTAAAAACAGGCATCCAATACATGATGGCGCTTGCAGAATGGTACAAAGGTGAAACTGACCCGATTGGATTCCTACAAATCGGAGGGGGGATCGCTGGTGATTTCCCAATTTGTGTAGTGCCTATGATCCGTCAGGACATGGAAGAAGATGTTCCGCTTTGGGCCTGGTTTGGTCAGATCTCCGAATCGACAACGTCCTACGGAGGATATTCCGGAGCGCCTCCGAGCGAGAAGATATCTTGGGGTAAATTAGCACCTGGAACTCCGATGCACGTGATAGAATCAGATGCAACAATAGTTGCCCCAATCTTGTTTGCATATCTTCTAGTATAGCGCAAAACAGGCGTAAAAAATCAATTGCATTTTTAAATTTTCAATTAAGATTTTAAAGATAGTATTATGAGTTTTATTCACTTCCCTAAAACTGAGATTCAACATTTTTCGCAAGCAAGATTTCGCTTCAACTTCATCTCCAAACTCGTAAATGGTAAGCAGTCCGAAAATTGCCCGATAGCCTAATCGATGCTTGATTTGGATTCAAAACAAGAATTACAGAAAATAGTCAATTTGATGATAGGAGCCTTCTTAGCGCTATCATGCGAACTGCTGGTTTCTTGGCTGGAATCATGTTTTTTGCAATGTTAGCGCCCGTTGTAAGTGCTGACAACAACTGGCCCGGAGACCCAATTGATAGCCACATTCACTTGACATGGGCAGGCCTTACGTTGGATGTTAACAACTGGGCTGACGATAATCCAGACATCGTTGACCTTGCCGACATCGGCAATTCTTACTTTGGCAAGACACTTTGGGTCGTCAGACTTTCAGATTGGTCTATGGATACCAAAGCCGATGGTAGCCCGAAAGAAATAGTCTACATCGATGGTGGGCATCACGGGAATGAATATCTTGGAACTGCTCTTGCATACCTTTCTGCTAAGTGGTACATCAATGAGTGGAATGCAGGAAATGAAGAAGCCATTAGGGTATTACAAAATACCGAAATTCACATCTTAATCATGCTAAATCCTGACGGAAACGATTTCGATACAAGATGGAATCACAATCACACTGGTGGTTGGACTGACCCAGCTTCAGGAAGACCCGTTGGAGTAGACCTAAATCGAAATTATGCACACTTTTGGAATGATTGTGAACCCAATAATCCATTCTCACCTGGTGGAAGCGCATTCAGCGAAAGCGAGACGAGGTCGAATGCAGAATACATGAATACAGTGGTACCAGATGCGGATCTGTATGTTACAATGCACACCGGCGTTTGGATTATGTTGTATCCATGGGGCAAATGGCCTGACCAGCCTTCTGACTGGGAATTATTCCACTTTATTCGAGACGACGTTCATGCTGAAGTCTCAGACATACCCATACAGAACGCAAATCAAGGACTGTATCCAAATTGCGGTACGAGTAGAGATTACGGATACGGAGTAATGGGATTCCCCACGTTCACATTCGAAACAGATGATGAGCAATTCGTACCGGGAAGTTTTGAAGCACTCAATGAAAGATTAGGGGAAGAAATGGACGTAATGAGATATCTCATCGACAATGTTTGGTACTGGAGAGCAAGACTGGTAGTAGAGGACTTCTCAATAGATGATGAAGAGGTTACATTCACTGTAAACAATCTTGGGCATGCAAGTACGAGGAACGCCACACTGCAGTATGTTAGCGGTGATGAAGTTCTTTGGGAATCGGTTAACTTCACTGCAAATGCAACCGCCCTGACTACCATAACAAGCGGTGGATTTGACCAAACTGGTGGAGAATGGAGATTGTCCTACCAGAAGCGTGTAATTCATTCATCTAAATGGGTAAATGAAACTCTTGACCTGTCTGAGTTTGAAGACAGCATGGGCGTATTGACTTTGACAAACGTGGTTTGGGTCCTGCAAATGGGAGCTATACCGCTAGCAGCAATTGCGTTTGCTTTCTGGTGGAGTAGAGAAGAGGAGCCATTCGGATTATCCAAAGACGACGTTATTGAAGCAGAATTAATCGATTGAGCCTAATTGGGCGCATCTTCAAGAACCATGTAAGACTCCGATGAATCGGTGAGCCAATGCAAGTGGTAATTGACGCTAATGAAAATGTAAACGGAACTCTAGTTTTGCCGGTTTGGCAAGATAGTAATAGATTAGGTGAAGGAAGGGATAACGGAATCAATCGAATCCTGAAGAATCAAATCGAATCTGTAATGCAATCTGGCGATTTCACTGGAAAAGCAGGCTCCAAGATGACTTTAGCTGGAACCGAAGGTGGTAAGGCTCTATTAGTCGGACTAGGCAAGGAGGACAAGGTTTCAATCCAAGATATGCGTGATGCGGGCGCTGGCGTCGTAGCGGGCAAAACCAAGGTTCACGGAAACACTCTGACCGTTAGGTTCAATGGCATGAGCCATGAACACATGGCCGCATTCGTTGAAGGAATGATTTTGAGAGATTACTCTTATGATGTTTACAAGACTCAAAAAGATGACGATGAAGAAGACAAAGGCCCACTTACAGTTCACGTTTCATGTGAGTTAGACAAAGCTGACGCATTGAAGGATGCAGCCGAATTGTCTACTGCGGTTGCGCAAGGGGTTTTCCTTGCTAGAGATCTAGGAAACGCACCACCTAACGACCTATACCCGATGGCTTATGCTGAACAAGCAATCGCTTTCGCTTCTGAATACAACAATGTCAATGTCAAGGTAATCAACTACGACGAGGCTGTTTCAATGGGAATGGGCGGACTTGTAGGAGTTGGAATGGGTTCAGCAAGAAAACCATGCATGGTTATCTTCGAATTAAACCGTGACAAGCCAGGACCAAGCCCTTGTATCGTCGGAAAGGGAATTACTTTCGACACCGGTGGTATCTCACTAAAGCCACCAGCATCTATGGACGAAATGAAGTACGACATGCACGGCTCCGCTACCACTTTTGGAGTAATGAAGGCTCTAGCAGAATCTGGATGGAGTGAGAGAGTAATCGGTGTAGCATGTATGGCAGAAAACATGCCATCATCCAACGCACAGAGACCTGGTGACGTCATCAAAACTTATTCTGGAAAGACTGTGGAAGTTCTAAACACGGATGCAGAAGGAAGACTGGTTCTTTCCGATGGGTTGTGGTATACAGGAACTCATCTGAACCCGTCATATATCATTGACCTTGCAACTCTAACCGGTGCCTGTGTAGTCGCATTAGGTCACGAAGCAAGTGGACTTTGGTCAAATGATGATGAGCTACTTAACAAAATCAAGGAAGCAGGAGAACACTGCGGAGAAATCGCATGGCCAATGCCTCTATTCAAGGCGTTCGAGAAAGAAATGACCGATTCAAAGATTGCCGATGTAAGAAACCTTGGCGCAGGGCGCTGGGGTGGATCCAATACCGCTGCTGCATTCCTAAAGCAGTTTATCCCTAACAAAGAAGGTACTGAGGAGCAAATCCCCTGGGCACATCTAGACATTGCAGGAACTGCATGGGGTGCAAAGACCAACAAGATGGTCAAGAACGGTGCTACAGGAATCCACGTTAGGACTCTACACCACCTGATTACAGGCCAGTAAGACTGCGTGATATCCAAGGCCAATTTGCTAACTGGTTGTTTGATGAGCAAAGGGTACCCAAGCGTGAGACGTATGTCAGAAGGGTGTTGAAAGGGTTAAATAGAGTAATAGAATCTATAAATCATGGCAAAGAGTTGGATAGAGAAATTGAACTCAGATAACCCAAAGCATGGAATTATCAAACAATGTCCAGATATGTGGTCTAACGGAGGCAAACTCAAGACAATGCTAATTCCTGAGCCAAAAAAAATTGATGCTCTTGTACAATCAATACAATTTGGAACAGTTGTAACTATAGGTAATCTAAGAACAAGGTTGGCCAAAGATGCAGGTGCTGATATGGCATGTCCAATGACAACAGGTATTTTCTTGAAAATCGTTGCATTTGCAGCCGAAGAAAATAGAGAGATGGGAAAAGATGTCACTCCTTACTGGCGTGTTGTAAAAGATGGTGGCAAATTAAATGATAAATTTCCTGATGGAATTACATTACATGCAGATCTACTGGAATCTGAAGGACACACCATCATCAAAAGCAAAAACGGAACAAACAACCTTCTTGAAGAGATAAAGGAATTTTCATTTGAATAAATCACAAATTGATTCAGATAAGTTGCAAGGGGTTATCCAAAACCCCTTCGCACTATATTTCCCGATACAGAGGGGGTTTAGTGGGCTGATACAGACGCTAGCGAGTGTACTGGGGGACTGAACACCCATTGGCCGCTCACGTGAACACTTCAACGAAGTCGTCTGGTGGAAAGGTGGCCACCGAAGAGGTAAATTCAAAAGATAAAGAGCACTCAAATTACCATGCGCCAAACCTCGCTAGCCCTCGCCCTGTTGATGCTGACCACCTTCGTGCTCCCCGCCGTTCAGGTGGAAAGCGAAGAGGACCGTCTTGCTCCCGTCAACGATGCCCTGCGAGCCGCCGGCGACGGCGTCAGTTTGGTACAGGAATCCGAGCCCAACAACTCCAACACCACTGTGGACGAAGCCTACCCCGGCGACGTCATCGTGGGGGCTGTTGACATGTGGAGCGACGACCAAGACTGGTACGGCATTTGGTTAGAGGCCGGCCAAACTTTGCTGCTCACCCTCTCTCACGCCAGCGGCGATGGCGTATCGATGGCGGTGTGGGATGAAGAGGGCACGAGTTACGGAGCCTCCAACCCGGGCAAGGTTCGCGACACGATCTTCCTCAACGAAGAGCAGACCGAGACGGGCGGTATGTACACCATCGCCATCAACGCCACCATGACCGAAGCCGGCGGTGGTGCCTATGTCTTGGAGGTCGATGCTGGCTACGACGTGGAATGGTACGCACCTGCCGTTGGTTGGTACGCTGCCATGGAAACCTACGACGCTCGTGGCGAATTGATGTACACCGCCACCCTCAGCGATTACGCCTTCGCCAAAGCCTCCACTTCAACCGCCGACGCTGCGCCCGAATGGACCACCGGCGATTACTGGAACTACAGCGTCTCGGCCTCCGAGGCCGGCATGGGCGCATCCTTTTCCCACGATGAATTCCATCTGATGACGGTGACCGGCACCGACACCGTCTCCAGCAAAGCCTGCTACACGGTGGACCTGCTGGGCGAAATCGAGGTCCGCATGGACATGATGGGCACGACGATGGTCTTCACCGACAACGAGGAAGGCGATGCCTGTTACACGACGGCTGGATTGAAACTCGTTGCCGAGAACCTCTCCGTGACCTCGTCCACCTCGATTCAGACCAGCGGTGCGATGAGCGATACCTCCGGCCGTGAAGGCTGCACCGATGCATGGGGGGAACCTGACGAGGATTGCGACGGTGTTTCAGACGATTGGGATGATTGCCCCAACACCCCTGGCGGTGAAGCTGTCGATGATTGGGGTTGTTCAGATGCACAAAATGGCGGCGGGAGTGGCGGCGGTGGCGGCCAAACCGACACCGACGGTGACGGGATTCCCGACGAGAACGACGCCTGTCCGAACGACCCCTCAACGGCTGAAAATGACCTGGACAACGACGGATGCGTTGACGACGACGGAAGCGGTGGTTCGGGCGGAACCGGCGGCGGCCAAACCGATAGCGACGGCGACGGGGTGATTGACGACGATGATTATTGTCCAGACACCCCTGCCGGTGAATCCGTTGACAGCTTTGGCTGCAGCGCTAGCCAAGGCGGCGGTGGCTCTGGTGGCGGCGGCGGAGGCGGCATGGACTGCATCCCCGAAGGCATGGACCAGTCAACGACCTTCGAAATGGATGTGACCTACCCCAACGGCTTGGACGCCATTCATTTCCCGCTCATCGAAGGCACGGTGTGGAGCCAATCCACCACCGGCACGGGCACCTTCTCGATGGCCGTCAACATGGGTGGTTGTGAGATACTCTCCGAGACCTTCGAAGGCTCGGACTCGCTCCCGACCAACCACCGCCACTTGAACACTCAAGACTGGACCTTGTCAAACGGCACGGTGACGGCTCACGGCATCCAAGTCTTCGCCGGACGTGAAGGCAACGACGACTGGGCTACGCCCGATTTCACCTTGCTTCCAAGCGTGCCCTACAACGTTGCGGAGGGCGGCTTGCCCTTTGCAGCCTGGGTGAACTTGGTGGGCTTCAACAACTACACGGGTTCTCCCAACCTGACGGCTGAAGTCGTCGGCTCAACGGCGGGCGTGACCTACGAATCACCCTCGCTCTCCGTGGGCGAAACGGGCGGCGTCATCGTCGACACCGCCTCGATGGACAGCGGCGATTACGTTCTGCGCATCACCGCCTCGGACAGCACCTTCACCCACAGCGTGGACGTCGCCTTTGAGGTGGACAACAGCCCCGACTTCTCGATCTGGACCTTTGACCCCTGGATTGTGCTGCCAACCGGCGTCCCGTGGACCGTGCCTACCCCCGTGTTCGTGGAACCCGTCAACGGCTTCGGTGCTGACGTGACCCTGAGCGTGACGGTTCCTGAAGGCGTGACCGCTACCCTCGACTACGCTCGCGGCACGACGCCTTTCATGGCCGTCTTGCTGTTGGACATCCCCAACAATTTGGCCGCAGGCGACCACACCGTCGTGGTGACCGGGACCTCCGGTTCCACCGTGCACTCCGATGAGATCACCATCACCATGACCACACTGCCCGAATTCTCCTTGGAGATGGGCGACCGTGAAATCGCCATGCCTTCAGCCGACGGCACCGTGACCATCACGGGCAGCATACAGGCCCACAACGGCCTCGACTTGTCCTTGGGCGGCATGATGGACATCATGGTCGACCCCTACAACGAAGCGATGCTGGAGGGGCTCACCATCACCTGGGGCACCTTGGACGCTAACGGCAACCTACCCTTCACCGTCACCGTGCCCTTTGACGCCAACGCCGTTACACAAGACACCCTCGTGACCCTCTCTGTGGTCGCTCTCGACGGCTTGGTGACGCATGCAGCCTCTGTGGCGGTCGTGCAATCATCGTCCTCCTTGGACGGCACGGCCACCGCTGCCACCAGCGATGCCGTCTCCACCGGCGACACCACGGCTCACGACGGCGGTGATGTCCTCTCGACCACCGACAACACAGGCGGCGACAACACAGGCGGCGACAGCACCGACGACGGTTCCTCCAGCGAGGACGAAGGCATGGGTGCGGCCGTGATGGTCGGCGCCTCAATCGGCGTGCTTGGTTTGCTGGCGGGCGTCGCCGTGGCGCTACTCAAAATGCGAGGTGGTGATAGTTCCGCGGACAAGTCAGCACTCGCCGACGGTATGTGGCAGGAATCCATGGACAACCAGGGCTACGATCAGCCAAGTGTTCCCGCTATGCAGGACATCGGTGCTGTTCCGGCGATGGCAACCCCCGTTCAGGCTCACCCTGCTGTGATGCCAGCCTCGCCCGTCGCTTCGTACGAGCAGCAGGCCGCACCTGCAGTTGCGGCAACCACACAACCCGTCGCAACCCCTACTGCGGTGGTACCTGCTTCAGTTGAGCCTGCGGTAGTGGCACCCCCACCCCCCGCCGTGACCGCACCTCCACCTCCTCAACAACCCGCTCGCGTGGCCGACTACACCGGCTTGCCACCTGGCGGCAGTTATGACCAATCCACGGGTGTGACGTTGTACAACGCTCCCGATGGCAGCAAGTGGAAGATGTTGGCCGACGGCGGCTTCCTTCGCTTGTGAAGAATCGCATCATACCCTGACTTGTTTCGGTCGGAAAGACGCTCGGGGGACGCTGGGGAGTCGCACAGGGCTGCGACTGCCGCTCAATATTGGATGCGATTGCCATGCTGATTGAGGCACAACGGCCTGATTTGGCGATGGTTCTGATCGAGCAGGAACTCAATCCTCAAACTTGACCCATTCAGCCCCGGTTGGAACGGTACCCTTTGATTTAATCGTTATTCTGACGAATCATTGGGTTTGTGCATTGACCCACCCATTATTGCAATAAACCACAAATTAACCATTGAAAAATCACGCATAGATGTTAAGTGTCCAATTTATGTGCAAAAACCGTGTCAGAGAAGAAAAAGAAAGGTCTTCTTCGCTCGACTATTGGTGGTATTGCCAAAGCAGGTGGTACAGTCACAAAGGGAACTGCAAAAGTTGCCGGCAAATCCACAAAACTCGCTGCTAAGGGAACATACGCTGTTGGCAAAACCACAACCAAAGCCACCTATGTTTCGGGGAAAGTAGCGGCCAAAAGTGGCTATATCACCATGAAAACTGGAGGGAGGGCCTTCCTCTTTGCGGCAAGAAAAGCATACCCGCGACATCCAGATGAAACGAAGTGGCAGTACAGAAGGAGAATGGCAAAATTAGGGTTCAAAGTCTCTATATATACAGGTGAAATTGTTATGGCAGCAAATAGTTCTGCTACAGTGGAGGATTTTGCAAAAAAGTTCGCGTTGGATGTTGCAGGCGATGCTGTAGAAAGTTTAACCAAGGAAGTCCTCAAGCAATCTGTTTCAAGAGAAAAGAAATCACAAGAGCCCAAAGGAAAGCAAACTCAACCAAACCATCAATCGCAAGTTGTCACCCGAGAGATCCCTCCGCTTCCCCCAGGGCTGAATGTGAGTGGCGCCCCTCCCGCAATTCCTCCAGGGTTGAATGTTCCAGGCGCTCCACCTCCTGTGCCACCTGGTCTAATCAAAGGACCATCATCTGATTAGATGCTCAATTATAGTGTAACGATTTCATTCAGTTTGCGAAGTGCTGAATTGCCTTGCGAGTAATGTCGATAACGAGGTCAACTTCCTTACTTGTAATGTTGAAGTGAGGAGTGTACCTCAAAGCGTTTACTCCACCATGGATAACTCCTAATCCGTGCTTCCTGCACCACACCTCTACATCATCAAAACCGATTACCTTCATCTTTTCAGGGTCTAGTTCAGCGGAAACCAAGAGACCTGTACCCTGAACCTTTGTAATGGTGTTAGGTATCTCTGTAGCTAGTTTGTTTAATTTCTCGACAAACTCAACTCCTCTATCCCTGATGTTCTGCCTTAACTCTGGCGTTATGCGCTCGAGAACAGCGACTGCGGTTTCGAGAGCTCTTGGATTTGTAGTCATGGTATTTCCATATATTCCAGTGACATAAAGTTTGGATGCTCTATCGTTCATTCCTAGGACGGAAAGTGGATATTGCCCTGCATTTAAAGCCTTAGACCATGTCTCTAAATCAGGAGCTTCAGCGTCTTGGAATCCTTCATAATCAATTACTGAAAGTGTTCCTTGGCCTCTGATCCCCGCCTGAATTGAATCAACGATTAGCATTGAGCCGTGGTCGTTTGTAAGTTGTCTTGCTACATCATAGAAATCACGGTCCACGCATTGACCAGGGTTTCCTTCACCCTGTACAGGTTCTATTGCGAATGATTCGATGAAGAATCCTTCAGCGTCGGCTCGCTCAAACATCGCCTTTAGAGCAGGAATATCGTTTGCAGGTACGAGCAAAAGATTGTCTCTTTCTGAGAACGTTTTCAAATTCTTGTCGTAAGAGTCCTTGCATGAGTGGGAAATCTGTGCAGGTCTGTCTGTTCTTCCGTGGAATGCCCTTTCGATTGCTAGTAGTTTAACCGGCTTACCCTCGTGCTTTCCACCGGGACCCGTCATCATTTTCGAGTTTACATCTGAGATTCGCATTGCTACAGTCATAGATTCTGACCCCGAATTCATGCAGATGAATTTGGTAAACGGACAACTTCCCCTAGAATGACCCAATTCCTTCTTCAGAGCCGCAGCGAGTCTAGCATGGCTGAATGAGGGCGTCATAACGTTGGCCATTACGTGATTTTTGGACATTGCTGATATTACAACATCAGGGCCGTGGCCTGCGCCAAGCATACCGTATCCGCCATTGTCGTGAAGAACTGCTCCGTGAGAGGTCACAACCCAAGGCCCCTTTGCAGCTATGGCAACATATGGATTGATAGTTGCTGGTGAATAGAAGTTAACATAACTACTCTGTAAGTGAGTAATCAAATCTTTTTCAGCCATCAAGAGTTCATCGCTGGAAAGTCCGGACTGTATTGCGTGAGCGTCTTCAATCGCAGTTACGATGTCTGTGTCATGGTTTGCGAAATCTATGATCACTTCATCGCTTAATCCTACAGTTTGGGCTTCGCCACTTCTTCGTCTCATTTCGCTAAGTAAATCCAACACTGCAGACATAGATTTTCCCCTCGTTACAACGCTATTGCAATGCGTCTAAAATGGTTTGTCGGTCTTCTATCAACTGAGGTAATCGCCAAATTTTATCAAATATTAGACGATTAAATAATATGGGATTCATAATACAAAGATTTCGTGAGCACGACTTCAAAGGTTGACGTTTCGTCAATAAATCACGGTTTTTTCCAATTTACTTTCCCAACCGGATGGAAAAAAATCACCGCTTGGGTAGTTGCGTTCTTCATCTACCTTGCAGCATTAATTTTCTTTGTCGTAAGTCTAGGAATTCCGGATGTTCCTCCCGTTTCAGAAATATCAGTCATATCCTCGTTTGATGAGCTTGAAAACATAGAAGAAGAAAACTTAGGAAACGGTTGGGATAATTATACCAAAGGAAAATTTTTCATCATTGAATCAAAAATTGTTGAGGGAGAACTTCTCTATGGATATTGGTCATATGATGCGGACGGAGAGAATTGCTCAGATTATGTCGAATATACTGACTGGACGATAAAAGTCAGCCCAAAAGCTGGAGAAGAAGTTGTAAATATTTCATGGTATGGCCCTCTTGGTGAAGAAGCCGCTTACCTCAGCAGGAGTTGTGACAGCCATTATTATGACGATTGGTGGGTCGAAGAAAACGATTCAATAACGATTTTTGGAGTAGAACTTGAAGGTGAACTATTCCTGATGTCGGTCGGGGCTGAAGGAAAGTACGCGCCTGAAAGAACTAATCGTGAAGATGCCCAAAGAATCGCTCTGCTACTCTGCATTATTGCTTCTGTAACTATGATGGTTACAACTCCAACATCCCTGAGCCACGACATCAAAAATCTCCGAACCAGATGGGGCAATTTGCCATTTGCTCACGGTAAGCCTGGAGAATTAGTCGAGGCTGTTGGACCCACAAGAAGAGTAGACGAAAACGACTGGATTCTTCCACCAAAACCTTTCGAAGAATGGTCACAAAATGCTTACGCAGAAGACGAAGGTGGTAAACTATTGGAAGAACATCCAAACAATATTAGCACCCCTTCCCCGGCGACTTTTACCCTTTATTCCGTTAATGGAATCCTATTTGTGATGTTCTCTATCTGGCTTTCAAGCGATTTACTTGCAAGGCATAATGACTTTCTAACGTGGATATTGGGTCAAATCCTGAGAATAGTAGTCGTAATTTTCACGGTTGTATGGGCTTTTTTTGCGTTCAAGCAGTGGAAATTAAGTCACAGCATAATAGATACTCCAACAAGCAATGTAAGAAGTGTTGCTGTAGGACCTGCTGAATTGGTGGGTCAAATAAGACCGCCTCCAACTGGAACCCTCAGTGTCAAAATTGCTGATGACGAGGATAAAATCGTAGATGGCGTGGTTATGTACAAGTGGAAAGAAGAAGAGTATGTTTGTTCTACTGACTCTGAAGGAAAGGAATCTTGTAGTTGGAAGACCAGACGAAAAGAAAGTGGTGGCACTCTATTCACCTTACACGATGGAACCGGTGGGATCCTAGTCGACCCGAGTACTTTCAAGAATCCAATTTATGGCGATTTGCTGAAGGTTTGGGAGTGGGGTAAAATGAGGTGGACCGTTCACGCACTATGTGCTGGTGACCCCATCTATTGCCTTGGAAGAGTAGAGCCAAGAAAAGGAGACTACTCGCCTGAAGAAGGTTGCCCAAGAGAAATAGCAAATGCTAACCTGGTTGTTATCGGAGAGACTGATATCGGCACCTATGCTAAACTAACCCGTGGAACCGAATTATCGGTAATATCCAACTTGCGTTCAACTACTGAATCAATCGTTGTGCCGGTGATAATGCTAATATTCAGCGCAATACCTTTCATTTGGTAATCAGTCTTCGTCGACTACTTCGAAATCAGCATCTTGAACCTCATCATCGCCAGATGGTTCTGCAGATTCTTGCTCAGCCATTTCAGCCGCTGCGGCTTCGTATAACTTAGCTGAAATTGCATGCATTCCCTCTTCGATTTCTTTGACCTTAGCCTGAACCGCAGCCTCATCGATGTCGTCCAATTCCTTTGGCTCGCCTTCGTCATTTTGTAGTAATGCTTCCAATTCATCAACTTTGGAGAGTACTGGAGCTTTGTCGTCGTCGCTTAGTTTCTCACCCGCTTCATCGATTGTTCTTCGAGTTTGATAGACTATCTGGTCTGCCATGTTTCTCATTTCGACTTGGGCTTTCAATCTCTTGTCGGCTTCTGCAAATTCTTCAGCTTCGGAGATCTTTGCCTGGATTTCTTCCTCGGACAGTGAGGTATTAGATTCAATCTTGATCGATTGTTCTTTACCTGTTCCCTTATCCTTTGCGGATACGTTTACGATGCCGTTTGCGTCGATATCGAATGTAACTTCAATCTGTGGCATTCCACGTGGTGCTGGAGGTATTCCCATCAAGTGGAATTGTCCGAGGGTTACGTTATCCTTTGCGAATTCTCTCTCGCCTTGAAGAACGTGAATTTCTACGGCAGGTTGGTTATCGCTTGCTGTGGAGAAAACCTCAGACCTTCTTGCTGGAATTGTTGTGTTTCTTTCAATCATGGTTGTTGTAACCCCACCAAGGGTTTCGATACCCAGAGTCAGTGGAGTAACGTCGAGAAGAAGAATGTCGGATACACCTTCGTCTCCAGCGATGATACCTGCTTGTAGTGCAGCACCCATTGCTACCGCTTCGTCAGGATTGATTCCCTTGAATGGTTGCTTGCCGGTTTCCTTTTCGATGGCTGTTTGAACAGCTGGAACACGGGTTGAGCCTCCAACGAGGATTACCTTGTCGATTTCACCCTTAGAGACGCCAGAATCTTTCATTGCCTGGCGTGTTGGCTTCATTGTTTTCTCAATAAGTGGTGCGATTAATTCTTCGAATTTCGCCTTTGAAACTGTTATGTCAAGGTGCTCAGGTTGTCCATCTTTCATTGTGATGAAAGGTAGGTTGACTTGTGATTGACCTGTTCCAGATAGCTCGATTTTTGCTTTTTCAGCGGCCTCTTTCAATCTGCTCATAGCTTGAACGTCCTTCGACAAGTCAATGCCGGAGGTTTTCTTGTATTCTGCTACCAAGTAATCGATAAGAACCTCGTCAAAATCATCGCCACCGAGTTTGTTATTACCCGCTGTAGCCTTAACTTCGATTTGTGGTTGACCGTCTACATCGTAAATTTCCAAAACTGATACATCGAATGTTCCACCACCCAGGTCGTAAACGAGGATGGTTTGGTCTTCTTCTTTGTCAACACCATAAGCAAGCGCGGCTGCGGTTGGTTCGTTGATTATTCTCAAGACTTCAAGGCCGGCAATTCGTCCTGCGTCCTTTGTAGCCTTTCTTTGTGCGTCGGTAAAGTATGCTGGACAGGTAATGACCGCCTGCTTTACGGTTGTTCCAAGATATGCCTCTGCGTCAGCTTTCAATTTCTGTAGAATGAATGCTGAAACCTCTTGTGGCGTATATTCTGAATCATCGACATTTACCTTCCAATCTGTTCCCATGTGTCTCTTAACCGAGATCATTGTTCTCTCTGAATTGGTTACAGCCTGTCGCTTTGCAGTTACTCCTACCAGTCTTTCCGAGCCGTCCTTGGTAAACGCTACTACCGAAGGTGTAGTTCTAGCACCCTCTGCATTCGCAATGACGATAGGTTCGCCGTTTTCGATAGTCGCTACGCAAGAATTAGTTGTTCCAAGGTCTATTCCTATTACTGTTGTTTTTCCCATTTTTTCACTTCCATTTATCTCCCAATTCAGAGGATTGGGATGCCTCCATCGTCTTCATCATCATCGTCATCCTTTGAAAAATCAACACTGACATCTGATGGTGTTGGACTATAATCATCTTCTACATCCTCCTCGATTTCATCGGATTCTGATTCTAAAGCAGAGCCTTGAGGAGACAGTTTGAGGGTTATGTCAAGTATCCCATTATTGAGTGACCAATCTACCAGGTCCTCACACTGGTGAGGCAATTCAATCTGTGCAAGAGGTGGCTCAGCGGGGTCGGACAGAATGTGAACCAATTCTCCACCGCTTGAGAGAGCGACTTCAATTTCTTCGATATCCGGTCTAGTGCTAAAATCTACGGTGACCGACATGTTCCAACCAGACAGATACACGTCATCCGCTGGAAGTTTCATGATGCCACTTTCAGGCTCTAAATCTTCAATGTCAACTTGAGCAGGTGCTGCATCTACCTTAACATCCATTCCGAGATTCGACAACATATCTTCTAATGACATTCCTGATTGGAATAATTTGCTGAGGTTTGAAAAATCGAAATTGAAATTTACGTCGCCTTTTGCGAGTTTTTCAGCGTCAAATCCCATTGAATCAAACTGGTCTCTGAACTGCTCCATAAGTTTCCTTAATTGAGCAATATCGACTGACATGCCCATGTTTTTGAACATCTCAGCCATCTGTTTTAGCATCTTTTCTTCCCAATCTTTGGTCACTCTCTCACCCCACTACTTAACCATCGGTTGTATAGTCGGAGAGGCCCCACGTATATGAACTCAACGGAGATTGAGTTTCAAGAGGTTTCAAGACACAAAAGTAGTCGCAGGCTTGATGGCGGAGGAGACAATTCTTGAGTCCACTGAAAGAACCAGTGGTCGCGACGCATTGCGAAAGAATGTCCAAGCTGCCATAGCTCTATCTGGAGCGGTGAGGTCCACACTCGGGCCCAAAGGATTGGACAAATTATTGGTTGATGATGCAGGGGGAACTCTGGTAACAAACGATGGAGTTACCGTACTTGAAACAGCAAGGGTCGAACATCCCGTAGCGAAGATGATTATCAGCGCTTCTTCAACTCAGGATAAAGTTGCAAAAGATGGAACTACCTCGACGGTGGTCATCTGTGCGGAAATGCTGAGGAATGCTTGGCAGTTGGTCGGACAGGGAGTCCACCCTGCAACAATCTCAAGGGGATATGCACAGGCAGAACAACTTGCATTAGGCTATCTAGATGAATTATCGATAACTGCGAACAAGGACCAAGTTCTTTCAGCAGTCGAAACATCCCTGTCTGGAAAATTGGACAGGGCAATGGAAAAGCATTTGGCAAAGTTATCTGTTGCTGCTAGTGAAATTATTTTCTCTGAGGGAAGAGCCGACGCTACTACGGTGAAAATAATCAAACAAACCGGCGGGAACATGACTGAATCTAAGGTCATCAAGGGTCTCGCCTTAGCGAAGACCAGAATTCATCCGGAGATGAAGGAACGTGGTGGACCAGGCAAGATTCTCCTAATCGATGGAGGTTTAGAGAAGAGACAACCAAAACTCGATGCTAAATTCAACATTACATCTGCTGGAATGATGGAAGCATTTCGAAAGGCGGAGTCAAAAGAAGTGTTAGAACAAGTAAGAAATATCGTCGAAATAGGTTGTGACCTACTTGTCTGCAAGGAAGGAGTAGATGATGAAGCAAGACAGTTACTTGCTAACGAGGGGATTCTTACTTATCGTCGTGTAGAAAGAAAGGACTTAGATCTCTTAGCAAGGTCTTGTAATGCAAATCTCGTAATTGATGCAAAAAAGGCTACAGCTGAAGATTTAGGCGAATTTGAAAGCACGAGAGAAGAGCTAAGTGGAGGAGTCAATCACTGGATTTTGAATGCTGAAATTGGCGGTGCAACATTAATCGCCAAAGGTAGTACGAGCGACATCGTAAACGAAGTTGAGAGATGCTTCGAAGATGGATTAGGAGTCGCCTGCCAACTGCTTGAGAATCCGGTTTTATTACCCGGGGCTGGCGCTACCCAATCCGCGATTGCGAGACGACTTAGAAGAGATGCTGAAGGAGTACCTGGGCGTGAACAAATAGCGATTGAAGCATGGGCTGACGCCCTCGAGTCAATCCCGAGATTCCTCGCTTCTAACTCTGGATTCGATGGAGTTGATTCAATTCTGAAATTAACCTCCGCCCAAAATCAAGAAGGCGACACCTATGGTCTAAACCTAACAACGGGTGAAGCCGAATGTTCCGTAAAGAGAGGCGTTTTAGAACCATTGACCATAACAAAACAATCGATATCGGGCGCTACTGAAGCCGCAATAAGCGTTCTAAGGATCGATGATATCTTGTGGGCTCAAATGGAGGCTGAGATACCCGATGATGTTCAACAGCAGATTCAAGGTTTTGGAGCCGAGTAAGGATACTCTCAATAACGGTCGAGCCGTAGGAGTATTATGTCCGATATTCCTAAAACAATGTTAGGATGGACGAAAACTAAGGATGAGGAAAACGGATTCGAATTAGTCGAACATAACGTCCCCACACCACAAACTGGGGAATTACTAGTCAAGACCTCTTCAACTAGCATATGTGGCACTGATTTACACATTTGGAAATGGGATGATTGGAGTAGAAGTGAGGTCCCCCTTGGCACTATCACTGGCCACGAAACTTGTGGAACCGTAGTCGCAATTGGCGAAGAAGTAACTTCACACAAAGTTGGCGACCAGGTTGCTGTAGAGTGTCACCTTGCATGTTGGAACTGTCCGAGATGCGATGAGGGAAATGCGCACATCTGTGAAAATGGATCTATTTTCGGAGTTCACTCGAATGGTGCGTTTGCTCCTTACTTTACCATCCCGGCCAATAACGCCCGAAAATCTCCAGATGGATTATCAGCGGGGCATGCATCAATCCAAGACCCGCTTGGCAATGCAATTCACACCCTCACTGGAGGTCCTATCGAAGGTGCCACCGTTGCCATTCACGGGCTTGGACCAATCGGCCTCTTCGCAGTTAATGCTGCAAAAGCAATGGGTGCAAAGAAGGTAATTGCAATAGATTGGGCTAACCAATACCGAATGGATATTGCAAGAGGATTGGGCGCTGACTTAGTTCTAGGAGAAGGAGACGATATAGTCCATGAAATCCTAAATGCCACAGACGGTCGGGGTGTCGACAATTCTTGCGAATTTTCAGGGTCTGAAGCGGCGCTATCAAACGCAATAAAATCAACCCGCATGGGAGGATATCTGAACGTATTATCGGTATACGGAAAAGAAAATACTCCTGTTCCAATGAATGAAATTGTATTTCGTTATCTCCACCTCAAAGGAATAAACGGTAGAAAGATGTGGTCTACTTGGGAAACTATGCACGAATTATTGGCGTCCGGCGCGATAGATGTTGACGCAGTGGTAACCCACAGATTAGGAATTAATGACTTCCAAGAAGGCATCGAATTGACTCGCAGTGGCCTTTGTGGAAAAGTAATTTTAGATTTTTAAACCCTAATTAGGCATTTCCGGTTCAATGCCAATGTTGAAAGGGTATATGCCAACCCGATAAATCCCGTTGAAGGGCATGAAGTACGTTGTTGTCTCAGGCGGAGTTCTTAGCGGATTGGGCAAAGGAGTTACGGCTTCTAGCATTGGCCTTCTCCTAAAAAGCGCTGGATTGAGAGTCACTGCGGTAAAGATTGACCCCTATCTTAACAGCGACGCTGGAACCATGTCTCCATTCGAACACGGAGAGGTTTTCGTCTTAGATGACGGAGGCGAAGCCGACCTCGATTTGGGTAATTATGAGAGGTTCTGTGACCTCAACCTGTTCAAAAACAACAATATCACCACTGGGAAGATCTATTCCAAAGTAATAGAAGCAGAAAGGAGAGGTGATTACCTCGGTAAAACTGTACAAGTTATTCCACACATTACCGATGCTGTTCAAGTTTGGATTGAGGAAGTTGCTACAACACCCACTGACGGCAGTGGTGAGACTCCAGAAGCCTGCGTAATAGAACTGGGTGGAACTGTAGGCGACATCGAAAGCGCACCTTTTATCGAAGCTTTGAGGCAGTTCCAATTCAGAGTTGGACGCGAAAACATCTTCTTTGTCCACGTCTCTTTAGTTCCAGTAATGGGGCCTGTTGGTGAACAGAAAACCAAGCCAACACAACACACGGTCAAAGAACTGCGTGGACTCGGAATTTCACCAGATGTACTCGTATGCAGAGCCTCAGCACCTCTCGAGGACGAAACGAGAACTAAACTGGCAGAATTCTGCCACGTATCTCCAAATTCGGTAATTAGCGCCCACGATGTATCAAACATCTACCGAGTTCCTTTGATGCTCAAGAATCAGGGTATGTGCGAAGCATTAGGAATCGATTGTAACAACAGCCCACTACTCGATGATTGGGAACAAATGGCAGATAGAGTTGACAATTTGGGAGACGATGTTCACATTGCAGTCGTTGGAAAATATACTGGCCTAACCGATTCTTATCTGTCGGTAATCAAAGGTTTACAACACGCATCATACGACGTTAACAGGACTCTCGTAATAGATTGGATAGAAGCAGGTAATTTAGAAGATGTAGAACATGAAGATTGGGCTACACTGAAGTCCGCAGATGGAATTCTAGTCCCGGGAGGATTCGGCGACAGGGGAACCGAAGGGAAAATCCTAGCCGCTAATTATGCTAGAACCAATAACGTACCATATCTCGGAATCTGTCTTGGATTGCAGATTGCAACGATTGAATTCTGTAGAAACGTTCTCGGATTAGAAGGCGCAAACTCAACTGAATTTGACGAAAATACTCCGCATCCAGCCGTAGTATTCATGCCAGAAATTTCCAAAACTCATCTTGGTGGAACTATGAGACTGGGTTCAAGGCCTACCCTATGGCAAGTTGATTCCTGTAAAATCAAATCCCTATACGGAGATGGAGATTCTGTAGATGAAAGACACAGGCACCGCTATGAAGTCAATCCAGATTTAATTTCAACAATCGAAGAAAACGGGTTGAAGTATGTCGGAAAGGATGAGTCGGGTCAAAGATGTGAAATCTTCGAGCTAGATGGTCACCCTTACTATGTAGGAGTTCAATATCACC
>Ga0255757_10000184_pt1 | contig 59870 bp, 60 predicted proteins | sample 071ome_27_FD_179957 | JGI IMG/M metagenome (GOLD analysis project Ga0255757, IMG submission 179957) | Coastal salt marsh microbial communities from the Groves Creek Marsh, Skidaway Island, Georgia - 071409AT metaG (version 2) | ecosystem: Environmental > Aquatic > Marine > Intertidal zone >...
CATCAATAATATTGCGACATAATGCAATCAAGTGAACATCCGACACTGGCGCGACAATAAAGAAGCGCGCTGAGTGATCGGAGCGCAGGAGGAAATTTTGGGCACCGTATCCGTTTTTCACATCGACCCGAACCAATTGTTTCGTGAAGGACTCCGGCAATTACTGGGCGATTCCGACTTCGACATTGGAGGCCACGCAAACACCCTTACTGATGGCCTCCAGCAAATGGCGAGCGATACCCCAGCAATTGTTGTCATCGACGTCAACGGCGAAGGTGAGACCTTGGCCGCACTCATGGAGGGGTTGGCACAGCTGTCGCTGAAACCGCGGGTCGTGGTGTTGACCGAGGCGTTTGGCCTAAACGCGTTAACGTCGGCCTTGTGCGCGGGGGTCGACGGCTATCTACTGAAGAGCATGTCGCCAAGCGCGTTCGAACAGTCGCTCAGCCTGGTGATGACGGGAGAAAAAGTGTTCCCGACGGACCTCGCACATCTGTTGATCAGCAATCGCTTTGCGGCGAATCCGGATGCTGCAGACACCATCATGGACAGCGGCCTATCAAAACGGGAGGCGGAAATCCTGTCCTGTCTCGTGAACGGAAATTCCAACAAGGCTATTGCCAATTCACTGAACTTAACCGAAGGCACGGTTAAGGTTCACCTCAAGACGATCCTCAAGAAAATCAACGTGCGCAATCGAACCCAGGCGGCAATCTGGGCGTTGCAGAACGGCATCGTATCCAGCAACGTTAATGAAGATGCGCGAGCCACGGCGAAACCGCGCGAATTGGAATCTGCTCTCAGCCAATAAGCGACCCCAGTATCGCGAAGGCCGAAAGGCCCGTGGGGACCGACAACCGAACGTTACACGCCGCCCTCAAGCCGCCGGCCGCTGGCTGGACGTGCCTAGATCATGTAGAGCTGAATAATCCACGCATCGATCGGCGCACTGCCATCGTTGTATCGGCCGACGCTCGAGGTGTTCCCGTCCGAGACTGACGGAACCTGTGATATCCAGCTGTTGAGGCTATACGATGGCGCCGAAGCGAACCCGCCACTTGCCCCGCGAAACGTTACCAGATTCCATCCCAGACCTGTACCAAGCCCAGTCGGCCAGCCGGCATTGGGACGCGCGCCGGCCGTGAAGCTGCCGTCACCCGGATTGATCACGAACGCATTTCGGTTGCTTCGCTGGATGCCAAGCAATTCGCCGGACGGGCCCTTTACCAGGGCTCGCGGACGCTGGCCAAGAATCTCCGCGTTCAAGATCGCCTGCCTGTAGCCGAGACTGATACCGGCGCCGACGCGTGAGGCACCGGGGGAGTATGGCGCGTTGCTGACCTGTGCCGCCGCGGTGCCGGCAAATGCCAACATCCCAGCGAGAACGGCGGCAGAAAACAAACGGTTTCTCATCTCATATGCCTTTCTCAGAGTTTTCCTGATTGTAATATCTGACAGTAGGGAAGGTTGCTGCGGCACCGAAGCGAATTTGTCCTTGCTAGCCTTCTGCCTCTATATCGCGCCAGATGCGCTGTACGAGGCATTGCGAATTCGGTGCATTCTCAGTCATGAGAGTTAGAAGCTGCTCGTTTTCGATGGCAAAGACAGCGAGCATAGTCCTGTTTTTCAATTGCAGCTTGCGCGCCAGCGTCCGCGTCATCACTTTCACGCGCCCTTCGTACATGCCCGATACCTCAGCAATATCGCGGTTCGACAGTGCCGCGCCGAGATGGGACAGAACACAGAGTTCTTCAGGCGACAACGTCTCCACAACCCCAAGTCGGAGCCCGTCCTCACAGAGTCTGCGAACCAATTCTGCGGTGATGACAAGATAACCGTCACAGGCCAGCGCCAGTCGATCGATCGTAACCGTCGCGAGATGTTGATGCAGAAGAAGCCCCCAGGCACGCTCGCCTCGGTTGACCACTTCCAGCATGTCGCCATCCTCAAGGAGGATCATGGGCTGCAATTTTTCAAAAGCTGCCTTGGCCTGAGCGGGTCGATGGTCGAGCAGCCAAATCAGATCCGCGGCCTCAATCAGCACAACGTCTGCTGCCTCACATCCATCGCCAAAGGCAACCCTTGCCCTCGGGTCGACTATGCCGACCACACGCCAATACTGCGCATGACCCAGCTTCAGGTGTGAGGCCCAGGCTACTCCGGATTCCCGCGAAGCAATGAGGACGCGGCACTTTCTGGTCATAGAACTGCAAGCATAAGTTTGACCGTTCAGTTCTTGTTCGCAGACGCCTAGGCCACATGGTTGCGCAGACATGCGCAGATGATCTGCAAGGTACCGCTTTCATTTCTCGCGAACGCCATCATAGGACCAGGTGCCGAGACCTTCCGATAGCGCAAAAGAAAAATCGTCACCCATAAGTGTTATTACTTTTTTTCCATAATATTTTTTTCTTGTTCAAATGAACATTACAATATCCGTTTGATCACTTTTATATTTTCATAAATATTTTATTCTCCGCTTACATCAGATTTCGCACTCGAAACCACCCTTCCCGGAGTTTTGACTGCAACGGTTCGATAGCGGAGAAACGTAATGCGCAACTTATCAGCCCCGACGATGGTCGCCGCACTTCTGCTGCTCGGTGGATGCGCCGCCAGCGATGTGTACCCGACGACCGGGGCCACTCCAACGTTGGGGCTGCCGGTTACCAACAACGACACACCCTATTCCCAATGCCTCGTGGCACTTGCCAAACCCAGGGGCAAGAACGTGCCGGTTTTCGCTGTCGGCGAGATCGCCGATAAAACCGGCCAGGTCGATCGCTCCAACAATGCCGCTGTGATCACACAGGGCATTACCGAAATGATGATCAGCGCGTTCTACAAGACGCAAAGCGTTGCTCTGGTCGAACGCTTCGATCTTCGTATTCCCCTCGCGGAAGCGAAGATGGTGCAGGAGAAACTCGCGATCAAACCCGCCCAGACGGCGGCACCAATCCGCGCCAGCAACTTCGTTGTCATGGGCGCGCTGACCGAGCTGAACTACAACATCGTCAGCGAAGGCGCCCGTCTGACCGTGTCGGGTATTGGTGGAGGCGCTCGAACCGTTGTTATCAACGTCGGCCTCGATGCGCGGGTCGTGAATTCGCAGAGCTTCGACGTGGTCCACGTCAGTTCTCTTCAAAAACAGATCTTCGGATATGAAGTCGAAGCAAACGTCTTTCGTTTCTTCGGCACCACTCTCGTCGAGTTCGATGCGGGTCGCATTCAAAACGAACCGCTTCAACTTGGCGTTAGGTCCGTTGTCGAGATGGCCGTTTACCAGATCATGACGGATTTCCTGCGCCTGCCGAGCACAGCCAAGTGCAAGCTCGAACAGGTTGATTACGCCGCTCAGGCGTTAAACCACTCCAAGGAGAATTAGAATGTCTCGACTTATTAAAGGAAGTCTGCTGGCGACCGCATCCGCGATCGTGCTTGCTGCAGCCCCCATTGCTCCGGCCGCCGCGTTTGACTCCGTGAACTGGACCTGGGACGCAGAAGTTCTGGAAACGGTAGCCAAGACCGTCAACATCAACATCGACATGACCCCGACGGGCATGCTGATGGTTGAGGATCTTCAGGTCTTTATCGGCGATGCCAAGGCTGAATCGACCGTATCCGGCGTCGAAAACAACCAGCCTGAGGGCGGCGGTGTCGTTGATCTCGGCACGCAGGATATCCAGTTCCATTACGGACTGGGCGGTAACCTGCTCGAAGATGATTTCAAGTCACCTTCCGTGACGGCCGGTAGCGTCGACGAGGTCGATCAGGAGCCGAACATCAACGGAACGGTTACTGCAACTATCGATCTCGGCGAGGTGTATGTTCCGCCGACCGAGTCCTTCGACGCACTGACCGAGCTGCCGAGTGTTGTCAGCGCCGCCACCGCGGTTGCCAACAACACCAACATCACATCCGACACGTCGATCGAACTGCATGAGGGCCAGTTTGTCTTTAATGCAGGCGAAGGTTCGGTGTCGAATGTTCCTGGTGTGGACACCGGCAACTCCAACCTCGAGGCAGCCGCTGTTCTCGGCGTTCTTGCGCTGACTGGGAATCTCGAAAGCTCCGACATCAAAGCGACGTCGACGGTTTCCGATATCCTCAACGCGTCGGTTGACAGCTCGGCAACAGCCGTCGCCAACAGCTTGAGCGTTTCGCTCACGCCTGCCACGCCGGCTGACTCGCTGGTGATTGCCGACATCGTTCAGTTCGCCTTCGCGGACGTGACGGCAAAATCCGATGTCACGGAGGTGTCTCTGAACAGCTACACCAACCTGGGTAGCCTGACGAGCCCGATCGTCAACTCGGTTGCGACCGCTGTTGGCAACAACAAGTCCATCACAGTGGTGGCTCCTGTTGTCGCAGCTCCGGTCCTCTAGTCCGAGTGTTCGTAGAAATGGCGGGGGGGACGGTTCGCCGTCTCCCCTACTTTTCGAAGAATGGAGAATATCATGACCATAACAGGCGCATTCGCCCTGACCCTTGTTGGGAGCGCGGTATTGGCCCTCGGCGTTATTCCCCTTCCTGCTGCTGCACAGCAAATGGGGACTGGTGGCTATAGTTTCCCGGCGCGTAGCCCGAGCCTGGCTGCCCAGTTCCAGTTCCAGCGGTCAGCGGCTTCAGGTACGCAAAGCAGCACAGGAGGCCTGGGCGCATTGACCCAATTCAGCACCGTCTACAATTCGTCCTCGACAGCGATCGCCAACATGAACTCGGTGACACAGAACCTTTCGGATGGTTCGACAGGGACCGTACAGACCTTAGGCGACCAGGACAGCGCCGGCGATCAGGATGCCGCCGCCACCACCGATGTCGAGGTCGACAACTCAGTAAATGATTCCGGCAATCTGACGGAAATACTCGCAGAAACCGTTCCGGCGCAGACGGAGTAAATTCGATGTTCGCAGCTTCGCCACTTGCAGAATTCTCCCGCCACGTCATCCGGGCGGGTGCTATCGCTGTGGCGATTGCAACGGTCTCGTTGACGGCCTCCCACCCCCAGGCCGTCTTCGCAGCAGAGGGTGGTCACCTGGTTCGCCACGATCAGGTGGCCGCCCTCACTGCGCGTGCCGATGCCGGTGACGCAGATGCCCAGTTCCAACTCGGCGTCCTCGGTCTTGGTGACAGGCTCGATGGCAAGGACCGGTCAAAGGCAATAGATCGACTGACGGCGGCGGCGGATGCGAATCACGACGGCGCTGCGGTTGTCCTCGGGATGCTCTGCATGCGCGGTATTTCGGTCGTTCGTGATCCCGTGAAAGGGGTCGGGTATATGCAGGCCGCTGCCCAGCGCGGCAATTCGCGCGCAAAAACAATCTGGCTCTCTCTGATGCTGCGTGGGGACGGGATTGAAAAGGATCCGGCTGCCGCGGTCGTGCTCCTGGAATCGGCAGCGACCGCAGGATTCCCCGAGGCAAAGACGAACCTGGGACTTATGTACTTGCGTGGCGAAAACATCGCGCGCAATGAAGAACATGGCGCAGAGCTGGTTCGCCAGGGCGCCATGACCGGACCGGCCGACTCCCAGTTCAATTACGGTGTGTTGCTGGAGAACGGCACGGGGGTTACGAAAAATGCGGACGAAGCGCGAAGCTGGTACAGCCAAGCGGCCGAACTTGGCAGCACCGCAGCGCAATTCAATCTGGCTGTCATGCTGCTGAGAACGTCACCCACCACCTCAGAAAGCATCTCCGGATTGAAATGGTTGCTCGTAGCAAGCCGGGGCAACAATCCAGTCCTTCGAGAACGTGCGAAAGCCATTGTGCCATCTGTCGTGAGCACGCTGCCGCAAAACGATATCGGGCAGGCGCGCCGGGAGGCCCTCGCTTATCTGAACCGCCCAAACAGACTAACGAGCGGATCCCGGTGATCCTATTTCCTCGTCAGAAATACTACACCAGCCTGGTCGCCTGTGCTGGTTTTCTCGCCATCGCAGGATGTTCGCCGCTGGTGTCTCTGGCCGGGGCCGCGCTCAGCGGAACGAGTGGAGGTTCGACCGGCTCGGCGTCATCAGGCGTCCAAGGCATCGGAGCACCGAGTCTCGTACAGAATGCGAACACCAGGTCACCTGTCCAGAACCACGAATCGGCCGACCAGGCAATCCACGAGGTTCTGGATCACGCGGAAAATCAGACAACTCGTGAAAGCTGCCTTAAGGGTCTCCCTCCCGAAGCGAAATCGCCCGTGACCGAATGCATGATTCGATTGACCTGCATCCCTGGAGTTAGCCGGGCCCTGATGATGCGGACGTGTCCTGCGGAGACGACCGGTACACAGGCGGGCGGACAGATGATGGACGCGCCGGTTAGGGCTGAATACGCCGGGCCTGCTTGGCGCTGGAGCAACACTTCAGGACCATGAATTCGCGGGGACGGGCTGTGGCCCGCAATCCCTTCAACCAAAACTTCATCACGGCATCTATGACCGTGCCCGTGGTGCCGGGACAGTTACCGTCGGCAAACAAACATGTCTAAAGCACGTTCGGGCAAGCGAATACTGGTCGACAGGATTCCTCCCTTTTAACGTTTTCGCCGACATGATCTTTCGAAGTTGTCAGTCCAGTGCGAACCAATTTACGACATCTCGATTGAGGCAGGGTCACCGTGGCCTGCCCCTGATAGGTGGTCCAGTCACAGTGAGAGAGTCCGGACGGTATTAAGGTAATTCGATCTGAGGGCTGGCGGCAAGATCGTGACTGGCGCGGGCGGCCTGTAGCCGAGCGAACTGTGTGGTCTGACGGTGTTGTAGTGCCGGCGCCAGCGTTCGATGAGCACCTTCGCCTCCTGTAGCGTGTAGAAGATTTCGCCGTTGAGCAGCTCGTCGCGCAGCTTGCCATTGAAGCTCTCTTTGTAGCCGTTCTCCCAGGGCGACCCGGGTTCGATGAACAGCGTCTTCACGCCAAGCCTGGGCAGCCAATCGCGCACGGCGATGGCCGTAAACTCACTGCCGTTGTCCGAGCGGATGTAGTCGGGTGGGCCATGCTGGGCGAAGTCGTAGGCCTAGACATGGTTCGGCCAGCTCGGCCTGAGACGAATGCATGATCCATCATTCAGCCACAGCCGTCCGCGCTTCGGCTGTTTCGATGGCACCTTCAGCCCCTCACGCCGCCAGATCCGCCACACCCGTTTCACGTTCACGTCCCATCCCTGGGCACGCAGCAGCGCCGCGACCCGACGATAGCCGTAACGGCCATATTCAGATATCAGGTCGACCCGCAGCCCGCCATACTCACAGCGCCAGCGGTAATAGCTCTGCTCCGAGACGCCCAGCCCACGGCAGATCACGCCGACCGTCTCGCCCTGCGACAGGCGCACCTCCGCCTCCCGCAGCATCCCGATAATCTGTTCTGGGGTGTATCGCTTCCGGCTCATCTTCTCCTCCTCCTCGAGGTTCAGGTTAGCCGGACTCTCTCAATCAGCATGGACCGAATTTCGGGGTGCAGGTCAAGGGTACGGCAAGCCTCACCGTTCCTGGCCGAGGAGTGTCAAAGCGCATGCTCTGCCGGCTCAAGGACTTCAAGCGCGTCGCTACTCGCTACGACAAGCTCGCGGCCAACTTCCTAGCCGCCGTTCAGATCGCGGCGCTCATCGCATACTGGTTATGAGTCCTGACCCTAACTGTTTATGGGGGGCTGAATCCGTTTGTGTATTCCATTTGGATTCTGGATATACCCTTATTGTAAGGATTAATACTTTTTCTCTGTAGAGAGGTGATTTTGTTATGCATATACTCGATAAAATAAAACGAAACCGAAATACAACATTCGGGAGATTGATTAATGAGCCGGACAGTAAGATTTCTGGTCTTGGCAGTGGGCACGCCGCTGCTCACGCTGACCGTCGCAGCTAAGGAGGCGCGTTCATTCGACACGGTGAATTGGCGGTGGGATGCCTCGGTAACCGAGACTGTTACCAGTTCAGTCGCGATTAATATCGATTTGACACCAGCCGGCATGCTTTTTCTTGAGAATAACCAGGTCCATATCGGCAAAGTTGCCTCAGTTTCCGAGGTTGATGGGGTGCACAACAACGCCTTCGACGTCGTAACCACGGAAAATTTCATTCAAACAACAAGCGAAATGGCCTTCGTTGACGTCGATTTTGATGCTCACTTACAGATTGGTGCGGGCAACAATGAAGGCGCGAACCCTCAGGGTGCCGCCAAATATGGAATCGATGGTAGTTTCACCAATCCTTTTCTGGCTGGCGCACAAAGCCATATCGCGCTCTTCGCGCTACTGCAGAACAACCCGGATAGCATCAATTATGAGAAGAGTTTTGTTAATGAAACGACTTCAGATTTTGAGATCTACGCTTATTTTACTGATCTTGATCTATATCTAGAGGTCAAGGGAAGTTATGCCGGTTGCACGCCTGGGGGCGCAAATTGCAAGCCGACGGGTGATGTCGAGCTGTATCGTTTGAACGGTGAGAAAAAGGAATTTTCCGCCTTGGGAACGCTGAACCAGCGGAACGGCGTCGATAAGATCAACACCTCGGGACCCGGTGGTGAGGTCAAGCTGAGTGCCGATTTTGACGGTGCGCAGGAATGGCAGGAGATTTTTTCGCAGGTCCTCACCCAGCAGGTGACAATCGTTCCCACAACCAAAGATGCATTGACCGATTTGCCGTCGGTTGTCAGCAACGCTACGGCAGTCGCAAACAACTCATCCATCGACAGCGATGTGGCTATCCAACTGCATAGTTCACAGTTTTCCTGGGGCGGGCTCAACGCCGAGGAGACCTCGGAGCAAACCCAGATCCCCGATTTTCCCGGGTATCAACTTGGATCGATCGTATCGGGCGACGTAACGGCACACTCCCGCGTAAGCGACATACTGAACGCCTCAGTGGACAGTGCTGGAACGGCTATTGCCAATAATCGGCAGGTGGGTATCACTGCGAATGCGTCGATCGAAGGTTTGCTGATCGCTGATGTGACACAGTTCAGTTACAACCGTGTTGTTGCTACCTCAATGGTGGCTAACGTGACGCTGAATAGTTATCTAAACTCCGGTGTCGTTGATCAAACGCTAATTGCGTCTAAAGCGATAGCTGTGGGTAACAACATGACCATTGCTGTGAGTAGACAATTTTAAAAGTGACCTGCTCCCCGAAATTCGGTCCATGCTGATTGAAAGAGTCCGGCTAACCTGAACCTGGGCCCGCGCGGCGAGACCGAGACGGGCTACCTGTATGTGCTGGGCTGCTGGGTGGTCAGGTCCCGCGGCGATGTATGGCACGGCCAGGTGGAGGCGCGGACCACCGCGCCCATCAGCGGGGGCGAGACCGGCAAGCTGGCGAGACTGCTGTGGGCGGAGCTGGCTGGGGCGTTCGGCCGCGACGTGGCGCGGCAGGATTTCGCGGCGACGATCCGGGAACCGTAGCGGCACCATGGCAGCGTTAGACCAATTGAAGACCCTGAAAGAACTCTCCGGCCCGCTCTCCGAACATTTCCTTGTTATTTCAGCGCTTTTGTGGGATGAAGGGAATATTCGGACTTCTGGCCTGACTTGAATAGACTACCGCAACGTTTCTCTTCCAAGACATCGCTGTATCTGAATTAACCTGCACGATTGGCGCGCGGGTTACACGCGCATATGCGCCTGTTTCTTGAAAGGAAACGAACCATGACCACGGGTACCGTGAAATTCTACAACGCCGAGCGCGGCTATGGCTTCATCCAGCCGGAAGACGGCTCGAACGACGTGTTCGTGCACGCCACCGCCCTGGAAGCCGCCGGCATCCGCTCGCTGACGGACGGCCAGAAAGTCACCTTCGACATCACGATGGATGAGCGCAAGGGCAAGACCGCCGCGAGCAACGTGCAGCTGGCCTAGTCCGGCAGCACCTGTGCGGGCGGGCCTCCCGCCCCACCGGCAAGACATATGACCCGGCGGCCAAAAGGCCGCCGGGTTTTGTTATGCCCGCACGTAGCGTTCCACGGGAGGCACGGGTGGTTTTCCAGAATTTTTGTGTAGAATAGAGCCTGAGTTTTTATGGAACCCTCCGGGAGAACATTCGCCATGCCTTCGGCAACATCCGGCAACTACGCCTTCGCCACCCCCGTGGTGGACAGCCTATCGGTCCGCGTGGTGGTCGATTCCGCCTATGACCGCTTCCTGACCGCGCCGACCCACCCCGCCGTGACGGTGGAGCATGTGCGCCACATTCCGGGGCGGCAGATGTCCACCCTGGCCGGGGAATGGGGGCTGTCTCTGCACCTGACCTCACAGGCGGACGGCGCGGCGGCGCAGTACCTGCTGGATTTCGGCTACACGCCCGAGATCCTGAACCGCAATTTCGACCTTCTGGACATCGACCCGGCCAAGCTGAGCGGGCTGATCCTGAGCCACGCCCACCGGGACCATTACGGCGGGCTGGACGGGTTCATCGGCCATTTCCGCACCCATATGCCCGACGACGTGCCGCTCTATATCGGCGGCGACGGGGCGTTCCGCGAGCGCTGGATCAGGGCAACCGACAAGTCGATGGTGTCGTGGGGGGCGCCGGACCGGATCTCGCTGACGGCGCAGAACGTGATACCGGTGTGCTGCGAGACGCCGCACGCGCTGCACGGGCCGTTCACCAGCGGCTATATCGAGCGCACGTCGTTCGAGGAGGTGACGGGCGGGTCCATGGTCGCGCCGGACCATTTCACAAAGGAGGAGCTGACCGGCAAGCTGGTGCTGGACGAGCACCCGGAGGAGCACGCGACCTGCTACATCGTGAAAGGCCGCGGGCTGGTGGTGATCTCGTCCTGCGGACATGCCGGCATCGTCAACACGGTGAAAACTGCGCTGGCCGTTTCCAACATGGAAAAACTGCACGCCGTGATCGGCGGCTTCCATTTGGGCGCAGCGCCACAGGGCTATGTGGACCACACGATCGATGAGCTGGAGCCGATGCAGCCCGACGTGGTGGTGCCCATGCACTGCACCGGCACGCGTTTCATCGAGACCATGCGCCAGCGCATGCCCGACCGGCTGGTAACGAGCAACCTGGGCAGCCGGTTTACCTTCGGGGGGTGACGGGCCGATAATAACGGGGCGCAAACGGCCATAAGAGCCGGGCGCAGTTCTAACGCCCGGAGGAACGCCCCATGGCCCGTCCCGTCATCATTGCCTGCGCCGTCACCGGCTCCGCTGATTCCACCGGCGTGAACCCGGCCGTCCCGGTCACGCCCGAACAGATCGCCAACGAGGCCATCGCCGCCAACAAGGCCGGCGCAGCCATCGCCCATATCCATGTGCGCAACCCGGAGACGGGCAAGGCCAGCACCGAGCTGAAGTACTACCGCGAGGTGGTTGAGCGCATCCGCGATTCCGGCTCGCCCGTGATCATCAACCTGACGACCGGCCCCGGCGGGCGCTTCGTGCCCGACCCGGCCAACCCGATGACCGCCGGCCCGACCAGCGGCATGATGACCGCTGAGCAGCGCGTCGAACATGTGGTGGAGCTGAAGCCCGACATCTGCTCGCTCGACGTCGCCTCGATGAACTTCGGCGAGTGGAACATGGTGAACTCGCCCGCGATCCTGCGGGACATGGCCCGAATGATCCAGGCCGCCGGGGTGAAGCCGGAACTGGAAGTCTTCGACACCGGCCATGTGCGCCTGGCGTCGCAGATGTGCGCCGACGGCGACATCACCGACCCGCGCCCGCTGTTCCAGTTCTGCCTGGGCATTTCCTGGGGCGCGCCCGCATCGAGCGACGCCATGGCGCTGATGCGCGATCTGGCACCGGACAATGCGGTGTGGGCGTCCTTCGGGATCTCCCGCCACGAGATGCCGATGGTCGGCGCGGCCACCCTGCTGGGCGGCCACTGCCGGGTGGGACTGGAGGACAACCTCTATATCTCGCGCGGCAAGCTAGCCTCGGGCAATGCGGAACTGGTGGGCCGCGCCGTGCAGATTGTGGAATCACTCGGGGAAGACGTGGCCACGGTGAATCAGGCCTGCGAGATCCTCGGCATCCGGAGCCACGGCTAATACCCGGTTTTTGACCGAAATTAATGCGCACCCTTGCGATCGGACGCTGACTTCTCCGGTTGCGCAAAATCCGTTCCGGAGGGGCACATGGACGACATCCCGGCAGCAGCAAAGGCTGCGGCAAACACCATTGCGGCAGAACCCGCACCCGACGGCGCAATCACGCCTGACGCCACAGCCACGTCTGACACGAAAGACAAGCCGGCACACAATATCGACGGCGAATACCGGCACCAGCGCGCGGAGATGCGCCACGACGCGGACATGATCCGCCGGGTGTTCGATAATGGCGAGTACCCCTATCGCACCCGCATGCGCCGCCCGGTTTACGAGAAGCAGAAGGCGGCGCTGCAGGTGGAACTGCTGAAGGTGCAGCACTGGGTCAAGGAGACCGGCCAGAAGGTGGTGATCCTGTTCGAGGGCCGCGACGCGGCCGGCAAGGGCGGCACCATCAAGCGCTTCAAGGAACACCTCAACCCGCGCGGCGCGCGGGTGGTCGCACTGGAGAAACCGACCCCGTCGGAGCCCGGCCAGTGGTACTTCCAGCGCTACATCGAACACCTACCCACCGCAGGCGAGATCGTGATGTTCGACCGCTCCTGGTACAATCGCTCCGGAGTCGAGCGGGTGATGGGCTTCTGTAACGCTGCCGAGTACCTGGAATTCATGCGCCAGGTACCGGAACTGGAGCGGATGTGGGTACGCTCGGGCATCCGGTTCTACAAATACTGGTTCTCGGTCACCCAGGAAGAACAGGGACGCCGGAGACGGGCATTCACGCTTCGCGCGGGCCTTCATGAACGCGCTGAAGGCCAACGCGGACGTGATCGACGGCACGCGCTTCTTCGCCGAGGTGCGCCGCCCGGTAATCCTCAACGCCGACCAGACGCCCGAATACTACGACGTCCGCAACTCCGGCCATGACGGCGGTGACTTCCTGTTTGTCAGGCAGTAATACGCGCGCGGCGCCTATTCGGCTTCAGGCTCCACCGTCACCTCCACCGAAAGCGAGACGAAACTGTCCGGATTACCCACGAATGTGCCCGACACGGGCATCGTCTGCCGGATGTGGCGCGCCACGGCCACCGGGATCAGGTTGAAGCCGCCGATCGTGCGGTTGGTCGGGTCGAACATGATCCACCCGGCGCCCGGCACATAGACTTCCGCCCAGGCGTGGGTCGAACCGGCCCCTGCGAGACCGACAGCATCCTGCTGGGGGTCGTACATGTAGCCGGAGACAATGCGCGCACCAAACCCGAGGCTGCGCACCGCATCGACGAACAGCACAGCAAAGTCGCGGCAGGAACCCCAGCCGCGATCAAGGGTCTCGACGGGTGTCTGCGCGGCATCGTCCTCGCGCTGCTCGTACGCGATACTGGCCGCAACACCTTTGCTGATATCCCGGAGCAGCGAGAGCGTGTCCGTGCCGTCGCCCATGACGAAATCCTGCGTCCACTCGCGCAGACGTCCCGAGGAGTCGAGATAGGCCTGCAACCGGAGCGCGCCGAGATCGGACATCTCGTCCTCGCTCAGCAGGAACGGATAGGTCGAGGCCGAGGCGGCGATGTCGAACACCGGCCACTGGTCGACACTGAGCGCCAGGCGCGCCGTACTGTCGATCACAAGGGTGTCCGACGGCTCCGCGAAGGTCGCCATGGCCACGGCGTTGCCCGCGACGTCGTGCGACCAGGTGACAGCGGCCTCCGGAGAAATCGCCAGGTCATGTGCGTAGAGCCGCAGGTTGCGGCTCTCGCGCGGTCGCAGCATCAGCCGGTGAACGCCGAACGCGATTGGCGCATCGTAGGTGTAGGTGGTGCGGTGCCGCACTGCCAGTGCCGGAGGATTCACGAGATCTCCACGGCAGGGCGGCTTTGGCCGAGTGTCGTCATCCGATTTTGCCTCTCGTCCCACAGGACATATCGGACGGCGCGCAAGCCATCACCCAACGACAGGGTCGGTACATTGCGGAGCGCCGGGATCGCGGCATGGCATTCGCGCAGCCTGTAGTTGGGAATGCGCGGGTTCAGATGATGCACGTGGTGATATCCGATGTTACCGGTAAACCAGTTCAGGACACCGGGCAGGCAGAGGAAGTTCGTACTGTCCAGGGAAGCGGAAACCGCGTCCCAGTCCTTGTGATGTTCCCACCGGGCGTTTTCCCCGCGATGCTGGACCGAGAAAAGCCACACGCCCACGATTGCGGCCAGAACCATGATCGGCAGCTGGACCGCCGCGACCGTACCCGCACCGAGAAGCACCACCAGCCCGCCGTAAACGGCGACCAGCATCACATCCGTGAGGTAGACCGCCAGACGCTCACGCCGCCACGCAGCCGGCGCGTCGAAGGGAATCCTGTACAGGCCAAGGAAGATCAGCGGCGGCAACAGAACATTCGCCACGAGAGGGTGCCGCGTGATTGCGAACAACACGCGCTGGCGCCGGCTCAACCCGTGATACTCGGCCACGGTCAGGCAGGTCGAGTAGATATCGACACCGGTCTGGCGTCGCTCGAGGTCGTTCCATGTTCCGTGATGGCCGGCATGCTGGCGCTTCCATAATTCGTAGGGCGTCAGGGTCAGCAGGCTGCAGAGATATCCGAGACAGTCATTCGCGACACGGCTGCGGAAGAACGACTGGTGACCGCAATCGTGCTGGATGATGAAAATGCGCACCAGGAAGCCCGCCGCCAGGGGCGCAAGCAGGATGGCGACCCAGTAGGACCAGCCGGCCAGGGCATAGATTGCACCGCAGGTCGCAAAGAAGCCGCCGAACGAGACCAGCGCCTGAAGCCCGCTACGGGTAAACCGCGGCATGCGGTACCGCATCGTCTCGACGCGGAGACCCGCCTGGTGGTTCGACTTTGTCTCCATGACCGATTGTCCATAGTCAGCGGGACGCAACATGCCCGGCTTCGAACTCCCTTACCTCGAGTTCGCGTTCGTTCGGTGAAACACCGTTTGCGGGAAAATCCGCGTGCCCGAACCTCCAAGACCGTGCCGGCTGTCCGTCAGGCCCGGGGGAAATGTCCTGACGCGCGCCTAGCCAGACCGCTTGGCCTGTGCGATGGCGTCGGCGAGGTTGGTGTAGCGGTAGTCCTTGTAATGATAGATATCGATCGGAACACGCGTGATGCCGTATCGGGCCATTTCTGCTTCCGCATCCTCGCCGGGTCCGTCGACTGCGGGATCTTCGGTTTTCTGATCACTCATAGTTACTGATCTCCATAATTTATAAAGGAAAATATTTTTCTGAATACAGGAAATATATGGTGATGATGCTCACCATTAACAATATGAGTTTTCCTCAAAATATACCGGTTTTATTGTTTCCGGCCGGTAGAAAATCCTGAAATGGTCGCCGCATGCCACTGGCCTGCCCTCGCGTACAGCCCGGGCCAACCCCCCGAAAATCCGGCGTTATGGCGACTTTCAGCGCCACCCGAGTTCGGGCGCGACATACTTCAGGATCGAGTCCAGAACATGGGCGTTGTAGTCGACGCCAAGCTGGTTCGGGACCGTCAACAGCAACGTATCCGCCTCGGCGATCGCCTCGTCCTGGGCGAGCTGTTTGACCAGCCGCTCCGGCTCGTCGGCATAGCTGCGCCCGAAGACCGCGCGGATGCCGCCATGCAGCATGCCGATATGGTCCTGACTCTCGCCGCTGCCGCCGAAATACATCCGGTCCTGATCATTCACGATGGCAAAAATCGAGCGGCTGACCGAGACCCGCGGCGCACGGGCATGCCCCGCCTCCTTCCACGCCTCGCGGTAGGCACGAATCTGGGCGGCCTGCTGGACGTGGAGCGGCTCGCCGGTCTCGTCGGTCTTCAGGGTCGAGCTTTGCAGGTTCATGCCCAGCCGCGCGGCCCAGACCGCGGTTGCGTTGGACGCCGCGCCCCACCAGATGCGCTCCCGCAGGCCTTCCGAATGGGGCTCCACGCGCAGCAGACCCGGCGGGTTGGGGAACATGGGCTGCGGGTGCGGCTCGGCAAAGCCCTCGCCCTTCAGCACCTCCAGAAACACCATGGTGTGGCGGCGCGCGAGGTCCTCATGGGTCTCGCCCTCGGCAGGCGCATAGCCGAAGTATCGCCAGCCATCGATCACCTGCTCGGCCGAGCCGCGGCTGATGCCGAGCTGCAGGCGGCCGCCCGCAATCAGGTCCGCCGCGCCCGCGTCCTCCGCCATGTAAAGCGGGTTCTCGTAACGCATGTCGATGACGCCGGTGCCGATTTCAATTTTGCTGGTCTTCGCACCCGCCGCCGACAGCAGCGGAAAGGGCGAACCCAGCTGCCGCGCGAAATGGTGTACCCGGAAATATGCGCCGTCCGCGCCCAGCTCCTCCGCCGCAACAGCGAGGTCAATGGACTGAAGCAGCACGTCCGAGGCGTTCTGCGTCTGGGAGCCCGGAGAGGCCGACCAGTGGCCAAAGGACAGGAAACCGATCTTCTTCATCTCAAAACCTGCTTGTGCCCGATCCCGCATGCCGGGATCGAAAGAAACTGTCGAAAGGGGGATATAGGCTTCCGGGGTAGCCTGAAAACCCCGAAAACAGGGCTGGAGGCGGTTGCCGCTGCACCTCCGATCCGCTCCTATAACCGCAGACCCTTCGGCAATCGACCGGCAAATGCCCGGCCCCACGGAGACACGCGATGCTGACCCTCTATCACGCCCACCATTCGACCTGCAGTCAGAAGGTCCGCGTCGTCCTGCACGAGAAGGGGCTCGACTTCGATACGGTCGCGCTCAACCTCGCGACCAAGGACCAGCTTGACCCAGAATACCTGAAGATCAATCCGAACGGCGTGGTGCCAACGCTGGTCGACGGCGACGACATAATCATCGAGTCCAGCGTGATCTGCGAGTACCTCGACGAGCGCTATCCCGAACCGCACCTATCGCCCGAGGACCTGGTAGAGCGTGCCCATATGCGTGCCTGGATGCATTTCTTCGAGGAGGTCCCCACCCCGGCCATCCGTGTACCGTCGGTCAACCGCGCGTTCACCTGGCGCTATGACGGGCTGGACCAGGACGGCTTCGCAGAACAGCAGATGAACGTGCGCAGGATCCGCAAGGAGATGTTCGAGCGGATGGACGGGCCCACCGGGTTCGGGCGACGCGAGATCGAAAAGGCACTCGAGCGGTTGAGCGACACCTGCGCGCGCATGCACGCGGCGCTGGAGGATGGCCGGCCCTGGCTGATGGGCGAGAACTTCACCCTGGCCGATGTGCTGGTGATCCCGAGCATCGACCGGATGCACGACCTCGACCTGGCGCATATCTGGGAAACGGACTACCCACGCGTCGGCGAATGGTATGCGCGCTTCCAGGAACGCCCGTCCTTCCAGGCCACCTATTACGAGAACACGCGCGTGTCCGAGTTTACGGAACTGCGCCCGCTCTACGGCGACTGAGGTTCGTCTCATCCGGGCCCGAGGACAGCACCATGGACTCCGGGCCTCCCGGCCCCATAAGATTTTCCCGTCATCTGTACGTTCAAAACGGGCTCCAGGCCTGACAACACAAAGCACAGATTCGGGGAAACGCGATGAACAGGAAGAACACGAACAGTGCCGTCCGCACGGCACTGATAGCGGGTGCCGTGCTGGCCTCAGCCGCCACAATGGCCGCGCCAGCCTCCGCCACGGAAACCATCAAGCTGACAATGCTGTCGGGATATCCGCAACTCGCCGCGTGGACCGGTGCAGCCGTCGAGACGTTCATACCGGATGTCGATGCCGCCCTGGCAAAGACCGGCAACTACAAGATCGACTGGAATGTCGCCATTGCCGGGCAGGTCGTGAAGGCGACCGGCGAAATTGAAGGCATTGAAAACCAGCTCGGGGATATCGGTATCGCCGTGACAGCCGCCGCGCCGGACAAGGCGCCGCTCTATGCCATTTCTTTCAACACGCCGTTCACCACTCTCGACATGACTCTTCTGTCGGACACCATGAAATCGCTGACCGAACAGTTCCCGGCTTATGCCGCCGACTGGGAGTCTCTCAACCAGGTGGCGCTATACCCGGCCAGCGCGGTCGACAACATGATGGTCTGGACCGACAAGAAGACCACCAAGCTCAGCGAACTGGAAGGCGTAAAGATCGGAGCCATCGGCCCGAACCTGCGCTGGGTGCAGCCGATCGGTGCCATCGGCATCAACACGGATCTGGTGCGCGCCTACAACGGCCTCAGCACCGGCGTGTTCAACGGCGTGATCTTCTGGCCCGCGGCCGCCGGGCAGTTCAAACTGTGCGAACCCGCACCGTATGCCCTTGAAGCCGATATCGGCGCGGTCTCGGGCTTCTCGCTGAACGTCAACAGGGACAGCTGGGAAAGCCTGCCGGAGGAGGTCCGCAACGCCTTCGCGGCCGCCGCGCCGAAGTGGAAGGACAGCACCGTCGCCCGGGTAAAGAAGGTGACGGACATCATGGTCAACAAGTGCGTCAAGGAATACGGTACGGAGTTTACAAAGCTCACCGACGCCGAGCGCAAGCAATGGGCCATGTCCCTCCCGCCTCTGGGCAAGGAGTGGGCCTCCCAGCGCGACGCTGCGGGCGCACCGGGCACGGAAATCCTGAAGGTGTACATGGACACCATGCGCGCCGCGAACCAGCCCATCGCACGCAACTGGGACGTCGAGTAGTCCCCTGCATCATCCACATCCCCCGGCCGGACATCACACCGGCCGGGGATTTCGCACGACAATGACTCTATTTCCCGGAGGATCGGCCGCATGCGCACCGAGGACATCAAGCTAAAATTGAGCGACGGCGAGATGAGCGCCCACATCGCCTATCCGGACGGCGAAGCCAAGGGCGCGATCATCGCCATCATGGAAATCTGGGGCGTGAACCACACCATGAAGGAACACGCGAAGGAGTTCGCGGAGGCGGGCTATATCTGCCTGGTGCCGGACCTGTTCTGGCGTCTCGGCCCGGACGTGATCCTGGATTCCGACAACCCGAATGACTGGATGCCCTCGCTCGACCGCTACTACAGCTTCGACTACGACCTGGGCGCGAAGGACATGGAGGAGACCATGAACTTCCTGCGCACCATTGAGGGCGGCACCGGCAAGGTCGGCGCGGTCGGCTACTGCCTCGGCGGGAAGATGTGCTTCCTGATGTGCTGCCGCACCGACATCGACTGCGCGGTCGCCTATTACGGCACCTATATCGAGCATGTGATCGGCGAGAGCCCGAACCTGTCCCGCCCCTTCATGCTGCACCAGGCGCTGGCCGACACCTGGGTGCCGCCCGCGGTGTGCAAGTTCATCGAGATGAAGATCGGCGACAACCCGAACGTGACGATCCACAAGTATCCCGGGGCCGAGCATGCCTTCGCCCGGCACGGCGCGAATTCCTATTCCGCGCCCGAGGCCGAGGCGGCGCTGGAACGCTCGATCGCGTTCTTCGACGACCACATGATGCAGCCGGCCCTCGAGCCCGCCTGACCCCAGACATTTTCGGACGAAAGGATCGAGGCCGCGATGCGCAAACTCGACGTGTTCAACCACATCATGCCGCTGGAGATCTTCGAACAGCTCCAGGTCTGGGTACCCGGCCACCCCATCGCCAACCTGTTCAAGGGGGTCCCCGCGCTGTGGGACCTGGACGAGCACCGGCGGGTGATGGACGAGTTCGAGGACTACCAGCAGATCCTGTCCCTCTCGAACCCGCCCATCGAGACGCTGGGCGGCCCGGAAAAGACGCCGGAGATCGCCGAGAAAGTGAACGACGCGCTGGCGGGTCTCGTGGAGCGCCACCCGGACCGCTTCCCGGCCTTCATCGCCTCGCTGCCCATGAACAACCCGGACGCGTCCGTGCGTGAGGCCGAGCGCGCGGTGACCGAACTCGGCGCGTGCGGCGTCCAGATGTTCACGAACGTCAACGACATCCCGCTGAGCGCGCCGCAGTTCTTCCCAATCTTCGAGGCGATGGCACGGCTGGACCTGCCGATCTGGGTGCACCCGATGCGGCTGGCCAACCATCCCGACTACATGACCGAGGACGAATCCGAGGCCGAGATCTGGTTCATGTTCGGCTGGCCCTATGAAACGGCCGCGTGCATGACCCGGCTGATCTTCGCGGGCATCTACGACAAGCTGCCGAACCTGAAGATCATCTCCCACCACATGGGCGGCGTGATCCCCTATTTCGCGGGCAAGCTGGAACTGGGCTTCTCCCAGCTGTTCACCGGCACGGTCGAACACAACCCGGCGCAGGAGAAGTACGGCCTGAAGCGCGAGCCGCGGGAATACTTCAAGCTGCTCTATGGCGACACGGCGACCAACGGGTCGCTGCCCGCCATGCAGTGCGGCCACGCCTTCTTCGGCACCGAGCGCGCGCTGTTCGCGACCGACGCGCCGTTCGATCCACTGGGCGGCGCACATCTGATCCGCGGCACCATCGCGGCGCTCGATGCGCTGGACGTGCCCGAAGCCGAGCGCGCGCGCATCTATCACGGCAATGCCGTCGAGCTTCTGAAGCTCGACGTGGCCTGACCCAGGACACAGGAACACAAGCATGACCCCGGACGGACATTACGAAGGCATGATCGCGGAGACCGTCCGCGTCTATGGCCATGACTATGAGCTGATCGACGCCTATTCGGCCCGCCCGCTGGGCGCAGGGCCCTATCCGGGCGTACTGGTCTGCCACCACATGCCCGGCTGGGACGAATGGACCCGCGAGGTGGTGCGCAAGCTGGCCCATCACGGCTTCAACGCCGTCTCCCCCAACCTGCACTCGCGCTACGAGGGCGCGACGCCCCAGGAACGCTCGACCGCGGTACGGTCCAGCGGCGGACAGGTGGACGCGCAGGTGCTGGGCGACCTGGGTGGCGGGGAGCGCTGGCTGCGCGACCTGAAGACCGGCAACGGCAAGGTCGGGCTGATCGGCTTCTGCTCCGGCGGGCGCGTCGCCTATATGGCGTCGGCGAAGATGCCGACGCTGGACTGCGCCATCGACTGCTGGGGCGGCAACGTGACCGCGCCGCCGGCCGAGCCTAACGAGAATCAGCCGGTTCCGCCCATCGAGATGACGGCGGAGATTTCCGTGCCGCTGCTGGGCCTGTTCGGCAATGACGACCCGAACCCGGATGTGGCGCAGGTGGACACCATCGAGGCCGCGCTGAAAGAGCACGGCAAGGACTACACCTTCCACCGCTACGAGGGTGCGGGCCACGCCTTCTTCAACTGGCACAACGAGCGCTACCGGGCCGAGCAGGCGCTGGACGGCTGGCAGAAGGTGTTCGCCTTCTTCGACAAACACCTCAAAGTCTAGGAGCGCCCCATGAGCAGCACCGAACGCACATTGGAAGCCCGCCTGCGGGCCATCGAGGACCGGCTGGAAATCTACAACCTGATTGCGTCGCACCCGCCGAGCGCAGACACCGGCGCGGACTACTACACCCGCGCGGTCTATACCGAGGACGGCGTGTTCGACCGGGGCTCGGGCCTCGACGGCGCCGTCGGCCACGAGGCGATCGCCGCCTTTACCCTGCGGCCGGAGCATCAGGAGGCCATCGCCGGCGGCATGGCTCATATGTCCACCCTGCCCTATGTGGAGATCGAGGGCGACACGGCCTATGTCACTTCCTACCTGCAGATCGTCCATCCGGACCGTGAATCCGCACCGCGCGAACTGCCGAATCACGGCACCACCACGGGGTTCCGCATCCACCGGGTGGTCACGAACCGCTGGACACTGGTGCGCACCAAAACCGGCTGGAAGATCGCGAAGCGCCACATGGAGCCGATCGATGGCACACAGGGGTACCGCGACATTCTGACCGAGGCGCTGGAAAAGTATCGCGAAAGCGCCTAAGTGCGGGGGTGACCGGAGTCACCCGCTATGCGCTCACGCCTTGCCGACGAAACCTTCGTCGCCCTCGCCTTTATCTGGCTGGGCACGGTGATCGGTGTGTCCTTCATCGCAATTCCGGTCTGTTTCCAGGTGGAGAGCCTGTCCTTTCCCGTCGCCATCGAACTGGGGCAGGTGACCTTCCATTGGCTGTCGCGGGTGGAATGGGGTTTCGCGGCACTTCTGCTGTTTACCGCTCTCTTTGGCAATCGGCGCACCCGGAAAATCATCGCGGCCGTGCTGGCCGTGGTCGTCGCAGCCCAGGCCGCCTGGCTGCTGCCGGTACTGGATGCACGCGGTGCGGCGATTATCGCGGGCAACCCGTTGCCGCCCAGCCTTCACCACACGATCTATGCCGTCAGCGAGATCGTGAAGGTCCTGCTGCTCGCCGGTTCGGGCTTCCTCGCGGTCCGGCGGCTCTGAGCAGATAAAGACCGCTGCCCGCGAGTACGGCCCCACCCGCCAAGGTTGACCATGCGGGTACATCCCCGAACACGGCAAACCCCAGGGCCGAGGCCCAGATCAATTCGCTGTAGGCGAATGGCGCGACCACCGATGCCTCGGCACGCTGGTAGGCCTTGATCAGGAGAAAGTGCGCCGCCGCGCCCAGGCAGGCCGCGGCACACAGCATCGCCGCATGTTCCAGGCCCGGCATCTGCCAGTCGAACGGCACGAGGATCGAGGTGCCGGCCAGTCCCACCAGCGTGGCGACATAGAGGATCGCCGCAGGCTCAACAACACGGCTGATGGGGCGCGTCATGGTCTGGTAGATGGCGACACAGAGCGACGCGGCCAGAGGAACCGTCGCCTCCCAGCGAAACAGGTCACCGCCCGGCTGGACGATGATCAGCACACCTGCGAACCCGACCAGCACAGCAATCCAGTGCATCCGCCCGACAGCCTCGCCCAGAAACATGACCGAAAGAATGGTGATCAGGATCGGGGCGAAGAACCCGATCGCAATCACATCGGCCAGAGGCATCAGCCCGACGGCGATGAAGAACCCGCCGATGGCCGCCGCAAGCGTCAACGCGCGCAGCACCTGGGGAGGAAACAGCTCGCGCCGCACCATCAGGGACAGACGCGGCGCGAATACCAGCGTCAACAGGACGGCCTGAAAGGCGTACTGCGACCACAGGATCACGCCGACGGGCACATCACCGCGCACGGTCTTGATACAGCTATGCATGGCGATAAAGCACAGCGAGGCCAGGCACATGATGGCGATAGCGCGCAGGTTCCCGGTGCCGTGCCTGCCGAAAGATGGATCAGCGTCCAAGGCGGTCAGGCCTTGCCCTCATAGACCTCGATCACCCGGGTCGCGTCGTCCTTGCCCCATCCGGCGGTCTCGGCGCGCTGGAACATCGCACGGGCGGCGGGGACGACCTGCAGATCAATGCCGCCCTCCTTCGCCAGGTCGATGGCGATGCCCATATCCTTGACGAAAATTTCGACCGCGCCACGCGGCGTGAAATCGCGCTGGGTCAGCGGACCGACGGACATGTCGAGCATGGCGCCGCGCACCGAGCCCTTGGGCAGGCACTGGGCCATCACCTCGTGTGAGAGCCCCGCGCGCTCACCGGTGATGAAGACTTCCGCCAGCAGCGCCGTGGATGCGTTGACGAACATGTTGGTGACGACCTTCATCGCGGCGCCCGTGCCGGACGGCCCGGTGTGGGTCGCGTCGGCGGAGATTGATTCGAGGATCGGCCGGACCCGAGCGTAGGCCGCGTCGCTGCCGCCCACCATGAAGGTGATGGTCCGGTTGTCCACCTGCGGGGTGGAGCCGGAAATCGGTGCATCGAGCATGTCGATACCCGACGCCGCGAGCCGTTCGGCCAGATCACGCTGGAACGCCGGGGGCATGGTGCTCATCTCCACGTGGATGAGCCCGTCCTTGCCGGCCTTGTCGATGCCGTTCACGCCGAACAGGTTGTCCTCGATATGCTCGGGCTTGAGCAGGATGGAGAAGGTGATGTCCGCGGCCTCGGCCACCTCGCGCGCATTCGCGCAGGGCGTTCCACCCGCCGCGGCCAGCCTGTCCATCTGGACGGGATCGATGTCATAGCCCCAGACCTCATGCCCGTCGGCCAGCAGTTGCTGCGACAGTGCGAGGCCCATCTTGCCGACCCCGATCATTCCCAGCTTTTCGCCCATCGCCTGTTCTCCCTGTTTTACTGAATCGCTTCGTACGTGGCGGATCGCGCGTCGGCTGTCAAACAACCCGCCGGCAGTCCATCAGATGTTGTTCGCCGGCGCGTCCAGCCGCCAGACATGCGCATACCATCGCCACGCGATCAGCACTGTCGCAGCAAGCCCGAAGACACCGTAACCGCTTGCCGTCACATGAAAGCCGAAGGTCTCGATCAAGGGGCCGGAGGCCAGCAGGCCCATCGGCAACCCGTAGATGGCAAGCATTCGAACCCCGAGGATGCGCGCCCGCATGCGCGGATGCGATGTCTGCATCAGCATCACGGACAGCGGCACAAGGGCGAGTGTCTGACAGAGCCCGCCGACCATCAGCGCCAGCAGGCCCAGTGCGAAGACATCCATCCATGCAAATGTGACGACGGCGGCAAACCAGCCGAGTGTGAACCCGATCATCATGCGCCCCGGCCGGATGCCCCGGCGATTGACCGACAGCACCAGAGATCCGACGAGAGCCCCGAACGCGAAGCTGGCCGCCAGATAGCCCAGACCGGTCTGGTCCGTGCCGTACACCTCGCGCGCCACATAGGGCAGGACACCGCCCATGAGCGGGAAAGCACAGAAATTCACAAGCACCGCCAGCGTCATCGCCGCCAGAAGGTGCGGCGTGCGCCAGACATAGGAAAAGCCCTCGAGGAGATCACGCAGCGGTGTTGTCGGCGCGGCGCTGCCGGTTTCGTCCGTCGGGGTGTCCTTTACCTTGCGGGCCGTACCGAGGGTCAGCAATGCCGAAACTGCGTAGAGAATCGTAACTGCCGTATAGGCGGGTGCCATACCGAGCGTTGCGACCAGTCCGGCCCCGGCGAGCGCCCCGGCCACACGTGCGGAATCCGTTGTCGTCCGGGATATCCCCATGGCACCGACAAGCTGCTTGCCGGGAATGGTCTCTCCCACCAGCGAATAGCGGATGGCGATATCGGACGGACGGACAATTCCCATCAGCGCGCTGATCACAAAGACCGGCATCGGTCCCAGTGCATCGAAGTAGGCAAAGGCCGTGATTGCGGCAGCCTGAAGCATGTAGAAAACGCGCATCGCACACAGCACAGCCCGTGCGCCGGCGCGGTCTCCCGCGACACCAAAGGCGGGCGCGACCAGCGTGCCGAGATACTGGAGCGCCGCAAACAGGGTGAGCAGCAGCACCGAATCCGTCGCCACGAGGATGAACCAGCCGAGGATCAGCGTTTCCATCTCGAACGACCAGGAGGTCGCGAGATCCGCCGGCCACTGGAACCGAAAGCTGCGCACGGCGAAGGGCGCAAGCACCGAGCTACGGGTGTCGGTCGTCATATTGTGTGTCGCCGATCTGACCGAAACAGGTTAGGCCAGGTTTTCCCGGAAGAAATCCACGAGTGGACCGAGATGCGCCGGGTCTGAGCGCTCGGCCTGGGGCACCTCGACGATCTGCATGGTGCCGCCCGCCTTGCGGTAATTCTCGACGAAGCGCTCGGGCTCATTCATGTTCAGCGGCGATTCCGGATCGCGGTAGTCATGGACCGGATCGGGCCGGCCCTGGAACCAGATGGCCGGCGGCGTCTGGATTGCCTCCCCGCGCTCCATGGCCAGCATCGGGTTGCCTTCTTCCATGTTGGCTTCGGTCACCCAGTAGGTGTCGTGGCGTTCGGGAAGGTCGGCCACCCATTTCGGCGGATCGCCCGCTGCACGCAGCGCAACCACGCGGCGGTAGCGCGACAGCGGGTTGATGACGGGCCACATCACGCCGACGCACTTCACGGCGGCATCCGCTTCTCCCGACGCGAGCGGCAGTGCGCCGTAGCGCGCGTCGTCCGGGCGCATTGCCGCGAGCATGGCGAGATGTCCGCCGCTCGACTGGCCGAGCAGTCCGACCCGCGACGCATCAAGACCGTACTCGGCCCCGGCGGTCTTCACCCAGCGCACGGCATAGTTGATGTCTTCCAGCGAGGACGGGTAGCGCTCGTCCGCCTGACGGAAGTCCAGCGCGGCCGAAGCGATTCCGTTCTCGGCGAATACATTGCCGCGTGTCGCGCATTCGGTGGCGTCGCCGTTGCACCAGCAGCCGCCATGCATATCCACGATCACCGGATGCGGGCCCGGTCCGGCGGGCCGGATCAGGTGGAGCATCAGCGGCGTGTCGCCGTGACGGTAGATCTCGATCTTCTCGACGTTCGTGGACAGGCCATCCATCGCGCATTTCCCCTTTTATGGCTCTTTGAGCTAGTGCCCTTTTTAACGAGCCTTGGAGACGATCCTAGTGACTCGGACCCGGCGCAGGCAATCGCCTGCACGCATAGCTGCTCCCTATGCGAGACCTTCTTTCGCGATCAGCGCATCCGGCGTCGGCAGTGCGCCGCGGAAGGCGATGTAGGCGTCCTCGGGGTCCATGGACCCGCCGGAGGAATAGATGTGCCGGTGCAGCTTTGCCGCCGTTTCCGCATCGAAGGCATCACCCGCCTCCTCGAAAGCCCGGAAGGCATCGGAATCCAGCACGCCGGACCACATGTAGGAATAGTAGCCTGCCGAATAGCCGTCGCCCGCGAAGACATGAGCGAAGTGCGGGGTGGCGTGGCGCATCACGATGGCCTCGGGCATGCCGATCTCGGCCAGCACCGCCGCCTCGAAGGCCGCCGGATCCACATCCGCCGCCGACTCGGGATCGAGTGCGTGGAAGGCCATATCGACAAGCGCCGAGGAGGTGAATTCCACATTGGCGAAGCCCTTGTTGAACTTCTCCGCCGCGCGCAGCCGGTCCAGCAGCGCGTCCGGCATCGGCGCGCCGGTCTCGTGGTGGACGGCAAACTTCCGCAGCACCTCGGGCACGCGCAGCCAGTGTTCGTAGAGCTGCGAGGGCAGTTCCACAAAGTCGCGGCTGACGGACGTGCCGGAGATCGACGGATAGGTGACGTCGGACAGCATGCCGTGCAGCGCATGCCCGAACTCATGGAACAGCGTGCGGGCGTCATCCATCGTCAGCAGGTACGGCTGGCCCGGCGCCGATTTGGCGAAGTTCATCACATTGACCACGATCGGAATTTGCGCCGCGTCCCCGCTCTCACCCGCGATGCGATGCTGGTCCTGGAAAGAACTCATCCACGCGCCCGAGCGCTTGGACGCGCGGGCAAAATAGTCGCCAAGAAACACCGCAACCCGGTTGCCATCGCGGTCCAGCACCTCGAACACCCGCACGTCCGGATGGTAGGCGCGCACGTCCTCGCGCGGTTTGAAGGTCACCCCGAACAGGCGGTGCGCCGTATCGAAGGCCGCGTCGATCATCCGCTCCAGCTGCAGGTAAGGCTTGAGCTCCGCCTCATTGAGATCGAAGCGCGCCGCGCGGACCTTCTCCGAATAGAAGCGCCAGTCCCAGGGCGCGACCTCATGGTTCTGGCCGTCGGCGGCGACGCATTCGGCCAGGTCGTCACGCTCCTCGATGGCGCGTGCCTTCGCCTTACTCCACATGGTCTCCAGCAGCTCGCGCACCTTCTCGGGTGTCTTGGCCATGGTGTTGTCGAGCTTCAGATGGGCGTAGGTGTCGTAGCCCAGCAGACGGGCCTTCTCGGCGCGCAGGCGGACCATCTCCGCCACGATAGGGCGGTTGTCACGTTCGCCTTCGGCATTGCCGCGCGCGATCCAGGCGTTGAACGCCTCCTCTCGCAGGTCGCGCCGCTCGGAGAATGTCAGGAACGGCTCGATGATCGAGCGTGACAGCGTGACCGCGTGCTTACCGGGATGCCCGCGTTCCTCCGCCGCCATGGCCATGGCGGAGACGAGGAAATCCGGCAGGCCGGCGAGATCTTCCGGCTTGTCGAGCACAAGCGCGTATTCGGCCTCATCGGCCAGCACGTTCTGCCCGAACGTCGTCCCCAGGCTCGCGAGGCGTTCGTTGATTCCGGCCAGCTTTTCCTGCTCGGCGGGATCGAGCTTCGCACCGGCGCGCACGAAGCTCTTCCAGGTCAGCTCCAGCACCCGGGCCGCTTCGGCGTCCAGACCGAGATTCTCGCGATCCTGATAGAGCGCATCGACGCGCGCAAATAGCGCCGTGTTCATGGTGATCTTCGAGGCATGCCGTGAAAGTTCCGGCGCCAGCTTGCGCTCCAGCGCCTGGCGCGCATCGTTGCTGTCGGCGTGGGCGAGGTTCCAGAAGATGCCCGAGACCCGTTCGTAGAGTTCGCCCGCGCGCTCCAGCGCGACGATGGTGTTTTCGAAGCTTGGCGGCTCCGGGTTGTTCGCGATGGCGTCGATATCGGCCAGATGTGCGGGCAGCGCGGCAGCAAAGGCCACTTCGAAATCGGCGTCGTCGATGCTGCCGAAATCCGGAAGCCCCATCGGGCCCTGCCAGTCGAGGATGGCGGGATTGACGTCGGAGGCGGTCGGCGCGGATGCAGACATGAAAGTATTCCGGAACTGGGGTTCGTTCACCAGAAGATGTGCGCTTTTTTCGCGATTGCCAGTGGAATCGCGAAGAGGTGTGCGTTCGCGCGAGTCAGGCACCCTCCGCCCGATGGGTATAGGTCGCATCGAGCCGCGACTTCAGGTAGTCCGCGCCGGAGATCGGCGCATAGCGCGGGGGCTGGTCTTCACTCTGGCAGGTCGGCAGGCAGGCAACGGTCGCATCCGGATTGGGATCGAGGAAGAACGCCGCCGAATAACGCTCCTGCCCGCCCGCATTGGTGACCCGGTGCGGGGTGGAGACATAGATATCGTTCGACCAGCGCATCAGGCAGTCGCCGATGTTGCAGACGAACGCCCCTTCGATCAGTGGTGCAGGCACCCAGCGGCCGTCGCGGGTCCGGACCTCCAGCCCGGCAACTCCGTCCACGGCCAGGATCGTGACATTGCCATAGTCGGTATGTTCGCCCGCGCCGATCTGGCCCGGCGCGGCGTCCGCCGCCTGGGGCGGATAGTGCAGCAGGCGCAGGGTCGCCATGGGCTTGTCGAACATGGGCGCGAAATAGTCTTCAGGAAGCCCGAGGTCGGTTGCGAAGGCGCGATGCAGTTGCAGCCCCAGCGTCCAGCAGCGGTCGAAATAACCGAGCATGTTGTCCCGCCAGTCCGGCAGGTCGGGCCAGAGGTTGACGCCCCGGAACGGAACGCCCGCCAGAAGCTCGGGGTCGTCGGCGGCCACCTCCAGGCCGATGTTGTAGCATTCCTTCAGATCGGCCGGCATCTCGGGGTCGAGGATTTCCTCACCCATCGCCACATAGCCCCGATTGTGGGGCGACTGCTTGATCGAGACCGCGTTCTTGGTCTCCGGCGCGGCGGCGAAGAACCGGCGGGCTTCGGAAAACAGCCCCGCCGTGACCTCTTTCGGGATGCCATGCCCCGTCACATAGAAGAAGCCGACACCCCGGCAGGCAGCACCAATTTCCGCAGCCACACGTGCGGTGTCCTTGCCTGATATCAGGTCGGAAACGTCGATCACCGGAATGTCGTCATGCATCGCCTGCGCCCCCTCGGTCCGTGCGGTGTACACAGCCGGAGTAATGAGCAAATGGCGTGCCAGAGCGCAACCGCGGGAATCCCGCGCGGAACGTCATGCCGCGTGGGACGGTTGCACAAAATTCAGGCGCGGACGCCGTCAGGACGTCAGAACAGCTGGTTCGGGAGCCAACTCGCGATGCCCGGATAAATCACGATCAGGGTCATCCCGATGAGCAGGATCACCCAGTAGGGCGTCGAGCTCTTGAAGATGGTCATCACGTTCATATCCGGTTCAAGATCGTTGATTGCCGACTTGACCGTATAGACCAGCAACCCGAAGGGCGGCGTGAGCAATCCCGCCTCGATTGCGATGATGGCGATGATGGCGAAGGCGATCGGATCGAACCCGAGCTTGACCGCTATGGGTGAGAAGATCGCCGCTGTCAGAAGCATGATCGAGATCGAATCGATGATCATGCCGAGCGCGAACCAGATCAGCACCATCACGGCGATGATCATCCATGGCTCAAGGCCCGAGCCGAGGAAGAAGCCCTCGATCGCGTTCGCCATACCCGTCATCGCGAGTGTGCGCGAATACAGCGAGGCGGCCACCAGCAACAACAGAATCGGTGCCGAGGTTCGGCCGACCGACAGGATCGCATCGATGAAATCACGCCACCGCAGTCCCTTCAGGAGCGCGAGCACCAGGCCGATAAACGCACCGGCACCGGCACCCTCGGTCGGAGAGAAGACCCCGAACCAGATTCCGCCGAGCACCGCCACGATGACCGCAATGATGCCGGCCAGGCTGATGAAGAACTGGGTGGTCGAAACCTCTTCTTCCTCTACCACCGGCTGCACAGGTTCAACCCCGCCCCCGACAACTGCCGGTTTCAGCACAGCCATCGCGAAGACATAGACAATGAACATCGCAGTCAGCATCAGGCCCGGGAGCACCCCGGCCGCGAAGAGCTGTCCGATCGACTGTTCGGTCAGAATCCCCCAGACGATCATGAGCACGCTCGGCGGGATCAGCATCCCCAGGCAGCTCGACCCGGCGACCGAGCCCAGCGCGAAGCCCTGATGGTAACCGAAACGCTTCATCTCCGGATACGCGATGCGGGAGAAGGTGGCGGCCGACGCGATGCTGACTCCCGTTACGAACGAGAACATCGCGTTTCCGAGAACGGTCGCGATCGCGAGCCGGCCCGGCAGGCGGCGGAGCATCCGGTTCACCCCGCGATAGACATCGGTGACGGTTCCCGACTTGCTGATGAACTCTCCCATCAGCAGGAACAGGGGGATCACGGCGAACACGAGTTCCCGGATGGCCTCATATGCGGTGGCGGCCAGCATGCGCTGAACCGTCTGGAACGCGTAACCGTCCGCACCGGTGACCATGAAAATACCAAGCGCGCTCGTCATGCCCAGAGCCACGGCGATATGGACACCGATCGCGACCAGAACAATCAGAACGACAACAAGCAGGATGGCAATGTCAGCAGCAAACAAGATTCTGTCTCCCGGGCCGGTCAGGCGTGCGGTGCGTCAGGATTCACTTCGGAATCCAGGAGGTCTGGCCGGAAGACATCGACATAGGCCATGACGAGGTAGTTGATGAGCGCCAGCGCGCTGCCGAGCAGTACGGTCCAGCGCGCGGGCCAGGACGGAACGCGAAGGGCACCCTCGCCCTCGAACTCACCCTCGATGAATGACTGGACGCTTTCTTCCCAGCCGCCGGTAATGATCATCAGGAAGAACGCCGCACCGAGCAGGTAGCCAACCGCGAGCAGCACGCGCTGAACGGAGGCTGGAAGATGGGTCACGAGAAAGTCCGCCCGCAACATCGAGCGGCTGCGGATCGCATATCCGGCCTGTAGGAACACGATGATGACGATGGATGCGGTGACAAGCTCCGCCGTTCCGTTGATCGGCGCCGCAAACGCGCCGCGGCCGATCACGTCGGCCAGGATGAGGAAGGTCAGGGCAAACGCCCACACGGCGGCCAGCACCATCAATGCCTTCGAGATGCGATCGCTCAACGTGATGAGATTCATGTGTCCCCGCAGTTGCGGTTATGCCGCATCGCCAGATGTCACGTGATGAAACCGTCCGGCCGGGGGCATCCCCCCCCGGCCGGTCCGGAATTATGGTCCTAGAACTCCGGTGCTACTTGACGACGTAGCGCACGGGCCATTCGTAGCCCTGCTTTTCCGCAGCATCCAGATAGGAGTTCAGGATCTTCTTGGCCGGGAAGCCCTTGCTTTCCAGCTCGTTCGCATGCTCCTGGGGCCAGTGGGCCAGGCCCTTCGCCCACGCAAGGCGGACATCCGCGGGAAGATCGGAAACCTTGATGTTCTCGCGCAGCCAGGCCATGTCCTTTTCATATCCTTCCTTGTTGGCAGAGCCGGTCAGCGCCTGGAAGCGGCCCGCCACTTCCTGGATGATCGGCTTCACATCCGCCGGAAGACGGTCCCAGAAGCGGTTGTTCACCGTCAGGCCGTGCCAGGTGATCGAACCGAAGCCGATGGTCGTGTAGTACTCACCGACTTCCCAAAGACCGAAGGTCTTGCCCCAGGCGCTCGGGAACATGACACCGCCCTCGGCGACGCCCGTCTTGATCTTCTGGTACCAGCCGGGCAGGCCGTCCGTTACCGGCACGATGCCGATTCCGGCCTGGGTCAGCCAGTTCAGGTTGAGGCCGGCACCCAGGATCTTGCGGCCGTTCAAGTCTTCCAGCTTCTCCCACTTGAAGTTGGTGCCGATGTTGTAGCCACCGTCACCGATGATCGCGAGGAGGGTCTGGTCGTAGCTCTGGAAGCGTTCTGCCAGGCTGGGATACTGATTGTAGATATCACCCGCCGCGCCGACGCTCTGCACCGGATCCATGGTGCCGAACGGCAGCATGATCTGGAACGCGTGCATCGGAAGCTTGGAGGCCTCGAAGCAATAGCAGAAGCCGCCCATGTCCACGACGCCGTTCTGCACACCCTCGAAGGTATCGAACACCTTCACGATCGAACCGCTGTAGCCCTCGATGAAGTTGACCGTGTGATTGGTCTTGGATTCGATGGCCTTCTTCAGTTCAGGCTGCAGCCAGTTTTTCATCAGACCGGCATACACCACCGTCGGCGGATGGCCGGACGCGATCCGGATCGTGATGTTATCGGCAGTGGCCGGCGCCACTCCTGCAGTCACCGCACCGGCAACAACGCCGGCAGCGAGGACCCGTTTCAGGTTCATCAGGTGTTTCATCGCGCTTGCTCCGTTTTGTGCGAATGATTGTTATTTGTGCATGGGCAGACTAGCGCATCACGCGTCACCGTGAACGCGGCCATCTCGTCCTTTAAGGCACAACTCTACCCGCGAAGATGGAACAGCCGTCCGGCGCACGGCTACGCGGTGTTGAAGGCGCGGTCCCCCGCATCGCCGAGACCGGGGACGATGTAACCCTTGTCGGTCAGGTGGTCATCCACCACTCCGGCGAAGACGGGCACATCGGGGTGCGCCGCTTCAAAGGCGGACAGCCCTTCCGGCGCAGTGATGATCGACAGCAGTCGCAAGTCCCGCACACCCTTGTCCTTGAGCCGTGCCACGGCGGCGATGGAGGAATTCGCCGTGGCGAGCATCGGATCGACGATGATGTTCAGCCGTTCCGCGATGTCGGGCGGGCCATTGAAGTAGTACTCGTGGGCTTCCAGCGTATCGTGATCGCGGAAGATGCCGATATGGGAGACACCCGCCATGGGCATGATATCCAGCGCCCCGTCCAGCATGGCGTTGCCCGCGCGCATGATCGACACCAGCACGGGATAGGGTTTCGCCAGTACCGGCTCGGTCGTGGCCGTCAGCGGTGTCTCGATGGCGCGGCTGTCTATGGCCAGATCGCGCGTCGCCTCGCACAGCATCAGTTGCGCGATCTCACGCACCAGCATGCGGAACACCGCCGGCTTCGTGTTGATGTCGCGCAGCAGCGTGATCTTGTGACGGATCAGCGGGTGATCCATCACGGTCAGCATGTCGGACATGCCTATTCCTCCCGATTTATTCGCTCCGGTTTAGCGCGGCGGACGGCCAAATGCGAGACAGCCGGTTGATGATGCGCGCGCAGGTCTGCCATGCTCGCGCCCCCGAAACGCAGAACGGACACCACGTGACCACGCCCGACCGCCTCGCCGCACCCGATATCGTGCGCGAAGAACTGCCCGACGGCTCAATCGTCCTGCACAACCGCACGGCGCTGCCCGACCCCCTGCCCGATCCACTCGCGCGCTGGTCCGACTGGCTGCGTCACGACGGCGATGCGGTCTTCTTCAGCGAGCGTGTGGAGGACGACATCTGCACCGCGACACGCGCGGATATGGATCGGCTGTCCGATGCCTATGCGGCCAGCCTCGTGGACGCCGGTTGCGGACCGTCCGCCCGGATCGCCGTGGTCGGTGGCGCGAGCATCGCCCATGCGGCCCTGAAGATCGCCGCGCTGAAAGCCAATCTGGTGCATGTGCCGCTGTCACCGATGCTGGCCGAGTCCGGCTTCGGACGCGCCCGGCTCGAGCATGCGCTGTCCATCGCCGCGCCGTCGCTCACCATTGACATGACAGGCAGAATTTCCGACGCGGTGAGCCCCAGTGAATTGCTGGGAAGCGAGCCCGACCGATCCTTTACACCCCGGGAGTCGAACCTCAGCCATGCTGCCGCGCTCTATTTCACCTCCGGCTCCACCGGTGAGCCCAAGGGTGTGGTGGTCACCCGGCGGATGATCGCCTCCTGCCAGAGCGCCTATGCACTCCACTGGCCGTTCCTGGCGGACCACCCGCCCGCACTGATCGACTGGCTGCCCTGGCACCATGTCTTTGGCGGGCTCGACAATTTCCACAAGATGATCTGGAACGGCGGCGCGTACCACGCCGAGACACCGCCCGGCCGGGACAACATGGACGCGATGGCGACGCGCATCCGCGAGGTGCGCCCGACCGTCCACATCAACGTACCCTACGGCATTGACCTGCTGCTGGATCATCTGGAACACAGCCACGCGACACGCGACGCCCTGTTCGACCGGCTGGATGCGATCTTCTTCGCAGGCGCGGGCATGGGTGCGGAAACCTGGCGACGGTTGCGCGACACCGTCGCCGCCGGACCGCACGGCGAGAACGGGCCGCCGCTGCTGGTCTCCGGCTACGGGGCGACGGAATCCGGCTCGACCATGTGCCTGAGCCACAAGCCGGCCGACATCACCAGCGAGATCGGCCTGCCGCTGCCCGGGCACAGCCTGCGCCTCGCACCTGTGGACGGGGTGTCCGAGATTCGCTTCAAGGGCCCCAATGTCGCGCCTGGATATCTCGGCCGGGACGGTGCCGAGCCGCTTCCGCTCGACGATGACGGCTATTTCCGTACGGGTGATCTGGCCCGTCCGCTGTTTCCGGGAGAACCCGAACGCGGCCTGTGTTTCGACGGCCGGATCGTCGAGGATTTCAAACTGACCACCGGTACCCGCGTGAAAGTCGGCGCGCTGCGTCATGCATTGCTGGCGGCCTGCGCACCCTACCTGCAGGACGTCGCGATTGCCGGGACCGGCCAAAACCAGCTCGCTGTCATCCTGTTCCCGGCCGCCAGCGCGCTCCACGCCCTGAGCCCGAAGGAACTGGCGGCGTATTTCCAGGGCTCACTCGCCACCCACAATTCCCAACAGCCCGGCAGCTCGACCGCCATCGCGCGGGCGGCCATCTCGACGACCCCGCCCGACCGCGACAAGGGCGAGATCAACGACAAGGGCCATCTGGTCCAGGCGCGCTGTCTGGCGAACCGGGCCGAACTGGTCGAGCGGCTCTACGCCAACCCGCCCGGCGACGACATTCTTCAGCCGGATATCCCGAAGGAAGCATCGACATGAGCAACGAACCTGTCCTGCACATCGAACGCGACCCCGACGACGCCTTCGCCGTCTTCACCATGAACCGGCCGGACAAACTCAACGCCCTTGATCTCGACCTGCTGGATGCCATCGACGCGGCCATGCGCGCGGCGCAGGACGATCCGGATATCCGCGCCATCGTGCTGACCGGCGCGGGCCGCGCCTTCACCACCGGCTTCGATCTGGTCAGCGACGACTTCGAGATGGATGCTGCCGGATGGCAGGCCGACATGAATGCAAATTGCGAGCGCCTGCGCGTCATCTGGGACAGCGCGGTGCCGGTGATCGCCGCCATCAACGGCTACGCGCTGGCCGGCGGGCTGGAACTGGCCATGTGCTGCGACCTCGCCATCGCGGCGGAGGACGCCATGCTCGGCGAACCCGAAGTGCGGCACGCCTCGGGGCCGCCCTCGCTGATGATGCCGTGGACAGTGCCCATGCGGCATGTGCGCTGGCTAATGTACACCGGCGACATGATCGACGGGCGCGAAGCCGAGCGCATCCACCTGGTCAACAAGTCGGTGCCCGGCGACCGGCTGATGGACGAGGCAAAGCGGCTGGCGCGCAAGCTCGCGCGCATCCCCGGCCCGTCTATCGCGATGACCAAGGCCACCCTGAACCACTATCAGGAGACGGCGGGCCTGTGGGAATCCTGGCAATACAATGTGGAGACCATTTCCCAGCTGCACGCCTCCGAGCACGGACGGACGTGGATGCGCAAGCTGAAGGAAAAGCCGCTGAAGGACTTCCTCGACGAGCGAGAGGCTCCGTTCAAGGATCTGGATTGAGGCACGGCCCTAGAACAGGCCCTCCACCAGACCATTCTCGTAGAGGCGGATTCCGTTCGCGGCAGGCACACGCGGCAGCCCCGGCAGGGTCATGATGTTGCCGCAGATCGCGACCACGAACCCGGCACCCGCCTGCAGCCGTACCTCACGCACACTGACCGTGTGGCCCGTCGGCGCGCCCTTCTTATCGGGGTCCGTCGAGAAACTGTACTGGGTCTTCGCCATGCAGACCGGGAAATCGCCGAACCCGGCATTTTCCCACGCCCGGAGCTGGTCGCGCACGCTGTCATCCGCCTCCGCACCATCCGCGCCGTAGATATCGCGGCAGATGGTGTCGATCTTGGTGAACAGGTCGGCATCGTCCGGGTATGCCGTCCGGAAGTTGGCAGCGCCGCTGTCAGCCAGTGCCGCGACCTTGTGGGCAAGCTCCTCCGACCCTGCCGATCCATGCGCCCAGTGGGTGCAGGTGACAACATCGACCCCGAGGTCCGCGACCGCGGCCGCGACCGCATCGATTTCCGCATCCGTGTCGGACGTGAAGCGGTTGACGGCGACGACCGCGGGCACTACGAACTTGCCGACATTCTCGATATGGCGGCGCAGGTTTTCCGCGCCCCGCTCGACTGCGCCGACGTCCTCCGCGCCCAGCGCATCCAGCGCAACGCCACCATGCATCTTCAGCGCGCGGACCGTCGCGACGATCACCGCCGCCGCCGGCTCCAGCCCGGCCATCCGGCACTTGATGTCGAAAAACTTCTCGGCCCCCAGGTCGGCACCAAATCCCGCCTCGGTCACCACGTAGTCCGCCATCTTCAGCGCCGCCGAGGTCGCGGCCAGCGAGTTGCAGCCATGGGCGATATTGGCGAAAGGCCCGCCATGGACCAGCGCCGGATTGTTCTCCAGCGTCTGGACCAGGTTCGGCATGATCGCGTCGCGCAGCAGGACCGCCATCGCACCGTCCGCCTTCACGTCGCGCGCGCGGATCATCCCGCCGTTCTCGTCGTAGCCGACAACCATCGCCCCCAGGCGCTGTTCGAGGTCCGCGGTGGATGTCGCAAGGCAGAAGACCGCCATCACTTCAGAGGCAACCGTCAGGTCGAAGCCGCTTTCGCGCGACGGGCCTTCGCCGGTGCCCATGGGATCGATCACCACCCGGCGCAGCGCCCGGTCGTTGATGTCGAGAACCCGCCGCCACGTAATCCGCTGCGGATCGATGCCCATCTCATTGTCCCAATAGACATGGTTATCAACCATGGCGCTGAGCAGGTTATGGGCCGCGCCGATGGCGTGCATGTCACCCGTGAAATGGAGGTTGATGTCCTCCATCGGAACGACCTGCGCATAGCCGCCGCCGGCCGCGCCGCCCTTCATCCCGAAACAGGGACCCAGCGACGGTTCGCGCACACACACGATGGCGTTGCGTCCGATCCGGTTCAGCCCGTCGCCAAGCCCCACCGTGGTCGTCGTCTTACCTTCGCCGGCGGGCGTCGGGGTCATCGCGGTGACGAGGATGAGCTTTCCGCGAACCGGCCGGTCCTCGAGGTACCCGACATCGACCTTGGCCTTCGTCATGCCGTAGGCATGGAGCCGGTCGTCGGGGATATCGAGCCGGGCGGCAATATCACTGATGGGGAGTGTCTTCGCCGCCCGGGCAATCTCGATATCAGGCGGAAGTTTCGTAACGGACTGGGCATTCATAGGTGTTTCCTCAATCGGATTGACTGGAATAGAACGCACGCGAATAGAAACTTTTTTGGAATCAGGCGCCTGTCAAATTGCGGCGCGAAAGGCTTTCAAAAGTGTCGATCACCGTAGCGGCATCGACCACGTCGGCATAGCGGCGCTCCACATCACGCAGGTTGGCGCGGTGCGGCTCCTCCTCATGGTCGCCGACGCAGTCCTCCGGGACGATAGTGCGGAACCCGAGGCTGAAGGCGTCGATCACGGAAGCCCGCACGCAGCCCGAGGTGATGCAGCCGGTCACCACCACCGTGTCCACCCCCTGCTTGATCAGGAAGGGGGCAACAGGTGTCTGGAAAAAGATCGACGGTGCGGTTTTGGTAATGACGAGGTCCGGGCCCGCTGCGGCAATGCGCGGGTCGAGCTCGACCGAAGGGTGGCCCTCGATCAGCTCCTCGCGAAGCGGCGCGATCTTCCAGTAGGGCATGGCCGCCTGGGAGTGATAACCCATAGAGCAGGCCGCGATGGGGAAGCCGGCCGCCTTTGCGGCCTTCATCACCTCGACCGTACGCTCGACAGCGGCGTCGATCATCGGGGCGCCACCCATCCGGAAATCCGGGTCGGTGAAACCGCGCTGGAAATCGACCACGACCACGCCGGGCCGCTGTCCCCAGCCGACCGCGCCGTCGCCATAGCCGCGTTCCGCGTAATCCATCTCGCTCATAACGTTGCGCCTCCCCCACGCGCGGACGAATACTAGCGGGCGAACTTCGAGGGGGAAACGCATGAAGCTCTATATGACGGAAATGTCAGGCAACTCGTTCAAGATCCGGGTGCTGGCGGCGATGCTGGGTGTCGAATACGAGAACATCCGCATCAACTGGGAAGGCGGCGAGCACAAGTCGCCAGCTTTCCTCAAGCTCAATCCGCGCGGACAGGTGCCGGTCATGGAAATCGAAGGCCGCGTGTTCTGGGATTCGACCGCGCATCTTGTCTATATCGCGCGCAAGTACGGCGGCGAGACCTGGCTGCCGTCCGATCCGCTGCACATGGCCGAGGTCATGCAGTGGATGTCCTTCGCCCAGGACGAGGTGCAATTCGGTCTGCAGTGGGCGCGAGGCGTGACGATCTACAACCGGCGGCCCGAGGCCTTTGAAGGCTACCTCGCGGACGGCCGACTGGCACTGGACGTGCTGGAAGGCCAGCTCTCGAAGACCGGCGACTGGCTGGCGCTGGGCCGCGCCACATTGGCCGATATCTCCTGCTACCCCTATGTGAAACGTGCACCGGAAGGCGACCTGCCGCTGGACGACTACCCCGAAGTGCGGGCCTGGCTGGCGCGCTGCGAGGGTCTGCCAGGCTGGTTCGAGATGGACCCCGTCTAACGCGCCCGTTGCACCTGGGAGGCGGCTGGGCGAGTATTCGCGGGCCGAAAATCAAACACATATACCGGCAGGGAGCAGGGGCAGTTTCATGGGGTACCGTATTTCCGTCGATACCGGCGGCACCTTCACCGACATGGTGGTGCTGGACGAGGACGGCCAGTTTCACGTGGGCAAGGCGCTGACCACGCCGGACCGAATTTCCGAGGGCATGTTCAACGCGCTGGAAGTGGTCGCTGAGCATTTCGGCACGACGCCGAAAGACATGCTGGCGGCGACCGATCTGGTCATCTACGGCACGACGCGCGCGACCAACGCCATTGTCACCAAGCAGACCGCGCGGACGGCCTTCCTGACCACGACGGGTTTCCGTGATGTGCTGGTCTTCAAGGAAGGCGGCAAGCACGGCCCCCACGACTACAGCTACGACTACCCGCAGCCCTATATCCCGCGCCGCTACACCTTCGAGATCGACGAGCGCATCGGCAGCGGCGGTGAGGTGGTGCGTCCCATGGACGAGGCGCAGGCCCGCGCGGTGATCGAGAACCTGAAGGCGCGCGGCTTCGAGGCCGTCGCCGTCTCCCTGCTCTGGTCCATCGCCAACGAGGCCCACGAGAAGCGCCTCGGCGAACTGATCGAGGAGATCATGCCGGGCGTGCCCTACACGCTGTCACACCAGCTCGCGCCGATCCTGCGCGAATACCGGCGCGCCTCGGCCACGGCCATCGACGCCTCGCTGAAACCGCTGATGCAGGCCCACCTGCGCCAGATGCGGGCAGACCTGAAGGACAGCGGGTTTGCCGGCGACCTGTTGATATCGACCTCGGTCGGCGGTTGCCAGGAGGTCGAATCCCTCGTTGCGCGCCCGATCAACACGCTGAAATCCGGCCCGGCCATGGCGCCGGTCGCCGCGCGCGCCTATTCGGCCATGGAACATATGGGCGGCGACGTGATCGTCTGCGACACAGGCGGCACCACCTTCGACGTGGGCCTCGTACGCGACGGCTATCTGGTCTATTCGCGCGATTCCTGGCTGGGCCCGCTGTGGACCGGCGACATCATCGGCACCTCCACCGTCGATGTACGTTCGGTCGGTGCGGGCGGCGGCTCCATCGCCTGGGTCGATCCCGGCGGACTGCTGCGCGTCGGGCCGCAATCGGCAGGCTCGGTCCCCGGCCCCGCCTGCTACGGCAGCGGCGGCACCCAGCCGACCGTCACCGATGCGGCACTGGTGCTGGGCTACATCGACCCCGACTATTTCAACGGCGGACGCCTGTCGCTCGACCGTGATGCCGCCGTCACCGTGATCTCGAAACTGGCCGAGACACTCGGCAAAGGCGTGGACGAGACCGCTCACGCGATCATGGTCATCGCCAACGAACTGATGATCAAGGCGATCGGCGAGATCACCGTGAATGACGGACTGAACCCGCGCGAAAGTGTGATCGTCGCCGGCGGCGGTGCAGCCGGGTTCAACATCATGCCCATCGCCCAGGAACTGGGCTGCGACACGGTGATCCTGCCGCGCACGGCCTCGGCGCTTTCGGCCTGCGGCATGCAGTATTCCTCCATAGTGTTCGAGGCGACGCGGTCGCGCTTCACCGATTCCCACAACTTCGACCGTGAGGGTGCGAACAACGCGCTGGACGAGATCGAGGCTGAACTGATGGCCTTCCGTGACAGCCTCGGCACAGCCAGGGACGCGAGCATCGAGATCGAGTTTTTCGCCGAGGCGCGGTACCGTGCACAGGTCTGGGAACTGGACACGGCGATGCCGAAACCCCGGCTCGCCAATGATGCGGATGTGGCCGAACTGGTCGAGGCGTTCCACCAGACCCATGAGCGGGTCTATGCGGTGCGCGACGAGGACAGCCCCGTCGAATGCGTGAACTGGAAGGGGCGTATTTCCATTCGCCCCTTCGATCCGCCGCCCGCGCCGGAGCCCACCTCGGTCGAGAACACACCGAGCGCGGCCACTGAGCGCGAGTGCTTCTTCGGCGGTGACACGCGCGTCGCAACGCCGATCTTCCGGGGTCCGGACCTGGTAACGGGAGACAAGGTCGCGGGCCCCGCGATCATTGAGGAACCGACCACCACCATCGTTGTCTATCCGGGGATGTCCGCGCGGCTCAGCTCCGCCGGCGACTACATCCTCGATTGCCGCTGAGCAGGGAGGGCGCCATGTCCACCGAACCGGAAACAAGTCTCGATCCCGTCCTGATCTCCGTCATGGCCAACCGGCTGGACGGTATCGTGCGCGAGATGACCAACACCCTGCTGCGCTCCGCGCGCTCTGCGGTGATCTCCTCGGCGCGCGACTTCTCCTGCTGTCTCGTGACCGGCAATGACGAATTGCTCGCGCCCGCCGAGGGGCTGCCTGTGCACATCTTCGGCTGTCACATCCAGACGGCGAACATGCGCAAGTATCACAAGGACGACATCAAGCGCGGCGACGCCTATCTGGACAACGATCCCTATGGCGGCAACACGCACCCCGCCGACCACACATTCATGGTGCCGGTCTTCTTCGAGGGCGAGCACCTGTTCACCGCCGTTTCCAAGTGCCACATGGCCGATATCGGCAACTCGATCCCGTCGAGCTATTTCGTGCGCGCCCGCGACGTCTATGAGGAAGGCGCGCTCGTCTTCCCCGGCGTGCGCATCCAGCGCGACTTTAAGAATGTCGAGGACATCATGCGGATGTGCCGCGCGCGCATCCGGGTGCCCGACCAGTGGTACGGCGACTACCTGGCGGGCCTCGGCTCGGCGCGTATCGCCGAACGCCGGCTGGAAGCTTTCTGCGAGAAGTACGGCAAGGACACGGTGAAGGCCTTCATGCGCGAATGGTTCGACTATTCCGAACGCCGCATGATCGACAACATCCGCAAGCTGCCGAAGGCCAAGCTGGTCAACACCGGCCGGTCGGACCCGCTGGAAGGCATGCTGCCGGACGGGCTGGAACTGACCGTGAAGCTGGAGATCGATCCCGAGGCGGCTGAAATCCATGTCGATCTGTCGGACAATCCGCCGTCGGTCGATGCGGGCCTCAACACCTCGCTCGGCTCCGCCACGTCCGCGGTCGTCGGCGCGATCTTCAACGCGCTCGACAAGGATCTGCCCCGCAACGAGGGCTCGTTCCGGCGACTGCACTTCAAGTATGCGGACGACAGCGTTGTCGCCGCGCCGACCTTCCCGCATTCCTGCTCGGTCTCGACCACGAACGTCGCCGAGCGGCTGGTGAACATCACCCAGTCCGCCTTCGCCCAGCTGGGTGACGGCATGGGGCTTTCGGAAGGCGGCGCCGGCCTGGGTGCTGGCATGGCCGTGATCTCCGGCAAGGATATGGGCCGGGGCGGACAGCCCTATGTGAACCGTCTGATGCTGTCCACAAACGGTGGCCCGGCAAGCGCCGAGGCGGACGGCTGGGTCAATTACGCGATCCCCGTGATCGCGGGCCTGATGTACCGGGACTCGGTCGAGGTGGATGAACTCAAGCACCCGATCCGGGTGGAATCCCTGCAACTGGTCACGGATTCCGCCGGGGCCGGACGCCGGCGCGGTGCACCGGCCCAGCAGATCGAGTACGGGCCGACCGAAGCCCCCATGACAGCTGTGATCTCCTGCGACGGGCAGCATGCCCAGCCGCGCGGCGTGATCGGTGGTCTGCCGGGAACGGCGGGCGAGACCTGGCTGATCCAGGACGACACCCAACCCGAGCGCCTGCCCAATGTGGCGCAGGTAACGATCGAGCCGGGCCAGCGCATCCGCGGCCGGGATTCGGCGGGCGGCGGCTATGGCGACCCGCTGGAACGGGAGGTCGAGCGTGTGCTGGTGGACGTCTTCGAGGGGTGGGAAACCCGAGAGAAGGCGCGCGACATCTATGGCGTGGTGTTTACCGGCGAGATCGAGGACGACACGCTGGCTGTGGATTTGACCGCGACCGAAGCCCGGCGCGCCGAACTCAGGGCAGCCAGGGCGAACTGAGACCCCGATTCAGCGCGGAAATTCGTCCAGAGCGAGCGGCAACTCCAGCCGCTCCCCACGCGCGGCGGCGAGGTCGATGGCCATGCACAGCAGCAGGTTCTCGTGCCCCTCGCGCGCGGTCGTGTGCGGCGTCTCCAGCCCGACATAGAGGCGCTGGAACCAGGCGTTGGTTTCCTCACGCAGCGGTCCCCAGAACTGGCCGAGCGAATATTCCCCGAAGGGAATGCTGGTGAGGAAATCCACATGGCGCGGCGGGCCGTCGGGCGCGTCCTTCTTGTAGCCCGCCCCCTGGGGCAGCTCGCTGGCCAGCACCAGGTCGCGGTGCATGTCCTCGATGTCGATCACACCCTTGTCGCCGACGATCCCCACCTGCATGCCATAGACCCCGCCGGGCCAGACCGTCGGCGCAGCCCAGGAATGGCTGAGCGACAGCATGGATCCGTCATCGAAGGTGACGATGGCGAAGGTCGAATCCTTGCTGCCCGCGCTGCCGAAGATACGGTCGGTGGATTGTGCAAAGACCGAGACCGGTCGGCGACCCGCCATCAGCCAAAGGCACATGTCGAGAATATGCGTGCCGCTGATAACCACCGGCGTCGTGGTGTCGTGGCGGTTGGCGCGCGCCAGGCACATCTCTGCGATGCGCCGGTTGAGCAACGCGCGCGCGGATACAGCCGTGACGTCCCCGATCTGTCCCTGGATGAGCCGTTCCTTGACGGTCAGGAAACGGCGGCGGAACCGCTGGGTGTAGCCCATCACCGCATCGACGCCCGCCGCATCGATGGCCTCCATCACTTGCGCCGATTCCCGCGCATCGACCGCCAGCGGCTTTTCGATAAAGAGCCGGTGTCCGTGTTCCAGCGCCTGCATGACGGGCCGCACATGGGCGGATTCCTGCGTTGCGACGATCACCGCGTTGACCTCTGGCCGGGCGAGAAGCTCGGCGGAATCGGTCGTCACAAAGTCAGCGCCCGTATCGCGTGCCAGCCCATCGGCAAGATCGTGCCGGATATCGCAGACCCCCAGCCAGCCGACGCCGGGATAGCCCCGCGCCAGTTCCGCACGCACCCGCCCGATCGGCCCGCAGCCGATCACCGCAAGCCCGATTTCCTGTCCGGTTGTGGCCACGATGCACTCCTCCCGCTGGGGTCATTCTAGACGCCTTGCCCGTGATGGCATAAAGGAACGGAAGCCTTTTCCGACGCGAGCCGCCGTGAACACCCCACCCCAATCCGCCGCGACCGAACGCCCCTACAGCCGCCGCGCCGCCATCATCCGCATGGCGCCGATCCTCGCCGTGACGTTTATCCTCGCCCATTTCCTGCGTTCCGCCCCCGCCGTCATTGCGCCGAACCTGCGCGCCGAACTCAACCTAGACCCGGCCCAGCTCTCGACATTGCCCGCCGCGATCTTCCTGGGTGCCGCCATCATGCAGTTGCCCGTCGGCGTGCTGCTCGACCGCTTCGGGCCGCGCCGCACCATGTCTGCCCTGTTCGTACTTGCCGCCCTCGGCTCGATCCTGTTCTCCCAGGCGAATGGTGTGACGGCACTGGCCATCGGCCTGTTCCTGATCGGCTGTGGCGCGGCCCCCGTCTTCATGGGAGTGATGGTCCTTCTGGCCCGCTGGATCGCCCGGGATCGCCTGGCGACGGGCACCGCGATTTCGATCTCGGTCGGCGGTGCGGGCATGCTGCTGTCCGCCTCCCCCTTCGCCGCTGCCGTGGAACTCTATGGCTGGCGGGACTCCCTGCTTGCCGTCGGCCTGTTCTCCATCGCGGTGGCCTTCATCGTACTGCTGATGGTCCGCGACCGCCCCGCCGATGCGCCCGCGCCCCCGGGCAGCGAGACGCTGCTGGAAACGGTCATGGGCCTGCGCCACGTGCTGGGTGACGTGCGCATCTATTCCTTCGCGGCCGCCACCTCGATGTCGGTGGGCGCTCTGGTGACGGTTCGAAACATGTGGATCGGCCCCTACCTGAATGACGTGTTCGATCTCGACATCGTGGCACGCGGCAACGTGATCTTCATCGTCTCCATCGCCTGGCTGATCAGCGCACTCGCCTACGGCCCACTCGACCGCTGGTTCGACACCCGCAAGGGTGTGGTCACCTGCGGCCTGCTGGCTTTCGCAGCCACGCTTGTGGCGCTCGCCGTCAACTCCAGTTCCTCTGTCGTCGTCGCCACAATCCTGCTGTCGGCCTTTGCGCTGTTTGCGGCGATGGCCTCACCCATCTTTGCCCACGCGCGCAGCCTGTTTCCGGAAACCCATACGGGCCGCGCTTTCACGGCCATCAACGTGTTCACCTGGTCGGGCGTGTTCCTGATGCAGATGGTGACGGGAGGTATCCTCGATGCGTTTCCGGTCGATGAGATGGGGCATAGCCCGGCCATCGCCTACCGCGCCATGTTCGCAGCACTGGCGGTGCTGCTGCTGATCGCGCTGGTGATCTACCGGCGGGTCGATGACGTGCCGCCGTCGAGTGAACGGAACCCTTAGAATCAGAAACCCCCGCCCCGGCGCGAACCGGGACGGGGGTTTCCGGAACCTCTGGGTCAGACGAAGACGCGCTTCATCTGGGCTTCCGGATAACGGTCGCCCGAGGCCGCGCCGACCGGGACCAGCGCCGAGATTTCCTCGACCTCCGCCGAGGAGAGCGAGACACTCAGCGCCGCGACGTTCTCGTCAAAGCGCTCGGCCCGCTTGGTGCCGGGGATGGTGACGATGTCGTCGCCGCGCCCGATCAGCCAGGCCAGCGCCAACTGGGCGGGTGAGCAGCCCTTCTTGTCGGCATAGGCCGCCACACGCAGGATCAGTTCACGGTTGGCCTGGAAGTTGTCCTTGTTGAACCGCGGATGACGATAGTGCGGATCGTCCTCAGACACCGTCTCGGCGTTTACATACTGGTCGGTCAGGATGCCGCGGCCCAGCGGCGAGTAGGCCACGAAGGTGATGCCCAGTTCGCTGGTGGTCGCATAGATCTGCTCCGCCTCGACCCGGTACATGAGCGAGAACTCGCTCTGCACGGCCGCCAGCGGGTGCGTGGCATGGGCCCGGCGGATGGTTTCCGGCTTGGCCTCGCAGATACCGATGGCCTTCACCTTGCCCTGCTCGACCAGCTTCGCCATGGCGCCGACCGTGTCCTCGATGGGCACATCGGTATCGACGCGGTGCTGGTAGTAGAGATCGATCACATCGGTGCCGAGACGCTGGAGGCTTTTCTCACAGGCCTCGATCACATATTCCGGCCGGCCATCGACACCGTTGGCACCGCCCGGGATCTGGGTCTGGCCGAACTTGGTCGCGAGCACGACCTTGTCGCGGTAGCCGTCCTTCAGGGCCTTGCAGAGAACTTCCTCGTTATGGCCCCAGCCATACATGTCCGAGGAATCCAGGAAGTCCGTGCCCTGATCGATGGCGTAGCGCACGAAATCGACCGTCTGGTCGTCATCCGCAGCACCATAGACGCCGGAAAAGGACATGCATCCCAGCCCGATGGGCGCCACTTTCAGATCGCTGCTGCCGAGCTGACGCTTCGGCGCTGTTTTCAGGTCAGCCATTTTGTTTTCTCTCCCCGCACCCGTGACGGTATGCGTGCTGCAAATGTATTCTGAGGCCCCTTTTATAGCAGGCTCGAGCGCCGGTGTGGACCGCAGAGCGGGGTTTCAGGAGACACGCATGACCACTTACACAGGCGGATGCCATTGCGGGCACCTCCGCGTCGCCTTCGAAACGGAGCGTGCACCCGACAGCTTCACACCCCAGGCGTGCCAGTGCGGGTTCTGCCGCAAGCACTCAAGTGCAGCCGTCTCCGACCCCGATGGGAAAATCACCTTCTCCGCCAACAACCGCGACGATGTGAGTTTCTATCGCCACGGCCTCGGCCTGACGGATTTCATGGTCTGTAAGACCTGCGGCGTCTATGTCGGCGCACTGATGCCCTATGACGACGGCACGGCTGTGGCCAATGTCATGGTCAAGACACTCGACGACCGCGACCGCTTCACACAACCACCCGAGCCGGTCGTGCGGACCGAGGAAGACGAGGCCGGCAAGCGCAAGCGCCGCCGCGCCCAATGGAGCCGGGCAACGTTCGAGGAACGCGGCGCATGACCTCACCCGACCGGCGCGAAACATCGCTCTGGTTTGATCTGACCGCGGTGACGCTGGTCCAGGCGGTCGCGACCTTTTCCAGCCTGACGCTCGCTGCGACCGCACCCGCGGTGGCAGCGGACATGAACGTGCCCGTGGAGTTTATCGGGTTCCAGATCGCACTGGTTTACGGCGGGGCGTCATTGGTCTCGACCCTGGCCGGGTTCCTGCTGCGCCGGTGGGGACCGGGCCGGGTCACGCAGGCCAGCATGGTCCTGTGCGGCGCCGGGGCAGGCCTGATGGCCGTACCATCCGTCGCCGTCATGGCGCTCGGCGCGCTGGTGATGGGTATCGGATACGGCATGCCCAATCCGGCAGGTGCGGAAATCCTGATGAAGCGTACGCCGGACCGGCGGCGGAACATGGTCTTCTCGATCAAGCAGACCGGAATTCCCGCGGGAGGCATACTGGCCGGCCTGGTCGCGCCGAACGTGGCCGAGACCGTTGGCTGGCAGGCCGCACCGCTGATCGGCGCCGTTTCATGCCTTGTTCTCGCCGTCGTGCTCCAGCCGTGGCGGGAAGGCTGGGACAGAGAACGGGACCCCGGGGCAAGGATGGATTCCACGGCGTTCAACGCCATTCGGATGATCTGGCAGACTCCCGTCCTGCGCTGGATGGGGTTTGCCGGGTTCAACTATGCCTTCATCCAGCTCGCGATCTCGACCTTCGCCGTGACCATCCTTGTGACTGAAGCCGAATTCAGCCTGATCGCGGCGGGAGCCGTGCTCGCCGCTGTACAGGTCGCCGGTATGGCCGGGCGCGTGATCTGGGGTTGGTTCGCGGACCGCTGGGGTATCGGGGACGAATTGCTGATCGCCATGGGCATTTTCAACGTGGCCGGCGCCGTGATGACAATGTGGATTGACCCCACATGGCCGGTCTGGGCCGTCTATGTGTTTTTCGTGGCTTTCGCGGCCAGCGCCTACGGATGGACCGGCATCTTCATGACGTCCACGGTCAACCGTGCACCGCCCGCAATGTCGGGAACGGTCACGGGCGGCATCGGTGCACCGGTCTATGGCGGGGTAATTTTCGGAACGGCCGCGTTATCCGTGCTGGCGGACGCCATGGGTGGCGTGGCGAACGCATTCGCCATTGTCGCAGTTTTGGCCGGCCTGGGTGCGCTGGCGCTGGGCCGGGTGCGGCGGATCGGCCGCGGCTAGAACGCAGGCCCCGTTCAGGCCTTGCCGATACGCGGTACGTCGGGGTTGTGCTGCCCGAAGGACTTGTTCAGCACATTCGTGCTGTCTTCCGCGAGCGCGATGCTCTCGGCGAGATAGTTCAGAATCTTGATGTTGTTGTTGATCACATGAACCGCCTCGGGTCGGGAGTCGTCCATGATCTTGGTCGCACGCTGAAGGATCTCGTTGCGAATCTCCGACAGAAGATCTTCCAGCTTGGAACCATTCGGATTGTCGTCCGTTATCAGGAATCGGGTCATGGTTGCCTCTCGACAGGTGTCTGAGGCTGCGAGAATCGCACGAACAGGTAAAGGAAGTGTTAGCGCAAGTCGAAGCCGGTGTAACCCGCCGCGGCGATCTCGTCGCATTTCCTCGCATAGGCCGGCATTCCGCCGATATAGGGCATGAACACCCGCGCCTTGCCCTCGACATTCGAGCCCAGATACCAGGACTGGCAGGTCGAGCGCATGGACAGGTCGGCGATTTCCGTCACATGGGCCACCCAGTTGTCCTGGGCATCGCGTGTCGCCTCGATCCGAACCGCGCCTTCATCCTGCATATGTGCAAGGCAGTCCGTGATCCAGTTCACATGCTGTTCGATGGACGGGATCATGTTGGTCAGCACGGACGGGCTGCCCGGCCCGGTGATCGTGAACATGTTCGGAAAACCGGCGACCATGAGCCCCAGATAGGTGCGCGGGCCGTCTTCCCAGAAGTCACGCAGGCGCGCGCCGCCCATGCCCCGGATATCGATCTTGTTCAGCGCGCCCGTCATGGCGTCAAAGCCGGTGGCGAGGATGATCGCATCCACCTCATAGACGGTGTCACCGCAGCGCACGCCGGCGGGCACGATCCCGTCGATCGGTGTGGCGTTCACGTCGATCAGATCGACGGTGTCCCGGTTGTAGGCCTCGTAGTAGTCGGTGCCCACGCACAGCCGCTTGCACATGAAGAGCTGGTGCGGGCACAGCAGCTCGGCTTTTGATGGATCGTGGACGATGCCTCTGATCTTGCTGCGCACGAATTCCGAGGCCGTCTCGTTGGCCGCGTCGCTGGTCATGAAATCCGCATAGGTGGCCATGAACGCGAGGCCGCCCATCTGCCAGCGTTTCTCGTATTCGGCGTTGCGCTCTTCTTCGGAGACGGCCAGAGCGGACGGTCCGGCGACGGGAAAATAGTTGCCCGAGAAGGTCTGCCTGGCCTGGGCACGCAGCGCCGGATAGTTGGCCTTGATTTCGGCCACCTCTTTGGGATCGAGCGGCCGGTTGTGGGCCGGGATCACATAGTTGGCCGTGCGCTGGAACACGGTCAGCTGCGCAGCCTGTTCTGCGACGATCGGGATGGTCTGTACCCCCGACGACCCGGTGCCGATGACAGCGACCCGGCGGCCTGTGAAATCCACCCCGCCCTCGGGCCAGCGCGCAGTGTGATAGACGTCGCCCGAGAAACTCTCCAGACCTTCGAAATGCGGTGTGTTCACCGAGGACAGGCACCCCGTCGCCATGACGCAGAACCGCGCGGTGACAGTCTCGCCGCCCTCGATTTCGATGGTCCACAGGCCGGTGTCGTCGTCCCAGGTGGCGGCGGTCACGGTCGCGTCGAACTGGATGTCCGGCCAGAGGTCAAACCGGTCGGCCACATGGTCCGCGTAGCGCTGGAGTTCCGCCTGGCTGGGATAGCGCTCGGTCCACTCCCACTCCTGCTGAAGCTCTTCCGAGAACTGGTAGGAGTAGAACATGGTCTCGGTATCGACCCGGGCGCCCGGATAGCGGTTCCAGTGCCAGGTTCCCCCGACGCCGTCCCCCGCTTCATAGACACGTGCCGACATGCCCAGTTCGCGCAGCCGGTACAGCATGTACATGCCGCCGAACCCGGCGCCGACCACAACCGCATCGAAATCAGGCGCACTCATGTCTCAGCTCCGTACGAGTTCGAGCGCCCGCTCCAGGTTTGAAGGATCGGGCTCCAGCTCGCCGGCCTGGATCTGCCGGGTGATTTCCGCGATGGCCGCATTGACCGGCGCGGACTGGCCGCGCCTGGCGCTTTCCTCGACGACCAGCCCGTTGATCAGGTCCACCTCGCTGTAGCGGCCCTTGATATGGTCCTGCAGCACGCAGTCGCGCGCGGCGGGACCGATATCTGCCGCCAGCTTGTCCAGCAGCTTTTCGAGCAGCCGGTTGGTGTCCTTCACGTCCTCGGGCTTCAGCCCGAAGATCGGCTGGATGGTGTGGCCCATGGTCTGCCCGACCGTCAGCGCCTCCGTCCCGGCGCGGAGCGCAAATTCACGCATGCCCGGCAGCTTCATCGCCTCATAGAGAGTCAGTCCCATCAGCGCGAACGGACCGAGACACATGGTGTTGACCACCAGCTTCATCCATTTGGCCGCGACGATCTGGTCGGTGATCGAGACCTTGCCCGCATGCTGCAGGATGTCTGCGATTTCCGCTTCTCGGCCCTCGGGACCGCCCTCGAGCGCACCGACACCGAACCAGGTCTTCGCCGGCGGCGTGTTCCGCTGGACCTCGCCCGGTGTGAAGATTTCCGAGGACAGCTCAACCACGCAGCCGAGCGTGCGCTTCGGCCCGATGATCTCGGCGATGTCGTCCTGCATCATGGCGTTCTGGATTCCGACAACCAGCCCGTCCTCGGCCAGATGCGGCTTGATGAGCTCACAGCACCAGCGGGTGTCGTAGGCCTTCACCATGAGGAAGACGATGTCGAAGGCGGTGTGCATCTCCGCGAGGTCGCTCAGATGATGCGCCCTGACCTCGACATGCACCTCCTCGTCGGGCATCCGGATGGTCAGGCCCTTTTCGCGCATGGTCTCCACATGCGCGGCCCACTGGTCGATCAGGGTGACGTCATGGCCGGAGCGGACGAGGTCCGCCGCGACCGAACTGCCATTGGCGCCGGTCCCGAGGACCGCGATCTTCTTGTCGGAGACCGTCATGGGATCAGCCCCCCGCGCCGTCGCTGCCGGGCGCATACTTGCCCGAGACCTGCGGCGTGTAGCGGCCTTCCGCACCCGATTCCGTGTGCGCGAGGCGGGTGATGCGCGCCCATTTTCGCTGCAGCTTGTCCTCGATGTTGATGGTCAGACGGCCGCAGCCCTCGACCTCCAGCTCGACCTTGTCGCCGCCCTGGAACGGGTTGAGGCCGCGATGGTTGGTGCCGGTCGCGATCACGTCGCCCGGCTCCAGCACATGGATCGAGCTGAGCCAGGAGATGCAGCGCGGAATCTTGTGCGCCATGTCGTTGGTGTTGAAGTCCTGCATCAGGTCGCCGTTGACCCAGAGCTTCACATCGAGGTTCTGCGGGTCGGCGATCTCGTCCGCCGTCACGATCCAGGGGCCCAGCGGCGCGAAGGTCGCGCGGGACTTGGCCTGGAAGAAGACGTTGTTGGCCGGCGGCATGCCGCGGGCGGAGCCGTCGATGAAGTTGAAGTAGCCGAAGACATGGCTCATCGCGTCGGCCTCGGAAACATTGTCGGCGCGCTTGCCGATCACCAGACCCAGCTCGGCCTCGCCCTCGAAGATATCGGCGGGGATATCCGGCAGCACCATCGTGTCGCCCTCTCCGATGACCGTGTTGGTGGCCTTGTGGAACGCGTTGATGGGCGCGGGCTCCGGCAGGGTGCCGTTCTCCATGTAGTTCACGGCCATGCAGTCGATATTGCCCGGCTTGGGCAGCGGCGGGCGGATGCGGACATTGGCGAGCGGGATGCCCGCGCCGTCGGCAGCGGCCTTCTCCAGCGCGCCGCGATAATCGTCGAACCGCTCGATCAGGCCATTGATCAGGTCATGGGGACCGGTGTGCGGAATGTCCTGCACTGCGGCGGACACATCCACCACCTCATCGCCGCGCAGGACGCCCAGACGGAAATCGTCGAAATACAGGATCTTCATGTCTTCCCCCTCAGGATTATCGTATGGGCCGGACGGCCTCGTTACCCCGGTTTTAGCAGACCGGGTATGCCGAGCGCGACAGGCTTTGGGGACGTTTGCGCAGCGCGGCTGGTGCGATACGTTAGCGTCCAAACACTAGGATCTATCAGGGACGAGACACATGAAGGCTTCCTATATCGAACGGCACGGCGGACCCGAGGTCCTGACCTATGGCGACCTGCCCGATCCCGTTGCCGCCACCGGCGAGGTGATCGTCGATATCCACGCGGCCAGCGTGAATGGCGCGGACTGGAAGGTGCGCGCGGGCGGCACCTACGGCGACATCGACACCTTCCCCTATGTGCTGGGCCGTGACTTCTCCGGCGTGGTCAGCGCCGTCGCCGACGGTGTGACGGACTTCAGCGTGGGCGATGCCGTCTTCGGTGTCTGCGACCGCGGCCAGGAAGGCACCTATGCCGAGAAGATTGCCATGAAGGCGTCGATCATCGCCGCCAAGCCCGACAGCATGACCCATATCGAGGCGGCGGCCCTGTCGCTGATCGGCCTGACGGCAATCATCTCCGTCGAGGAGACGCTGGAACTGAAATCCGGTGAGACCATCCTGATCCAGGGCGGCGCGGGCGGCGTCGCCGGGTTCGCCATCGAACTGGCCAAGCATATCGGCGCCAAGGTCATCACGACGGCCAGCACCGCCAATGTGGATTATGTGAAGGGCCTCGGGGCCGATCAGGTGATCGACTATACGAAGGAGGATTTCACCCAGATGGTCTCCGATGTCGATTGCGTGTTCGAGACTGTCGGCGGCCCGGTGACCGAGAAATCCTTCGCCGTGGTGAAGTCCGGCGGGCGCGTGGCGTCCATCGCCTCGGGCATGCAGGCGCCGCCGTCGCCGCGCGACGATGTGGCCTCCCTGCGCCCGGCGGTCGGGCGTGACCGCCCGCATCTGGAGCAGATCGCGGATCTGTTCGCGAAGGGCGCGGTGCATGTGCCGCCGGTCACGACCTTCTCGCTGCAGGATGCCGCGGAAGCGCACAGGATCAGCGAGAGCCGGCACCTGCGCGGCAAGCTGGTCTTCGACATTGCCTGACACTTGTCCTGACGACCGGGCCTGAAGCGGTGCTCTACATCATCTACCAGGAAGACGGGCCGGGTTCCGCCACGCTGCGCGAGGAACACAAACCGGCCCACTTCGCCTACCTGAAGGAGCACGAAGATATCCTCGTGCTCGGCGGGGCCATGCTGGCCGATGACGGCGTGGAGCGGATCGGCAGCGTGCTGATTCTGAACGTGCCGGACAAGAAAACGGCGGAGCGGTTTTCCGAGAATGAGCCGCTGCGCAAGGCAGGCACGTTCAAGAGCGTCAAAATCACCCGGATGCGCCGTGGCCAGTGGAACCCGGACGCCGCGCCGAAGTCGGCCGAGGGGAACTAGTGCCCTCCTAGTGCCCGGCCCGCGTCTTGAGGTACTGCCATGCCCGTTCGGTCGCGATGGGCGGCTGGTTCACCTGCGACGTGGCTTCAAGCTCGCCCGGCGAAAGGTACTTCGGCTCACCGAGCCGCATCGCATCCATCTGCATGCGTGCCGCGACCTGCAGATAAAGCGCCGTCAACACCGCTTCCGCGATGGAGGGCGCGCAGACGGTCGCGCCATGACCGCGCATCAATACCGAGGCGTTGCCGGCCAGCGTCGCGGCGAGGTCCCGGCCCTGCGCCATGTCGCGGACCAGCAGGTCGGTGTCACCGAACGTGTCGGCGATGTCCCACACCGGCACCTCGGCGCCAATCCGTCCGCAGGTGTGCTGCATCGGGCGCAGCGCGATGCCGGTCGCGCCGAACGGGATGACCTCATAGGAATGCGAATGAACCACCGCCTGCACGTCGGGACGGGCCTCGTAGATCGCGCCGTGGATAAAACGTTCGAGATAGGGCCGCCGCGCATCGTCCGGGTCGGTCGGCGTGCCGTCGAGTTCGAAGGTCATGACGTCCGCAGCCGCGACCAGTTCGGGGCTGCGCGAGCAGGACAGCAGGTAACGCCCCGGATCGCCGGGATCGCGCATACTGATATGCCCATAGGCATCGCACACGCCCTCGCGCCCCAGCACATGATTTGCCGCCACCAGTTCCCCGATCAGCACTTCGCGATCCTGCATCACGTCCCTCTGCCTTCGCCCGCACCCGGCCATCATTCAAGCACGGGGCGGGGCAGCGTTACATCTTCTCGAAGCCCGCGCCCCAACCTTGCACGCGGCGGATCTATTATTGTTACTCTCCGCTGTCTGTCAGTGTGCGACAGGGTGGCGGACTGCGGTCTTGAGACAATCGAGACGCTCGCAGCTGGTGGAGAAGCGGCATGACGGCCGAACAGGTATTTACGAACGCACGCATCGTCCTGCGGGACAAAATAGTGGACGGCACGCTGCGCCTGCGCGACGGGAAGATCGACGATATCGCGCCGGGCGGAACGGCCGTGGCCGGCGCAACCGATGCCGAGGGCGACTTCCTGATGGCCGGCCTGATCGAGATGCACACCGACCATATGGAAAAGCACATGGTGCCCCGCCCCGGCGTGCACTGGCCGAAGCCGGTGGCCGCAGCGCTCGCCCATGATGTCCAGATCGCGGGCGCCGGGATCACCACCGTCTATGATGCGATCTCGGTCGGTACCTACCGCGAGGGCAGTGTGCGCAAGGCCATTCTGCGCGAAGCCATCGACGCAGTGAGCGAAGGCAAGAAGGCCGACATGTTCCGCGCCGACCACCTGATCCACCTGCGCTGCGAACTGAGCGACCCGGATCTCATTGAGCTGACCGAGGGTTTCATCGACCTGCCCAACGTTGCGCTGGTCTCGGTCATGGACCACACGCCGGGCCAGCGGCAGTGGCGCGACCTGGCCAAGATGAAGCAGTTCCACAGCGCCGACGACATGTCCGACGCGGACCTGGAAGCTTATGTGCAGGAGCGCATCGAACTGCAGGCGCAGTACGCTTCGGCGCACCGCCATGCGGTCGTGAAGATGTGCCAGCAGCGAAACATCCCGATGGCGAGCCATGACGACACCACGCCCGAGCATGTCCGCGAGGCGGTGGCCGACGGCATCGTGATCTCGGAGTTTCCGACCACCCGAGAGGCGGCTGAAGTGGCGCGCGAGAAGGGCATGGCGATCATCATGGGCGCGCCCAACGTGGTACGGGGCGGCTCCCACTCGGGCAACATTTCGGCCATCGAACTGGCCGAGAACGACCTGCTCGACGGACTGTCCTCGGACTATGTGCCCTCCAGCCTGCTGCAGGCGGTCTTCCACCTGCACGACACCATCGGGATGCCGATCTCCGAGGGTGCGGCGAAGGTCTCCGCCAATGTCGCCGATGTGGTCGGGTTAAGCGACCGGGGCGAGATCGCCCCGGGCAAGCGTGCGGACGTGTTGCGCGTGCGCGCCGTCGGCTCGGTGCCGGTCGTGCGCGAAGTCTGGCGCGAAGGTCTGCGGGTCGCGTAAACCCTCGTCCCGATGACTGAACGCTTCGCCGTCTATTTCGCGCCCGCACCGGACACGCCGCTCTGGGACTTCGGCACATCCTGGCTGGGCCGGGACCCGGAACGGGATATCGATCTTCCGCGCCCGGACCTGCCCGGACTGGAAGACGGGGATATCGCCCGCATCTCCGCCTCACCGCGGCGCTACGGGTTCCACGGCACGCTGAAACCGCCCTTCGGGCTGGCGGACGGCCAGGACGCGGAGGCCCTGTACGCCGCCGTGGCGGCGTTCGCGGCATCGCGTGTGCCGTTCGACATTCCGGCGCTGGAAATGAGGTCACTAGACGGCTTCCTCGCACTCGTGCCCGCGGGCCCGGGCCCGGCGCTCGCGGCGCTCGCCGGCGATTGCGTGGCGACATTAGACGGTTTCCGCGCACCGCCACCGGCCAATGAAATGGACCGCCGCCGCGCCCACGGCCTGACCGCGCGGCAGGAAGCGAACCTCACACGCTGGGGCTACCCCTATGTGATGGAGGATTTCCGTTTCCACCTGACACTCACCGACCGGCTCGACCCGGAAACCCTGGAGCGGGCGCTGCCGATCCTCATGGATGCCACGGTGGCTTTGACGGGAACGCCCGTCCGGGTCGATTCCCTGGCCCTCTATCACGAACCCCGCCCGGGCGCGGACTTCCGTCTTGTCGCGCGGTTCCCGTTCGGGGGCGACGCTCTCAGCTAGGCGGCATTCCGGAACCGGGCGCGCAGCGCCTCGATGGAGTATTCGGTTTCCTGCAACTGCCGGGCCTGGGTGACCAGTTCCGACCGCAGCCCATCGTCGCGGGCGATATCGATGCAGGCTGCCGCAAACGCCTCCGGCGTGTCGGCCACGACCAGATGCCGTCCGGCCTCGACATCGAGCCCCTCGGCCCCGAGCGGGGTCGAGATCACCGGCACGCCGTGGGCAAACGCCTCAAGGATCTTAATCCGCGTCCCGCCGCCTGCGCGCAGCGGCACCACGGCCGCACGGGCTTTGGCATAGAGCGGCGCGATCTCCGGGGGATTGGCCAGCACGGTCACGCCCGGCTGGTCCGCCAGCGCCCGGACCGCGTCCACCGGGTTGGACCCCGCCACCACCACTTCGGCCAGCGCCGGGTCCTGCGCCCGGATCAGGGGCAGAATGTTGCGGCAGAAGGTGATGACCGCATCGACATTGGGCAGATAACTCAGATTGCCGACCAGCAGCAGCGGACCCGTCTGCGCTCCCGTTCTTCCATCACCGGGCAGGGGTGCGCGAACCACATTTGGCATCACATCGACAAACACATCCGGGTTCCGATCGGATATTCGCAAGCTGTCCACCGGAGACGCCGCCAGAACAATATCAAAGCGTGGCAGCCACTCCTTCTCCCAGGCGGCATAAAGTTGCGCGGTCACCGCCTCCAGTTGTGCGCCATCCGTCTGCCCGTACTGCTCCAGCACACGGGCGAAGCGCAGGCGGGTCTCCACATCGTCGTCATCGCAGTCGAGCATCGACAGCGGGCGCGGCGACGCATCAAGAAACCGCGCCGCGAGAGGCGCCATGTACTGGCGCAGCACGAACACAACGTCGAAGGACATATCGCTGAAAGCGGCATAGGCCGCATCGACGGCACTGTTTCGGTAGGCCGCGTCGCGCGGGCGGCCCAGGCGCTCGAAGGCGGCACACTGCGCCGGGCCAACAGGCGTGTTTGCCGCAGCCACGAAGGCCGGATCGAGCATCTCCCCATAGGGCAGTTCCCGCCATTTTGCGGCGAAGGGCTGCAGAGCCGGTTCCAGCGCCACATTCTCAACGCCGCCGACGGCCAGCACCAGCAGGTGCACGTCCCACTTCACCGACAGGGCCTCCAGCAGGTTTCCGGCACGCATGGCGAGCCCGTTCCCGCCGGTTGCCGGCATGGCCGGCGTGACGAACAGCAGCCGTCCTCGGGAATTCTCAGGCATCGCGATCATGCCCATCGCGATCAGGCATAAAGTTCCGGCTCCGGTGCCGAACGGCCGAGGATCATGTCGGCAGCCTTCTCGCCGATCATCACCGTCGGCGCATGGGTGTTGCCGCCGACCAGCGATGGCATGACCGACGCGTCGGCCACCCGCAGGCCCTCGACGCCGCGCACACGCAACTGTTCATCGACGACGGCATCGTCGTCGCCGCCCATCCGGCAGGTGCCCACCGGGTGATAGACCGTCCCGCCCGTCGCGCGGATGAAGCCGTCGATTTCCGCATCGGTGCGCGCATCGTTCGGCGGCCAGATCTCACCCCTGCTATGAACGGCCATGGCCGGCTGATGCAATACGTCACGCATGGCCTTGAAGGCGGCGCGCATGGTCAGTCTGTCACGTTCGGCGGACAGATAGTTTGGCTCGATTCGCGGCGCGTCACGCGGATCGGCGGACCGCAACGTGATCTCCCCCCGGCTTTCCGGGCGCAACTGGCAGGCATGGCACATGAAGGCATCTGGCCGGGTGTGGTCGTCCGAATGGCTCGCAAACGGGCGCCGGATCAGCGACAGCAGATTCCCGGCGCTGAAGTGGAACTGCACATCCGGCATATCGAGAGAGTCCGACGTACGGATGAACGCGCCGCCTTCCAGCGGGAAGCCCGAGGCCGGGCCCGACCGGGTCAGGATGGCCCGCGCCATCGAGAGCGCTCCGCGCTCGGTCCGAACCAGGCTGTCGGTCAGCGTCGGGGTCGCCGAGGTGTGGACGGTGTGGACACACAGATGGTCCTGCAGGTTGCGCCCCACATCGCGGAGGTCGCTGACCGGCGTGATGCCCAGCATCTTGAGATCGTCGGCGGCACCGACGCCCGACAGCATGAGCAGTTGCGGAGTGTTCACCGCGCCGCCGCACACGATCACCTCGCCCGCAGCATGCGCGTTCACCGTTTTCCCGCCGCGCCGGTAGCGCACGCCGGTTGCGCGGGTTCCGTTGAAGACGATCCTTTCGCTCAGTGCACCGGTTTCCACGGTGAGGTTGGGCCGGTCGAGGACTGGCTTCAGATAGGCCGACGCCGCACTCCATCGCCGGGCGTTGCGGATGGTGAACTGGTACCGCCCGAAGCCTTCCTGCTCGGGCCCGTTGAAATCCGGGTTGGCCGGGTAGCCGGCCTCAACCCCCGCCGCCACGAAGGCGTCGAACAGGTCGTGGTCATGGGCGGCATTGCTGACCGTCAGCGGCCCGTCCGCCCCGTGATAGGCATCGCCGCCGCGCACATTGCCCTCCGCCCGCTTGAAGTAGGGCAGGACGTCGGCATAGGACCACCCCGACAGGCCGAGCTGGCGCCAGTGGTCGTAATCGCGCGCATGGCCGCGGATATAGATCATGCCGTTGATGAGCGACGATCCGCCAAGCGACTTGCCCCGGGGCCAGAGAATCCGGCGATTGTCGAGATGCACCTGGGGTTCGGTCTCGTACTGCCAGTTGTACCGGGCCTTCGGGATGATCTTCGCATTCCCGACCGGGATATGGATCAGCGGGTGCGAATCCTTACCCCCCGCCTCCAGAAGCAGGACCCGTACTGCCGGATCGGCGCTCAAACGGTTCGCAAGAACACACCCCGCGCTACCCGCGCCGATGACGATATAGTCATACGCTGGAGAGTCAGCCATTCGTGCCAGATGATTCAGATTGTCGATGATGTCGCATTGACTTTTTCCCAGTTCTGACCTTTCTTAGAGAAGTTGCCAAAAGCAATCCTGGCATCTAGACCTGTAAAAAACATTCGGCGTTTTCAATAAGTTACGCCGTTTCAGCCCGTTTGCAAAGCGGGCATAACACCGGTCTGCGCTGCGAAAAGGGACAGAACGGCACGTTTTTTCGCCGGACGGCAGGGAAATGCCTGTCCGCGACATAACAGGCCGGGGCGCGCCGCAATGATCGCGCCGCCGGAAAGAGGGATGAGGTTGTGAGCGAGAGC
>Ga0255757_10000192_pt1 | contig 58189 bp, 43 predicted proteins | sample 071ome_27_FD_179957 | JGI IMG/M metagenome (GOLD analysis project Ga0255757, IMG submission 179957) | Coastal salt marsh microbial communities from the Groves Creek Marsh, Skidaway Island, Georgia - 071409AT metaG (version 2) | ecosystem: Environmental > Aquatic > Marine > Intertidal zone >...
TTCTGCCAATTCTGTTACCTGGAAGAACTGTTCTTTGAAGGCATCCACTTTAAGGATCCATTCGGAGTTGGTGGAGTGACTGGTGATGACGGTTAATGGCTGGAGGGTTGCCGTGCTGGTGGCCACTGTGCGCACTTCATACTGCTTTCCGGGTCTGGACGGCCAACTCAACCGCAAATGTTCTTCGTCCAGATAATCCAAGGCCACTTCGAGGTGAAAATCCGATTCAAGAGGATTGGTTCCCAGCAACTGCTCGCGCGCGTTTTGTGATCCATCTTCGTCCGGATCATCCAACGCGGTGGCATCCAGATTACCAAAATGGGATTGCTCCCATTCGTCATCCAATCCGTCATCGTCACTGTCATTGATTTCGGTGCCCAGAATGCTCAACCTCAGAGATCGGATCGCGCCTGTATCCGGCTCATCCTGATCGGTGATGAACACCTTCCAGATACCGGCGCTGGGTTCGTAGAAATGTCGGGTGGTGCGATAAGCCCACCGCAGCGGGCCGTTGGATGAGTCAAAGTTCAGACGCTGGAGCACACTTCGTGTGCCACTGGGCGATTCGAGAACAATGCGCAGCTGCCCCCGACTGGTGTGGTCGGAATCCACAATCAACTCAACATGTTCACAGATGAACGTGTCTTTCACTTCGATTTCATAGAGAGCGGCATCCAGCTCCAACTGCATGCGCACGCTTGGATCGTTTTCCACCAATTCGGACAACGGTTCACCATGCTCACGCGAAACGAAAAAAGCCGGCAACGGCGTGTAGTCGGTACCAGCCATCCGGATTAATTCATCTTCGATTTGATGATTGTAGATCACCACAAATTCTGCGCCTGCATTGGCGGCGTTGCGTATTTTTTCATCAAAAGTCGTGGTGCCTCTGCGGATGAACGCACCTTTTCCGGTCAAATCGTCGGTAATGGGATCGATCGCCCTGTTTTGAAAACTCATTTCGAGAAATCCGGTCGGAACATCCGGTTGGATACCCATGGTGGTCGATGCGGGCACGTCCCTAAGATCGTCCGGAACCGTGTCACCGGTCACTTTGAGCCGAAGCCCGTGGTTGGGTATATCCTTGCGGAGTTGAGTGGTGATACTGGAAATCTCCAATTCCCCTCTGGGTTTCCAGATTTGCGCCAAACGAACCACTTCAGAAGCATCAGGGATTCCAAAACCAACACTATGGCTGTGCCTGAATCCAGCCCCATTGGCCTTCAAATCAGGATCGTCTTCAAACACATGATGGGAGGATGCCAATAGAATCTGCTGAACATCCCGGGCGGACAAGTCCGGATTGACCGACAAGGCCAGTGCAGCCAGCCCTGAAACCAAAGGAGCTGCGGCGCTGGTTCCGATAAACCCACGTTCATTGGGAATGTAATCGCCGCCGAATGAACCTGTATTCTGATTGAATCCACGACTTCCCAACACGTCGGTCGTAAACAAACCGTCATCCAGCTCACCAGCCGGCGCGGCCACGAGAAGGCATGCTCCCCAGTTGGAATAAGTGGTGGCCTTGCCACGACGATCCACGGCTGCAACAGCAATGGCAGTATGCATGGAGGTGTAACCATCGTCGTTGACATCCCCCAATCCAGGATGAAGGCTCCCACTGTTGCGATCATTTCCTCCGGCCCTCACCATCACGATCCCTTTTCCGGAACGTCCGTGATGGAAAGCATTGGAAATGGACAGGCGTTCGAGAAAGGAAGGGCCTTCCTGCTCGGGAAATGCATTGCCCCAGCTGTGATTTTGAATGGCAACGTCTTCGTTGTCGGTTTCATACATTTCGGAAAGCTGCAGCGAATCCGCAATACTTCCACCCAATCCAAAGATGACCCAACTCGAGAGATCCGCTCCGGGAACGACTCCGGAAATCCCCAATTGATTGTTGGAAGTAGCGCCGATCAATCCAGCCACCGCGGTCCCATGGAACAAAGAGCTCGTCATTGGGTTGCCATCATTGCTTCCATTGATGAAATTGTGGTTGAAATCTGATTTGATCTGGCCGGAGAGATCAGGGTGATCCAGATCCACTCCGGTATCCACCACCGCCAGGCGGACGCTTTCCCCACGCGTCACCGGCCATGCGCCGCGCACGTTCAGATCCACTCCAATGAGCTGTAACGATTCATCATCCCTCTGTTCCAAATGCCATTGACGGTCAAAATAGGGATCATCCGGCTTCGATGCGAAATTGGAAAGGGGTTGAAAGGGTTTCTTTTCCACCGGATAACAGGCCGACACGGCGTCCTCGTTTCTTAAGTTTGAGGCGGTAGCAATGGCTTGAAAAGGGGTGTCAGCTTGTAACACGAAGACTCCTGGATGATTGGTTTTCTGAAGAAACTCCAATCCATAACGGGTCATCAGTTCATCCAACGCACTCGCGTCATGGAGATGCAGGATAAGCCTCCGGTCCACTTCAGTGGAATGAGTTTGGTCGGGTTGACGCTTAATCAGTAGCGTTTCTGCCCCATTCACTAATGAGGGGGACAGGAGACCGGCACTTGGTTCGACCAAGTAAGTGACTGGATCGGGCGTATTTAACTCGAATGGAATCCATTCGGTTTGCGCCATCGCCATCGACAATAAGCCGAACTGCACCATTCCCAGGACTAGCCGGGTTACCGATTTCTTCCAGAAACGAAACTGTGCTTGTTGTTTTACCATGCAAATCACCATGTCATTCTTCCTCCACGGGCCAGAGTAGCAATTATCGTGCAAACTTTTGACGTCACGAAGGAGAGAGCAAATTACACCAAAAAGGGGAATAATCCATTGTTTTGTCCCTCAAATGGCCGAAAGGCGGTTGTTTCGGTAAAATGATAGAGCATTTCTTCCATATGCATCTTCCAAAAATTTTTGAAATTTTTTGACCTATTTGAAGCGAGAATGACGCATTAATAATAAGACGTCTGTATTATGTATTTTTTTTTGAGAAAAGAACCGAAGGAATTGAAACCAACTTTAAACACTTGATTAATAAGGATTCGTTATGTCAATTACACCCGATTTCTGTGAAGAACGGTCTCTATGGGACCCTTTAAAAGAAAACGGAATCACGACAAACAATTTGCCTGGGACAGCAGTGGCGGAAGAGGATTTTAAACACCAAAAACAACAGTCTGTCAACAGCTTACACCGAGATAACACAATCATCTCGGGAGTAACATTGATGCGGTTGGTCGTTTTGTTGTGCATATGCTTAATCCTTAGTAGGCTCATAAGCGGGATTATTGGTTCCAGTATTAAAACCCAATCAATTGTTCTTCAGCACCTTTTGGAATTACCCATCACATTCGCCATTCTGTTCCTGGGTTTGCGATTTGGGGCATGGAAGCAATGGAATGGATGCCTGGAAGAACTCCATAACAGAGGTAAGACCTGGAAATCCAAAGTGGACGGACTGGAATCAAGCATCCTGACACATCACCGGGAACTGAGCGAACTGGACGAAAAACTCAGGCAAAAGAGCTCAGAAAACGACAGACTCGAAAGCCAACTGCTGCAAAAACACCGTTTGGAGAATATCGGAACCCTGGCCAGTGGAGTGGCACATGACCTGAACAACGCGCTCGCCCCCATCGTGATGTCTACCGAGCTGCTGTATGACGCCTACCCGAATGCGAAGGAACATGTCGACACCATCGAAACCTGCGCCCGCCGTGGAGCGGGAATGGTTCAACAGTTACTCACCTACGCCAAAGGCACGGAAGGAGAGAAAATATGTGTTCTCCCCGGACATTTGATCAAAGAAATGGAATCGATCATTTCGCGCACTTTTCCAGCCAACATTGAGGTTGTCACCGATTATTCTCCAGATTTGAATGCGATCCATGGAGAAGCCACACAGATTCACCAGGTCCTCCTCAATCTCTGTGTCAACGCCCGGGATGCCATGCCTGGAGGCGGAATGCTGGCATTGAGTGCGGAGAATGTGGAGATCGGAAAAAACTTCAACGAACCCACGATTCTGGACTCAAAACCCGGTCAATATGTGGCATGCCAGGTCCGAGACACAGGAAAAGGGATTTCACAGGAAATGATCGGAAAAATATTCGAACCGTTTATCAGTTCCAAAGAGAGTGGCAAAGGATCTGGTATCGGGCTTTCCACCGTCATCAATATTTTAAAATCGCATCAGGGATTTCTCACCATTGAATCAGCTGTGGACCAAGGATCGACATTTACGGTCTATTTCCCAGCCTGCGAACCGGCACCTGCGGAAATACCACAAACCATTTTCCAGAAAAAATCAGAAACATTCAAAGGCAACGGCGAAGTCATCCTGGTGGTGGATGATGATGTCAATGTCCGAAAGACTCTGGCCAGTTTGCTGGGCAACCTCAATTTCAGAGTCATGACCGCCACCAACGGAACGGATGCCATTGTGCAGGCAACGGATTATCGTGCGGACATGTATGCCATCATCACGGATTTTCACATGCCCCACATTGGCGGGCTTGTGTTTTTAAGACTGCTTCGTCAAATGCTGCCCGAAACACCGTTGGTCGTCACCAGTGGTAATTTCGAATCGGATGATCTGAACGAACTCGAAAACCTGGACATCTCGTGCACGCTGGAAAAACCGTTCACACGGGAAGCCTTGGTGGAAAAGCTGGAAAGCTTGGTCCCGGTGGATTCATAGCACCCTGAGAGCTCCGGTGAGCACCTTACAAAACGGGGGGAGTGCCGACCTTCCAAAGCGTTTGGTCACTGCGAATAAAGAGAGCGCCTTGCGCGATGGAAGGGGTGCCCAAAACGGTTTGTCCCAAATCCAGAGTGGATACAATCTCCCCTTCCTCAGCAGACACATCCACCACTTGAAGTAATCCGGCTTCATTGACCCAATACTGGAAGGTTCCAAAACCAACCGCCGAAGCACTAAAAGGGCCCTTAAGGCGAAGCTGCCATTCACGTTTTCCACCGTCCAGACTACCACGAGTCAGAACACCGGCATTATTCACGACAAACACCCCATTATCCATGACCATGGGACTCGCTGTCGCCGGGCTCAGCGCACGGGAACGCCAAAGCATCGGCATTTCCTCCTGTTGCCCTGAAATATCGAGCGCGGTGATGCCATGCGACGGTGAAAGCAATGTCGATCCGACCAACACACTGGATGGGATCGTTGCAGCACCGTCCAGGTAGGCGGAAATCAGGGCTCCGGTATGAACATTCACCACATGAATCCCCTTCCCCGATTGCAATGCCACCGAAGGAACCGCGGCCTCATGCAGCGGAATAGGGGAAGTCCAATTGGCCCCCTTTGGTCGCGCCATTTGCCAGAGATTTTTACCGTCAGCCAGCCGAACGCCCAAAACAAGCGACTGACTGTCATTCTCCACCTGGGCAACCAAAACACCGTCCACAATGACCGGACTGCTTGCCATCCCCAGACTGTTGGACACATTCGGGTAATCGACGGTGATTCCACGCAACCACTGCAGGTTTCCATCCAGATCCAGGCAAACCAGATCATTGGAAGAATAAAGCGCCACCACATGCTGCCCATCCGAAACCGGAGTAGGCGCCGCCACGCATGTTTTTTCATGGCACATGGTGCGTCCGGTTGCCCAGAAGGTTCGCTTCCAGAGCTTTTGCCCGGAACGAGCATCAAAACAAAGAACCAGCAACCGTTCCTGTTCATTCCCTTCCGCCGCCGTCACAAAAATTTTATCCCCCACAATGATCGGACTGGACAGGCCTCTACCGGGAAGATCGGCTTTCCATAGGATATGCCCGGGGCCCAGTTCGGTCGGAAGCTTGGCTTCCGCCGTTAATCCCGTTGAAGCCGGGCCGCGAAATTGTTTCCAATCATCGGCAAGCAACACCATTGCATGAAGCAAACTCAGGGTGATGAATGTGTAAGGACGCATGGGGGTATCCTAATAAAATCATTCCGCGAAGCAATGCTTACTTCAGGTGAGTATAGTCACATAAAAAGGCACGACCATTGGGTCGTGCCTTTGTTGAGGAACAGAAGTCCTCGTTAAACCGGATGTAAAACGCTGTAATCAATCATACCTGGCTTTGAATTCGGCTGCCGATTGAGCCCTTCTTTCCTTCTCGGCCGGATCCATTTTGTTCAGATACCAAGAGTGGTTCTTGGTATTCAATGTATCATTGATCAATTTATCAAGCGCTTCAGCTGCCGTCTTCCTATCCGCATCGTCTGAATGCAGATTGTGTTGTGCCAGCTCTTTCAATTCGGGGATGTATTCCGTGTAAAAATTCCGGGCAATTTCATAAGTGCCGTGCCAGTGTGTATAATCCGGTCCCATCATCGAAGCGCCGTGCCTGGCTCGCCGACCTTCATGATGCCAGATCTCAAACCAGATAAAATCGATCTTGTTACTGAACTTGGGTTTGCTCAGCAGGGGTTGGGCGGCGTTGTAGAGAGCCAAACCGGGTTTTGCGAATTTCTCATGATAGAGATCGATGAGGCCATCGTATTGCACATAGAACCCGTCCACGAAACCCTGGGCATGGCAACTGATACACACATTGTTCATATTGGCACGTCTTTCTTCCCAACCGATGTCCTTGCCCGGCAATCCCATTTTGGCGTCGGACACTTCCGGACGCACTGAAATGGCAGGACGATTGTTCCAGGAAATGCGGAGACCGATATCGTGAGTCACCGGCTGATCTGCTGTGGCACTCATATGACAAGTGGCACAGGTCGGAGCGGCATCGTAATCTTCACCCACAACCCATTTGGGACTGTCGAGATTCATTTTGTCGATATTGGCCCGGTAGGCGATCCCGTGCTTGGATTCGTTGAAGATTTCGATCTGAGGATGGTCGGGGCCCATGTGACATTTCCCGCAGGTATCGGGGGTTCTTGCCTGGGCGGCTGAAAATGAGTGGCGGCTGTGACAGGCCGAACAAGCGCCTTCACTGCCATCCGGATTGATGCGCCCAATACCGGTATTTGGCCAGGTAACGGGATCCAGTTTCCCACCTTCCAGGACCTTGACAATGGAACCATGACATTGCCAACAGCCGTTCACCGCAGCCGCGGAATTACCATGCGGAAATCCGGGCGTGACGAGCCCCTGATTCCCCTCCACGACCTCTGCCAGAATATTGTCCAACGAACCAAGAATGCGTCCACCTTTGGCGTGATGAGAAGTGGCAAACTCATGCACTTCTTTTTCATGGCAACGGGAACAATCTTTCGGCGTCACAAGGATGGATATTATTTCACCGTAATGATCAAAGGCATCCTCTTCCCCCTCCTGAGCCATGTGGCACTCATAACACCCGACATTGGCCCGATAATGTTTACTCTCACCCCATTGCTCATAGATCGAGGTGCTGTCCACCTTGTGGCATGCCACACAGGTTTCAGACTCCACAGACAACTCCTTCAAGGTAAAAGCGCCCACGGTTGTTGTATGTGCCACCATGAGGACCGCCACGGTCATCAGCCAACATTTCCACTTAGATTTCATGATATGATTGTTATTGTTCGATTAACTTGGTTCGTGAAAGGTTCGTTTTAAATTCAGGCTTTACCAGGGGATGCGCTCAATTGACCTTTAAGTATGGGAATGGCCATACGCAGCATCCAGGAATACACAAGGGCTCCAAAAGCCCAGATGCCCATGCAAATCAGGGTTTCATTGAGAGTGGGTTGATATTCCACCACCTGCCCGAGGGGTGTGGGAACGAATCCGGGAATGATGAGGCCCATGCCTTTTTCAATCCAGATCCCGACAAACAAAAGCAAGCAGGCAATGTTCAGCACTCCCAGTTTTTGACTGACGGGCAGCACCAGCAGGATCATGGCTACCGCGTTCATCGAAATGGCCGCCCAAATCCAGGGCACCAGTTTGTCATGACCATGCAGACCGAGGAACAGGTATTGGGCCGAAACAACGTGGTAGGTGCCGGAATAGAATTCGGTAAAAACTTCACACCCCAACAAAAAGATATTCACCAACATGGCCACGGTAATGATCTTCCGGAGCAGAAGAATGGATTCATTACTGATGGTGAAATGCGCCATTTTGCGAATGAACTGAAAGGTGATGATCAACAGCGCAGGCCCGGCAGCGAAAGCGGACGCGAGGAATCGGGGAGCAACAATGGGATGATTCCAGAAAGGTCTTCCCGCCAAACCAACATATAAAAATGCGGTGACTGTATGAATACTGACGGCCCAGATGATGGCAATGAACACCACCGGCACGTAAAACTTCTTGGTGGGTTGCTTGCCGCGAAATTTACAGTAGAGCAGATAACCACATATATGCAGATTCAGAATCAGATAGCCATTCAATACAATCACGTCCCAAGACAGCATCGATATGGGAAAATTCATCTTACCAAATGGCGGGATCAGGTGAAGAAATCGATCCGGTCTGCCAAGATCAACCGTCACGAACAAAAGGCACATCACGATGACGGCGATAGCCATCAGTTCACCAAAAAGAACCACTTCATGCATGGCCTTGTTCTTGTAGACATACGCGGGAATGACCAACATCACGGCAGCAGCCGCCACCCCAACCAGAAAAGTAAAATTGGCGATATAGGCCCCCCAACTGACCTGATCCGTCAACCCGGTGCTCTCAAGTCCCGCTACAAATTGTTTGGCATATGCGTTCAGCCCGACCAATGACAGGATCGCCAGGATGCCCATCAAAAGGTAGTATCCTCCGCCTCCCTGAAAGGACATCTTCAACGCACGCCACAAAAATGAAAAATAATCTTTCATACTATATGCACCCCTCACTCATCCAAAACCACTACCCAAAGAAGTAATAGAACCTGGGAAGCGTACCTGAATCTTCCTTGAGGATGTAAACTCGCTTGTTTTTCAGGATGTAATTGATCTCACTCTCCGGATCCAACAGGTTTCCAAAGACCCTTGCTCCGGTTGGACACACTTCCAAACAGGCCGGGTAGCGCCCTTCCCTCGTCCGGTGGAGACAAAACGTACATTTCTCCACAACGCCGGAGGGCCGAATGCGATTACTCAAATAATTCTGATTGGGATTCACCACGTCTTGCGGAACCTTTGGCTTGCCCCAATTGAACCGACGCGCATCGTAAGGACAGGCCGCCATGCAATAACGACACCCGATGCACCAGTTGTAATCCACTACCACCACTCCATCAGGCTCCTGCCAGGTCGCTTCCACCGGGCAAGCTTTTGTGCAGGGAGATTCCCGGCACTGATGACATTGCACCGGCATGTAAAACGTCTCATCGGTGGGAACTTCACCTTCATAATATTGATCGGAAGTCTCCACATTGATGGCGCCTTTTTTCATCTGCAGAACGCGGATATAGGACATGTTGATGTCCTCTTCGTCGTTCCTGGACTGATTATTCTCAGCCAGACAAGCGTGCGCACACCTGCGGCAACCGACACATTTGGTCAAACTGAGTGCATACCCGAATTCCACGCCATCATTGGCGGAAACATCTCTCATGTTGGGTTTGACACCATATTCGTTTTCGCATTTCTCGGCCAAGCGGGCCATGATGCGGTCCAAATCATCCTGTGAAAGTTCCTTGTAATGCTTCTGGAGCAAATCGCTCAGCGTAATCTGACCTGATTCCAATTCCAACAGAGGTTTCAATGCGGCCACCAGACCCGCCACGCCGGCGACACCCGCGCCAGCTGCTTTGAGAAACGTTCGACGCGATTGCACCGGAGCGCTGCCCGCGCCCGGGCTCGGTTGAGAAGGTTTTGTTCCGGATTGGTTGGCCATAATCGTAAGAGCGTTTTCTATCCTATAATGTCATCACAGTGGCTTTCAGTGGCCTTCCTTTTCCGCCGCATGCAAGTCATGTGAACCGGCTGCCCGCTTCGGATAGGTCGGAGCAGCCAATGCATCCATTTTTGAAAACTTGGGGGAATGAGGGTCGTGGCATTGAATGCAACGGAGTTTGGTTTGGGCTCCTCTGGTCTTGTCCCAGTAACCGTTCGTTCTGCCGTGAGCGCCTGCCTTCCAATCCTGATAAGTCGGACCGTGACATTTGGCGCAAAGCGAAACCACATCTTCCTCGGCTATCTCCGAACCATCGTAGTCCACAAAGGCATTGCGATTTTTGGGATGATGACAATTCAGGCAAAACCGGTTGTTCCCATGATTCAACACGATGTTTTCGTGTTCCGCCATTCTCCGGTCATACTGCCACTTCGCTTCCAGCAATTTGTGGCAGGACATGCAGTCATAGGTCCATTGCTCTTTGACCAGATCAAGCCCCTTGGTTTCACGCACAGGTGATTTGTCCAAATAATGATCCTCCTCAATCCCCACTTCGGGCTGATCGGGCGAAACATCCGGGATGGCTTGAGTTTGAACGGCGGATGGAATCTCCCCGGCTGGAGCGGTCGTGGCCTTCTCGGCCCCATAGGACGTTTCAATCACTTGAAACACGCCCACACATAGGATGGTCACCAAAACCAACGGCAACCATGCCACCCTGCTCAGACTATCGAATCGCGTTTTCACAAGAAAATCCCTGAATACGTGATTACAGTAGGAACGAGCCCGACTCAGCGCTCTCCCAATATTGCGGCACTATACCCCGAATTTGTTACTCTCGATGCTTCAAGCGTAACTAAACGCCACAACGAACGACAGAACCCGCACGATAACGGGAATCGCTGCCTTTCAGAATGATAGGGAAAAGGACCGTTACTTGGTCAGGTAAGGAATGGTCAGAGGGCCTTGAGGCAACACGGCAACACGGGCCTGATCTCCCAGTTTTGCGAGTCGTTCCTGCACTGTCTTGGATATGTCATGGCAAGGGTTCAGATGGGCGGACGCCAGGGTGGCATCATCCAGAGAACTGTGCACCAGCACCTCGGCACGGGCTTGAATCAATGCCTGAATCTGAGCCTGCCATTGTTCCGGGCGAACGAATCCCGGAGTACTCAGCATGGTGAGGATTTCCGCTGGACTGGAGGCGCTTCGGAGCAATTGATCAAGCGGACTTTTGGCCGGGACCCCTTCCCGACATTCACAAGCCAGAATCAGCAGCCCGCCATCCTTCAGAATGCGAGCCCCTGCGCTCATGCCTTTAACACCTTGATAAAGGTTGAGGTCCAATGGATAACCACTATTCGTGGTCACCACGATATCGAACGGTTCCGCAACGGGTTGCATGGCGGACTGTTTGACCGTCTGCCATCCTGCACGATGAGCTTCTATCAGGTCACCGGCAAAAACGCCCGTAATGTCCCGGTCATGATTCAGCGTGACATTGAGCAGAAAACTGGGACCGGCCCTGCGTGCGATGTCCCGCAGCTCTTCCCAGAGCGGATTCCCATCGGTCACCCCAAAAGTTGCCTGGGGATCCCCAATGTTTTGAACACCATGATTGCTCATGACGGTTTCCAATCCGGCAACTCCCGGCATGATCCCCTTGGGACCGCCACTAAAACCCGCAAAGAAATGAGGTTCAATAAAACCGGTAACGATTCTCAGGTCCGCTTCCACCGCATGTTTATTGATCATGGCGGGCACCCCGGTCCTGGTCGTTCCCAACTGAACGAGTTGGGAAGGATCTTCACAATCATGGTTCAAGACACGGTAATCGCGCACCACTTCCGGAGTCAGCATCTGCTCCAACTCGGCCTGCGTATTGGGCCGGTGCGTACCCAATTGATTCAACAGGGTGATGTTTTCGCGGGGATGATCACCCAGGTATTCCAAAATCCACGGAATGATGCGTTCGTTGGGGGTCGCTCGCGTGAGGTCTGTAAAGAGAATACACAGTTTGTCCTCAGGTCGGATACTTTCAATGAGACTGGTGGCATGAACCGGATGATCCAAAGCCCCCATAACAGCAGACTTTTCATCCTGAAGCCCTTGGGTGAATTTGGGCTCAATCACCGTGACCTGATCCTGTGGCAAATCAATTTCCAACTTGCCGTTTCCATATGCCAAATCAATTCTCATGGGGCGAAAAAACTAGCGGACCGCAAATAAAAAGCGAGCTTTCGTTCTTAATAATCACTTAATGCGCATATGCATGTTTTTAACATTGTCTAATGTCTGTTGAAGTTTATCCAATCCTTCACAGCCAGTCAAAGCCAACTCATCCATCAAGCCTGAATAGGAACCAACAGCCCTTCCCCCCGCTAAAATGGGAAACGGCGATGGCAAATAATCTCGCAAAGCTCGCAACGCATCCTCCGCTTCAGGATCCTTACCGGGAAACACCAGGCTGAGCGCCAGCACACTGGCATTGTTTTGCTTCACCGCACCAGCCAGTTCAGCGGCAGGAACGGAAGAACCACAATAAGTCACCCTCCATCCGTAATTCGAAGCCAGAGAGGCAACCAGAATGGCGCCCAATTCATGCAATTGCCCCGGCGGAGTTCCCACCACCATGCGGGGTGCCGTATCCGACACGAGAAAGGAACGGGAGGCGGACATGATAAAGTTTTTCAAAAACGCTGTCGCAGCATGTTCGTGTGCAATGGTTAAACGACCTTTCTCCCAAGCCTCACCCATGGCATGACTCAGTGGAGCAATCACCTGACACAACACCCCCTGATGCCCCAAACGCACCATGGCTTCTTTCAAAGCACGCTCCATTTCGTCCACTTGAAAGGTTTCAACACATCGAAGCAAATGGTCCACCAGACCAGCAGGGGCCGAATCATGTTGCGGAACCGTCAAATGCTCTCCTCCACCCAAAGAAGCCCCCGGGTGGTCAGGGCGACTGTCCTTGATCAATTTTTCCAGTTGACCGACATCCATTGAGGCAATCTGAGCGATTCGACACCCAAGATCAGTCGCCTGCTTGAGCAGTTTCAGGCGATATATATCGTTTTCTGTGTATAACCGGCGGTTGGTTTCGGTTCGTTCCGGCACGATGCACTGGTAACGCCTTTCCCAAATCCGGATCACGTAAGGAGTCAAACCGCTTCGCTTAGCTACAATATTAATCGTGTGCAATACGTTAGACATAATCAATTACTCGTAAATATCCACCTGCAGTCAGAGCAACCCTCCAAAAACGGTCACACGCTGAAGGTCAATTCAGACAATGAGGTGAGCATATACCAGAAATAGGCTGTTGACAAATGCAAATATTAGTCTTAATTGGTACATAACTTATACATACCAGGCCTTATTTTGCTCTGATTTAACCGTTTTTTGTTATCGGTCAAAATATTTGAGTCTGATTGAAAGAAAAATTGAAACAAAAGCTACCCTACATGCGTCTAAATACAAGTAACCGGCCATGGCTGGGGAAGGAGAAAGTGAGGACCAATGAATAAGACAATGAGCAAAAAGGCAAAAAGCACGAAAAGCAAACCGCTCCGTAAATCTGTTAAACCCACACAAGCCAAGTCACGTTCCAACCAGCGCGAATGGCAATCGGATTCAGCCAAGCGTCTGCCAAAAAACATCATGGTCCGCAGGGACGTCACAGCCACCGATGAAAAGGCAAGCGACCTGCAGCCCACACGGTCTTCATTCGCGCTGTATTTACGTGAAATAGCTGAAGAAAACTTACTGACCCCTCAGGACGAGATAGACTTGGCTGCTGAGATCAAGAAGGGTAACAAAGCCGCCCGCGACCGAATGATTCGAGCCAATCTGCGACTCGTGGTCAAGATTGCCAGGGATTATGAAAGTTTTGGACTCCCCTTGTTGGACTTGATCAACGAGGGAAATATCGGACTGATGAAAGCGGTCGACAAATTTGACCCGACCAAGGGCGCCAAATTTTCCACATACAGCTCCTGGTGGATCAAACAGGCCATTAAGCGAAGCCTCAGCAATCAATCCAAGACCATCCGTCTCCCCATCCATTTGGTGGAAAAGATCGCAAAACTACGCAACGTCACCAATCGGCTGCATGACGCACTCGGAAGAGAACCAACGGATGAAGAAATCGCCAGGGAGTTGGAAGTGGCCCCAAGCCGCGTGGCCTTGATGCGTCGTGCCTCAGCCCGCCCTCTTTCACTGGATGATACGGTTGGCGATGATGATTCCACACGATTGGAAGAACGGGTGGCGGATGAGAACGCAGAGCATCCTTACGAAGAGCTGGAACTCCAGACTTCCCTGAATCTGCTGACTCAGCTCTTATCCAAGCTCAACCCCAGAGAATCCAAAATTCTCCGGTATCGATTTGGGCTGGATGGAGAGCGTGAACGCACACTAGAGGAAGTGGGGCAGGAATTTGGCGTCACCCGGGAACGCATTCGTCAGTTACAGAACATCGCGCTCAACCGGCTGAAACGCATGATGGACAAGCAAAACGCCCCCGTCATCTTCCCGCTGCATAAAGAGCCTGCGCTGGAACAAGTTTCAGCATGACAGCAGGCCGGATAACGGACTGACGATCCATCAAACAACTTACGCGAAGGCGCCCTTGAATCAGGAGGGCGCCTTTTTAATTGTTACACAATGGAGGGGAGAGTTCCACCTCACCCCAAACTTTCCCCTTGTAAACGTTTCTGAGCAAAAGGAGTGGAACGCGGGGAGACTATTGTTCATCGAATGACTGTGGTGTTTCCATTGCAGCTTGATAAGATTTCCAAAGCTCTGTGGTTTGAAGTGGGAATCCCGACTCGTCGAGAAAGCTTGTCCCTCCGTTTGTGGGTTTCTATTTTTTGAACTGCGCCCCGAGAAGTCGGGCCCCAAACTTCTCCATTGAAAACGTTACTAAGCAAAAGAGATGAAACGTGGGGAGACCGAGCTTAGGCAAATGTCTGTGGCGATTCCATTGCAGCCTGAAATGGGTTCCAATGTTCTGAGGTTTGAAGTGGGAGTAAGACGGAGCTTACCCCTACGAAAATGGATTTCTATTTTTTTTGACCTGTCTCCCAAGCATATCTGCAGAAAATCCGCCACTTGACGTATTCTCAAGGTAACTTTAATGTGTTGGCTGAAATGCGAACAAGTAAAGGAGCAGAACCAACGGATGTGGTTGCTGCTCTTTTCATATGAGACGGTCACGTCCGTCAAGACTTGTTCCCAAGTGACTTTTTAACCAGGAGTCCATTGTGGATTTAAAGGATATCAAAGCGATAGTCGATATAATGAAAAAGAATTCCATCTCGGAATTCGAACTGGAAAAAGATGATTTCAAGATCAAGTTGCGGCGTGGACTGAATCAGTCGGGATCGTCCGACGAAAGTCCGTATTATCTGGCTCCGCCGGTTTCCCATGTGCTTCCGGCGGCGGCTCCCCAGGCTGCGCCGGCAGTTCAGGCTACAGCCGCACCGCCTGCGCCAGCTGCGGAAGCGCAACAAAAAGCATCCAATGATCTGGACATAGCATCTCCCATGATCGGCACTTTTTATGCCTCCGCTTCGCCGGATTCGCCACCTTATGTTGAAGTTGGCACGCGGGTGACCCCCGATACGGTTGTCTGTATCGTGGAAGCGATGAAGGTCATGAACGAAATCAAAGCTGAAAAGAGCGGTGTGATCTCCGAGATACTGGTCGAGAACGCCAAGCCGGTTGAATTTGGACAACCGCTATTCAAAATTAAACCCAATTGATACAGCATCCCGTTCCGATCTGATTCTTGGATCTTCATTCGAAGTGAGCGAAGAGAGCGGAAGAACGATGTGTCTTCTTAGATATGTTTGAGAAAATTCTGGTTGCCAACCGCGGGGAGATTGCTGTTCGCATCATCAGAGCCGCCAAGGAACTGAACATCAAAACGGTGGCGGTCTACTCCGAGGCCGACCACAATTCCATGCATGTGCAAATGGCGGACGAAGCCATTTGTATCGGCCGGGGCCCCAGCTCCGAAAGCTATCTTCGCATTGACCGCATCATCAGTGCCGCAGAAATCGCCGATGTTGACGCGATTCATCCCGGCTACGGGTTTTTATCGGAGAATGCTCATTTTGCCGAAATCTGCGAAAGCTGCAACATTCGCTTCATAGGCCCTTCTCCAACCGCGATGAACGCCATGGAGGACAAAGCAGTGAGTCGCGAGCTGGCAAAGAAAGCAGGCGTGCTTCCACCTCCGGGATCCGACGGCCTTGTCGACTCCGAGCAGGAAGCGTTGGAGACGGTCAAAAAAATTGGCTATCCCGTCATGATCAAAGCCGTCGCAGGAGGCGGAGGCAAGGGCATGCGGATTGTCCACAACGACATCTCACTCGTTAAGGGCTATCACACCGCACGCGCCGAAGCGGAAAAATCTTTTGGAAATTCAGGGGTTTACATCGAAAAGTTCATCGAAAACCCCCGTCACATCGAATTCCAGATTCTTGGTGACGGCAAGGGCAAGGTCATTCACCTCGGTGAACGTGATTGCTCCATCCAGCGCCGCCACCAAAAGCTCATCGAAGAAACCCCCTCTCCTTTCATGGAAACCAAGTTGTTCCGGGATCTTCGCAAGAAAATGAGCCGCGCAGCGGTCAAGATTGCCGAAACCGCCAAATACACCAACGCCGGAACCGTCGAGTTTGTGGTCGATGAAAAAGGAAACTTCTACTTCCTTGAGATGAACAAACGCATCCAGGTCGAACACCCGGTCACCGAGGAAGTAACCGGTGTTGACTTGCTCCAGCAACAGATTCTCATCGCCATGGGGGAACCCCTTCGCATTTCGCAGGGGGATATCAAATTAACCGGTCATTCCATCGAATGCCGTATCAACGCCGAAGATCCTTTCGGAGACTTCAGGCCTTCTCCCGGCCGCATCGAAATGCTCTACGTCCCCGGAGGCCGTGGTATCAGATGGGATTCACACGTATACGCCGGCTACACCATACCTCCGTTTTATGATTCCATGATCGGCAAGTTGATTGCCTACGGAAAAGACCGCAGGGACGCCATGAACATCATGTCCAGAGCCTTGTCGGAGTTCATGATCACCGGTATCAAAACCACTGTCCCTTTCCAACAGGCCATCTTGCAGGACCCGGATTTTCGCAGAGGCGTTTACACCACCAACTTCATCCCCAACCTGCTAGGCGGCGGTGGACGGGAGTTGATTGAGGTCAAGGCCTGATCCATGGTAAGCTTGAATCTGTAGACACCCATTTCCGGGTGTGCCCCGTCACGCGATGAAACCGCTCGATCAATGTCGCTTATACGCCTTCATCGATGAGGCTTATCGCAACGCACGCCCTTATCAGGATCTGGCTAAATCCCTCTGTGATGGCGGAGCGGATCTGATCCAATTGCGCATGAAGGATGCCCCGCCCGAGAGCGTTCTTGCTGCAGCAGAAAAAATTCATCCCATCACCGAATCAGCAAGGGTACACCTGATCATTAATGATCATTTGGATATCGCCTATCAGATGCCCCACCCTTTTGTTCATCTGGGACAGGAGGATTTTTTTGATCAGGGGCATACACAGGTAAGCGATCTTTACCCTGAAGATGCCCCCAAGCACCTGATGACCGGTCTCAGCACACATGCTCCGGCACAAGCTCAACGGGCCATTGAATCAGGAGCGGACTATGTCGCAATTGGTCCCGTGTTCGCCACTCCCACCAAACCGACAGCCACACCGGTCACACTGGATTATGTCCGGTGGGCAGCGGAAAACATCCGCATACCCTGGTTTGCCATTGGAGGCATCCATGCCGGCAACGTAGACCAAATCCTTGAAGCCGGAGCGCGACGCATCTGCGTGGTATCCGACATCCTGAAAGCAAGCGACCCCCAAAAAGCCTGCACCCTCTTCAAATCCAAGCTGGCATCAGTCACCTGATCTGCCGCCGGAAAAATCTGCGTCAATCTGCGATCATCTGCGGTTCCACAAAAAAACCGGGAACGGTAAACTCACTGACGCTTCCTTGCTTCAGGATGACGCGCCAAAATCGTCTTGAGATGCTCCAGCAATTCAGGTCGTGAGGCTGCCAGGTTTCTTGTTTCCCCTGGGTCTTCCTGATAGTCATACACCTCATAAACGGCTTCCCCTTGATCGCCGCCAGGACGCTTCCATTCGACCAAACGATATCGCTGGGTCCGGATCGCCCTCCCCATACGCGGACCACGTGGATAAGCATGGTACGCGTGATCCCGCACTGTTGCTTGCGGATTCTTCAGGACGGGCACCAGACTGGTTCCGTCTATCGGTTGCGGGCCACCCGGCCGCTTCAAGCCAGCCAAATCAGCCAAGGTCGGAAAGATGTCGACCGTCTCGGCAAGCTGGTGAGTTGCACTGCCGGGTTGGGTTATGCCCGGAACACGGAAAATGATCGGAATACGATTCGCCTGCTCGTAGTTGGTGTGTTTGGTCCAATAACCATGATCCCCCAAATGCCAACCATGATCCCCCCATAAAACCACGATGGTATTGCCCGAAAGCCCTAACTGATCCAGGGCATCGAGCACTTTACCTATCTGGGCATCAGCAAAACTGGCGGCTGCGTAATATCCATGAATCAACTGACGCTGCATGGAGGTCTCCTTCAAATTAGCGACGGTCAATGGAGCGTAATTCACGATTTCCCCTCCTCGTTTACCCGCAAATCCCGGAGCAGCTTCCGGATCTTTCTGATCATCTGCCAAAGGGAAGGCATTTGGATCATGCATATCCCAATACTTTTTAGGAGCGGTGAACGGCAGATGGGGTTTGACGAAACCAGCCATGATGAAAAATGGCTGGTCCGGCTGCCCCTGATGAAACTGCAAACGTTCGATCACTTTTTTCGCGATACGTCCATCCGCATAATCCTCGTCTTCAACATCGGCGTTTTCCCAGGCATAACCCTTGGGCAGGGATCCGATGCGATCAAGTTTCTGATTGGTGAAATACGCTTCTTCACGGGTCAACTGACCTCCTTCTGTGCTCTCCGGCAACAGGTATTCCACCACTTTATCCAGATAAGCGGGCACATCCCAGGAATGAGGATCATCATGATTGCCATGACCGGTGTGGAGCACTTTTCCGAAGGACGCCGATTTCCATCCGTTTTTGCTGAAATATTGCGGCATGGTCACGGCGTTGGGCAGCACATCACGAAAATGACGCCCCAGCCCATAGATTCCGATCGAGGTGGATCGGCTTCCCAATAACAGATTGTTGCGGGACGGAGCACAAACCGATTGATTGCAATAGGCCCGTTCAAAGCGCATGCCGCTGGCGGCCAATCGATCAATGTGGGGAGTTTTGGCCAGGGAATCGCCGTAACACCCCAGATTGGGCTTCAGATCATCCACCAGAATCACCAGCACATTCGGTTGATTTCCCGCACCGTTTAGCCTCAAAGCACTCAGCAAGAAGCATAAAAGGAACATTCGTTTCATCCATTTCGCGTTCATGGAATGGCAGACTAAACCAATTCGGATGTGGAATCCAAGTGATTCCCTCAGTGAGAGACATAGCCTGGGGATCTCATGTCCATTACAAAGAGAGCAAAGACTTTCTCTAAAGAACCTAAGGTGACATTCCGATGACAACCACAAGGGTAAGACTTTAGGTGTGGCTTTGCTTGGATTGAGTTCAAAAAGCCAATACGCCGACGAACAGCCCCATCGCGCAGAAAACGACGAAAAAACGAGAAACAAACAAAGCAATACCATGAAATGGAGCATTAGCAAAAAGATCACCGCAGGATTTGGAGTTTGCTGCGCACTTATCATCGTCTGCGGGGCAACAGGATACTCAGGCATGAACCGCATGAGCGAGATCCTGGGATTCATCACCAAAGAGGCTTGGACAACCGCTGACGGCGCCATGGAAGGAATCATCGAGATCAAGGGGCAAATCATTGCTGCGGATGGATTGCGCCGGGGTTACGAAACGGAGCAAAACCGCGAGGCTCTAAGCAAGGCAGGCCAGTTGGCAAACCAGGCATTTCAGGAAGTCAAAGAGGCCGGATTGCTGGATCAAGCTCGGATGGATGAACTCGAAACGACTTTAAAATCCTACAATAATCATTTGTCCACTTGGTCAGAGGCCAACGAAGCTTACCTGGATATCAAAGAGCGACTGGGCAAACATTCACAGGATTTCATCATCTTTTCCAACATGATCGAAGCCATTGGGGATGCGGTGGTGGAAGGATTGGAGAATGAACCGGACAAACAATTGTCATGGAATGAAGGCATCGCCAAAAAATGGGCGGCTGCGGACGGGGGGATGGAGAGTTTGATCGGACTGCAACAACAACTCTACTTTCTGCAACGCATGGAAACAGGCGGAAACCTTGAAGAATGCGAAGCGCAGCTTTTCATGGCATCCATGATTCAGGAAGAAGCCGCCAATCGCATGATTGAGTCCGGTGCTTTCAACATGACCTACGAAAGCGATGATGGAGACACCACTTACGCATCCCAATATCAGAAGTTTCACAAGCACCAGGCCGAACTGGTCAAAGATTATCTGGAAAAGTACAAGACCTTCCACGCCATCAACCTGGTATACAACGAAGAAACCGGCAAGCTACTGGATCTACTCACCATTATTGACCAGGAAGCCAGTGCTGAGATTGAAACACAACTGGCAGGTGTCGAAGGAGTCATTCAGAAATCCAACATGGCTTTGATGCTCGGCGTGGGCTCCTGTATGATACTTTCCTTGATCGGCGGCATTTGGATCGTCAAATCAACAGTCGGGCCCTTGAAAACGGTGATTGAAGTATTATGCGAGACAGGAAATTCCGTGGCCAGTGGTTCCACTCAGGTAGCGGACTCCAGCAAGCGCCTCGCAGGCAGCGCCAACAACCAGGCCGCATCTCTCGAAGAAACCAGCGCATCCCTCGAAGAAATCACCAGCGTAGCCAAGCGAAACACTGATTCAACAGAACAGGCCAACTCGCTGGCAAAGGAAACTCATGAGGCTGCCGAAGCGGGTTCCAAGGATATGCATGCCCTGGAAACGGCCATTGAAGAAATCCGGTCCTCCAGTGCTGAAGTCGAGGAGATCGTCAAGGACATTGATGAAATCGCCTTTCAAACCAACATCCTCGCTTTGAATGCCGCGGTAGAAGCAGCTCGCGCCGGAGAAGCGGGAGCCGGATTCGCCGTCGTTGCGGACGAAGTCCGGGGTCTGGCCCAACGTTGCGCCGAGTCCGCGAAACAAACCTCCGAACGCATCGACACCGCCATCGTTCGAAGCGAACGAGGTGTGGAAATCGGAAAACGCGTGTCGACCGTTTTTGATAACATCAGGGAACTCACCCGCAAAGTGGATGATTTGGTCTCTGAAATACGCGTCGCTTCCAGTGAACAATCCCGTGGAGTCGACCACATCAACCAGGCTGTTTCAGAAATGGATGAAGGAACTCAAAGGAGCGCCCACAACGCCAGGGAAATCGACGGCGCCGCGTCCTATCTCCACGCACAGGCAGAAAAAGTAAAACAATCGGTTCAAGAACTGCGCATGGTCGTCGAAGGCGGAAAAGCAGACATGGTGGATGAGGATGCAAGCGAAGAAACCGATGACCTGGGACTCTCCGACCATGACGACTCAGAATTCCATTTCGAACAGGAAAACGAGTTCGAAAGCCCCAAAAACGGAAAGCCAAGAGAATTGGTTGACACCACCTTCTAAGAAATCCCAGCGCTCTCTTGGAATGAGGTAAGTCATTACCGCTCTGGATACGCCAGGGAAACGTTGAATTTTCCCCATCTCCAAGCCGCCCGGAAAAATCAGGCAAGCATCCCTCCCGTTATGGTGAACTAAAGTTTTGAGCGGCACCCGTTCATGATGGGGCAATTCATTTTTCAGACAATGGAGGGGGAGAGTTCCACCTCGCCCCAAACTTTCCCCTTGAAAACGTTTCTGAGCAAAAGGAATGGAACGCGGAGAGACTCTCGTTCATCGAATGACTGTGGCGTTTCCATTGCAGCTTGAAAAGGATTCCAAAGCACTGAGGTTTGAAGTGGGTGTAAGACGGAGCTTACCCCTCCGGCAATGAATTCCTAATTTTTGAACTGCACCCGCTCATGATTCTCATGGTATTTTTAAGCTTTCGTTTTTCGAGGTTCGGGAGCATGATCCCGTCATGAATTCCCGTTCCAGCGTATCACGACGGTCCTTTTTGAAGCAGTCTTCATTGGCGTTAGGCGCCAGTGCGGGCGCACTGCATTTCCCGTGGATTGCCAAAGCGCAATCCCCCAATGACAAACTCCAGATCGCCGCCATCGGCACCGGGGGACGCGCCGCCGCCAACGTGGCGGGAGCCTCTCACGAAGCCATCGTGGCCATGGCGGATGTGGATTCCAACACGCTGGATGCTGCCGCAAAAAAACTTCCCGACGCACGCAAATACCGTGACTTCCGCGTCATGCTGGAAAAGGAAGCGGATAAAATCGACGCGGTGTTGGTCGGCACACCCGATCACACCCACGCTCCGGCCGCCGCCATGGCGCTCCGCATGGGCAAACACGTCTATTGCGAGAAACCCCTTACCCACACGGTCCATGAAGCACGCGTACTGACCGATCTGGCAAAACAAAAACAACTCGTTACTCAAATGGGCACACAGATCCATGCCGGAAACAATTATCGTCGTGTCGTCGAACTGATCCAGTCCGGCGCCATCGGCAAAGTGGAACGCGTGCATGTCTGGGTCAGCATCGGACACTCCTACTCGGACGGACGATTCACCACCAACACACAGGCGCCCGCCAACCTTGACTGGGACCTGTGGCTCGGCCCCGCGCCCGAACGTCCCTTCACCGAAGGCGTGCACCCTTTCAACTGGCGCAGGTTCTGGGATTATGGCAACGGTCGCCTGGGTGATTTTGGATGTCACTACATGGACCTCGCCCACTGGGCGCTGGATCTACGCCAGCCAACACACATAGAATCCAAAGGTCCCGATGTCGATTTGATCAGCACCCCGCCCTGGCTCGAAGTCGATTACAAACACCCGGCGCGGAACGGTCGTGGTCCCGTGCATCTGACATGGCATGGCAACCGCAAACCGGACATCGCCAAAACCCTGAAAGACGCAGAAGGAAATCCGATCAACTTCGGAAGCGCCGTATTGTTCATCGGTGAAAAGGGAATGGTCATATCCGACTACGGAAAACACCTTTTATTGCCCGAGGAAACCTATCGTGATTTCAAGCGTCCGGACGAGTTCATTCCGAATTCCATCGGCCATCACAAAGAATGGACCGAAGCCATTCGCAACGGCGGCAAAACCACCTGCAATTTTGATTATAGCGGAGCACTGACCGAAGCAGTGCTTCTGGGCTCGGTATCCTACCGAAGCGGAGAGGCCATCGAATACGTTGTCGAATCCGCCAACACCCGCACCCCCGGCAAAGCCCGCGACATGCTGCACAAAGAATACCGCAAAGGTTGGTATCTATAGACATTCCTCATTCAAGGCGCCCAGCACCGGCAGGGACGCGCTGCCGCGCGTCCACCAACGTGCCCCCTCAACGCAACAGGCACTCCCACAACCTAAAACGCGCTCGCGGCTCCGCGGCAGCGGAGCCGCCCGCCATTCACTATTCACTATTCTAAATTCACCATTCACCATTCATCGGGATCAACGCTTGGCACCGGGCTGGGGTCGTGGCAGGATGGGGCCACAAAATGATCAATCGATTGATTCAAAACACCGCTATCGTTTTCAGCAATTTATTGCTGGGATGCCTGGCGTGGAGTGCCGACATTTCACAAGCTGACTGGCAGATCGAACCCATCGATGCCAATGGAAGCATTTCCATCAATTACGACATCAACATCGCCGTGGCTCATGGCGGTGTGAAGGTCAAGCTGACCGATCCCACCCTGGGCGGCGGTTCCATTCAAGCCGACCGTGTGACCATCGACATGGACACTCAGGAAGTCTTGGCGGAAGGCAACGTCACCATGCACCAAAACGGCATTGTCTGGAGGGGCGAACGACTCGAATACAACATCGCCACCAGAAGAATGGGCTCCGGCAGTTATCGAGCCGGTCAATCTCCATTCATTGCTTCGGGCACCGAACTCTCAATGAATCCCGAAACAGGCAGTTATCGTATCGGCAATGGATTTGTTTCCACGGACGACAACGAAAACCCAGCCATCAAGGTCAAGACAGGCTCTCTGGAAGTCATCAATCAGGAACGATTTGTTGCCAAGAACGCAACCGTTTACGCCGGGAAGGTTCCAGTATTCTACCTCCCCTACATCAGCGGCAGCATGAACGGCGGCACAAGTCAGTTCAATACCACCCCCGGTTACCGTTCCCGTTATGGCGCCTACCTGTTGAACGAATACAACTGGCAGATGACCGAAGACATCTCCACGACTTTCAAGCTGGATTACCGCACCTTGAGAGGATTGGCGGGGGGCGCGGATGTGGATTATCAACTGAGTCCGGAGTTCGGCACTGGCAGAATTCAATCCTACTATCTGGACGATAGCAGACCAGGTATCGATCCTCGCGGCAATCAGGTCACCAACGATCGCTTTCGATTGGGATGGTTCCACATGGCAAACCTCAAAACCAACCTGACCGCTCGTGTGTCGATTCAGAAAATGAGCGATCCACTGTTGAACCGTGACTTTTTCGAATCCTTTCACCGTCAAAACACCCAACCCAGATCCTATGTTGAACTGAGCCAGCAATGGTCAAATTTCGCACTATCCATCCTGGCGCAGCCGCAGGTGAATTCATTCCATAACCGGGTGGAACGGTTACCGGAAATCAAGTTCACCGGACTGCGCCAGCAAATCGGAGCCACCCCCCTGTTTTACGAAAGCCAGACCTCTGTCGGTTATTTTTCCCGCGAATTCAGATACGGCAATCTGCCAAGCTTCGAAGCGGCACGTATGGATTCGTTCCATCAGGTTCTTTATCCAAAGACCTATTTCGGATGGCTGAACCTGACACCACGAATCGGGGGGCGCTATGGGTATTACTCAGAAACTTCGGGAACGGGCACCACATTCACGGATGAAACACGTTTTGTCTTGAACACCGGCGCCGAAATGTCCACCAAACTGTCCCGCGTGTATCCACAATACGAAAACAGCTTTTTCGATGCGAACGGTCTGCGACATATCATCACACCGTCCATCAATTATGTCTTCGTTCCCGAACCAAATGCCCGTCCCCTGAGCCTGCCTCAGTTCGACTATGAAATACCCAGCCTGCGGATGTTGCCCATCGATTTTCCGGCGTTCAACGCCATCGACGCCATCGACACGCGCAACGTGATGCGCATGGGGATGCGCCATCAGCTACAAACCAAACGAGGCACCGAAGGGCTGGTGGAGAATCTTCTGGACTGGAATGTTTTCGCCGACTGGCGATTGAATCCGAACCCGGGCCAGGAAGATTTCGCGGACATGACATCGGACCTGAATTTCCGCCCTCGTTCCTGGATCAATATGGGCTCACAAGTCCGTTACAGCCTGGAGGACGGGGACACCCGCGTGGCCGACCAGAGCATCACTCTCCTGCCAAACAACGTCTGGAGCTTTCGCATCGGCCACATCTACATCCGCGACGAACCCGCCTACTGGGGCACCGGTAACAATGCATTCTACACAAGAGCCTATTACCGCCTGAACGAAAACTGGGGTGCAAGGGTCAACCACCAATATGAAGCGACGGACGGAAGACTCGAAGAGCACTCATACACGGTCTACCGCGACTTCCGCAGTTTCACCAGTGCCTTCAGCCTCCGTTTCCGCAACCCACGCGGCGGCCAGAACAACGATTTCACCCTGGCTCTGATCCTGTCCATGAAAGCTTTCCCCAATGTTAAACTGGGAGAAGATTCCAACCAAACCGCGCACCTTTTTGATGGCAGATAGCTTCACTACCTGCTTATATTAGCAGGTAATCATGAAGATAATTCGAGTTTTACATCGATTTGCAAAATATTTGCTTTGCATTTTTACCTTGTTGGTTCTTGGAAATATTCCGCTTGCTCAAGAATCTTTTTCCCTTGGTTCACCCGACGGCAAAATCCATACTGAAATAACACTCCCCCATCCAGGCACATCAAAAAACCTCCACTGGTCTGTAAAACTTCAGGACAAACTTTTGCTGGAGAAATCCGAAATCAATCTCTCTGCCATTGGACATGGCGACCTCTTGTCTTCTGGCAAATGGCTTTACTCAACAAGACGTTCTCAGGATGCTCGCGTCCCTGTCCTCTTCGGAAAGTCCAGTCATGCGAATGACACCTTCAACGAATTGCGGCTTGCTTTTGCGGCAAATGAAACACTTCAGGTAGATGTTGTCTTCAGGTGCTATTCGGACGCAGTCGCTCTACGCTACGAAGTTAAATCGGACCAGGACCAGGAAAAGTTGATCATTTCGGATGAAACGACCACCTTCCGACTTACTGGCAACCCGACGGCCTTTGTCCAATACCTCGAGCATCACAAAACATCACACGAACACGAGGTCGATGTCGTCCCATACGACGCCATTCCATCCAATCAATTATTGGACACTCCCCTGACGGCGTTCTGGCCGGACAAAAAAAGCGTGGCCATCACGGAAGCAGCCCTGAGCAACTACGCCGGCATGGCATTGTTGCGATCCGCATCAAAGGATGCATTGATCACCAAACTCACCCCACGGCCAGACGGCAACAAAGTCGAAGCAACACTTCCGCTCAAAACCCCATGGCGCGTCGTATTGATCGGCGATCAACCGGGTGACCTGCTGGAATCCAACACACTTTACTGCCTGAACGAACCATCCGCCGTCGCTGACACATCCTGGATCAAACCGGACAAGCTCACCTTCCATTGGTGGAACGGAGATGTTTACGACGGCAAGCCCGGAGCCTCTCCACTATCATTTGAAACCAACAAAAAATACATCGATTTCTGCGCACGGAACGGACTTCCGATCCACTCGATCACGTCCACAGAATCGCCAACCACCCCCTGGTATCATCAAACAAAACGTGGCGTCGCTCCGGGTCCTGACACGGATATCACCCGGCCGCGTGCTGAGTTTGACCTGCCCCGGATCATGGAGTATGCCCGGGCCAAAGGGGTTCGCTTGTGGACCTGGGTGCATCAAGCAGCCCTGCATGGGCGCGTTGAAGAAGCCTTTGCTGCATTTGAAGAAATGGGATGGTCCGGGATGATGGTGGACTTCATCGATCACGACGATCAGGACCACGTTGAATACACCGAAGAAATCCTGAAAGCCGCCGCACGCCATCACATCCTGATCCATTTTCACGGAGTATGGAAACCCACCGGACTGGAACGCACCTACCCGAACCTGATGAACCACGAAGGAGCTTTGAATCTGGAGTATCTCAAATGGAGCGACCGCTGCACACCCGAACATAATCTCCGGATGGCTTTTACCCGCTTGATCGCAGGCCCCATGGATTATCACCTCGGCGGGTTTCGATCATTGCCACCCGATCAATTCAAACCACGCCAAATCGCGCCGCACGTCCTCGGCACGCGCGGGCACATGCTGGCCATGTATGTATGTTTTGACAATCCCACCCCAATGATCGCCGATTACCCCACCGCCTACGAAGGCCAACCCGGTTTTGACTTCCTGCAAACCGTCCCCACCTGGTGGGACGAAACCAAAGTACTCAAAACCGAAATCGGCGAACTACTCGTGGTCGCACGGCGTAAAGGCCAGGATTGGTATCTCGGAGGCATGTCCGGCGGTCAACCCCACCAAATCAATTTACGCCTCGACTTCTTACCCTCTGGAAAATGGAATACAACCCTCTGGCGCGACACTGAAGATTCGGAGAAAAACCCAAACCATCTGGTTACTAAAACAAAATCATTAACCAACACCGAATCAATCTCCATCCGACTAGCTCAAGGAGGCGGATTTGTGGTGGTATTGAAGGCAACAGATTGATTCATTGAAATCTGTTGGAGATAAGTCGCTCTTCCGGTTAAGCTCCGCGCATGCAATCAGTCTATATCCGCTCCATTTCCATTCTTTCGATCCTGTTCCTGTTTTCCTCTGCAGCGGCACAGAATTTGGATCAAGTCATCTCAAAATCCATTCAGCCTTTCCTCACAGAAAAGGTCGTTCCCGGAGCTGTTACCCTGGTGGGACAGAGCGGGAAGATTACTCACCTCGAATCGCACGGCATGGCTGACTTGGAAGCAGGGCGCTCCATGCAAAAAGAGGATCTCTTCTGGATCGCATCGATGACCAAGCCGATGATTGGCGCCGCTGTCTTGATACTGCAGGATCAGGGCAAACTGAACGTGGATGATTTGGTCGAAGAACATTTGGAGGAGTTCAGCGGTCTTTGGCTTCTGGATGAAGAAAAAGATGGCATGCGAGTGTTGAAACGCCCTTCCCGCCCCATCACCCTGAAAGATCTCCTCACCCACACCGCCGGAGTCCCGAACATATCCGAACCCCGCGCACACTCCACCCTCGGCGAGGTGGTGGCTCAAGTTTCTCAACAACCGCTGCGATTCGAACCCGGCAGCAAATGGAGTTACAGCAACTCGGGCATCAACACGCTTGGACGCGTGGTGGAAGTGGTATCAGGCATGTCGCTACCTCAATTTCTGGAACGACACATCTTTTTGCCATTGGGAATGCATCAGACCACATTCTTTCCATCCAAAAAACAGGTCAAACGCCTGGCGGTCTCCTATCAAAAGAACAAAACAACAGGAGAGCTTCAGCCAACCGATTTATATTTTGTCAGAGGAAACCTATGGGATCGAAAACGGACGGTGCGTCCTTCAGGCGGACTCTTTTCAACGGCGGAAGATTTGTATGCGTTTTACCAGATGATGTTGAACAAGGGAACCTATCGCGGCAAACGCATTCTATCCGAAGATGCGGTGGAACAATTGACCACCAGTCAAACCGGAGACATCAAAACCGGTTTCACCTTGGGCATGAGTTGGGGGTTGGGTTTTCAGGTCGTGAAAGATCCGCAAGGCGTGACGGAAATGCTTCACCCAGGCACCTTCGGTCATGGTGGAGCCTATGCCACACACAGCTGGGCGGATCCGGTTAATCAAACCATCTACGTCTTACTGGTCCAACGCCGAGGCATGCCCGGCGGAGACGGAGCAGAAATACGCCGAGCCTTCCAGCAAGCGGTCGTCGATAGGTTGAATTTACGGTAGGGATGTCCCGATTTTATCGGGACTGCGCGTCCGGTGGCGTGTCCGCACAACGCAGCAGACCATCGCACACCCCAACGCGCTCGCAGCTCCGCGGCAGCGGAGCCCTATCAGGCCATGCGCCCTATCAATCCTACTCGTACTTGGTGAGCGTTTTTCGTTCGGTTATCGGATACCAATTCTGAATGTGTCCGGCCAGTCGTTTGACAAGTTCGGGATGTTGCCCGGCAAGGTTGTTGGTCTCCGTGGGATCGGCTATCAGGTCAAAAAGTTGGGGGCGTTTCTCTGAGCGTGGATGCGTGGTCTGGTAACGATTCACTTCGCCGTCATAGGTCAACAACAACTTCCATCGGCCTTCTATCGTCCAGCGATAGAGCAAGGACGCTTCGGGTTTTTCAATGTCCGCGATGTCGTGTGCAAATCCTTCTCCAAAGATGCGCTTCCGCTGAATCTTTTCTCCGCTTCCAAGCGAGGACATTAAATTCAATCCAGGCAATCCGTGAGGCTGACGCGCTCCGGCTGCGGCAAGGATGGTCGGCACCAGATCTATACTGCTGACCAATTCAGGACGATCCGCCGCTTTCAGTGTTTTTGGCCAGTTAAACATAATCGGCGTGCGGATTCCGCCTTCATAAGGCGTCTGCTTGGATCGCGGCCCATATCCGCCACGTGCGGGATTTTGAATCCATCCGTTGTCCGTAACGTAAATCACGAGTGTATTGTCACGAACTTCATTCTCGTCAATGATCCCCAACAGCTCACCACAGGTTTCATCGAACCATTCGCACATGGCGTAGTAGCGTGCCACATGAGGTGAAGTCACCTTGTCTTTGTATTTGTTAAAAAGTCGTTCAGGTGGCGTGTGGGGTGTGTGCGGGAGAAAAGGTGCATACCAAAGGAAAAACGGTTTCTCTTCCTCCACGGCATGTCCGACAAAATCCCGGATGGGTTTCAATCCCTCACGACCAATCTTTAATCCATCATCTCCGTGGCGTCCTCCGGGCTCGGGAAATCCCCGGGTCATCCCATGAGTAAACCCACCATGACTGTATTTCCCTTCCCACCACTTGCCACTCTGGTGGCTGAGGTAACCCTGTTCACCCAACAGCTCAGGCAAGGTATCAAACTTTTCAATATAGGAGATCAATTGCGCTCGGCGTGCCTTGTATAGATCGGAATTGCGTTCGGCGTATTTGGGCGATGGATCGTTGCCCGTGACGCCGTGCCGATGCGCATATTGCCCCGTTGCCAAAGTCATCAGGGAAGGACGACAAAGCGCAGTTGGAACATATCCACGTCGAAATAGCACACTCTGCTCGGCAAGTTTGTCCAAGTGTGGGGTCTGAATCAAGTCATGCCCCATGAACCCGTAATCCGTCCATGCCTGATCGTCCGATATAATCAAAACGATGTTCGGCTTCTCGGCTCCAGAAACTGAGGTTGGAATCAAACCACTCACCCCGATCAAACCAAGACAAAGCCACAAGGCAAAACGTAAACCAATGGATTTCATGCGGACCTTTCTACACGAAAAACCCCAAGCTTACCAATGGATAATTCAGGGTTCACAGTGGTCCACGTTTTTGGAAACGCAGCTACTTACGGTCGATTCGAAGGGGGCCACGTTTTTGGAATCGCGGCTACTCATGGTCGATTCGAGGGCGGCCACGTTTTTGGAAACGCGGCTACAAATTCACTATTCACCATTCAAAGACTTTAGTCCTTTCGGTGTTTCCAGAATGGTATTCAGGACGATGGCGGACCTAAGCTGCTCGCGGTTTCGTACCCATTGACGAATCTGCCTGGCATTGGTGCCAAAGCCGGCGAATTGAGGTTTCGTGGCAGCTTCCTTCGGATGTTTGCGCACGCGGTCGGCTTTCCGTCGCGCTTCGCGGAGTTTTTGGGCGGCTTCCTTTTTCTTACGTTCGATCTCAGCCAACTTCTTCTGCTGAGCCTGAACGGGATCTGAAATCAAGGGAACACCTGTCTCAACGACCGGGGACGTTTGAGTGGATTGGCGTTGCTGCGGTGCGGGTCGGCGGGAAGGTTCATCATCCAGCACCTCCACAACCGGGCCATCCTCCGCCAGTCTACGTAATTCCTTCTCCAATTGCTCAAACAAACCACCGGCCTTTTTCTTGCCGGTCACCTCTCCTTGTCTGACTGGTTCAATCGGACGATCTCCCGGACGGACCGGAGGAGTGTGCGGGGCGGGGACGGAATCATCGCCCCCTTTGGCGGCACGACGTTTGGTCAACCATTCAGACACTGCCGATAAAAGGGCAATGATCAGAAAGATAAAAAAACCGTTGTCGAGAAAGCCAAGCATCACGCTGAGCGCTTGATTTTAGTTTGTTCCGATTTGATCAACAGGATTCAAACAAGAGATTAATCATTACTGATCGATGAGTCCGGGCGACTGTCATCCTTGCCAATGGAATCCCTCATGGAGGTATCAGCCTGGATGTTCCGCAAGCGGTAATAGTCCATCACCCCAAGGTTGCCGGAACGGAACGCTTCCGAAATGGCCAGTGGCACTTGAGCTTCGGCCTCCACCACTCGGGCGCGCATTTCTTCCACCCGGGCCACCATCTCCTGCTCGGTAGCCACAGCGGCGGCGCGACGGACTTCAGCCTGAGCCTGAGCGATGAGCTTGTTGGCGTCCGCCTGTTCGGCCTGAAGCTTGGCTCCAACGTTTTCACCAACGTCCACGTCGGCGATATCAATGGAAAGAATTTCGAAAGCAGTGTTACTATCGAGGGATTTTCCCAGCACCGTCTTGGAGATCCGATCCGGGTTTTCCAACACGTCTTTGTAAGAATCGGAAGAACCAATGGTGGAAACAATCCCCTCCCCCACACGCGCAACGATGGTTTCCTCAGTGGCGCCACCGACGAAGCGATCCAGATTGGTGCGTACCGTGACGCGTGCTCTTGCCTTGATGATAATACCGTCCTTGGCCACCGCATCAATCGTCCCTTTACCCACACTCGGATTGGGGCAGTCGATCACGCGTGGATTGACAGATGTCTTGACGGCTTCGATGACATTCTTCCCGGTCCCCTTGGTCGCCAAATCAATGGCGCATGCCCGATCGAATTCCAGCCGTATATTTGCTTTTCGTGCAGCAATCAAAGATTGCACCACCATATCAATACTGCCACCGGCAAGGTAGTGCGTGGACAGGTCATCAATTGACAAAGGCAATCCGGATTTGATGGCGGTGATACGCACATTGACCACCATGCCCACCGGGACATTACGCAATCTCAGGGCGATCAGCTCTGTGTAGGAAACGCGTGCGCCCGAGAACAATGCCCGCAACCATATGCTGAAGAAGTTGATCAACAGAAGTGCGCCCACCAATATGATGACGCCGCCCAATCCATACAAAAAAATGTCCATCGGATTCATTTAGTTCTTTCTAAGGAAAACCTGTTTATTGTTTACAAAAGCTACACTAACCACAAAACGCACTCACTGCAAAGGGAACCGAGCAAAAAGATTAAAGATCCTCGTCCTTACGCACAACCACTCGCAGCCCTTCCACATCCACCACTTTTACGGGCGTATCCTGATCGATCATGCCGCCTTCTGTTACCACATCGACTTTGGTACCTGAGGCCAGCCGAACTGCTCCGGAAGGCCTCAAATCGGATAGGGCGATCCCCTTTTGTCCAATCCATTCAGTATGCTGGTTTCCGATATCTCCAATGGTGCTTTTGGAAACAAACCGTTGCGCCACTTTACTCTTTGGAAACCATGCCATCCATGCGAAGAACTCAATCCCTCCCAACACCACAATACCAAAGGCAATGTAATGCTGTGTCGGATCGTCATAATGCTGATATCCATAGGCAATGGCGGCCAAATAGCACAACCCTCCTAGCATTCCTGCGATCATGCCTGGCAAAAAAATCTCGGTCAACAGCAGCAGGCTTCCCACGACCAACAATGTGAGGATGATGGACATGCCTTAATCTAGAACCGCCCTTCGAGAGAAACAAGATCCAAAAAGCCAACATAAATCCCCGGCATCTTCCAATAAACATTGCAAAAATCGACTTGGCTCTCTATCCCTAGTCCCCATGAAACATTGCTCCCGTCGTGGTTTTCTCTCACAAGGTGTCATTGCGGTCGCAGGAGGCGCCATGGCTAAGTCTGTCCAGTCCAATGCTCAATCGCATTCAAAGGTCGCTTCCGGCCGCCCTGTGTTTGTTTCCACCTGGGGTTTCGGCAAACCAGCCAACGAAGCCTCACTGCGAACCCACCAGGAAGGTGGATCCATTCTCGACGCCGTCGAAGCAGGTATCCGGCTGACCGAAGCCGATGAAAGCAACGCCTCAGTAGGTTTCGGGGGGAAACCAGCCGCCAACGGAAAAGTCCAGCTCGATGCCTGCATCATGTATGGCCCCGGCGCCAAAGCCGGCAGTGTGGGCGGTATTGAGGACATCAAGCACCCCATCTCCGTAGCCCGGGCGGTCATGGAAAAAACCCCGCACGTCATGCTCGTCGGACAGGGTGCCAAAGCATTCGCGTTGGAGCAGGGTTTTGCAGCAGAAAACCTTTTAACCGCCAAACAGCGAAAAGAATGGCGGGAATGGCGTCGTGAAAAACGCAAGATGGAAGCGGGCGAAAACAACCACGACACCATCGCATTGGTCGGCATAGATGCGGACGGCACCTTGGCGGGTGGATGTTCCACCAGTGGGCTGGCTTACAAGATCCCCGGACGAGTCGGAGATTCTCCGATTCTGGGTAGCGGACTTTACGTGGACAACGAAATCGGAGCAGCTGGCGCAACAGGTGTTGGTGAAAACGTCATGCGATTCTGCGGTTCCTTCATGGTGGTGGAATACATGAGACAGGGGCTCTCCCCCGAAGAAGCCTGTGCCGAAACAATACGCCGCATCGCACGACTCGATGGACGCCCTATCGAAGATCTTCATATCAATTTTATCGCGGTGGATAAAAAAGGACGATTTGGAGCCGCCGGAACCGGTGATGGTTTCCCTTATGCTGTCACCTACCCCGGGTACAGCGAGGTCCTGCAAAGCAAAGCGCTCAGCAAGAAGGCCATCGGCATTGAAGGTGGCAATGCTCCCATCGAAGACCAACAATAAGCAACTGCAATACTCTCGAACGCACGTTGATTCACACCATGAGAATCAAAAAAATACTTTTGATTGATGCGGTCACTTGGGCCGACGAATACCCGAAAAAGCATCCACTCAAGAGCGTCCCCGCTTGGTTCAGGGACGGATTGGGTGATTTGGAAAACTGCGGACTGAATGTTTTGCATATCGAGAAGAACCTCGACAAGGCTTTCCAATCCGACCTGCATGGCGTCATCATTTCAGGTTCCCCCAGCGATGCCTGGGACAGCAACCAGGCAAATGAAAATCTGCTCATCTTCCTGCGGTCCTGCCTGCTGAATCGTATCCCGGTGCTAGGGGTTTGTTATGGACACCAGATCTTGGCGCGGTTCTTGAATGGAATCGTCCAGCGTCATCCCGAAGGATTACAGCTCCTGAACGCCGACATTGAACTCACCCCCGCGGGCAGAGCCTGCCCGTTGTTCAAGGGCATGCGATCCAAGTTCAACGCCATCAGCGGACATGCGGATTACGTGGTGGAAACACCACCCAACTGCACTCGACTGGCGGGCAGTGAACTAACGGAAGTACAGGCATTCCAGTTTCAGAACTTGTTTTATGGTGTTCAATTTCATCCCGAATTCACAGCGGAAATCATCCGGTTCCTGTGGTCACCCAGGATCGATACGTGGAAAGACAAAGTGTCATTCGACCTGGCTGAACGACTCGATAAATTCAAAGATCCCAGTCCAACGCGATTGATCCTTCAGAATTTTGTCAAACATTGCATTCCTTGAAAAAACGAAGGTATGATACAACCCGCTTCTTTTTCTTTCCCCACCCCCATTCAATATGGCCCGGGAATTCTAAACGGTCTCGGCTCCGTTCTGGATGGTTTGAACATCAGCAAACCACTGGTCATCTGTGATCGCTTCCTACCGGAAACAGACGCATTCGCCAGATTTCGTGAAGCCATCGACAGCGCATCCGGAATTGATTCCTTCGAGGTGTTCAAGGACGTACACCCGAACCCCATCGAAGCAGACGTCAAAGGTGCGGTAGAGGTCTACCAAAAAGGTTCATGCGACGGCATCATCGGTCTGGGCGGAGGCAGCGCCCTGGATGTCGCCAAAGTGTGTCGACTGAACATCCAGCGACCTGATTTTCGCTTGGAAGACAATGAAGGTTTGTTTGCCAAATCCTGGGACAAGCTACCTCCGTTTGTGGCCATCCCAACCACATCCGGCACCGGCAGCGAAATAGGCCGCAGCAGCGTGATCACTCTGGATCAAACGCAGGCGAAGTCGGTCATATTCCACCCCAAGTTGCTGGCAGAACAAGTGATCCTGGATCCCGAGTTAACCCTGTCATTACCACCGCACCTGACCGCAGCGACCGGGCTGGACGCATTGACGCATTGCATTGAGTCCTACACATCACCCGTCCTGCAACCGCTCTGCGACGGCATTGCTTTGGAAGGCATCCGCCTCATCGCCGATCACCTGGTCACCGCAGTCAAAAACGGCAATGAAATCGAAGCCCGCGGTGGCATGCAATTGGCAGCTTTGATGGGCGGCATCGCTTTTCAGAAAGATTTGGGTTCCACCCATTCCATGGCTCACCCGTTGTCCAACCTGTGTCACCTGCATCATGGTCTGGCCAACGCACTTTGCCTGCCGACAGTCATGCGCTGGAATGCCGAACGGAAACCGGGTTTATATCGGCGCGTCGCTATAGCCGCCGGGCTGGATGCCATGAAAGCCGGGGATCATGAAGCAGATCAATTGGCGCTGCAATGGGTGGAAGAACTAATCGGGCAAACAGGCATCCAGATGGGCTTGTCGAATCACGGTGTGGAGTCATCACACATCGAACCGTTGTCCGATCTGGCAATCAAGGACTCTTGTCATCAAACCAATCCTGTCCCCATGCAGCGGGAAGACTTTGTGAAACTTTATCAGTCAGCACTATGAAAGCATTGATCACCGATCCGTTCATCAACGGACGCAGCCTGGAACCCAAGGAAAGCAATCTTTTCGTTCAAACCAATCCCGCCAACGAGGAAGATTTCGCGGAAGTACAGGCCGCAGGCCTGGGCGAATTGGAAATCGCCATCGAAGGGGCACAACAGGCATTTGAAAAGGTTTGGAGTCAATGCACCCCAAACCAGCGAGCCGACACCCTGTTCGCCATTGCCCGTGCCATCCGCAATGACAAGGACACCCTGGCTCGTTGGGAAACCCAAAACATTGGCAAACCCTTTCAGGATGCACGGGATGAGATCGAACTGGGCGCACGCATTTTTGAATACTACGCAGGTGCGGTCGGCAAGTACTTCGGCCACACGATTCCGGTCTCCCGCAAAGGACTAAACATGACACTCCGGGAGCCGTTGGGAGTCGTCGGCGCCATTGTTCCATGGAACTTCCCCTTCCCCATCGCCTGTTGGAAAGTGGCACCTGCTCTGGCAGCAGGCAACACGGTCATCCTGAAACCTTCATCCTTGTCTCCCCTCACCGCCCTCAGCCTGGGTCAACTTGCCATTGAAGCCGGACTGCCCCCAGGCATCCTGCAGGTGGTTCCGGGTCGAGGTGGTTTGATCGGGGAAGCCATGACCAAACATCCGCTCGTAAAGAAGATTTCCTTCACAGGTTCCACCCAGAGCGGCGCACGCATCATGGAATTGGCAGCACCGGGCATCAAGCGCATCTCATTGGAACTGGGAGGCAAATCCCCCAACATCGTTTTCGCGGATGCAGACCTGGATCAGGCTGCGGCAGAATCGCCGCTCAGTGTTTTTGCCAATGCGGGTCAGGATTGCTGTGCGCGCAGCCGGGTGTTTGTGGAAGACTCCGTATTCGACGAGTTCGTGGAGCGATTCATTGCATCCACCCGTGAAATCCGTGTGGATGATCCAACTCTTGCGGCCACTCAAATTGGTCCGATGATTTCCAAAAACCAGCGTGACAACGCAGAAACATTCATTCAAGGCGCGCGCGACGCAGGCCGAACCATCGCATGCGGCGGCGACCGACCTTTCGAGCGCGGATTCTTCCTGAACCCAACCGTCATTCTGGAACCGGAAACAAACGATCCATGCTGGAAAGATGAGATCTTCGGCCCTGTTGTCTGCATTCGCAGGTTCAAGGATGAAGACGCCATGCTCAAGGAAGTCAATGACACGCCCTACGGCCTGAGCGGATCGATCTGGACCAACCATCTCAATCGCGCCCTGCGCGTGGCACGCAAGGTGGAAAGTGGTGTGTTAAGCATCAACACCCATTCCAGCGTGCACATCGAAGCGCCCTTCGGCGGTTACAAACAGAGTGGTATCGGACGGGACCTGGGCATGCACGCACTGGATGGTTACTCCGAAGTCAAAAACATATTCATCGCTGAATCCTGATCCCAAACCATATGAACGCCAAAACACTGAAATCGAAAATCGCCAAGGGAGAAATCGATACGGTCATCGTCGCTTTCCCTGACGCCATCGGACGCCTGGTCGGCAAACGATTTACCGGAACCTATTACCAGAATCAGGTGGCGGATCAAGGCACGCACGGGTGCAACTACCTTCTGGCGGTCAATATGGAAATGGACCCGCAGGATGGATTCCAAGTCGCCAACTGGGAGAGTGGTTTCGGTGATTTCGAGATGCGACCGGACAGCAAAAGCGTCAAAATCCTCAGCTGGCAACCGGGCACCGCCATGGTCATCTGTGACTTTGCACACCACGACGGCACACTCGTCGCGGAAGCTCCACGGTCGGTTCTAAAAAAACAGTTGGACTTGCTGAACAAATCCAAAATCAAGGCTTTCATGGCCAGCGAACTCGAATTCCTTCTGTTCGATCAGACCTATTCCGAGGCATTTGATGCCGACTATCACAACCTCAAGCCATCGAGCGATTACCGCATTGATTACCATATTTTACAGCCGGGGCGTGATGAAAACATCCTGAGATCCATCCGCAACGAACTGACCGCATCGGGTATCCCGGTCGAGTGCAGCAAGGGCGAATGGAGCCGTGGGCAGCACGAGGTCAATGTCGAATACACCGAGGCACTGGAAATGGCCGACCGTCATGTCCTGTTCAAACAGGCCATCAAGGAAATCGCAGATCGGGAAAGCAAATCAGCGAGTTTCATTCCCAAGTATGCCGAAGAAGAGGCGGGCAACAGTTGTCACATTCACATCTCACTTCAGAAGGCTGGAAAGAACATCTTCTGGGACACAAAAAAGAAAGGTCCGAGCAAAGTGTTTCACCAGTTCCTGGGTGGGCTTTTGAAATACAGTCCCGAGTTGTGTCTTTTCTATGCGCCGACCATCAATGCCTACAAGCGCTATCAATCCGGCAGTTGGGCTCCCACCAAAATGGCCTGGTCCATGGACAACCGAACGGTCGGATTCCGGGTAGTGGGGCACGGTCCCTCTTTCCGTATCGAGAACCGCATGCCGGGAGCCGATGCCAATCCTTACCTGGCCTTTGCAGCCATGATTGCCGCCGGACTGGCCGGGGTCGAAGAAAAACTCGACTGCCCTTCGGTATATGATGGCAATGCCTACACCGACGAAAAACTACCTGCTCTCCCTTCCTCTCTGGAGAAAGCCACGCATCTTCTGAACAAAAGCAAACTGGCTCGAAAAGTTTTTGGAGATGACGTCGTCGACTTCTACGTCCGCACGGCCGAACTGGAAGTCAAAGCCTTCAACAGCACCGTCACCGATTGGGAACGCAAGCGATATTTTGAACGTATCTGAATGGTGAATGCCATCAAGGTCGAGGACTGATGGATTCAGCGTAGGCCAATTCCCCGGTTCTGCCGTCGTAATATTGAAATAAGACCTGAGCGTGCGGATAAGCCACCCTACGCGTTCCGCCCAGTTTCTGGGGCATGTTGAACACATTGTTGATCTGCACCACACAGAAGTGGGGATACAAGCGCTCCAGCCTGGGCAGGTCCGGCAGGATGTAACTGCTCCACCGGATATCACAGGCACGTGGTCCAAATTGAAACGGCCCGGTCGCCGGACGATTGCTTTCATCGAGCGCAGGAACATGGTTCACACTGTTGTGCGGACCACAACAAAACTCCCAGATTTTGTCGGTGATTTTCACCGCGAAGCTATTGTGCAAATCCCCTGTCATGACAAACACGGGTTTGTTGAGTTGTTCCCAGAACGAAATCAACTGTTCACGCTCGTCAAAGAAACCGGTCCAGGCTTCTTCCTTGTTGGCGGCATCCACCTCGAAGCCACCCGCTCCACTGTGCGGGATCATGAAAGGCACCGAGGAAATGAAGAAGAAGAACTCCGCGTCACTCTCGCGCATGGATCGCATCAACCAATCCTTTTGAGCGGCTCCCAGCATCGACAATCCCGGACGACCACGTTCCCGAATGTCATGCATATCGCGGGCGCCACGGGTATCGATCAGGTAGAACTCACAGTTACTGACCCGAAATTTCCCATAACTCCTGCGACCGATGGAATAGGTCACGGTGTCGGTCACTTTGGCGGGCATGTGGAGCCGCAAGGTGTGGGCGTCCACCACTTCGGCGATGTCGTAGACATAGGCATTGGGATGCCCGTCATCGTTGTCGTATTGCATGTCATTGATTCCCGCTTCCGGCGTTCCCCAATGCACGTGCAGATTCAACATTTCATTCAAGGGCATGTGAATGAAATCTGCCGACGGATCCACCAACAAATCACTGCCTGCCTTCATGCTCCCACGACCGACATGTAAATCAGCCTGATGTGCGGTCGGGTTCGCCCATCCGAGATAATTGTACCAGGCATAGGTTCCGATGTCGCGGAACACGGTGCGTCGGTGACGTTTCCCGGCAGTGGCCGTTCCCCAAATGTCATTAACCAACTCGTGATCATCGAAGGTGAAATAACTTGGAACATTGCGATGCCAGTCGGAAAGATCATGATTGCGTCGCAGATAGAGCTTGTAGTTTTCCCACACCCCCACCACCGTCGGCATCCATTGCACCGCGTTGGGAACCGCATCCTGAGGCACGCCCTGTACCATTCGCCAGGCCTCCGCCGGGTAATCCCGCAATTCTTCGTAAAGCCAGTCACCGTTCATGATGTGAAACGACACCCGATTATCCCAATCTCGATTCAAGGTTTCATATGTCGGGGTGTGATGCCCAATCCCGTGGAGGGGGTTTTGATTGGCGCAAGAACCGATTTGAAATCGAAAGTTGAAGAGGCCATCGGGATTGTGTTCCGGATCCACCAGTGCTTCCTGATCGGGCAAGGTCTTGAAAGTTCCCCGTTCTCCATGTGGGCGACCATTCACCCAAATCTGATATTCATAACGCGTATCCGATTTCAAACCATCCAGCACAACCACACCGGTATTGTCGTGCGCCAGGGAAGTCGCAATCGGCGAACTCACGTCGGACATCCCCTCACCATCAAATCCATAACGCACCACAAACTCGGAAGGATCGGAAGTCCGTCCCCATACACGAACCGAGTCCGATGTGACATGCCCCAGCATCGGACCATCCGTCAGGCGTGCCGGATCACGTTGAGCAAAGGCATGAAGGCACAGAAACACCCATATAAAAATGGAAAGAAGGAATCGCATTTGGAGAGGTTATCCGCAGAATGCAATATGCGACAATACAATTCCAACCTCACTTGAAAGTGTTAAAACCACAAGCGCCCCCTCGACACTTTGTTGAATACGGAAGGTGATCAATGAAGAAACTCCTGAAGCTGAATTCCAGAAAACAAACTTCTGGATCGAGTCTCAAGCTTTGTATTAACTTCTCGGAATGATCATTCGAATATCACATTCCGGTGAACCTCGATCCCTTGATCGCAGAGTTTCACTTGCATTGATTGTGTGTTTTTTGACGGCTTTCTCCGGCATTTCGACTACCAACGGAGCCAGTTCAACGTCGGTCCCGGCCTCAAGGTATTTCGTCGATGTTGAACGCTACCGCTTCAGTTGGCCGGACTTGAACAATCCGGCGTTTTACCCCATCCCGCAGGAACCAGTGTCCAGGGACAGCTACCTGAAAGCCATCGAAGAAACCCATCCTGACGAACTCGTCAAAAACCCGAAGCACGGCATGAACGGGCCAAGGGCCTTTATGCCGATTTTGGTCAAATACGTGCAGACAGGGGATCCCAAATGGAGCCATGGCATACGCGAAATGTTCCATTCCTTTCATCAGGAAATGAAGAACATCGTCGCGGAAAAACAATGGTTCTGGCAATTCGAAGATCCCGCTGTGTTGATTCCTGTTTACCGCAAACACCTGTTGAAAGGTGGAGCCATTTCGGAAGATACCGAATGGTTCCGCGACATGTGGCTTTATTACTGTCGCAACCTGCATGTGTGGGATTCGAAACCCACCGAATGGCGGGGCGGCTGCCACCGTTCCATGCCCGAAGCCATGTCCAAAGGGCTCGCAGCGCGCTGGTATCCCGACATACCGGAGGCCGATCACTGGAAACGCTATTCGGAACTGGTGTTTCATGATTTCTGGAAAGTCAAAGATGCGCCCCAAAACGACACCGGTTACATGATGGGACCTCTGATCGTATTGATTTGCGGCGGGGATCAATGGACGCAGGATGATCGGGTTTACACCGATCCGGACATGAAACGCCTCTGGGATCGATTGCTCGTCGAGATCACACCGGACGGCGCGATCAATCCGTACGGCCCCAACGGAGGATGGAACAGCACCGCCGATTACCGCGTCGCCATGCTGGAACGCGTGGCGGCCAAGACAGGGGACGGTCGTTACCGTTATGGCGCCCACAAACTCTTCAACTATCTCCGTTACCAGATGCCCGGCAACAAACCCGGTGCGGTGGCATCCAATCACTGGACCACCTGGCTCATGGCGCTGGCCTGGCTGTTTGCCGACGAATCGGTTGAACCCGTCGAACCTGATTCCGGTTCACTCTGGAATCAACGCATGGAAGCCGCCCGCATCCCCCATACCGACAAGAAACTCACCGAACGATTGCTCGGTCACGCCGATCCGAGGGAAGATTTCGGTCACATCTGCTGCAGTTGGCACATGACTGGTCATGTTTGGCCGGACAAACTTGTGCTGCGCAGCGGATGGAATCCGGGCGATCTGTTTGCCTTGATCGAACTCCACCCGACCAGCTTCCCGTCCAACCCCGGAGGCATCATGGGCATGAACCGTTGGGGAGCGCCTTTCACGCAGATCGCGACCAGCAAGGGAGCTTCGGTGGAAAACCGGCTGCTCGTTGAAGACCTGAATCAACAAGCTGCGAAGCGGCTTCACCCGGACAAATTGCGTATCGATGAATTCTGGCGAGCCGGGGCCATGCCCGACATACAGTCCGAAATCGTCCATTTTGAAGATACAGAGCAAGCCACCTATGCCACCGTTCGGGTGAAAAACATGGACGGACTGCCCGTCGTTTATGAACGTTCCTTCGTCTTTGCAAAAAACCGATTCCTGGCAACGCGCGAACAGATTACCTTTGAAGCATCCTTCGAAGCCCGAGTCGCCTCCACCTGGAACACCCAAAACATCGGACCACAAATCGGCGCTCACTGGGCCAACACCTTTGTCAGCCATCCGGTTGGGGACAACGGGCGCCAAAGCATGCCCACACCTCCCGTGGACCTCCTGATCTGGCACGCTCCGAAACCAGATCGTCAATTGCAAAGCGTGAACCGCCTGGAAGAAGATCCACGCGCGGAAGTTTCCCCCAATCAATTGCGCTATGTATGGGAAGGAAAACCAAAAGCAGGAGAAACCCTTGTTTTCACGCAGGTTTACTACCCCCACCTGCCCTATCGATCGCGTCCGACCTCCAACAATCCAAACCCAAACAGCAAGGCCGACTACGCCAACCAACTACAAGCAACCGCCCACGCCTCCGGCATTCAAGTGCTCCGTGACGATCAGGAGGCAAGCGTCTTAAAATTGAATCTGGAATCGGACATAACAGAATGGGTGTGGTTCAATCCTTCGGAGAAAAACCTCACCATGGAATCGTTCACCAGTAAGCAACCCCTTGGATACCTCAAACAAACTGCCCCATGAAATCAATCACAAGCATCCTGTGCTCCACGCTCCTGGCGATGACATCCCTGTCACTCCATGGCTCCGAAGCGAAAACCTCCATCCTCCGGCAGGACATCCGCTTTCCGTCATCGGAAAAGGGATATGTCATTTTGAAGCGGGGAGGCATCGAAGCCGTGGTGGTGGACAACCGGGCCGTTGACGACGAGATGCTTCCCGGTCATGCAGCTGGATACCACGGACTGGCCGCCCTCCGGCACACCCGACAATCCAGAAACATCTTCGTGCCGACTTATGCGGGATTGAACTTTGAGCACATCCACGACGGCACAGTGAAAGACCGCGACATCCTGTTCGAACCCCGCAAAGCCCCCATGCGACTACGGATCATCGATGAACACACTGTCGATTTATATCAGCCACCCACCCCCTATTGGGGATTGGAAAGCTGCATGCGCTACCGTCTGCAGGAGGATGGAAGCATCCAAATGAGCTTTGAATGCATCCCCCGCAAAGACACCTTCAAAAACGGATACTGCGGTCTCTTCTGGGCAAGCTATATTGATCGACCAGAATCCCTGAACATCCACTTCATGGGCTACGACGAGTCCAAACCGTCTCCTCAGCAACCCACCTGGCAGGAAGGCATCACACCTTCGCACGGCACCCTGGCCACACACCGAGGTGCAAACGATCCAAGGGCCTTTCCTCACATGCCCGACTTCCCTCTGACGCTGGCTTTCGGGTTCTCCAAAAAACGCTACGCCGAACCCTGATATTTCGGAGTCTATCGTGACATGGCTTTGCTCTATCAATTCCAGCCACAAGACCAAATATGGCTCACCCAATCCCCGTCAGGGGGAGGACAGGGATGCCCGGCCTGGGATTTCCAATGGTTCATTCCAAACCCGAAATCCGGCGAAGTCTATGGATTCTCGATGAAGGCCAGTTACCTTCCCCTGATCAACGCCAGTAATATTGAATCAACACGCAAGGAAGTGGTATCAAGCAAGTTCTTGTCCGGCTCGACAAAATAACCGGAAGCTTGCGCGCATATCATGAAGCAGGTTATAGTGGATCATCATGGACTGGCGAAACAGAATCTCAATCGACAGGGAAGTATGTGGCGGTCGCCCGTGTATTAAAGGCAGCCGGATTCCTGTAAAGGTGGTTCTGGACAATCTGGCGGCAGGAGAATCTCACCACCAAATCATCTCAGGCTACCCAACATTGAAAGATGAAGACATCATGGCTTGCCTCGCTTTCGCCGCTGAACTTGCAAGCGACGACTTTATAGAACTTCAGGCATCACCCGCTTGATGAAATTCAAAATTGACGAAAACCTTCACCTGGACTGCGCGGTGCTGCTACGAAATGAAGGTTTCGATGCAATGACCGTACGCGATCAGAATCTTTGCGGAACTTCTGACAGCAGATTGACTCATATCTGAAGGGATGAAAACCGGATTTTCATCACTCCGGACGTGGGGCTGGGAAATGTCAGAGAATATCCTCCTGGCAGTTTTTCAGGCATCGTTGTGTTAAGGTTAAAGCGATTGGATCGGGAATCTCAGTTGAACTTGTTAAAAAAGCTCATCCCCCATCTAAAATCCAAATCGCCAGAGAAGGAACTGTGGATTGTTCAATCGGACAAAATCAGAATCCGTCGCTAAATTCTTGTGCGTTATAAAAACACATCCATCACAATATCCATTGATCCTGGTTGGCCAATGTGGGATGATTCCATACGATTTATCTGAATAAACATATGAATACAATTCAACGAGCATTGAAATGGACATGGGTGATGGGAATCGCCCTATCGGTATTGGGTTCGGCCATGCAGGTGGAAGCCCAGAAAGATAAAAACAACCGCTTGACCAAAAAGGAACGCGAAGCCGGTTGGAAGTTGCTGTTCAACGGCAAGAACCTAAACAAGTGGCGCAACTACAAGAAGGAAACCTTGAGCGACGGTTGGCAAATCAAGGACGGCACCTTTGTCCGGGCAAGCGGTGGTGCGGGCGATATCATTACCAAACGTCAGTATGACGCTTTCGAAATCCAACTGGATTACAAAATCTCAAAAGGAGGGAACAGCGGACTGATGTATCACGTGACAGAAACTTCCAACGCCCCCTATCACACCGGACCTGAAATCCAGATTCAAGACAACGTCGACGGACATGATCCGCAGAAGGCTGGATGGCTCTACCAACTCTACAGTTCGCAAACCGATGCCACCAAGCCCGCAGGCGAATGGAATACACTACGTGTCCTGATCACCCCCGAGAAATGTGAGCAGTACATGAACGGCGTGAAATACTGCGAATATGTCAAAGGGAGCAAAGACTGGGATGAGCGTGTCGCCAAGAGCAAATTCAAGGATTGGCCCGACTTTGGCAAGCCCACCAAAGGATTTATCTGCCTACAGGATCACGGCAATGAAGTAGCTTTTCGCAACGTGAAGATCCGTGAGATCAAATAAAGGATCATTTGGGTTTGATCTTTTCTTTAACCGCAGATGTCGCAGATTGACACAGATAGAAACAAGGAAAAACAATCTGCGTTCATCTGCGACATCTGCGGTTAAAACAGTATCTTATCAGAACGCGGTTCCGAAAGGGACCGCGTTTTTTATGGTTGAGTGATCTGAGGTTCTTCGTCGGGTTGATCCATGCCGCGAATGAGGTAGACGGGGCATTCAAGATGCTGAAGCTGCTTTAAAAACTTGGCTTTCTTCAACCAGTCCAGATCCGGCAGTATCAAGGTTCCCGGGCGAAAGGCCTGCAGGTAGCCGGCGACGTTCATCATCGTTGGGGGATCGATCACAAACATGCGGAACAACACCGCCCGATCCTGGCTGACCTGGGTCAACCACTGGCGCAATTCAAATTCGTGCAGCGGGTTTTCGCTCGGGAGGTATAGGACATTGAAGTAGTGATGGCTGAGATACCCCATACTGAAAGCAGCCTCCAGAGCGGTCTTACTCTCCTCCAGGGATTTGCACACCACAGTCACCGGAAATGTGATCGACTTACCTTTGCGGGCAATAAAAACGCCACCCTTTGCCGTCTTCAACACCTTCATGGTGGTCGAACCAAAACCATTCTCAGAAGGCCAGCGTGACCCCAGAGATCCCATGGCAACAACCTCCGCTTCCTTGATCATTTCAGTCAAGGTTTCCATCACGGCACCTCTCACCACTTCGAATGACCAGGGAATACGACGGCGTTCGGCGGCCATTTCCAGAGCATTTCGAGCATGGGAAGCGAGTGATCGAAAAATGGATTCGAGATCCTTGTGCTTAAGGTCGCGTGTTTCCGCGGCGGATGTGGCCACTTCACGCGCCACGGAACTGGAGGTGACACGCAGCAAGTCCTCGTCTTCGACAAAGACCCCCAGCAACTCGGCTCCGCGCTGGTGGGCAATTTCCACGGCGGCTTCCAGGGCAGCCAGACTCTGCGATGAGGCGTCCAGTGCGATGAGGATCTGCTTGCGACGGCTCATTTCTTCTCGTCCTTGCCGTCGTTGGCGTGAAAGGCTCTGGATTGCTCGGCAAACTGAACCAAACGCTGCTCCACCAGGCCATTGACACTGTTCTTCGGAAACTTACCGTTGGCATTTCGCTTGCCGGCGTTGACTCCGGTGAGGATGGTGATCCCTTCATCCACGTGGTTGATGGGGTAAATGTGAAATTTCTTCTGCTTGACCGCCTCCACAATTTCCGGTCTCAACATCAGGTGCTTGACGTTGGCTTCAGGAATCAGCACGCCTTGATTCCCCGTCAGTCGACGTGCTTTGCAAAGGTCGAAAAATCCCTCGATCTTTTCATTCACGCCCCCGATCGCCTGCACTTCACCCATCTGACTCAATGCGCCGGTGACCGCCAGGGACTGATTGATGGGCAAGCCGGACAATGCTGACAACAAGGCATAAAGCTCGGTGCTGGATGCGCTGTCACCGTCCACACCATTATAGGACTGTTCAAAAACAATGCTGGCGCTCAGAGAAAGTGGTTTATCGGAAACAAAGTGTCCCATCAAATAACCCGATAGAATCATCATCCCCTTTGAATGCAACGAACCGCCAAGATTGACCTCGCGTTCGATATCGATCACCTCTCCCCCGCCCATGCGAACTTGTGCCGTGATGCGTCCGGGATGTCCGAAGGCATGGCCACCGAGTTGGATCACGGAAAGGCCGTTGATCTGTCCGACCTTCTCGCCATCGGTATCGATGATGAAAGTGCCCCGCAACGTTTCTTCCTGCCAACGCGTCTGAATGCGGCTCAGGCGTTTGGTGGATTGATCCATCGCTTTCTGCACGTGTTCGGATTTGACCAATTTCGTTCCCGCTTGCTTGGCCCAGTAATTCGATTCCTCCAGCAGATCGGCAATGGAACGAATTTCCATGGTCAATTTCTCGGCATCCTCGGCATGGCGCGAACTGTATTCGATCACCCGGGCCACTGCGCCTTTGTCAAAATGCATCAGCTCGGCTTTTTGAATCAGAGTAGCAATCAGCCGGGCATATAACAGCATGTTCTTGGACGAGCGATCCATCTGGTCCTCAAAATCGACCGCCACTTTGAACAGCTTCGAGAATTCCGGATCCAGGTCATGCAGCATGTAATACAACATGCGATCACCGACCAACACGACCTTGACGTCCAATGGCAATGGTTCTGGCTCGAGTGACACAGTACTGACCAAACTGAGTGATTGCCCCAACGATTCAATCCGGATCTCGCGTGAACGCAGGCAGCGTTTGAGTGAATCCCAGGCGAACGGTTGCATCAACAACTGCATCGCGTCGATCACCAGATAACCGCCATTGGCCAGATGAAGCATTCCCGGTTTGATCAGGGTGAAATCTGTCAGCAAGGTTCCCATATGGGACACATGCTCCACGCGTCCCAAAAGGTTGTTGTAACAGGGATTGTCTTCGTAAAGCACCGGTGTTCCCTTGGTCGATCCATGATCCACCAACACATTCACCCGATAGCGAACCATCGAAGCGGCCTGCATTTCCTCGGTAGGCATATTGCCGGGTCCCTGTCCGGGCCCTTCCTTGGAGAGAAACAGGTCCTCGGCGTATTCCACCACATCATCCAGCACCTTGTTCAGGTATTCCTGCACGTTTTCAAGGTCTGTGTATTCGTGCTTGATATCATCGATCAACCCCAAAACAGCCGCACGTGTCACGGCACGATTCAGCTCCTTGACCTTGCGTTGAATGGAACGCCGGATGCGGGGAATCTGGTGAATGATTTTTTCAATATCGGCCTGAAGCGTCGTGATGTCTTTCTGGATGCGTTTGCGATCCTTTTCAGGCAATTTCCGGAAAGAATCCTGATCCAGGATCTCGCCATCCAGAGTAGGCGAAAGAGCGATCCCACTCGGAGTTTGGATCAAGGTAATGCTGCGTTTTTTGGCGCGTTTCTTGACGGCATCCAAGGCCTGATCCTGTTGTTCGGAAACTTCGTGTTCGATTTCCTGACGCCGCATGCGATATTTGTCGTTCTCAAATGCCGCAGGAATCGAATTGCGCAGATCTTCCACCAAACGCTCCATGTCCTCCGCCAGTTTGCGACCGCGACCAGGCGGCAATTTCAGGAGACGGGGTTTGTAGGAATCGGTAAAATTGTTCACATAACACCAATCCGACGGCACCGCTTTATTCTTGGCCAGACGATTCAGATAATTCTGGACCACGGAATGACGTCCATACCCGGAGGGTCCGAGCACGAACAGGTTGTAGCCTTCCGATCCGATCTCGACACCGAACTTCAGCGCTTCGACGGCGCGTTCCTGTCCAATGACATTCTGGACGGGCTTAAGATCTTTCGTGGTCCGAAAGGGAAGGTCCTTCGAGGCACATCGGTTGACGAGTTGATTGGGTTTGAGTGGTGTAACGCGACTCATGTCGTTTGATAAAAATAAAACTACTTGGTGAAAAATTGACGTTGTTTGTCGGTGATTTCCATGTTCATGAACTCCATCACCTTTAGCATGTCTTCCCATACCTGCCGTTTGACCGACTTGGCCGGATTACGCAGGACATAGGACGGATGATAAGTTGGCATGACCGGAATGCCTCTGAAATCCTGAAAATGACCCCGCATCCTCGTGATGCCTTTAATGGGTTTGCCGATGAGCCCCTCCACAGCGGTCGTCCCCAGGGCAACGAGCACCTTGGGGCGAATCAATTTGATCTGGTCCATCAGGTAAGGCCAGCAGGTCTGCATCTCCATCGGAGTGGGCTTGCGGTTTCCGTAAGATTTCCCCGGGGTATCGGGCCGGCATTTCAGCACATTGCCGATGTAAACCTTTTCCCGCGACAAGCCCATGGTTTCGATGATACGCGTCAACAACTGCCCCGCTTTGCCCACAAAAGGTTCCCCTTGCCGGTCCTCATCCATGCCGGGAGCTTCCCCGACAAACATGATATCGGCGTGCACGGTGCCCACACCGAACACAACATGGGTCCGGGCCTGCACCAGGTGGCTGCAGCGTGTGCAGGCAAGCACCTGTTCCTGGAGTTTGGCCATGGCGGACTCTTTTTGAGTCCCTTCCAGCACCGGCCAATCCTCAACGCGCCCGATCAGATCCGTCACATTGGACTCGACGGGCGGTTCCGCCACGACAGCCCGGGCTTCTTCTAAAGGCGTAGGAGCTGGTGCCGGATCAAACACCGGCTTTTGAATACGAGCAGGCTGGGCATTGGCCGGTTGAACTCCGCGCGCTTCGGCCGCACGCGCTCGATACATATCACGAAGGACATCCATCGAATCGGCGGAGACATCAACCGTCACCCGCCCCTCCGACTTCAATGCCTCCAAATGTTCAATGGTAACATCCAGCAGCTGTTCGAACGCATAGGCCATGTCGATTTCGCTATCGCCTATCCCGTTGGGGAATCACCATGATATTCGATGCGTAGAATCTGGGTATCGCTGTTGTCTGACCATTGGGTTCCCCATTGGATGACATACAAGCATCCGTCGGGACCAAGCTCCATGTCCATCGGGCGCAGGAAGGTCATTCCGGGCAAAAAGCGATGGAGATCTTTACGAGGATTTCCAATCTTTTCATCCTCGTCCAATTTGACCGCGATGATCCAGTTACGAGACCATTCGTAAATAAACAGGTGATGATCAAAAACCGCCGGCAACTTGTGCGGTGACTTCAGGTCATCATCATGGTAATAAACAGGCCCCGCCATGGCAGTACGTCCTCCTCCGGCATTCACAGCCGGAAACCGTGCCGACAGCGAGTGAGGGTAATAGATGAATGCGGACTGGGCGGGTGGCAATTCCTTGCCTCCCGTGTTATTGGGAGAGGCGTTGATCGGTTTGGCCGCATCCCATTTTTCCAGGGGTTTCTTGTTCGCAAAATCATAGCGCGTGTAAGCCTTGTTGTTTGCGATGAAGTATGGCCAACCGAAGAAACCTGCTGAACGCGCCTGATTGATTTCATCGAAACCGGCAGGTCCACGGTCAGGATTGATGCTTCCAGCGTCAGGCCCCACTTCCCCCCAATAAACGTAGCCAGTGCGGGGATCGATGGAGATGCGATATGGATTGCGATTGCCCATCACATAAATCTCAGGACGTCCCTGGCTTCCATCTTTGGGGAAGAGGTTGCCGTCGGGAATCTCAACGGTTCCATCGGCCAATGGTCGAACACGCAGAATCTTGCCGCGCAGGTCATTCATGTTGGCGGATGATTTTTGAGCATCCCAGGGGGAGCGACCTTCCTGTTCGTCACTGGGACTGAAACCGTCGGAGGCGAACGGATTGGTGTTGTCTCCCACCGATGCATAAAGATTGCCTGCGGAATCGAAATTCAACGAACCACCGGAATGACAGCATTCCTTGCGTTGGGTTTTGATTCGAATCAGGGTCTTCTGACTGGAAAGATCCAGTTGGTCATCCTTGATGGTGAATCTGGAAACATGATTTTCCTCCTGATCGGGGGGCGAGTGGAAAAGGTAGATCCACCCATTGTCCTCGAAATTTGGATCCAGGGTCATTCCCAACAAACCATCCTCCAACCCGGTGAACACCTCCACCTTGCCGACCGTTTTCACATCGCCTGACCCGGGGTCGAGGTATTTGACGAATCCACGCCGTTCGGCAAAGAACACCCGTCCGTCTTTGGCGACGGAGAGTTCCATTGGATCCACGATTCCATTGGGATCCTTGGTCGGATTTTCAGCCAGCACAACGCGCTTGAATGCGCTCTCGGGTGGATACTCGAGATCGGCGCCATGAACGGCACCGGCCATCAGTCCCCCGCAAGCAATGAACAGAAGCTTTGTTTTGTTTTGCATAGTGAATGATTGAATTAATTCCAAATTTGAGTTGAGACCGCAGTGCTTAACCGATCAGTTTCTGAGCTTCCTCAGCCATCTTGTCGGCGGTTAATCCGTGACGTTGATAGAGGTGTTCGGCAACGTAGGCGGATTGCCCGAACTCACCTTCGATTCCCAGGCTGGAGACCCGATGGGCAATGCCGGCACGAGAAAGAGCATGCGACAACTGGGAACCCATTCCGCAGCTGACCTGATGATCTTCAATGGTCACCACGCGACCTTGAGCGGCCTGAACCAGAGGAGCGATGGTATCAAGATCAACGCGGTTGACAAAAGGAGTGCTGACCACGGTGGCGTTGACGCCTTTCTGCGCCAACAGCTCACCGGCTTGAACCGCCTTGCTCAACAAGGGACCGCACCCCACCAGGACCACATCCGAACCTTCACGAATCACCTGGGCCTTGCCCCAAGGATAGGAAGCTCCTTCGATCCAGTGAATCGGATAATTTTCACGACCGACAAAGAAGATATAATTTTCACCATCTTTGCCCGCCTTGCGATCTTCGGCATAGCGTTTGATGGCCTCATACATGAGAGCATCGGCTTCCCCCGCACATGACGGCGCGATGACTACGGTATTCGGAATGGCACTGACAGCGGCGAAGTAAGTAGTGGCCTGGTGGCTGGCGCCGTCGGCGGCGTCCTGGAATCCGACATGTGAGAAGATGGCGATCACAGGAGCCTGAGAAAGCGCAGCCATGGTCAAAGGCAGGTTCCCCTTGGTAACACCGAACTGACCGAAGGTATCCACAATTGGGATATAACCCGCTTTGGCGTAACCGGTCCCAACACTGACCATATTGGCTTCCGCAATCCCGACTTCAACAAAACGATCCGGAAAACTCTTTTGGAAAGCAGCGATACCGGTGGAACCTTGGACGTCACAGGAAACGGAGTAAACCGGATAACCATCCTGTGCAGCACGAATGGCGGCATCCGCCAGACCGCCCTGAATTTTGCCCTTCTTGACAGCTGGAGCGCTGTTTGAGGAAGCGGCGGCTTTGGCGGCGGTGTCGGCTTCCCATTTGGCGCGCAACTCATTGGCCCAGGTCAGCATCTCTTCGGGGGCTTCACCTCCGCAGATTTCATTAACAAATTCAACGATCTTCTCGCCGCCCTTCAACGGGAATCCGTGACCGCCACTGGCATTTTCTTCAGTGGATTTAACACCGTAACCCTTGATGGTTTTCACACGGACCAGGACGGGCTTGGTAGCGTCTGTCTTGGCGGATTGCACGGCGGATTCGATCGCCTGGTAAACCGTTTGGAGATCATGTCCCTGCTCCACGTCGATCACCTTCCAGCCCAAAGTGGCCATGGCGTCGAATGAAGGTCCCATGTCGAAGGAGTCGGCCGGGATGCGACCGGAAAGTTTGGTTTGATTGTCCGAAAGCACCATCACGAACGGATTCACCCGTCCCTTGGCGGCCAAACCAGGTATCGCGGAAAAGGCTTCCTTGGCTTCCCCTTCCATGGACGCCCCGTCGGAAATCACCAGCACGGTCACGCGATCGTTGCCAGCCGTTTTGTCAGCCATGGCGAGCCCCTGACATTGTCCAACGGCCGAACTCAGCGGGCCGTTGCTCAAAAGGACTCCTTCGGGGTTCAGATGAGATTCGCCATGACCGGTCAACTTGCTTTCGATGCTGCGGAAACCACGAAGATCTTCGAACGTCATGCCGTCAAAACCCAGGTTCGCGCGCAGGGCATAAACACCGTTTTCGGTATGACCGGCGTCATTGACGAAATTATAAGCCTCATGCCAGGGACGATCCCCGGATGCAAAGATCAGGCCGTGAACGGATGCCATGATTTCAGCCAAAGCGGCAGGACCACCCCAGTGACAGGCGGCGCCACCGTTGACAGCATGCACATTCATCAAGGCAACCAAAGCACGTGTCGCATTGGGATCACCCAACACAACATCCTCGCCTGCAAGATTTTTGACAGTAGCAGTGTATTTGGGTGGCTGCGCAGGATTGCCAGCCAAACGGCTTTTCAAGGTCAGCGGCGTCAAAGCCGGAGCTTCCAACGGTTTTGCATCAATTGGTTCGGATCCCATAAATCAAATTCGTTCGTTTTCTAATTTCAATGTCAACTTGAAGCGGAAACTGTAATGACCAAAGCGAAAATGTGAAGGAAAGAATTCAGGACGCTTAATTTGGGTTTTCGAAGAAAATATAGCTCGTGGAGTAATCACTGAACTCGAAATAGACCTTCTTCTCCCCCTCATCCACCTTGAAATTGAAATTCAAGTCCGCCACTCCATACCCATAACGGTAAGGACGCGGCAAGGGATTGCCCTGCGTGGACTCGGCTGTGGTCAGCTTGTCGATCCGGATAAACCGATGCACCAGCTTGTCCCCGGCATAGACCTCCAGCACCCCATCGGTTCCGGTCCAATTCTGAACCGCCCGACTGATTTTGTTTTGAGTCTCCTGGGTACATCCGGCCAAAAAGATGGCGACCAAGGCAAAGCAAACGACTCCAAACACTTTAAAGAACCAACGTTTATCCATAGAACACCAACCTGACCCGAATGAAAGAGCCTGTCAAAAATTTTGAATATGACCCCCAGGTAGCCGCGTTTGCAAGAGACTGTGTAAAAACTCTTTCAAATTTCCTAAGACCACGAAAAAACCAGTTTTCTGGCCACTTGAATTGACAAAAAGTTCCGAATTCTTGATTCGATGACTATTTCTCCCCTCACTCATCAGGGGCTACGGGGCAGTTGTTGAGCTCAAATGATGAGGGTTTTCACCAGGCAAAGGCCTTTTTAGGCCGGGGTGTTCACTTTTTTAAGCTCATCCAGAAGTTGGCCTACACCCAGTATGCTGATCAGCCTTCGAAGATTGTAGCAAAGACACATAAGGCTAAATTCACCTCGCACTTTTGCCAGTGTTGTCACTGAAAAGCTCCGGTAGCCCCAATTTTTGAGCGTGCCAAATGGGTGTTCCACAATCCGGCCACGTTTCCTGATTGTTTGCTTTTCGCTTTCTGCTCGTTGGCGCGAACGCTCTAACACATCCTCATTTCGCAATCTTTCAATATAGCGATATCGAGCCGTCGTGCACTGTGTCCTCAGGTGACAATCTTTGCAGGCATTGGCATTTGCGTAGCGCTTGCGCTCTTTCCCTCTTTTGTAGTGGGTCGATCTAAAAGTCAGTTCATGACCGCCAGGACACCGATAACTGTCGCTGTTTGGTTGGTATTCAAATTTCTCTTTGCCATATACTTTATTGCCTTTGCTGGTGACCCCACTGGGATTGCGCTTAGGTGCCACTATTGCTTCGATACCCGCTTGTTCACACTCTTCCAATCGGTCTGCCGCTTCATAACCTGAGTCAGCAACTACTCTGAGTTTATCCTGTCCCAGCGCCTCCTTGGCAGCTTGAGCCATGTTGGTTAACTGACCAAAGTCATTGGCATTCTGGGTCACCTCTTGCGCTACGATCAGGTCATGCTTGGCATCAACAGCGCTCTGCACGTTGTAACCAACAATGACCTTTTTCATCGCCCGGCTGTCGGGATCGTTCAATGACACTTGATCAATCGTCCCCTTTTCCATTTCTTTTTGAGCCGCTCTAAATGCATCTTGACGTTTTCGAAGATCCGCGAGCTTTTTGTCGATTTCCTCAACCTTTGCACTCACTCCCGGCCCGTCTTGTTGTTTATCGGCTTGATCCAATGCTTCCAAGTAACGATCAATGCCTTGCTGGATACGCTCCAATGCTTTGGCCAATCTCTCTTTATTGAAGTTGCCATCGGGGTTGTTGAGCGCTTTCAACTTACTTCCGTCAATGGCCACCAGTTCTCCTCCAAAAAGCTTGAGCTGACGGCAGAGAATATTGAATTCCTTAAAGAGTGCCACCAGCGCCTTACGGTTGTCCTTGCGGAAATCTGAAATCGTTTTGTGGTCGGGGCGTAGTTTGCACATCAGCCAAAGTAGTTCTAAGTTTCGATGACACTCAGCTTCCAATCGGCGACTGGACCGGATGCGATTAAAGTAGCCGTAAAGATAAAGTTTGAGCAGACAGGCAGGCGCGTATGGCTTACGTCCCGTTTTAGCCGTCACCGTTTTACTAAATCCCAGAGACTTGAGATCGAGCCCTTCGATATAGGCGTCAATGAACCGGACAGCTGATTGCTGGCACACATAATCCTCCAGCCGATCAGGCATGAGCAAAGATTGATTGCGATCCTTACCTTGGATGTAATGACTCATCACATCCTTTTGACCAAATGCACTGCGTTTGGTTTCAATGTTTCTTGAGTTTTTACACAGTCTCGCAAAAACGTGGCCTGACATACATAATGACCCACAATGCCCCTCCCCCCAAAGCCAATGCCATCTACTGAAGAAGGCCACTACAGATAGAACGTGCCGTCCCCGGCGCGTCCCTAATGGTGTCCGAACCTGCTATCACCTCCCGTTTGGGGAAGCCTCCAGCTCTCCGAGCCCCACAGCCTGACCAAGGTAGGCGCGACGAGAATTTGTCGTTCATATGCCAATGGCTTTCCCTTGAACACCATTCTTGAATACGCACGCCACAAGGGGCGGACCGGGACGGTCCGATCTACCCGCAGCACCCCCCCAGGTAGAACGTGCCGTCCCCGGCGCGTCCCTCAAGGTGTCCGAACCTGATATAACCTCCCGCTTGGGGAAGCCTCCAGCTCTCCGAGCCCCACAGGCCAACCAACGTAGGCGCAAAGAGGATTTGTCGTTCATTGGCCAATGGCTTTCCCTTGAACACCATTCTTGAATACGCACGCCACAAGGGGCGGACCGGGACGGTCCGATCTACCCGCAGCATCCCGCCCACCCGATAACTTCATCGACAGACGGTGGATTTTCGCTAACCTCATACAAAATTAAATTATGGCCAAAGGAGAAGTCAGTTGGAAAGGCACGTTTGAAGACGGCAGGAAACGCCAGGTCTATGCCAAAAAAGTGGGAAATGACTGGCGTTTCTACGAGCGCGAAAAACGCTATGACGAATGGGATGCCCTGCCCAAACCTCCCTTTGACGACTGGATGCAACTGATGGATGGCGTCGACCGTCGCGTCAGCCGTCGCCTGCTTCAACCACAGGATGCCCAAAAACTCAGACAAAAGATCAAGGAACTCTATCCCGAGGCAGACGTGCCCAAGTGGAAAGCCTGATCCCCTGAACATGCCCGGCATCCCGAATCCTAAAGGGTGCCCCCCCTTTTGCAAAGTGCCATCAAGATCACCAAAAATCTCGGTCATCCTTCCGGTTTACAACGCCGAATCCACCATCCTCACCGCCGTTCAATCCATTCTGAACGGAAGTTTCAAACAACTTGAGTTGATCGTCGCCGACGATGGCTCAGGAGATCTTACCCTTCAAAAACTGGAAACCATCCGGGATCCCCGACTCCGTATCTTGAAAGGAACCCACCAGGGAGTGGCCGCCACCGCCAACCGCGCGGCAGCCGAAGCCCAAGCCGAATGGGTGGCCAGAATGGACGCGGATGACATGGCACACCCCCATCGACTCAAAAGCCAATGGCAATATGCCCAACGAACCGGATGCAACCTGGTCAGCGGCTGGCTACGCATCGTGGACCTGAAAGGAAAACCGGTCAAAACCATGCAGCGTTATGAGAACTGGCTGAACAGCCTCACCCACCACGAACGCATCATGGCCAGCCGTTTCATAGAACTCCCCCTGCCCAATCCGACCATCCTGGCCAAACGATCCTTTTTCCAAAACGGATGTCGAAAAGGCCCCTTCCCGGAAGACTATGATCATTGGTTAAACATCCTCTCGAAACCCGAAGTCAAAGCCGGCAAAGTCAAATCAACCATCCTCGACTGGCGCGATCACACGAGACGCCTGACACGCAGCGATCGGCGCTACAGCACCCAAGCCTTCACCGACTGCAAACGAACCCACCTGCTCAAAGGCCCCTTGAAAAGAAGAAAAAAAGTGGCGCTCTGGGGAGCCGGCCAAACAGGCAAACCATGGTTGCGATGGCTACTGGAAGAGGGGTTCCAGGTTCCATACGTCGTGGATGTTTCCCCAAAGAAGATCGGACAAACCATCCATGGCGTGACCATCATTGCACCGGAAGAACTCCCCTCCCCATCCAAAAGCAATCCCACCCTACTGGGAGCCGTCGGAGCGGCAGGAGCGAGAGAGCAAATCAAGACTTTCTTAAACTCCAAGGGATATGATGCGGATCTGGACATCCTCTTTGTGGCTTGACCCCATTGAAAACAATTAACGTTTCAACATCCCGATGATCCATTTTGCTCGTGAGCTTACCAGTGGATCTTTGTCTTTTGTCGCAGACTGTAGGGCAGGCAACACCTGTTCGTTATGTTTCCCGAAGCTCATCAATGCCGTGATGGCTTTCTGGCGGTGAACCGTTGAAGGATGATCCAGAAATCATACCACCGGTCAAACAGCAAATTGAAAACCATTTCACCAGCATTGATCTTAATGATTAAACGCCTTTTTCAAATTTTTTATAACTTAATAACACAATTTTTATATTTTTCATTATTTATTACAATCCTAATTTTTACAATGACATAACATTTCATTCCAAACAAGTTCCAAGAAATATGAAATCAATGTTATTACTCATTTTTTCATGCATTACAGTATGCATAAACTGCCTTTCGCAGACTCAAGCTGAAATCGACGCCATCGATA
>Ga0255757_10000197_pt1 | contig 57300 bp, 52 predicted proteins | sample 071ome_27_FD_179957 | JGI IMG/M metagenome (GOLD analysis project Ga0255757, IMG submission 179957) | Coastal salt marsh microbial communities from the Groves Creek Marsh, Skidaway Island, Georgia - 071409AT metaG (version 2) | ecosystem: Environmental > Aquatic > Marine > Intertidal zone >...
TAATACCAAAATGGTATTTATAACTGCTGGAATGGGTGGAGGAACAGGAACTGGAGCAGCTCCAATTATTTCAAAATTAGCTATGGAAATGAATATTCTTACAGTTGGAATTGTTACTATGCCTTTTATTTTTGAGGGTAAAAATAGAATAAGTCAAGCTAACATTGGATTAGATAAATTAAGAAAAAATGTTGATGCTTTGATTGTTGTAAATAATAATAAATTAAGAGATGTATATGGAAATTTAGGAGTTAAGCAAGGTTTTTCTAAAGCAGATGAAGTCTTAGCTACAGCTGCTAAGGGAATAGCAGAAGTTATAACACATCATTATACCCAAAATATTGATTTAAAAGATGCAAAAACTGTTTTATCAAAAAGTGGAAATGCTATAATGGGTTCTGCAGGTTCATCTGGTGAAAAAAGAGCAATTAAAGCTGTTTCAAATGCACTAGATTCACCTTTGCTCAATGATAATAGTATTCGGGGTGCTAAAAATGTCTTATTATTAATTCTTTCTGGTTCTAGCGAGGTTACAATAGACGAGATAGGTTTGATCAACGATTATATACAAGAAACTGCTGGAAATAATGTCAACATAATTATGGGAATAGGAGAAGATCAGTCAATGGTTGAAGAAATTTCAGTAACTGTAATCGCAACTGGATTTGACATAAATCAACAAGATGAAATTATTCACGTAGATCCTAAGAAAAAAATTCATTATTTAGACGAGGAGAGAGAAGTGACTGAAGAGTTTACCGATGAAAAAAATAAAACACCTTTTCAATTTGATTTTGCATCATCTGAAATCGATTTTAAAAACACTTATTTTCAAAACAATGTTCAAACTGAAAAAGAAGAATTTTCAAAAATTAATTTGAATGATTTTGAGGTTGAATTTGAAGAAGTAAAGTTTGATGATAGCAAAATTATTTCGGAGAGAGTTGAAACAAAACTAGAGGATATTTTAGTAAATGAATTTGAGCATGTTAAGACAGAGGAAAGCTTTTTAAAATTTAATTTTAATGATTCAAATAATGATAAAAAAATTGTCCATATTCTTGATGAAGATGTTAATGAAATTGAAGTAATTGATCCAATGCAAATTATTCCTTTAACAACTGTTGGTAATGATGAGGCAGTAGAAACATCTCAAGAGATAGCTCCGGCTAATAAATCAGAAATGATTGATGAAAATCCATTTGAAAATCCAATTGCCAAAACTTTAGCAAAAAGAACAGAAGAAAGAAAGATTAAGTTAAAGGAATTTAATTATAAATTTGCTAAAGCTAATAGAATAGAGGACATGGAAAGTGAGCCTGCCTATAAAAGAGCAGGAGTCAATTTTGAAAATAATGAAACGACTTCAAAATCATTCTCTAAAATTGAAGAAAATTTTGATGGTGATTTAGAACTAAAAACTAACAATACTTTTCTTCACGATAATGTTGATTAAATTATGAGCTTAAAAAGTAAAATTGAAAAAGAGATTATTTCATCCATGAAATCAAAAGATTCATTGCGGTTAGAATCTTTAAGAGCTATTAAATCTGCAATAATACTTTTAGAAACAAAGTCTGGTGCAAAATCTAATCTCACACTAGAGGATGAAATAGCTTTATTACAAAAATTAGTAAAACAAAGAAAGGAAAGTGCAACTATTTTTAACTCCCAAGGCAGAGTAGATCTTGCTGAAAAAGAGATTGCACAAGAAAGAATAATCTCAGAATTTCTACCAAAACAATTATCAATTGAAGAAGTAACAATCATAATCAAAGAAATAGTAAAAAGAACGAATGCTGATGGCATGGGAGATATGGGTAAGGTAATGGGTTTAGCAACAAAAGAACTTTCTGGAAAATCAGACGGTAAAACTATTTCACAAATTGTTCGGAGTATTTTAAACTAATCAATACAGGCCAAGTAGTTCAACTGGATAGAACATCAGATTTCGGCTCTGACGGTTGAGGGTTCGAATCCTTCCTTGGTCACAAAAATTATTTAGTATTCTTTACGTTTAAATTACACATGTAAAAAAATCTCATCGATAAAAAGATTGATGCAGATATCAAACCGATCAAAAAACCTATCCAGACTCCTAAGGCTTTTAATTCAGTGTATAAAGCTAAATATACCATAACTGGCAATCCTATTATTATATAGCTTAGGAAACAAATAAATGAAGGAATTTTAACATCTTGTATTCCACGAAGTGCTCCTTGAGCAACAATTTGTATTCCATCAAAAATTTGAAATAATGCGACTATAAGTAATAGTTTTGATGAAATATTTGCGGTTTCTATTATGTTTTCTCTACTCACATTTTCTAGATATAGCCATGGTAAAAAATCAGAAAGTGAAATAAAAACTAATGCAAAAAACATTTCAATTAGAATTACCATTAAAAAAATTGATATTGCAATTCTTTTGAGGTTTGAAAAATCATTAATTCCTTTTTGATTACCTACTCGAATTGTGGCAGTAACACTTAGACCTAGAGCAACCATAAATGTTATTGTTGAAAGATTCAGGGCAATTTGATTGGCAGCTTGCTCGTTTGTTCCAATTATTCCACAAACCCATATTCCAGATATAAAGAAGCCAACTTCAAATAGTACTTGTAAAGCAGAAGGGTAACCTAAATTAAAAATTTTTGATATAATAGTTTTTGTAAATTTTAGAAATTTAAAATTTTCGAAATATTTTTTGAGGTCACTAGAGTTTTTAATTAGATAAATAATTATTAAAACCATAAATATTCTGGAGATAAATGTTCCAATTCCTGCTCCCACTAGTTCTAGTTTTGGAAACCCAAATTTTCCGTATATCAATAAATAGTTTAGTAAAACATTAATAATATTTGCAATAATTGTAGAAATCATTGAAATTTTCGTCAAGGATAATCCATCAGTAAATTGTTTAAAGCTTTGAAATAAAACAAGAGGAATCAGTGATATTGCAACCCAGTTAATGTATGGATATACAAGCTTAACCACATCTGGTGATTGACCCATTGAATTTAACAAAGGTTTTAAAGCAAAAACTCCAATTGTCAGAAGAAAACCAAGAATTAAACATATGGTTATACTATTTTCTAAAATTGATTTAGATTTTATGAAATTTCTTTGAGCATTACTCTCTGCAATTAAAGGCGTAATTGCAGTAGAGAATCCAATACCTATTGACATTGCCAAAAAAACAAAACTATTTCCAAGTGATATTGCTGCAAGTTCTGCGGTTCCAAGTCTTCCAACCATCGCATTATCTACAAATTGAACAATTGTATGCCCAACAAGGCCAATAATTACAGGATAGGCTAACTTATAATTATATGGAAATTCTTTTGTATAATTTTTAATCAATATCCAATTACATTTTATTTGATAGATAAATAGAATTCATTAAAAGTCTATTTGTACCATACCAAAATGCCCTAAAGTTTGTGTTATCACTGAATAAAAATATTTTACCAGAACCATATCTCTTAATTTTAAAGGGAACACTCTTTTTTAATAGCTCAGTATTTTCCTTTGAAATATAACCACTAAGTAATGGGTTGCTTGTATATGTTATAGGATTATTAAAACTGTTTTTTTCTGGTTTCATAAATATTGTATTATTACGAAAAGTTGGTAAATAATTAGATTTAATTCCAAAATTAATTGGATGGCTTTTATCCAGTTTGGTATTGAATATTGCACCACCAATAACTTGAGCACCTGAAAATTTTCCTCTGTCTTCATAATTAATATCTTTTGCATTCATATTGTTATTAAATAATTCGATATCAATTAATTTATTTCTATTTAACCAATTAATGGAACCTCTGTAAGCAATTAGATTTCCACCTGAACTCAAAAAATCTTTTAATCTGTTAATGTTAATTTGATTTCCAGAGTAATTAGGTAAAATAATATGAGAATACTTTGAAAGATTAACTCTATTAATATTTCTAACATCAATTTTTGTTATTAGAGTTTTATATCTAGTGTCAAAAAGATGCCAAATTTCTCCAGCATCATAAGATCGAATACCATCTCCTACTATTATTGCAATTTTAGGTTTATTTATTGTTGTGAAGGAGTTAGAACCAAAACCAATATTGTCTTCGTATCCACTATTTAGTCCATTAATATCAATTCCTGTCTCTTTTGAAATTTCTATTAGTAAATTGTGTATTTCATTAGAACTTTTTGATTGACCAACAACAGGAATAAATAAACTTCCATAGTCATAAATTTTATTTTTAATAAAAATCTTTTTTGAACTTGATTTCACCCTAATGTTATTAACCAATAGTTTATTAATTAGTGTCGGAATATTGTAATCATGGGGTTCAATTAAATAACCATAGTTTGATAAACTAGATACTTCTCCAACAGGTTTTTTAATATCACCTTCAATTATATTCAAGTCTTTTTTCAAAAAATTATAATTTAAATTAAAAGCTAAAGGGAATGTCCAAGCTGAAACATCATAAAAAAGACTGTCTTTAAACTTTTTAGTTGTTTCAAACATCGCTTTTATTAATTTTGATTTGGGTTGATTTAATGATACGTAATATTTATAGTCTCTATCAACTGTTTCATTAACCTTGATTTTATGTGTTCTTAAAATTTTAGCAAGTTCATAACTGCTAGACTTATCTGAACTGTTACCAAATCCAATTCCTTTTATTTTCGAATTTTTTGACTCATTTATACTTTCTAGGTAAAAATTATTCATGTGTTTTAACAGATCAACTCTGATTGAACTTGCTGCTTTTAGAGTAGAGAAAATTGTGGTCAATTGATTTTTAATTGTAAATGGAAATGTTAAAATTCCATTTTGACTTTCTTGAACATGGCCTCTAGAACTACCTTGCTCAAAAAGAATTCCAATACTACCATTTATGTCAGGGTATGTAGATCCTTTACCAAAATAAAAATCATCATAGTTTTCTTTACTGTAGTATAGACTTCCAATCTTATCGAGGTATTCAGCATGAAATCCAGCAATTTTTTCTGTTAATTTTTGATTATTTATTGGAATCATAGGATTAACTCTGTCTGGAACACCTGGTTGAAAGAAAAAAGTTGAATTAGTTCCCATTTCATGATGATCTGTCACTACGTTAGGAATCCATTCTGTAAAAGTTTTAATTCTTGCTTTTGACTCAGGGAGTTGAACAGGTAGCCAATCTCTATTTAAATCAAACCAATAATGATTTGTTCTTCCACCAGGCCATACTTCACTATATTCTCTATCATTTGAATCAGGATTTAAAGTTAAGCTCTTATTAGAGTTAGCCCAATATGCAAATCTTTGTAAACCATCAGGGTTTAACGATGGGTCAAATAGAATAACAGTATCATTTAATATATTAATTAATTCTTGATTTTGAGACGCTGCTAAATAATATATTCCAAGTAAACTTGCATTTGAACCACTAGGCTCATTTCCGTGAACAGAGAAGCCTTGATAAACAATTGCAGGCATATCATTGTAGTTAATAATTTTTTCCCCTGAACTTAATTTCAAATGATTCTTTCTAATTTCCTCAATATTTTTTAAGTTTTCAGGACTTGAAACTGTCAAAATAATTAGTGGTCTATCTTCGTAAGTTTTTCCAGTTTCATGAATTTTAATTCTATCTGATTTTTCAGCTATTTTATACATATACTCCACCAACTTGTCATGTGTGATATGCCATTCACCAACTTCGTGGCCAATAACCTCAGATGGTTTTGGAATTTTTGGATCAAAATCTAAATCACCATTAAAGTAGTAATCTAAACTTGTTTGTGAATTAATTGTAAAACTCAATAAAACAGTAAATAAATAAAGTGCTTTTTTCATTGTATAGAAATATTTTTATTAATTTTTAAATTCTTTTTAGATCCAATCACATAATTAAGAACTTCAAAAGGCATTATAAGTTTTTGGAGCTTATCTATTGTCTTAACATAAATTTCTATTTCCGATCTTGGAGCAATGTCAATATAATTAAATTCGGTATGAAATGTATATTCTCCAGTATATTTTAACTTAAGTGGTGCAACAGAATGATTTTTTAATTTCACTTTAAGTATTGATTCAGCACTGCTAAAAAAATCATAATCATACCCTTCACTAGTTGCAGTGAAATTATTTTCAGCAACAATTTTTAAATTTTCTTCCTTGCCTATAATTAAATCATGATACCATACAAATGTGTCACCTTTAAAAAGAGCATCACTTGTAGATTTCATAGTTCTATTTTCTGAAATTATGAAGGTTAGCGGTCTATGATAACTTTCTCTTTCATTATTAAAGTCCCAGTCAATTAAAACGTGAACATCACTAGTTCCAAGAATTGTTAAATCATTTTCTAAAGCTATGTCTAATGCTTCCTCTGAGAAAGTAAACATATTAACTACTTCAATGCCATGTAATAACTTTTTGTTAATTATCTCATTATGAATTGGGTCTAATTTTGCGATACCATCCTTTCTGTTTGCTTCCCAGTGAGGATGATTCCAAAAAACAAAAGCCCCTTGTTTATTGGCTTCTTTTATTGCTTTATTAAATTCTAATGCTTTTTTTTCTTTATCAAAAAATTTGTTCGCATCGCTAATAAATATTGCATTGAAATGTCCTGGGGGCATCGGTTTTGTAATTTCAGTGCCGTGAACAACCGCCAATGGCTGGTTTTTTACATAACCTCCAGCAATTTGGTATGATCTATTTCTGTCTGGGTGAGGAATATCTCTTAGATGTGATTGATATTCAAGATGTTCAGTTAGTGATATCATATCTATACTATCTCTTAAAGCTTCATCAACTCTAATTGTAGGCCATACGCTTCCATCAGAAAATACTGTATGAATATGTAAATCAGCAGAGATAAAAAATTTACCCTCTGGACTTTCAAAAAATGTTTTAACTCCTTGTCCATAATTTATTAGAGTAAATAATAATAAAATGTGTTTTAATTTTTTCATATGGTAAGTGATTTAAGAAGTTTCTTTTTAACTCTTAAATATTTATTAATATTTAGGGAATAATCTGTGTAATTTTTAAAAATTTTGTTAATTAATTTTTTGTGAATTTTAGAGTTTTTGATTTTAAGAGATTCTAACATTTCATAATCTTCAGCACCAATTCTATGAGCTTCAAATCTAAGCGATGAAAGTGGTCCATTTTTTCCAGGATAAATAACATGTGTGTCACCAGCAGGAAGATAATTATTTGAAGAGGCTGCAGGTGATGGATGCTTTACAACACTTTGTTTAAAAGGATCAGCTTTATATTGATTTAAACCCCAATGTAGATATCCTAGGGTATTATATTTTGATCCACCCCAACCAAAATATACTTGTCTTAATTTTTCCATATCTAGAGTTCTGTTCAACCATTTACCACCTGGAACTAAGCAAGTGTAGACTAAAATTTTTTCTCCTTTTTTTTCTCTCTCTCTAAAAAAATCTAAATTTTCTTGAAAATCATTAATTATGGGACACCAAATATCTATTGCATCACCTAAACTATCTCTTGTATTAGTTGCTTCCATTATTTTAATCTCTGGATAAATTTCTTTTATTTGTTTTGCAACATCAACATAGCATTGGGCATTAATTGAGGTTGGTTCATCAGCAATATGTTGTAGCCATTGATTTTTTAATTTATACTTTTCAGTAAAATCTCTTATTTTTTTTATAATGGATGCAATTTCATTTTTACCCTCATCTGAGTAATATCCCACTTTTTTTAATCTGGTTTTTAGTTCAGGATTACCCCAATCGTCATTGGCTCCTCTATTAAGTAAATGAGGTGATTCAAAATATTTGAATCCATATTTTCTAAAAATATTAACAAATGAAATCATTTTCTGCTCATCTAATTGGAATTCACCATCATTAAGGTAGATAAGTTCTCCTGGTAATATAATACAATTTTGTCTTCCTTCTGCCATGATTTTAGCATACTTATCAAGCATAATATACCACTCATCGGTCCATCTTTCAACACCATGATATTCTTCCATTTTGCCAAGATTAAACCAATTTGTATAGAAGAAATTACTTTCAGAAAGTTTAGGAATTACATAATCATACACATTTACTTTTAGTTTTAAATCAAATTTCTTTGATCCAATTTTAAATGAAAAATTGACGAAATGATTTCCCGAATCAATTTTTTCAGGAATATATATTTTTAAATTTAATAGTGAATATTTAGTCTCTGCTGTGATATTATTATGAACAGGTTTTAATATTTCAAAAACTCTAAATGGAGCTCTTCTTATAACATGTGGATTTATTAATCCTTTAAATTGTTCAGTTCTACTATCTAATCCAGTGTTTTCCTCTATAGGAACATCTTTTACATTGTTAAATTGAATATTATTTAAAGTTTCGCTAAATGCATTAAAATCTATTATATCTCCTACTTTCGTTTTAATGATAATATTTACATCGCTATAACTGTTACGTGCTGTATTAACTTTATAGTTTTTTGGATACTTAAATTCATTTTTATCAGGGTAAACTTCTTTGAGTACGTTAGAAAAGCCAATATCTTGACAATGAATTGGTAAGAGCAAAAAAAATAATCCTATTTTGAAATATATTTTCATGTAAATTTTATTTAATTTAAAAAAATAAATACAGCTAACAATGAAACGAAATTATTTAATACTTTTTCTTACATCCTTAATTTTTTCATGCAATATGCCAACAGAAACGGTATCACTTTTTAATGGTAAAAATTTGGATGGTTGGATTATTTATGGAACTGAAAAATGGTACGTTGAAGATGGCGAGTTAATTTGTGAAAGTGGACCTGATAAAGACTATGGCTATCTTGGAACTAATAAGTATTTTGATGATTTCATATTAGAGCTAGATTTTAAACAGGAAGATAACGGAAATAGTGGTGTTTTTTTTAGATCAACTGTTGATGGAGTTAAGGTTAAAGGGTGGCAAGTTGAAGTAGCTCCACCTGGGTATCATTCCGGTGGTATTTATGAATCTTATGGAAGAGGATGGCTGATTAAGCCTGATCAATCAAAAGATTCTATTGTTAAAATGGGTGAGTGGAACAAAATGAAAATAAAAGTTTATGGTGATGAAGTTACAACCTGGATTAATGAGAATGAGATGATAAAAATTAAAGATTCAATAATTGGATTAGGTAAAGGAGGTGTTGCTCTCCAAATTCATGATGGAGGTGGTATAAAAGTTAAATGGAAGAACATTAATCTAACTAAATTAAATTAAATACATCACCTGACGAGTGATCTTTTGAGGCTCCGGTCACTGATTTTAAACAATTATTTAAACCTTCATTTTTTAGCCTTCCTAGGAATGCGAATATAAGTGCTTCTTTATAATCAACTATCTCTTTTTTTGGAATATGAATTTTTAGTTTTTCCTTTTTTAGACAATTGATTAGAGTTTTATTATAAGCTCCGCCACCTGTTATCAATATCTCATTTTCAGCATCAACGTTCTTTTTTATTTGATAAGCAGCATGATGAATATAAGTGTTTAAAATATCTTTAATTTCAATTTTATAATTTTCAATAAGTGGGAAAATGATTTTGTTTACAAATTCAATTCCTAGTGACTTTGGAGGTTTTTTTTCATAATATGAAATTGAATTTAATTTGTTAAATAATTTCTTATTTACACTACCCTCTCTTGAAAAATTTCCATCCAAGTCAAATTCTACTCCTTTAATTTTACAGTAGTGATTTAAAACAGTATTCATCGGACATATATCAAAAGCGTAAATGTTATTCTCCTCTTTTGATGAAATATTAGCAAAACCTCCCAAGTTTAAGCAATAGGTAAAATCTTCAAATAGATACATGTCTCCAATTGGGACTAATGGTGCACCTTGACCACCTAAAGCAACATCTTGAGCTCTAAAATTATTTATTGTTTTAATTCTAGTTAATTTGTTTATTATTTTTCCATCACCTATTTGAAGTGTTTTACCAATATCTGGTTCATGAAAGATGGTATGACCATGGGATGAAATAATATCAATATTTGTAAGATTATGTTCTTTAATAAAATTATTTGTAGCATTTCCAAAAAATACTCCCAATTCAATACTTAGGTTTGAAATTTCTTCATTATTCAGAAAAATTGAATTTTTCAATTTATTTCTAAGTTGTTCATTATAAGGAACAGTTTTACAGTTTATAATTTCAAATTTTTGAAGTTCTTTTTCTTCAAATCTTACTGCACATATATCTAAACCATCTAAAGATGTACCACTCATTAAACCAATAATGTTAGTGAACTTGGACATGAGTGAAAGTTATAAAATAAATTATACAATACTCTATCCGGAAATGAGTTTTGAAATGGTGTTTCTTGGATTTTTAGACTTAAAAACTGTGCTACCTGCAACTAAAACATTAGCGCCTAAATCAAATAATTTATTTGAATTATCTTCGGATACACCCCCATCAATTTCAATCAATGCACTTGATCCAGAGTCAATAATCAGGTTTTTAAGTTCAGCAACTTTATCAAAGGTATTTTCAATAAATTTCTGTCCTCCAAATCCAGGGTTTACACTCATTAAACATACTAGATCAATGTCATTGATTATAGAACTTAGTGAAGATACTGGTGTATGTGGATTTAATGCAACACCAGCTTTAATACCTAAACTTTTAATTTTTTGAATATTTCTATGAAGATGTGTAGAAGCTTCAATATGAACTGTAATAATTTCACTACCTAAATCAGCAAACTTTTGAATGTAGTTTTCTGGATTTACAATCATTAAGTGAACGTCTAAAGGTTTTTCGGCTTTTTGCTGAAAAATTTTCATTATTGGTGTTCCAAAAGAAATGTTTGGAACAAATACTCCATCCATTACATCAATGTGAAACCATTGGGCTTGACTGTTATTAACTAGTGAAATTTCTTCTTCAAGCTTACCAAAATTACATGCAAGCATTGAAGGAGCTATTATTCTTGAACTTTTATCCAAGGTATGTTTTTAGTATTTTACTTCTAGAAGCATGTTTAAGTCTTCTAATTGCCTTTTCTTTGATTTGACGAACTCTTTCACGAGTCAAATCAAATGTTTCACCAATTTCTTCAAGAGTCATTGCATGTTGCTCACCTAAACCAAAATATAATCTAACAACATCAGCTTCTCTGGGTGTAAGTGTTTCAAGTGCTCTTTCTATTTCAGTTTTAAGTGATTCATGTAAAAGTTTCTTATCAGGATTAGGTGATTCACCACTTTTAAGTACATCATACAAGTTAGAATCTTCACCCTCAACAAGAGGAGCATCCATTGAAACATGTCTTCCTGAATTTTTCATAGATTCTTTCACATCAGAAACAGTCATGTCTAATTCTTTAGCTATTTCTTCAGCTGAAGGTACACGCTCATTAGCTTGCTCTAGAAAAGCATACATTTTATTGATCTTATTTATCGATCCAATTTTATTAAGAGGAAGTCTTACAATTCTTGATTGTTCAGCCAAAGCTTGTAGAATTGATTGTCTAATCCACCAGACAGCGTAAGAAATAAACTTAAAACCTCTTGTTTCATCAAATCTTTTAGCTGCTTTTATAAGCCCTAAATTTCCCTCATTAATCAAATCAGGAAGTGTTAAACCTTGATTTTGATACTGCTTAGCTACTGAAACTACAAATCTTAAATTTGCTTTCGTAAGTTTCTCGAGTGCTATTTCGTCACCAGCTTTAATTCTCTGAGCTAATTCTACCTCTTCTTCTGCAGTAATTAAATCAACTTTTCCAATTTCTTGTAAATATTTATCAAGTGAAGCGGTTTCACGATTTGTAACCTGTTTTGTTATTTTAAGCTGTCTCATTAATGTCTTTTAATATTTATACGATTAATGTTAAAAAAGGTTTCATTTTATTCCTTTTTTTTTGGTCTTTCAAGTAAAATTTTTCTAGAAACTTTTTGTTTTTTAGTCCTTGGATCAATCCCCATATACTTCACTCTAATAATATCTCCTATGCTTAAGTATTTTTCCACATTTTCTACTCTTTCCCAAGCTATTTCGGAAATATGCAGTAAAACTTCTTTGCCTGGCCTAAACTCTACAACAGCTCCAAATTCCAAAATCTTTATTACCTTGACATCGTATTCTTTTCCATTCTCTGGTTTAAAAGTAATATTATCTATTTTCTCAATAACTGAATCAATCATTTCTTGATTAGTTCCTAAAATTTCTATTATTCCTTTTTCATCTTCTTCCTCAATAACAATTGTAGTTCCAGTTTCTTTTTGCATCTCTTGAATTACTTTTCCGCCAGGTCCTATCACTGCTCCTATATAGTCGCCGTCTATTGTAACTTTTACCATTTTTGGAGCATGAGCTTTAACAGACTCAGCCGGCTTTTCAATAGTGTCAGTTAATTTTTCAAGTATTTCTAACCTTCCAGTTCTAGCTTGTTCAAGGGCTTTAACTAAAATTTCATAAGAAAGGCCTTTAATCTTAATATCCATCTGACAAGCTGTTATACCATCTTCAGTTCCAGTTACTTTAAAATCCATATCACCTAAATGATCTTCATCTCCAAGAATATCTGAAAGAACAGAATATCTTTCACCATCAGAAATTAAACCCATAGCTATCCCTGATACTGGTTTGCTAATTTTAACTCCTGCATCCATCAAAGCCATTGTCCCTGAACAGACGGTTGCCATAGAGGATGAACCATTTGATTCAAGAACCTCAGAAACTACTCTTACAGTGTATGGACAATCTTTTGGAAATACTTTACTTAAAGCTCTCTGTGCCAAATTTCCATGACCAATTTCCCTTCTTGAGGTTCCTCTCAATGGTCTTGCTTCACCAGTAGAAAATGGCGGAAAGTTATAGTGTAAATAAAAATTTTCTTCACCTTGATGTGTAGGGGAATCAATAATATTAGCATCTCTCGATGTGCCTAAGGTTACGGTAGCTAGTGCTTGAGTTTCACCTCTAGTAAAAATTGAAGATCCATGTGTAGATGGTAAATAATCAACTTCACACCAAATTGGTCTAATATCAGTAGTTTTTCTGCCGTCAAGTCTTACGCCTTCACTTAATACAAGTTCTCTTATTGCCTCTTTCTCTACTTTATAGAAATATTTTAATATTAAATTTTCATTTTCTTCAAGTTCTTCATCGCTAAATTTGCTCAATAAGTTTTCTTTAACATCAGAAAACTCTAATGACCTTTCTTTTTTACCAAGACCTTTTTTAGCTATCTGATAACAATTTTCATAACATTCATCTTGTACCTTTTTTAACAAATCTTCATCCTCAATTGCAGATTCGTATTCTCTTGTTTCTTTTTGTCCAATTTCATTAACCAATTCTTTTTGAGCATCAATTTGTATTCTAATAGCCTCATGTCCAAATTTTATAGCTTCAGTCATCTCACTTTCACTGATTTCATCAAATTCTCCTTCGACCATTGAAACAGAATCATAACTAGCTCCAACCATGATATCTATATCAGAATTATCTAATTGAGCTCTGCTTGGATTGATAATAAAGTCACCATCAATTCTAGCAACACGTACCTCAGAAATAGGATATTCAAATGGAATATCAGAAAGTTGAATTACAGTTGAAGCAGCAAGTCCAGCTAGTGAATCAGGCATCACTTCATCGTCATGTGACATTAGTTGAATCATTACTTGTGTTTCATGATGGTAATCTTTGGGAAACAGAGGTCTAAGAACTCTGTCAACAAGTCTCATTGTAAGTATTTCATCATTAGATGGTCTAGCTTCTCTTTTAAAAAATCCACCAGGAAATTTTCCTGCAGCTGCAAATTTTTCACGATAGTCAACTGTTAATGGTAAAAAATCAACGGGGCTAGCGGTTCTTGCTGAGACAACAGTTGCTAAAAGCATAGCATTACCCATTTGTATGACAGCGGATCCATCAGCTTGTTTAGCTAATTTTCCTGTTTCTATTGAAATAATTCTACCATCAGGCAGTGTAATTTCTTTTCTATAAATTTTTGTGCTCATTTGTTTTCATTAATTAATTGTTGTGTGAGTAGCAACCAATGAAAACTTATTACTTTCTAAGTGATAATTTTTTTATAATAGCTCTATACCTGTTAATATCTTTATTTTTTAAATAAGATAGAAGACTTTTTCTTTTTCCAACCATTTTTAAAAGCGATCTTTCCGTATTATAATCCTTTTTGTTGGACTTAAGATGATCTGTTAAGTGATTTATTTTAGTAGTAAATAAAGCAATTTGACCCTCAATTGAGCCAGTATCTTTTTCAGAACTACCGTTGTCTTTAAAAATGTCTTGAATTTTCTCTTTAGTTAAATACATTTAAAATATTTTGTGGCGCAAATATAGTATAAATTTTTAAAGTTAATCACTATAATTACGAAGAGTTCTATTAAGAATTAAATCTAGGTAAAAATTAATCTTTTCTTTCAAATTGTTTCTATGGCTAATAAAGTCAATAAAACCATGTTCAAGTAAAAATTCAGATCTTTGAAAACCTTCAGGAAGATCTTGACCGGTAGTATCTTTAACTACACGTGGACCAGCAAATCCAATTAGTGCACCCGGTTCAGAAATAATAATATCTCCTAACATTGCAAAAGATGCTGTTGTTCCTCCTGTAGTAGGATCAGTACAAAGAGATACATAAGGTATTTTGTTATTAGACAATTCTAAAAGTTTAGCAGAAGTTTTTGCCATTTGCATTAAGGAGAAAGCTCCTTCCATCATTCTTGCTCCACCAGATTTTGAAATAATTAATAGAGGAGATTTAGTTTTTATTGAATGATCAATTGCTCTTGAGATTTTTTCACCAACAACAGAACCCATAGATCCTCCAATGTAACTGAAATCCATTGACGCAATAGTTAAAGGTTTTGAACATGAGTCTCCGTATGCAACAGAAATTGCCTCTGCAAGCCCAGTCTTTTTATTTGCTTCCTTGACTCGTTTCGGGTAGGTTTTAGTATCAGTAAAGTTTAAGGGATCAGATGCTTTTAGATTATTAAACAGTATTTCATAATCAGAATCAAATAATAAATTAAAATACTCATTTGACCCAATTCTCATGTGAAAATTATCTTCAGGAGAAACAAAATTGTTGTTTACTAATTCATCATTATCAACAATTTTGCCTGTTGGAGTTTTATGCCAAAGACCGTCTGGCGTATCCTTTTTGTCTTTTGTATTTGTTTGAATTCCTTTCCTTGTTCTTTTAAACCAAGCCATAATTTCAATTAAAACTAAAAAATTATAATGTATTTACATTATTTAGGTCTTTAAAAGCTTGTTCAAGTCTTGTAACGAAATATTCCTCACCTTTTCTTAACCAGACTCTAGGGTCATAGAATTTCTTGTTAGGAATATCATCTCCATCAGGGTTGCCTATTTGGTTTTTAAGATATTCAGCATTTGAAGAGAAATAATCTCTAACTCCCGACATGAAAGCATATTGCATATCTGTGTCAATATTCATCTTGACAGCTCCATATGAAATAGCTTCCCTAATTTCTTCTACTGTTGAACCAGATCCACCATGAAATACAAAATTAACAGTGTTTTCGGCTACATTGAATTTTTTAGAAATATAATATTGAGAATTTTTTAAAATTTTAGGTGTTAGCTTAACATTTCCAGGCTTGTAAACACCATGAACATTTCCAAATGCAGCTGCAACAGTAAATTTATCACTGATTTCAGATAATTGTTCATAAGCATAAGCTACTTCTTCAGGTTGTGTGTATAATTTAGAGCTATCAATATCTGTATTGTCAACTCCATCCTCCTCACCACCAGTTACACCTAATTCTATTTCAAGTGTCATTCCAATTTTTGACATTCTCTCTAAATATTTCTTACAAGTAGATATATTTTCTTTAATGTCTTCCTCAGATAGATCAATCATATGAGAACTAAAAAGTGGTTTTCCACTTTTTTCATAATGTTTTTCGCTTTCAGAAATCAAACCATCTATCCATGGTAAAAGTTTTCTAGCAGCATGATCGGTATGCAATAGTACAGTAGCATTATATTCTTTTGAAAGTTCATGCACATGCTTTGCTCCGGCAATTGATCCCTTTATAGATGCAATTTGGTCTAAATTCTCTAATCCTTTTCCAGCATTAAAACTTCCTCCTCCATTGGAAAATTGAATTATGACTGGAGCATTTAATTTTGCTGCAGTTTCTAAAGTTGCATTGATTGAAGATGATCCGATAACATTGACTGCTGGTAGAGCAAATTTCTTTTTTTTTGCAAGTTCAAAAATTTCTTGAACTTGATTTCCTGTAAGTACACTCATTTAGTAAAAATTGTTGGCCAAAATTAAGAAGAAAAAAAGAAGTTAGAAAGGATAATTTAATCCAATATTAAATACAGCTTTTTTTAGACTGAAATCAGTTAACCATCTTTTTCCTTTTTCTAAAGAAGGATTATGAGTCTTCAAGCCCATGTCTAGTCTAAAAATGAATAATCCAGAATCGTACCTTAATCCAACTCCATTTCCTATTGCAAGCTCACTTAAATCACTAAATCCATCAAAAGTTCGAGAGCTATCTTCAGTGTTGTCTAGCAGATTCCAAATATTTCCTACATCGGCAAAGAATGCTCCATCAAAATTCCCAAACATTTTAAACCTATACTCAAAATTAAATGCAATTTTAAAGTTAGCTTCATTAAACTCATCAAATGCACCACTACTACCGGGACCTAATTTATATACTTGCCAAGCTCTGTTATCATTGGATCCTCCTCCAAAAAAAGATTCAGAGAATGGTATATTTTCGGAATTTCCATAGGGAATAGCTAAGCCATTAAAAAATCTAAATGCAAAAAGTGAATTATTTTCAAAACTCCAATGTCTTATGTATGTAAATTCAGTTTTGAAAAACTGTGAAAATCTTAAATCAGATATAGTTTTAAAACTTTGAGAGTTATCCTTTTTTGCGAATAAATTTGCAATATTACCAGATGTTTGAATTTTTAAATTCCATCTGTTAAAATTATTTCCTTGAAATACATTTTCGGATTTATTTGAAAATTTTATTGAGGGACCAAGGATTAAATTATTAGAAATCAATCTAGATCTTCTGCCTTCAATAAAACTTACTTTTCTAAAATCTTTTTCTGTGATGCTCGTAAATTTCCCCTTTAACACATCATCAATAAATAAATTAATTCCTTTAGGAATTTCTAAATCCCCGTTGTTGTAATAAATTGGATTTGAGGTTATTTTATTAGCTATTAAGTTTAATTCCTTGTATGAACTTGAATATATATTAAAATAATTGCTAATATTTTTATTATTTATGAGTGCAATTTCAGCAGGAGAAAAACTAAAAAAAGTTTTTTTAGTATTCCAACTATATGTATAATTTAATTTAAAACTATTTCTATCTAAACCAATATTTCTTTGATTTGACGAACCAAGATTAATCAATGTTCTTTTATTGGATATCCTTTCGTCAGATATTTTTTCTGAAGCCAACATAAATCTTGGTATATCAAGTATTAGATCATAATTGATTTGCGATATTTGAGTTTTTCCAGATTTACCTATTGAGCCACTGAAAGATAATGTTAAGTTTTCACCTCTTCTAAATATATTTCTCGATTTAAATCTGTTTTCAAAGGCTATACCAATATCTTCGATATTAGATTGCTTTAAATCAAATCCAAATCCAAGTCCAAATTTCTTTTTACTATTTAAAAGTAAATCAGCATCAAGCGAGTTGTCTTTGTTTTTACTGTATTGAATAGAGGGGAAATTAAATAAATCTAAATTATTTAACTCTCTTAAGCTTGCTTTTCTTAATGAATCATTAAAAACATCTCCAGATTTGAATTTTAACTTAGATTTTATAAAATTTTCATTGAAATTAAAAGAATTAATTGAATCACTTTGGATTATGTTAATTGCTGAAATTTTTGAAATAGAATAATCATCTCCATATATATTTGTTTTTATAGGAATAGACAAGTTATTATTAGTGGAATCAATTTCTGCACTAAAAAGTATAGAATTAATTTGAAAATCATATACTCCATTGTTTTTAAATAAATTAAACAATCTGTTTCTTTCAATATCAAAATTTATTGAGTTAAAGAATGAATTGTTTTTTAATTTCGATTTGTCTGAGTTTGCTTTGTAGATTGAATCAATTATTTCAGAATCAATATTAGATTTATTTTCTCCTATATAATACCTGCCTGCGGTATTTATTTGGAAAATTAGATCAGCAATTTTTTCATTTTCTTTTTTTACTTCAAAATCAATCTCATTATTCAAATAACCTAAATTTTGAAAATAAAGGTTTAAGTTTCTGACTGAATTTTCAATTTCTGATGTATCAATAATTGCAATACTTTCACCATTCTTTAATTTCCAATTATTAAAATTTCTTTTATAACGTTTTAATTGTTTTAACTGTTTTTCTGAAAGTAAATTTTTTAATTTTCTTCTTTTATTTTTTTTATTTAACCAATCCTCAAATAAACTATCAGTTTCAAGTTTCGCTGAAGAACCTAGTAATGCTGGGAATGGAACTCCTAAAATCCTTGAATTCTCCTTAATTGTGATTAGGGGATTTAAAGAGTCACTTTTTATTAGTTTTTCATTTAAACTTATATCAATATTTTTGAGGATTATTTGATTTTTTTCAATCTGTTTTGTTAGATTACAACTAGAAAAAAAAGCTAATACTATAATTAATAAATTTATTTTTATTAAGTTTCTATTCATTGTGATTTATCAAAAATACATCTAAAATAATGGTTACCAAAAATGAGTTGAAATATATAAGAAGATTAAATAATAAATCTGAAAGAATTAAAAACAATCAATTCGTAGTTGAGGGTGAAAAATCAATTAAGGATTTTTTAAGTTCAGATTATAAATTAAAGAAATTATTTTCAACACATCCTGAGGATTTTAATTTATTTGAAAAAACAGTAAAGATTAGCTTATCACAATTAAAACAAATAAGTTTTTTAAAATCACCAAATAAACATCTTGGTGTTTTTGAAATAAAATATAAAGAGTTAAAAAAGAGCTCACAATATATATTATTGGATTCTATTAACGACCCTGGTAATTTAGGTACGATTATTAGATCTGCTGAATGGTTTGGTTTTAAACAAATCATATGCTCCAAAAATTCTGTTGATTGCTATAATCCAAAAGTAGTTCAAGCATCAATGGGATCCTTATCAAGAGTAGATATTATTTACAAAGATTTAATTAAGTTCATAAGAAATGAAAAAATCCCGGTCTTTGGCACTTCAAAGGAAGGAAAAAGTATCTTAGAATTTTCTAAAAATATTAATTCAGGAATATGGATTTTTGGATCAGAAGCCAATGGGATTTCAAATGATATTTCTGAATTATGTGAGTCATTTTATTCTATTCCAAAATCAAATAAAGAAATACTAACTGAGAGCTTAAATTTATCAACATCAGTATCACTTGTCATGAGCTATTTAAAATTATTTAATAGAAGCTAAGATTTATAAATACAGCCCGTGTAAACATCTTGTCTATATTTCCAGTCCAAGGGTTTTTAGGAATATTTTCAGGCAATTCGTTTTTTATTGAAAAAACTCCTCTAACCGAAGGTGAAAATTTAAAATATCTTAAATAAAAATCAATTCCAAAACCTAGTTCATAGTAAAAACCAACATCAGCAAAGTTTAAATCTTCAATTGAGTAACGATCAAAAGAACCTTCAATTTTTCCTAAATTTAAGGATGTAGAAACTCCTGCTTGTAAATATGGTTTAAAATTACCAAGTCTTTTTGAGTTATATTTGATAAGTATTGGAAGGTGTATATTATTTGATTTTACATTCCATAGAGTGTCATTATAATTAGTAAAGAAAAGTCTTTCATTAAAAATAATCTTTGTATTATTTGAGTAAAGTCCTGGTTCAAAACTTAGATTTAAATTTTTATTGATTTTTAATTCTCCAATTAAACCAATATTTAGTCCAGTTCCTCTTTCAATTGTTACAGGATAGCGTGGATTTTCTTTATATATAATTTTATAATCATATGTATTTGTTCCGATGAAATATCCAAACTTTAAGTTTTTTTCATCAAAATTTGGCAGATTAGTAAACTGAGCTTTTGAATTTAGAAAGAATAGTATCGAAATAAAGCAAAATAATATTCTCATTTTATCAAAGCTAATAAACAATTATTTATGGTAAGTTCATTCCAAGCTTTATTTTAGATTTTAAAAATCAAGTATATTTGCCAAGATATAAATCTCTAGTTAATGAAAATTATTATTGCTGGGGCAGGTGAAGTTGGATTGCATTTATCAAAATTATTATCTTTCGAATCTCACGATATTACCCTTATAGATGATAATGATGTAAGTCTAAAAGATGGAGAAAATTACTTAGATATCAAGGTAATAAGCGGTGACGCATCTTCCATTTCCATATTAAATCAAGCAAACGTTAAAGATTCTGACTTATTTATTGCAGTTACTTCCAGTGAGTCAATAAATCTTCTAACATGTTGTTTAGCAAAAAAAATTGGTTCAAAAAGAACCATAGGCAGGATAACAAATCCTGAATTTATTGATGATCCATCAATTGACTTTAGATCAATTGGAATAGATGAAATTATATCACCTGAGAATCTCGCATCGCAAGAAATCAGTTTACTAGTGAGTAACTCTGCTTTTACAAATAGCCATGACTTTGAGTCAGGAAAATTAAAAATGTTAGCAGCTATAATTCAAAATAATGCTCCTTTTGTTGGTAAAACTGTCCAGGAATCTGCTTCTGTTTTTCCAGGGATAAAGTTTATGCCAATTGCGATTGAGAGAAGTGGAAGTCAGGATGCTATTATCCCAAGAGGAGACACTGTATTCAAGAATGACGATCATGTATATTTTATAACATGTGAAGATGGCGTTGATGAGCTTTATAAACTTATGGGAACCAAAAAACACAAAGTTAATAATGTCATGGTATTAGGTGGTGGTAGAGTTGGATTCAGAGTTTCAAAAGAATTAAGCTCACAGGGTTACAAAGTAAAACTTATTGAAATTAATTCTGAGAAAGCTGAATTAATTGCTGAAAAATTACCCAATGTATTAGTTTTAAACCTTGACGGAACTAAGGTTGATTTATTAAATGAAGAAAATCTAGATGAAATGGATGTTTTTATATCTACTACTGGAGATTCTCAAAAAAATATTATGTCTTGCCTCATGGCTAAATCAAAAAACATAAAAAAAACTATTGCTTTAGTTGATGATACGGATTACTTTGAACTTTCAGAATCAATTGGTGTTGATACATTAATTAATAAAAAATTACTTGCCGCAAATGAAATATTCAGATTTATAAGAAAAGGGAATATTTTGGAACTTAATAAATTAAATAATATGAATGCTGAAGTTTTAGAATTTTTAGTTTCTGCAGATTCAAAAGTTGTAAATAAAAAAATTAAAGACATCAAATTTCCAAGATCAGCTATAATTGGTGGAGTAATAAGAAATGATAAAGGTTCTATAGCTTTAGGTGATTTTTTGATTCAAGAAGGCGATAAAATATTAGTTTGTTCTTTGTATGAGACTATTAATAAAGTAGAAAAGCTTTTTCTTTAATTAAGTTATGTCTAGGCTAAACCACAAGTTGATTTCATATATATTAGGATTACTTCTTCTATTTAATGGATTAGCAATGTTGGTCACCTCCGGAGTTAGTTTATTAGTAAACGATGGTATTTTTAATGATATAACATCATCAGGAATAATTACTATATCATTTGGAACTATACTCATGATGCTAAATCGGAACAATGTGAGGCAGATTAATAAAAGAGATGGTTATTTAATAGTAACACTTGGTTGGATTACCATGATATTTTCTGGGATGTTGCCTTATTATTTAACAGGATCATTATCAACTTTTTCTAATTTGCTTTTTGAAAGCATGTCTGGTTATACAGCAACTGGTTCAACTGTAATTAGTGATATAGAATCATTACCCGAAAGTATTATTTTTTGGAGAAGTATGACCCATTGGCTTGGAGGAATGGGAATTATTGTTTTGGCAATTGCAATTCTTCCACTTTTAGGAATTGGTGGAATGCAATTATTTTCAGCTGAAGCTCCTGGCAGTGGAATAAGCGGTGATAAAATGCACCCAAGGATTAGTTCAACGGCAAAAAGACTATGGTTTATTTATGTTGGGTTGACTTTTGCCGAAACACTTGCTTTAAATGTTGCAGGAATGAGTTTTTTTGATGCAATTAATCACTCAATGAGTAATATAGCTACAGGCGGTTTTTCTACTAAAAATAATAGTTTAGCATATTGGAATGATATTCCTCAAATCCAATACATTGTTATTTTCTTTATGATTTTAGCTGGAACAAATTATTTGCTAATTTATTCAGCTCTTCTAGGAAAATTTAAAAAACTTTTTACCAACACTGAGTTTATTTGGTATCTAACTATTATTTCAATTTTTGTAATTGTAACTTCTTTTGTGCTATTTATCAATGTTGACCTGTCAACATCAAATGTGAATCATCCTGAAATATATGGAAGATTAGAATCGAGTTTTAGGCATGCATTTTTCCAAATTGTAGCAATAATAACTACAACAGGATTTGTATCAGGCGATTTTGCTGGGTGGACTCCTTTTTTAACAATGTTGTTTTTTGCATTAATGTTTATTGGTGCATCTTCAGGATCTACGTCTGGAGGAATAAAAATATCCAGGCATTTGATATTAATTAAAAATGGATTTTTAGAATTTAAAAAAGCATTACATCCTAACGCTGTATTGCCTTTAAGATATAATCACTCAGTTGTTAAAAAAGAAGTTATTGTAAATATTTTGGCTTTTTTTATGCTCTATTTAATATTATTTGTGATTGGAGCTGGGGTTCTTAGTACCCAGGGGTTGGATTTTATTTCTGCAGTTGGTGGATCTGCTGCCTCAATTGGAAATGTTGGACCTGCAATAGGATCACTTGGGCCAACCCTCAGTTATGAAGGATTGTCTGGGTTTGCAAAAGTATGGTGTTCTTTTCTCATGTTGGTTGGAAGGTTAGAACTATTTACCTTGCTTATAATCTTTTCACCATATTTTTGGAAAAAAAATTAAGATAAAGCACTTTTAATTCGCTTCACAGCTTCAACAATGTTCTCTTTAGAAGCAGCATAACTAATTCTAATATTATCTGGGCATCCAAAGGCTTCACCTGTAACTGTTGCTACATGAGCTTTCTCTAAAAGAAACATTGCAAAATCAGATGAGTTTTCAATCTTAAATCCATCTATAGTTTTTCCAAAGAATTTTGAAACATCTGGAAAAACATAGAAAGCTCCATCTGGATTATTTAAATTCAATCCATCAATTTCTGAAAGAAGATCAATTATAAGTTTTTTTCTTTGCTTGAACTCATCGATCATATATTTGATTTGTGATACTTCAGCTTCTAAAGCTGCAATAGTAGCTTTTTGTGCAATACAATTAGCTCCACTGGTAACTTGTCCTTGAAGTTTGGTACATGCTTTTGCAATCCATTCAGGTGCTCCAATGTAACCAATTCTCCACCCAGTCATCGCAAATGCTTTCGCAACTCCATTAACAGTTATTGTTCTGTTGTACATTGAATCGATTTCAGCAAAGCTAAAATGCTTCACTCCATAGTTAATGTGTTCATAAATTTCATCAGATAAAATAAAAATATCAGGATATTTTTCTAAGACTGTTGCTATATTTCTAAGTTCCTTTTCAGTATATACAGTTCCACTAGGATTATTTGGTGAATTAAGAACAATCATTTTTGTTTTTGCATTAATTTTTTCCTCAATATTTTTTGCAGAAACTTTAAAATCTGTTGTGATATCACTGTTTACCACTACTGGAACTCCATCTGCCATTTCAACTATAGCAGAGTAACTTACCCAAAAAGGAGCAAGTAAAATTACTTCTTCACCTGGATTCACCATAGCTTGTATTACATTGGCAATTGATTGTTTAGCACCAGTTGATACAACTATTTGATTAGTATTATAATTTAAATTGTTGTCTCTAAAAAATTTTTTAGAGATTGCTTCTTTTAGATCAATATATCCATCAACAGGTGTGTATGAATTATAGTTATCATTAATAGCTTTGTTAGCTGCCTTTTTAATAAATTCTGGAATATTAAAGTCTGGTTCACCTAAACTTAACCCTATTATATCAATTCCTTTATTTTTTAATTCTCTTGCTTTTGCTGCCATTGCTAGAGTAGCAGAAGCAGGTAAATTATTTATTTTATCAGTTAAAAACTCCTTCATCTAAATTGGAAATATGTAATTCAAAGATATTTAAAAATGAATTATTTTAGCTTTGAATGTCATTCAAATTAAATTCTTTTTTTAAACTAACTGATACCCAAATTAATGAGATAGAAGAATTTCATAAACAAATAATTTTTTGGAATGAGAGAATCAATTTAATCTCAAGAAAGGATATAGATAATTTTATTGTAAATCATGTGATTCATTCTTTATCAATCTCATGCTTTTTTAATTTTAATGATAATACAAGTATTTTAGACTTCGGAACAGGAGGTGGTTTTCCTGGAATTCCATTAGCTATTTGTTTTCCAAATGTCAAGTTTCACCTTGTTGATAGCATAAAAAAAAAGACAGATGTAGTAAATAAAATCACTAAGGATCTGAACCTGAATAATGTTGAAGTTACATGGGCTAATGTGAAAAATATTAATAAAAATTATGACTTTATAGTTTCAAGAGCAGTCGCTAAGTACCCTAAAATAAAAACTCTTTGCTCAAATAAGTTTTTAAATAAAAATTTAAATGATAAAAAAAATGGTTTTATTCTTTTAAAAGGTGATAATGCTAAAGCTGAATTTTACCAATGTAAAGAACACTATGAGTTTTCAATCCATGATAAAATCCAACTAGATTATTACAAAACGAAAAAAATATTTTACGTACCTAATCCATATATTCATAAGGATAGCTAGTCGGAGGATTTTTAGTTCTACTAACTAATCTAGGACTTACCCATCTTAATAAATTTAATTTAGATCCAGCTTTGTCGTCAGTTCCTGAAGCACGACATCCTCCAAAGGGTTGTTGTCCAACTACAGCACCTGATGGCTTATCATTAATGTAGAAATTACCTGCACTATATTTTAATTTATTAAGAGCGTAGTTTATACTTTCCTCATCATTGGAAATAAAAGCACCAGTTAGTGCATATTCAGATGTACTATCTACAACATCTAACATTGATTTCCAATCTTTATCCTCATACTCAAAAATTGTAACGACCGGCCCAAAAATTTCTTCTCTCATTGTTTTAAATTGATGATCTGTTGTTAAAATTATGGTTGGTTCTACAAAATACCCAACAGAATCATCATAACCACCACCACAAAGAATTTCACAATCATTACTTGATTTTGCGTATTCAATATAATTTGAAATTCTTTCAAAGGCTTTGTCATGAATTACAGCAGTCATGAAATTATTAAAATCAATTGGAGAGCCCATTTTGATAGTTTTTACCTGATCAATAACATTTGAAATGAGTTCATTGGAAATAGATTTAGGTAAATATATTCTAGATGCCGCTGAACACTTTTGACCTTGATACTCAAAACCACCTCTTATTATAGCAGTAGCAGAAACTTCTAAATCTGCAGTTGGATGACAAAATATAAAATCTTTTCCTCCTGTTTCTCCAACTATTCTGGGATAATCTCTGTATGTATTTATGTTTTCTCCAATCTTTTTCCAAAGATGTCTAAAGATTGTTGTTGATCCCGTAAAATGTAATCCCGAAAATTCTTTATGAGAAAGAGCTATGTTTGTAATCATTTCAGGATCACCTGTAATTAGATTAATTACACCATTGGGAAGCCCGGCTTCTTCAAAAATATCCATAGTAATTTTTGCAGATAAGACTTGATTATCACTTGGTTTCCACAATACAACATTTCCCATTATAGCTGCACTGGCACAAAGATTGGCTCCAATTGCAGTAAAATTAAAAGGAGTCACAGCGTAAACAAATCCCTCTAAAGGTCTGTACTCTAGATTATTTTTTTTACCAGGACCATCAATTGGTTGTTCATTATAAATTTCAACTAGGTATTCTACATTAAATCTTAAGAAATCGGCTAATTCACATGCTGCATCAATTTCAGCTTGAAAAATGTTTTTCGACTGTCCTATCATTGTAGATGCAAGAATTTTAGTTCTATATTTTTTTGAGATTAAATCTGCTGCTTTTAAAAAAATATTACACCTTTCTTCCCAACTAGTTTCAGACCATGTTGTTTTATTTTTCAAAAGATTATCGATTGCGCTCTTAACATGACCTTCATTTGCCTGAGAATATGTTCCCACAATATTTTTATGATCATGTGGAGGAAGAATATTCTTTCTTTCTTCCGTAAAAATTTTTTCAGACCCTATATATACGGGTATGTCAGTTTTAGAATTGAACATGTTTTCATATTCTTCTTCAATATTTTTTCTTTCTACTGAATTTTTTAAATAAGAAAGAACAGGCTCATTGACTGCCTTGTAATCTTTTAATTTGCTCATTAGTTTAATATTTCGGGATGTGTTAGTTTGATAGTGGGGATATATGCTTTACATTGAGTCGATGTGTTAAGACAAATAATTTTAAAATATCCCATCACAGATGAAAGTCTAGTAATTGTTGAAAAATCCGTTTTCAATTTAATTTTTTTACCAGGCCTTATTATTGGTTTATTTTTTAGAAGCTTATTTAAATATTTTACACCATACAAATTAAAAATCTTTTTATGTCTAGATAAAATTTGAATGGTATTTTTTCCCTGATTATAAATAGTGATGATATTTCGAAATCTATATTTTTTCTTTTTTCCAAAAAAATAATAATTCATGTAAAATGTCTCTACAGAAATTCTGATTCCCTTTATATTTTCAACACTAGTATTCTTTTTAATCATGTGACACTAATTTACAATTTTTGATGAATTTTTTGACGCTACAGAAATAATTTTGAAGTATCCATCAAGCCTATCTTTTATATATAAAATTGCTGTGTAATTATTCTCAGTTTGCCAAAAATTTTTAATATCATTTTTTGAATCATTAATCACATATTTATAATTATAAAACCCCTGTTTTAATAATATTTTTTTTTCTAAGTATTTATCCTCAAAGTTTAGTTTAAATCTATCACCTATTTGATGTCTGTTGAAATCACCAACAATAAAAACATCATTTTTTAATGAATCAATATTCAAATTTTTTGAGCTTAATTTAAAATGTACCAATGAGTACTCAGATTCATTCCTCGGATTATTAGTATTGCTATATGTTTTAAAGCTTCCATTTAAATCATCCTCTAGTGAATATATGTTTTCTAATACATCAGGATACAAAATAGTTTCATAGTTCTTATTAACCTTTACTTCCATTATTTCAGAACTTGAATTTAATATTTTAGAATTGTCAAAATTTAGATATTCTAGTCCAGCATCGAAAATTAAATTATCATAAATAAAATTTCCCGCTATAGAGTAGTCAGGTTTATATAAAACTAATGGATTAGTTAAATCATTGTTTTTATAAATTACCATTACATAATCATATTGATTCGAATTAATTTGACAATTATCGCACGGGATGGTAACTTTTAATTGGTGGGAACTTTTAGTGTAATTTAAATTATCAGTTCTAGTTATTTCAATTATTCCAGTTGAACTTTTTTCAGTAATTATAAGTTTTTCATTAAATATTAGATTTCCATAATTGTCATTGACAACAATATTATAATTGCCACTTTTTTTAATTTTAAACTCATTATTTGATAAATTAAATTGATAGTTGATGTACTCTTGAATGGTATTATATGAGTTCTGGTAATTTTTTATTCTAACATTATCGTAGCCGTTTAGAAATTCATTCTTTCTAATTTTTGATTTGTTCCATTTATAATCATTATGTTCAATTTCCAAATAGAAATTTTGAGCTGTGTTAGTTAAATGATCAAATGATAAAACAATGCTATCATTTATGTCAAAAATCAATTTTTTCTTCCCTGATTTTAGATCAAATAGTTCTATGCTTTTAATATTTTTTTCCTGGCAGTAAATCAAATTAAGACAGGAAAAAAAAACTACTAAAATTTTTAAAAAATAATTCACAAAAAATTGTTGAAAAATCTAGTTAATATTAACAAAAAATATTTCACAAAAAAACTTTTAATTAATACATTTGCCGCGAACAATAAGATTTATGTCTAAAGGAATAAGGATAAAAAAAGGTTTATCCATAAAAATTAAAGGTTCGCCGAAAAATCAAATAGAAAATTTACCTCTAGCAAGTACTTACGCTTTCAACTTAAACGATTTCCATCTTCATGTTCCAAAACTAATTATGAGAGAAGGTGATAGTGTAAAAAGAGGGACACCAATTTTCTATGCAAAATCTAACGAAAAAATAAAATTTGTTTCACCAGTTTCAGGTACTATAAAAGAAATAGTTAGGGGAGAAAGAAGAAAAATTCACAACATAATTATTGATTCAGATGGAAAAGATAATTTTGTTAAACATAAACCACCTGTATCAGATAATTCTTCAGCTCAAGAACTTATTGATTTTTTACTTGAAGCTGGAGTATGGCCTCTAATCAACCAAAGGCCATTTGATATAATTGCAGATCCAAATATATCACCAAAAGCAATTCATGTATCATGTTTTGATTCTTCACCATTAGCAGTTGATTATGAATTTATGATGAAAGATAGATTATCTGAAATAAAAGCTGGATTAGATTGCTTAGATAAAATTGTAAACGGAGAGCTATTCCTCGGACTAAAAAGTTGTCAAGAATTATTTCAAAAGGAATTTTCAAATTACAAAACGAACTTATTTGATGGCCCTCACCCATCTGGAAACGTTGGTGTTCAAATCCATCATGTTAATCCTATAAATTCTGGTGAAGTTGTATGGACATTGAAATTAGAAGATATTGCAATTATAGGAAAGTTAATCTTAACAGGTGAATATTTACCTGATAGAACAATTGCTGTGACAGGTCCACCAGTAAAAGACCCAAAATACTTTAATTTGAGAACTGGGGCAAATATAGATTCAGTAATCAATAACGTAGAAATTGATAACAAAAATGATGTCAGGTTTATAAATGGAGATGTATTGTCGGGTTATAAAGTTGATAGTAAAGGATATCTTGGTCATTACAATAATAAATTATCTGTTTTAAAAGAAGGAAACCAATACAGGCTTTTTGGGTGGATTCCTTTTATTAATAACACTGTTCCAAGTATATATAAAACATCATTTTCTTGGTTATTCAATAATAAAGAAAAAGATTATGACACCAATTTGAATGGTGAGGAAAGAGCATTTGTTGCTACAGGTGAGATGGAAAGTATTTTTCCTATGGATATATACCCAATGCAACTCATAAAAGAATGTATGATTGGTGATATCGAAAAAATGGAAAAATTGGGAATTTATGAAGTTTCCCCTGAAGACTTTGGATTAATCGATTATTCATCTTCATCTAAAATTGAAGCTCAAACAATAATCAGGCAAGGATTAGACTACATATATAAAGAAACACAATAAAATGAAGATCAGAGAGATATTAGATAATCTAAAAAAACCTTTTGAAAAAGGACAAAAACTTGAAAAATTTTATCCGGCATTTGATGCTTTTGAAACATTTTTATTTGTTCCAAATCACACTTCAAAAACTGGAGCGCATATTAGAGATGCAATTGACTTGAAAAGAGTTATGATAACTGTAATCATTGCTTTAATGCCAGCATTGATTTACGGTATTTATAACACTGGTTTTCAGTATTTATCTCAAACACCTGATTCATTTACAACACTTGATGCAATAATTCATGGATCCAGTAAAGTTATACCTATGATTGCTGTTTCTTACATTGTTGGCTTGTCAATCGAATTTCTTTTTGCCATTTGGAGAGGGCATCAAGTAAATGAAGGTTATCTTGTCACAGGGTTGTTAATTCCGATGATTATGCCTGTAGATATTCCTCTTTGGATGGTAGGAGTTTCAGTTGCCTTTGCGGTTATCATTGGAAAAGAAGCATTTGGAGGAACTGGTATGAATATTTTAAACCCAGCTTTAACTGCTAGAGCTTTTGCTTTTTTTGCATATCCAACATATATGTCTGGTAATCAAGTTTGGGTTTCTGAAGCATCCAATGTAGATGGAGTTTCGGGTGAAACAATTTTGGGAATGTTAGCTGCTGGAAATTCAACTGAACAATTTGGAATAATGGAAATGTTTATTGGAAATATTCCTGGATCAATTGCCGAAACCTCAACACTAATGGTTTTAATTGGAGCTTTCATTTTAATATATACGGGAGTTGGAAGCTGGAGAATTATGGTTGGTGGAGTTCTTGGTGCTGCAATTACAGGTATGCTATTTAATCTATGGGGTGCAAATGCATTAATGAGCTTTGATTGGGCACAACACCTAATAGTTGGAGGTTTTGCTTTTGGAATTGTTTTTATGGCAACAGATCCGGTTTCTGCAGCTCAAACACAAAAAGGTAAATGGATTTATGGAATTCTAGTTGGAATACTTTGTATTTTAATTAGAGTATTTAACCCTGCATATCCTGAAGGAGTTATGCTTGCCATATTACTTATGAATGTTTTTGCTCCAACAATTGATCACTATGTTATAGAAGCAAGTGTGAAACGTAGAGAAAAAAGATCATTAAAACTTAAAACCTCATAATGAATAGAGAATCAAATAGTTATACTTTTTTATTTATTGGAGTTATGATTGTTGGTATAGCATCAATTTTAGCATATACTTCTCAAACACTTAAGCCACTTCAAAAAGAAAATATTAGAAAGGAAAAAATGCAAAATATTCTTTCAACTGTTGGTGTCAATGTCTCGCCTGACGAAGCAGAAGAATTATATAACCAATATGTCATTGAAGAATTATCTCTTAGAAATGATGGTACCGTTAATGAAAATTTAAATCCCTTTTCAGATATTAATTTAGCAAAAGAACTTAAGAAAGATTATTCAGATCAACATTTTCCGCTCTATGTTGCAGAAATAGATTCTGAAAAGTTTTACATTATTGAATTAAGAGGAGTTGGTCTTTGGGATGCAATTTGGGGTTATATGTCGCTTAAAAGTGACTTCAACACAATTAATGGTGTTTCTTTCGATCACAAAGGAGAAACTGCAGGTCTTGGTGCAGAGATAACAAAAGATTGGTTTAAAGACAGCTTTGTAAATGAAAAGGTTTTTAACGAAAATGGAGATTTAGTAGGTATTACTGTTCTTAAAGGAAACAATGATCCAAACAATACAGACAAAGATGATCATGAAGTTGATGCGATTTCAGGATCAACTATCACCGGTGATGGTGTAACAGATATGATTATCGAAAGGTTAAATAATTACCTTCCATATCTTAAAAAATTAAATATTGCTCAACTATAATGAAGGATAAACCAAAAAATAATAAACCTATTTTTCTTTTTATTGGCAAGGATAAAGAACCATTATTTTCAAAAAAAAATAAAAAACTACTTTCTGATCCTTTAGATGATAATAACCCTATAACAGTTCAAGTTTTAGGTATTTGCTCTGCATTGGCTATTACAGTTCAATTGGAGCCAGCTATAGTAATGACCATGTCTGTTATTTTTGTTATGGCATGTAGTAATGTTATAATTTCTGTTTTAAGAAATTTAATTCCTAACAGAATTAGAATTATTGTTTTTCTTGTTGTTATTTCTTCATTAGTTGCTCTAGTTGATCAATTCCTAAAGGCATATGCATATGAGGTTAGTAAGGAATTATCCATTTTTATTGGTTTAATTGTGACGAATTGTATAATAATGGGTAGGCTAGAAGCATTTGCATTAGGTAACGGGATTTGGAAATCATTTTTAGATGGTATTGGTAACGCATTTGCTTATGGTATTATTCTGATTTTAGTTGCATTTTTTAGAGAATTATTGGGTTCTGGAAATTTGATGGGAGTTCAGGTAATCCCTGATTTTATTTATGAAATGGGTTATGAAAATAATGGTTTAATGCTCCTTTCACCTATGGCTTTAATTACTGTTGGTATCATTATTTGGATTCAAAGATCTAGAAATAAAAAATTAATTGAACAAGGCTAATTGAAATACTATGTGGGAACAATACGCTAACTTATTTATTAAAAGTATTTTCATTGAAAATATGGTTTTTGCATATTTCTTAGGAATGTGCTCTTATCTTGCTATTTCAAAAACACTTAAAAATGGTGTTGGGATGGGCTTAGCTGTAATTTTTGTTTTAACAATTACAGTTCCATTAAATTACTTAATATATGAGTATCTTCTTGTAGATGGTGCTCTTGCTTGGATTGGTCCTGAGTATGCTGAACTTGATTTAAGTTTTTTAAGCTTAATTATGTTTATTGCTGTAATCGCTTCAATGGTTCAGTTAGTTGAAATGATTATAGAAAAATTTTCACCTTCACTTTATGGATCTTTAGGAATTTTTTTACCGCTAATTGCAGTTAATTGCGCAATCCTTGGAGGTTCTCTCTTCATGCAAATTAAAGATTTTTCTGGCGTCTCTGAAGCTGCTGTATATGGATTTGGATCAGGAATTGGTTGGTTTTTAGCTATTGTAGCTATTGCAGCAATTCGTGAAAAAATTGCTTATTCGAATGTTCCTGCTCCACTAAAAGGATTGGGAATTACATTTATAATTACTGGCCTAATGGCCCTAGGGTTTATGAGTTTTATGGGAATTAAATTATAGTTTATGAGCGTTTATACTTACATATTAATTAGTACTATTATTTTTATTTTAATCATATATATATTGGTAGCTATGCTATTAGGTGTAAAAGCAAAGCTTCTTCCATCTGGACCTGTGAAGATTCTCATTAACGAAGAAAAAGAAATTGAGGTTAATTCTGGCAGTACGTTGTTAAGTACTTTAGGTGATAATAAAGTTTTTTTACCATCTGCTTGTGGCGGTGGAGGTACTTGTGTTCAATGTAAATGTATTGTTAGTGAAGGAGGAGGCGAAATTTTACCAACTGAAAAGCCTCACTTTTCAAGAAAAGAAATCAAAGAAGGATGGAGACTTGGTTGTCAAGTAAAAGTTAAAGAGAATATGAATATTCATGTTCCTGAGGAAGTTTTTGGAATTAAGAAATATGAGGCTAAGGTTGTTAGAAACTATAATGTTGCCTCCTTTATTAAAGAATTTGTTGTTGAGATTCCTGAAGAGATGAACTATAAGGCTGGAGGTTATATTCAAATTGAGATTCCTAAATGCGAAGTTGACTATAGCAATATTGATATTACTTCTCACCCGGATGAACATCCAGATAATCCTGAAAAATTTAAACTTGAGTGGGATAAATTTGGTTTATGGAATCTAAAAATGAAAAATGATGAAAGTGTTGAAAGAGCATACTCCATGGCTTCTTACCCTGCTGAAGGAAAAGAAATTATGTTGAATGTTAGAATTGCTACTCCGCCATGGGATAGAGGGAAAAATTCTTGGATGGATGTTAATCCAGGAATTGCATCTTCTTACATTTTTGACAAAAAACCAGGTGATACTGTAACTATTTCTGGACCTTACGGAGAATTTTTTATCAATGAATCAGATGCTGAAATGTTATATGTTGGAGGTGGTGCAGGTATGGCACCAATGAGATCCCACCTATATCATTTATTTAGAACTATAAAAACAGGAAGGAAAGTTACATTTTGGTATGGAGGTAGATCAAAGCGAGAACTTTTTTATTTAGATCATTTTAAAGCTTTAGAAAAAGATTTTCCAAACTTCAAATTTTACATTGCATTATCTGAACCTCTCGAGGAAGATAATTGGAAAGTAAAAGAAGGAATAAATGGAGAAGGTGACGGATTCGTTGGTTTTATTCATCAAGCTGTAATTGATAATTATTTAAATCATCATGAATCACCAGAAGATATTGAAGTATATTTCTGTGGACCTCCATTAATGAATCAAGCTGTTGATAAGATGGCTCTTGACTTTGGAGTTCCTCCTGAAAATATAAGATTTGATGATTTTGGTGGGTAATCTGAGAAAAAGCTTTTTTGCTTTATCCTTTCTTATACTTTTTACTTCATGCTCAAATAAAATCCAACTTAACAATCTTAGTGGATACACTTTTGGTACTTATTATGACATTAAGTTTTTTTCAGAATCAAAAAATTTTGATGAATCTGATTTAGATTCGATTTTTCAGGAATTTAATAGTTCATTTTCAACTTACATTAGTTCATCTATAATTTCAAAGATTAACTCAAATGATGAGTATTTTGTCGATGACTTATTTATTGATGTTTATAACAAGTCAAAAGGAATTTATGAATTGACAGAGGGTTATTTTGATCCAACTATAGGATTATTGCTAGAATATTATGGTTTTGGTCCACCTAATAATTTTGATTTTAAAAAATACTCATTTTCTGAAATACATAGTTCTGTAGGGTTTGATAAAACTAGATTAAGCTCTGACGTTATAATTAAAGATAATAAGCTAACTAAGCTGGATTTTAATGCTATTGCTAAGGGGTACGCTGTTGATATTATCGCTTCAGCGATGGATAAAAAAAATATTGATAATTATTTAATTGATATTGGTGGAGAAATTAGATCAAAAGGAAGTAATATTAATAAAAATGAATTTTGGAAAGTAGCCATAAATAATCCTGATTTGAATAGTGAAGATAATTATTATAAAATCTTAAATCTTAATAATTTATCGATTGCTACCTCTGGAAATTATAGGAATTATAAAATTGATAGCATTACAAATAAAAAATATGTTCACGTGATCAATCCCATAACTGGAAAATCTGAGCAGGGTAATATACTAAGCGTCTCAGTTTTATCTAAGTCATGCTTTGAGGCTGATGCTTACGCAACAGCAATGATGTTGGGAGACATAGAATATGCAATTGACCTTACAAATAGAGTAGGGGAGATTGAAAGTTTTATAATTTATGTCGATTCAAATAATGATATTACCGATTACTCATCTGATGGATTTATGAAAAATTTTATCAATCCTTGAAACATACAGGTATTGTCCCTGCATTCTTAATAGAAAATTTAGTTATTTCTTCTTGAGTTAAAGTAGATAAATAATCAACATCAACAGATCTGAAACCTGTTTTATTAAGCTTTTTAAAGTAATCTTTTCCATACATCCTTAGATGGTCATATTGTCCAAAAAGTTTATTTCTTAATTTTTTGTCATCTATTTCTCGTCCATCTAATGTTTTCTCTTTATTGTAATCAATTGGAACTTGAAGTATTGCGGTTCCGCCTTTTCTAAGAACTCTAAAAATTTCATTCATTGCCATTTGGTCATCATATACATGTTCAAGTACGTGATTACATAGAATATAATCAAATTGATTATCATTGAAGGGTAAATTGCAAATATCACCTTTTATATCTGCCAATGGAGATTCTAAATCAAATGTTATGTATTTCTTGAAACGACTTTTAAAATTTAAATAAAAGCATTGTTCTGGAGCAACATGAAGAATGCTACTTTCGTCATTAAAAAAATTTGTTTCTTTTTTTAAGTATAACCATAATAATCGATGTCTTTCTAGTGAAAAAGTTCCTGGACTTAAAGCAAATGATCTAGCTTTATTATAGCCGTAAGGAAAAAAATAAGAATATGATTTGCTATTTATAGGATCTTTGAACCTTGATCCAGTAAAAACTAAATTAAGAATTGGTTTGATAGAATTACTAATTGAAATCAGTAATGTTCTTGGAAAAAAGTTTAATAAAAATTTAACTAATGATTTCATTACAGAAACTCTGATTCTTCCTGAGAATCAATTCCAAGTGATTCATAAATATATTTAAAAGTTGAAAGCAATTTAGGTTTGCCATCAATCATAGCTACATCATGTTCGAAGTGTGCACTAGGTTTTCGATCTGCAGTTAATATAGTCCAACCATTTTTTAGATATTCAACTTTCTCAGTTCCCATATTTATCATTGGCTCAATAGCTAACACCATTCCATCAACTAATTTTTTGCCATTTCCTCTTTTTCCAAAATTTGGAACCTCAGGTTTTTCATGCAAATCTTCACCAAGACCATGGCCAACTAAATCTTTAACGACACCATAGCCATTATCTTCATTAAACTTTTGAATTGCATAACTAATATCTCCAACTCTATTTCCTGATTTAAACTCCCTAATACCAGCATAAAGAGACTCCTTTGTTGATAATAAAAGTTTTTTTACGTCATTTGAAACATCACCAACTTCAAATGTGTATGCATGGTCACCATAAAAACCATTTTTTAATACACCACAATCAATTGAAATTATATCTCCATTTTCAAATGGTTTGTCATTAGGAATACCGTGAACAACTTCATTGTTTGGACTTACACATAAAGTATTTGGAAATCCATACATGCCAAGAAAACCTGGTTTAGCATTGTTATCTCTTATAAATTCTTCAGCAAGTTTATCTAATTTTTTGGATGTACACCCAGGTTGAATTTCTTTAGCTAGCAATCCTAGTGTTTTTGAAACTAGTTGAGCACTTTCTCTTATTAATTCGATTTGTTCTAGTGATTTTAATTTAATTTTCTTAGAATCCATAATAAGCATTTTCGTAACCAGAATCACTCAGAATACTTAGTATATCTTTTTCAAGAGTTTCAATTGTTAACTCAACAATTCTATTGAATTCCATGTCATCCTTATAAAAGATTATTGTGGGCACGTTAATTATTTCATAAATCTTGTCATGATCATATGGGGAGTTTTTTTCATGATCAAGCCCAATAAATTCAATTTTATTTTTTTTGAACTTCAACTTATCCATCACCTTAAGAAACTGTGGAACAAGCAGCCTACTATCATCGCACCATGTACCCATTATAATTTTTATTTTAAGGTCATTTTCTAAGTATGGTTTTATGTTATTGATAGTTGTTATATCAAGTTTATAATCATTATAATTTATATTGAATGAATCTTTTAAAAAAGGATGATTTGCATATTCACCTCTTGAAAAATCACCAATCAAGTCGTAATAATCCAATTCTTCATTTTGAGAAGATTTTTTATTGTTGTTACAACTAATAAGTATTGCAAATATTAATAATATTATTTTTTTCATATTAAAACTTTTCCGTTCATTTCACTTGGGATTTCTAAATCCAAAATTTTAAGTATTGTAGGTGCTATGTCAGCTAAAATACCATTGCTTATTTTTTTAATTTTTTTATCTACTAAAATTATTGGCACCGGATTCGTTGTATGAGCTGTGTTTGGGGAACCGTCATCATTTATCATCATATCACTATTTCCATGATCTGCTATGACAATAATAGTATAATTATTTTCAATTGAGGTGGTTATTAATTTTGACAAACATTCATCAACAACTTCACAAGCTTTTACAGCAGCTGAAAAATCTCCTGTATGACCAACCATATCAGGATTGGCGTAATTTAAGCAAATAAAATCAGGTTCATTAGACTCTATTTCTGGTAAAATCGATGCAGTAATTTTATAAGCACTCATTTCTGGTTTCAAGTCATAAGTTGCAACCTTTGGTGAGGGACACATTATTCTTTTCTCACCACTGAAAGGACTTTCTTGTCCACCATTGAAAAAGAAAGTAACATGAGGATATTTTTCAGTCTCAGCTATTCTTACTTGCTTCAAATTGTTTTTTGATACAATTTCACCAAGCGTATTTTTAATATTTTCGTTCTTGTAGATACAATCTATATTTTTATAATCATCGTTATAGCTTGTCATAGTCAAAAACTTAAGTTTCATTTTAGACATAGATTGTTCTTCTAAATCATATTGACTAAGCACTTCAGTTAGCTGTCTGCCTCTATCGGTTCTAAAATTGAAGAAAATCACAACATCTTCATTATTAATTAAATTTGATTTTAGATTATCGTTATTATGAATTATAATGGGTTCTATAAATTCATCAGTAATTCCATTTTCATATGATTGCTCAATAGATTTGACTATATCAGTTGATTTATTTCCAATTCCATTAACAATTAAATCATAAGCCTTTTTTGTTCTTTCCCATCTTTTATCCCTATCCATTGCATAATATCTCCCACATACACTTGCTAGTTTTGCTGGATAATCTTTTATATAATTGATTAACTCACTAATTTGTTTTGATCCTGATTTAGGATCAACATCTCTTCCATCAGTAAACGCATGTATAAATAATTTTTTTATTCCAAAGTTGCTAGCTGTTTTAATAAGGTATTTTAGATGAGATGAATGTGAGTGAACACCACCATCTGAAACTAATCCTAAAAAATGAACTGATTTATTGTTTTCTTTAGCATAGTTGAAAGCATTTTTTAATACTAGATTGTTTTTGAGCTGATTTTCATCAATGTCTTTGTTTATGCGCGCAAGTTCCTGATATACAATTCTTCCAGCTCCAATGTTTATGTGTCCAACTTCACTATTACCCATTTGACCCTCTGGAAGACCAACATTATTTCCATGTGTGAGTAATTCAGCATTTGGATAATTATTCATGAGATGGTCAAAAAAGGGTGTGTTTGCACTACTTATTGCTGAAACATTTGGATTTTTTGAAATGCCCCATCCATCCAGGATCGCTAACACACATTTTTTTCTTTCTGACAAAACTTACTTTTAGTGCAAATTTAAGTATATAATTATTATTTAAGGTAGAAGAATCGGGTTAACTCCTTTTACATATTCATCAATGTATTTTTGAATGAAATCTTTGGAAATAAATTCTTTACCCTCCATCCTGGTCGTTGAAATAATAGAACCGATATCATTAGAAATAAAAATATTTAAAAGTTCAACAGAAACTGGTTTATAGCTGTAATGCCAAGGTTCATACTCAAATCCTTTTCTGTTTTTGTCATTTACATAGGTCAAATAAAAACCAAATCTTTCCGAATTTACATCCATCCATCGTTTTAATTTGGTGAAAATCCCATTTTCATATTTTTCAGTTAATAATACATCTTCTTCATCTTTATATTTTTCATCTGAAGCATCAATTATATCTATTTCCGTCCCCCAATGATGTCTTGATGTCCCAGGAATAGTTGAAAATCTAATGATTTCTTCAATTGCTTTTGTAGGACTTAATTTATATTCCGCAGTATATTTTTTGTATTTGTTATTCCAAATAAGCATTTGTCTTTCAAAGTCTCTAAATCCTGAGACGATTTTTATATCAATGCCATCTTCCAATGCTGCCTCATGCATTTTATTAAATGCAATTAGTGTATTTTGTTCCAACTTTATTGTATCACCAATAATATGTGAATCATCAATACCCATTAAATTCTTTAAATCATATTTTTGACTAAGATTCATATTAGAATAACTTAATATCAAAACTAAAATTACCAATTTTAAACTTTTCATAATTTTTTATACATCAAATAGTGTAATCCTATTTCATTTATTACATAACTGATTTTTGAGTTTGAATAATTAAGTTTTAAGTAAAATAAAACAGCACTTTCTCTTGCATTCATCCAAAGATAATCAACCCCACTATGCCTAAGACGATTTTCAACGAAATTTATAATTGTTTTTCCGATACCATTGTGTTGAAATTTTTTGTCAACAAATAATCCTCTCAACTGAAAACAATTAGGTAATTCTTTCTTTTTGCATTCATTTTTCATTACAGATACACCACCTATCAAAGTATTTCCATTAAAAGCTCCAACATGGAAAGTGTTTATTTCTTTATCACCTGGAAATCTACATAAATTAGGGTCTAAATTGTTTCTAAGAATTTTACTCCTTAAATTAAGAAGATCCTCAGATTTGACTATTTTTAATGAAAGATTCAATTATATCAAATTTAATCTTAAATTGTTATTGAAACAAGCGGGAGTAGCTCAGTTGGTAGAGCGTCAGCCTTCCAAGCTGAATGTCGCCGGTTCGAACCCGGTCTCCCGCTCGATAATATTATGAAACAAACTTTTTATATTAGAATTATCACATTAATGTTATCATTTTCTGTCTTTTCACAAAATGATTATAGAACATGGATCAAAGGGAAAGTTTTATACCAAAACACTAATGTAGCAGCTGCCAACGTGATTAATAATACTTCTCAACAAGCTACTACAACTAATTTAGATGGTGAATTTGAAATTGAAGTTAAATTAAATGATAGGCTCCTGTTTTCATCTGTTCAGTATCAGATTAGAGAATTAATTATAACAAAAGAAATTCTACAGAAAAATAGAATCGTCATTGATGTTAATGAAAAAGTAACTGAACTAGATGAAGTAGTAGTAACACCTCAAAATAGGCAGAAGTTTTTGGATTTAAAGGAAGAAGAATTTAAAAGATTTGATTATTCAAGTGATAAATCAACAAGAGTTGTAAATGTTATTAATGAACAAGGTAAACTAAGAAATGGAATCAATTTTATTAATCTATATAAATTAATTTCAGAATCTTTAAAAAATAAAACCTCTGAGAGTGAAGTAAACTTTAGTTATAACCCTAGTGATCTTCTCAGAGAAGTTTATGATGATTTGTTCTTTACTAACAGTTTAGGAATTAATAAAGAAAAAATCAATGAGTTCTTATTATTCTGTGATGATAATTTTCCCTCGAAAATTTTACTTAAGAAGGAAAATGAATTTGAGTTAATAGATTTTCTGGTTAAACAAAGTAAAAAATTTAATAGAGTTGCGAGTAAAGAATAGTATAGTAATTATTTTTCTTCTTTTTACATCTTTTCTTATTTCACAAGAATCAAAAATTAAAACATTTAATGGTCAAGTAATAAATGATGATGTTGAGAAAAGTGGTATAGTTGTTATAAATAAAAACTCTGGCGGAAAAGTCATTACGAATAAAGATGGATATTTTCAAATTGGAGTTAGATTGAATGACTCAATATATCTTCGCTCAGTACAAATTAAAACACATTATATTATTGTAAATGAAGATGTTTTTAAATCTGATTCAATTAAGGTTAACTTGGAACCATTAGTTAACCAACTAGGCAATGTAACAGTTAAGCCTTACGATCTATCAGGGGATTTAATGTCTGACATGAAAAAAGTAGACAAAAAAGAAATAATAGACTTCGATGATGTTGGTGTTCCTGGATTTAAGGGTAAAAGAGAAGAAAAAATTGCATATAAAAGCACAGGCAACTTGATATTAAACGCTCTTTTGCTTCCATTAACACCATTTGATATTGAAGGTGCATACAAACAGCTTTCTGGTTATTATAAAAATTTAAAAATTGCAAGAGGGTTAGAAAAAAGATATGAATCAATTGCAGGTATAATTCAATTTTACGGAATAAATTATTTTAAATCAAGGTATAATTTAAATGACTCTGATCTTTATGAGTTTATTTTGGGTGCTGTTGAAAATTATGATGTTGAAAATAATTTTAAGAATTCTAATCATGGATTAGTTCTTGAAGATTTTAATAAATTTTATGTATCAATTAATAACTAAGTTTTTCTCTATTCTTTTCTTAATTTTTGTGGTCCACAAATACTACGTGAGTACGACCTTAATTGATCTTGATGAAGAATCTAATTATTTTGAAATTACAATTAAGACTTTTTATGATGATTTAGAAACTGAACTTAAACTTTCAAACATTGATTATAAGATACAATACGATAAGATTAACAAACTCTATGAAGACTATCTTTTAACTAAATTTATTTTGACATCCAATAATAATAAAATTAAATATGAATATTTAGGTTTTGAAAAAAGAAATGATCAAATCAACTTGTATTTACAAGTTGAATCTAGTAATGTAGTGGATGAATTATCAATTCAAAATAAAATTCTGTATGAATCATTTTCAACCCAAAAGAATATAGTTTTATATAGACATAAAAAATCTAGAAAAAGTTTTATTCAAGATCAAAACAATCACATAAGTTCAATTAAGATAAATCGATAAAAAATTTATATTTTTAATTAAATTTTCCCATATGAGAATAATCAAACTGTCTTTAATATTATTATTTTTTTTAATACCCTTAAACTTGATTTCTCAAGATTCTAAAATCAATGAGAATATTAATACAAATAAGTTTCGTCAGCTATATCAAGAATTTGCATCTCCTAACATGTATAGAACTGCATCTGGTGCACCTGGACCCGCATATTTTCAGCAACAGGCAGATTATAAAATAAATGTTGAATTAGACGATGCAAATAAAAAAATTTACGGCGATGAAATTATTACTTATACAAATAACTCACCAGATCAGCTGGAATATTTATGGTTACAGCTTGATCAAAATATTAGAAAGAAAGATTCCCCAAGTTTAATTAGGGATAGTCAATCTGTTGGTCCTGCTTATATTCCTGATACATTTGAAAAAGAGTTCATTAACGAACCATTTGATGGAGGTTTCAACATTGAATATGTTAATGGAATGGATAATAAGCCTTTGGATTACATTATAAATCAAACGATGTTGAGAATTGATCTTCCAACTCCATTGTCAAAAGGTCAAAGCTTCTCATTCACAATAAAATGGTGGTACAATATTCAAGATCATGTAAATCAGGATGGTAGATCTGGCTACGAATCATTTCAAAATGATGATAATAGAGCTTACATTATAGCCCAATTTTTTCCAAGAATGTGTGTATATGATGAAGTAGAAGGTTGGCAAAATTATCAATTTTGGGGTGATGGAGAATTTGCACTACCCTTTGGAAATTACGAAGTAAATATTACTGTTCCGGCGGATCACATAATGGAAGCTACTGGTGAATTAATTAACAGAAAAGAAGTTTATTCAAAGGAAATGATGAAAAGATATAATAGAGCTAAAAAATCATATGAAAAGCCTGTAATTATTGTATCGCAAGAAGAAGCTGAAATAGCTGAAAAATCTTTTTCTAAAGACAAAAAAACTTGGAAGTTTGTTGCTGAAAATGTTAGAGATTTTGCATTTGCCACGTCAAGAAAATATATTTTGGATATGATGGCAGTTAAAATAGGCAATGAAGATAAAATGGCTATTTCTTTGTACCCAAAAGAGGGAAATCCACTATGGGAAGATTATTCTACTTTAACTGTCGTAGAAACTTTAAAATTTTATTCAGATTACACTTTTAATTATCCATACAGTAAAGCTGTTTCAGTTCATGCACATAGAATTGGAATGGAATACCCCATGATATGTTTTAATTTTGGCCGTCCCAATATGGATGGTTCATATTCTGATGATGAAAAATTTGGAATGATTGGAGTAATTATTCATGAGGTTGGACATAATTTCTTCCCAATGATTGTAAATAATGACGAGAGACAATGGGCTTGGATGGATGAAGGTATTAATACTTATGTTCAATATTTAGCTGAACAAGAATTTGGAAAAAAATATCCTGAAATCATATATCCTAATAAAAACTTTCCTTCTGATAGAGGGCCTGCTAAACTAATTATTGATTACATGAGTATCGATAAAAATTCTTTAGCTCCAATCATGTCAAATCCTGAAAACGTCTATAGTTTAGGTCCTAACGCATATGGGAAACCAGCGACTGCTTTAAATATTTTAAGAGAAACCATCATGGGACCAGAATTATTTGATTATGCTTTTAAAAAGTATTCCCAAAGATGGATGTTCAAACATCCAACCCCTGAAGATTTTTTCAGAACAATGGAGGATGCCTCAGCTGTGGATCTTGACTGGTTTTGGAGAGGATGGTTTTATACCACGGATCATGTTGATATAGGTATAAAGGAATTAAATCAATACTTTATATCTCCTAACCCAGGAGAAAGGTTAAAAGAAATTATGGAGGAACAAGGCATTCAAAGAAATAGACTCAGACCTTTGATTTTCTTTGAAAATTTTGAAAATGACACAGATAATTATAAAGATAAATCAGCTCTTGAGAATTCTAAACTTTTAAATAATTATTTGAACGAAAATTATAGTCAAGAAGAAATTTCAAAACTAAATATTCCTAAGTATTATTATGAAGTTGTTTTTAATAAACCCGGTGGTTTGGTAATGCCCATAATCATTGATATTGAGTATGAGGATGGAGCAGTAGAGAGAAGAAAATATCCAGCTCAAGTTTGGAGAAAGAATGATAGTGAGGTTAGAAAAGTTTTAACATCTGATAAAAAAATTGTTTCTATTAAACTAGATCCAGATGAAGAAACAGCTGATATTGACACCTCAAATAATTCTTGGCCAAAGGTTGAAAATGAATCTGATTTTGATAAATTTAAATCACAAATTAAAGGATAGATGTTAGTTTACTTTATTAGTGGAGCTGAAATATTTGTAATATTCTTAATAGTTCTTTTGTTATTTGGAGCTGATAAAATACCTGATATTGCTAAGGGATTGGGAAAAGGAATAAGACAAGTAAAAGATGCTACACAAGAAATTAAAACAGAAATTCAAAAAAGTGCTAAAAGTAAGGGTGTTGATACTAAATCTATTTCAGATCAAATTGATAAAGTAAAAGAAGATATTGATGATATTACTGGTTCAATAAAAAGAGATCTTTAATTTTTCCTGATAATATTTAGCCCATCTCTAATAGGTAAAATTAAATTCTTAACCCTATCATCTTCGATAATTTTATTGTTAAATTCAATTATTGACTTAGTTGCTTGATCATCCTTTTCAACCTTTTCTAGAATTTTACCACTCCACAATATATTATCTGCAATAATAATCCCTCCTGATCTAACTTTATTAATTATTAAATCGTAGTATTCAGGATAGCTTTCCTTATCTGCATCAATAAAAACAATATCAAATTCTTCATCTATTGAGGGAATAATGTTTTTTGCATCTCCTGAATGTTGGACTATTTTATCTTTTAGGTTAGCTTTTTTAAAGTATTTATTCTGAATCTCAACTAATTCTTTGTTGTTGTCAATAGTGTGTAATATACCATCCTTATCCATTCCTTCGCACAAACATATTGCTGAATATCCAGTATAAGTTCCAATTTCTAAAATTTTTTTTGGACTTATGATTTTGGATATAAGAGATAAAATTCTTCCTTGATAATGACCACTTATCATTCTTGGATTTAGAACTTTTAAATATGTTTCACGATATAAATCATTTAGAAGTTTACTTTCCTTTTCTGATTTAGAAATAGAGTAGTTTAAAATGTTATTATCAATAAAATTTATCATTTTTTTGGTCTGGCGTACTTAAATCTATCTATTAGTTTAGTTTCAGCATACCCATCCAATCCATTAATTGTAACTGTTTTTGCTTTATCAAGCCTAATCCATCCATCATCTCCAATTGATTTTTTATCTACATATAAATGTTCTATCGATGCTACAACTAAAATTGTATTATTTTCTTTAATGTCATATTCATTCAAATATTTACAACCAAATCTTACATTAGAGCCTTTTACATAAGGAGCTATAAATCCACCCAAATATTCAGCCTCAAATTTTGTCTTATCAAATTCAGAGATTTCCTTTGGATACTTTGCTGAAGTGTGGTGCGCATCCTCAATATCATCAGATTTAACATGATTTACAGTAAAAAATTTTGTTGTAAATAGATTATTGTAAGTATTTCTTGGAACTGTCCTTGGTCTTAGAACAAAACCAATCATTGCTGGATCACTACCAAGGTGTGTTATAGAACTAAAAATAGCCAAATTCGTATTTCCGTTCAAGTCAACTGACCCTATTAAATTGGCAGATTTATATCCAGTACAGCTGTTAATCAGGTTTAATCTGTAAATTTTATCTAAATTTTCAATTTTATTTTTATCGAAAGAGATCATATATTTTTGTTACATTAAAAGTATGAAAAATTACCTCAGAGTAAATTTTATTTTTTCATTAATCATTATTGTTTCATGTAATATAAATGATGTCAGTAAACCTAATGTTATATTAATTATGGCAGATGATATTGGTTATGAGGCTCTTGGTATCAATGGTGCAAATGATATTAAAACCCCGGTTTTAGATTCATTGGCTAGAAATGGCATAAATTTTAAAAATGCATATTCTCAACCACTATGTACACCCTCAAGAGTTAAAATTATGACGGGAAAACCTAACTATGAAAATTATGAATATTTCACTTACTTAAATCCTAAAGAAAAGACCTTTGGAAATTTATTTCAAGATAATGGTTATAAGACATTAGTTGCTGGTAAATGGCAGTTGAATGGTGTTCAATTTAAACTTGATGACTACACAGATTTAAAAAGACCCTATACATTTGGTTTTGATAGTTATATGTTGTGGTGGTTAGCAGAAAGAGGGAGTAGATTTGCTAATCCTGTATTGGTAAATAATGAAAAAAAAATTGATACATCAATTAACGATTATGGTCCAGAAATAGTTTCTGATTACATTGTTGATTTCATTAACGAACATAATAATTCACCATTTTTCATTTATTACCCAATGATGTTAGTTCATGATCCATTTTTACCAACACCAAATTCAAAAGACTGGGAAAATGAACAAAATAGATTGAACTCTAATAATCCTGAATATTTCCCTGAAATGGTAAGCTATATGGATTCAACAGTAGGAAAAATTATTAGTGCGTTAAAAAACAACAATATTGATGATAATACTATAATTATTTTTTTAGGCGATAATGGTACCGATCGAAAAGTCTTCACTAAAAATAATAATGTTTTAGTTAAAGGCAGTAAAGGATTTACCAATAAGTATGGAACAAATGTTCCACTAATCATTAGTTGGAGTAAGTTAAAAAAAATTAAAAGTGAACAAACCCCATTAGTAGATTTAATAGATTTTTATTCCACTTTTGAAGATCTATTAAATGTGGAAAAAAAGACATCAAATGGAGTCAGCTTATTACCTTTATTATTGGGTGAAAACTTTGATGAAAGAAAATATATAACTACATATTACAATCCTATGTGGGGAAGTCTATATAAAAATAGAGCAGTTTATATCCAAAATAAAAAATACAAACTCTACAAAAGTGGAAGCTTCTATAATTATCAATTAGATCCTGAGGAAAAGTATCCACTTTCATTAAAAAGCTTAGATGAATCAATAATGAATTTGCATACAGAAATGGATTCTATACTTAAAAAAGTCCCAGACTTACCAGAGATAAATTTTAATAATTGGCAAGAGAAATTAAGAGCAAGTAATTAAGTTATATAACTGGAAGAGTTTTTTACTTTATCGTCTGTAATTGATCTTATAAAGTTATGATCGCTCTTATTTTTGACCTTAATTTTAAGAAACTTATGATCAATATTGAAAGTATACTCATCAGCTGTTACCTTGAAAATAATCAGCTTATAGTAAGGTATTACTAGAGCAAATGTCTCTAGTAAAGATCTAAACATTATGATTATTCCATTTTTTCTTTTTTCAATATTGCAATAGTTGATGTTTTTATCCAGAATCAAAAGATTTTCAATTTCTTTATCTGCTTTGGTAATAATCAGTTTTCCAGATCCAATACCACCTTTCTTTAATCTTTCTAGAAGTGAGAATGAATCACCAACTAAACTGTTAATTTTATTTTTAATTTTTTCATCATTGTATGAAACGTTAAATAACATACAATATCATTAGCAATAATTATACTAAATTTTATATGTTTGCAAGCCTCGGGTGATTAGCTCAGTTGGTTCAGAGCACTACCTTGACAGGGTAGGGGTCACTGGTTCGAATCCAGTATCACCCACAAATTTCTTTCACATTGTATTTTTATTATATATTTATGTCATACTGAAAAGTATATAATTCAAGAAATCTTATTATGAAGTATCTAAATCTCCTACTAATAATCTTTTCATTAAATTGTTTGGGTCAAAACTTTGATCAAAAAATTAATGATCTTATAGAAAATAATCTCGACGAGATCATTGAGTTAAGACATTGGTTTCATCAAAATGCTGAGTTAAGTAACAGAGAATTTAAAACCTCTGAAAGAATTGCCGAGGAACTAAGAAAAATTGGGTATAAACCTCAAACTGGGATTGCTAAAACTGGAGTAGTTACAATTTTAAATGAAGGAAAACCAGGACCTGTTGTTGGGCTAAGAGCTGATATTGATGGACTTCCTGTAAAAGAAAGAGCTGATATACCTTGGGCATCAAAAATGACCGGGGAATATAACGGAGAAACCGTACCTGTAATGCATGCTTGTGGACATGATACTCATACAGCTATATTATTAGCTACTGCAAAAATCTTGTACAAATTGAGAAATCAAATTCCAGGTCAAGTAAAATTCATATTCCAACCCGCAGAAGAAGGTGCTCCTAATGGTGAAGAAGGAGGTGCTGAACTGATGGTTAAGGAGGGTGTTTTAAAAAATCCTGATGTTGATGCAATTTTTGGATTACACATAAATTCTCAGACAACTGTTGGAAATGTGTATGTCAGACCACAAGGAATTATGGCTGCTGTAAATGAGTTTAGAATTGATTTGAAGGGTGTTCAAACACATGGTTCAACACCTTGGACAGGAAAAGATCCTATTGTTACAGCATCACAAATGATTAACTCAATTCAAGCAATTGTAAGTAGAAGTATGCCATTAACCAAAGCAGCTGCAGTTGTTACCATTGGTAGTATTCATGGTGGAGTAAGAAGTAATATTATTCCAGAGGATTTGTATATGCTTGGTACCATTAGAACATTAGACAATGGGATGAAAAAATTAGTTCTTAAAAGACTCGAAGAAGTTGTTCATAATATCGCTGAAGCTAATGGGGTTGAAGCAAAAATCACTTACATGGTTAGTTATCCAATCACATTTAATGAACCAAAGCTTTATGAGAAAATGTTACCTACCTTAAAAAGAGTAAATGGAGAATCAAATGTCCATTATATGGATGCTATTACTGGTGCTGAAGATTTTTCTTTTTTCCAGGAAAAAATTCCAGGAATGTATTTTTTTATTGGTGGAACTAAAAAAGGTGTTGACTTGAGTACTTCTGCTCCTCATCACACACCAGATTTCTATGTTGATGATTCAGCTTTAGCAACTGGTGTTAGATCAATGACATCTCTAGCACTGGATTATATTTTTGAGAATTAGTTTTGGCATGATTTTAGAAAAATATTTCTAAAAATATTAACATGAAAAAAATACTTTATTTATTTGTTGCAATCACAACTTTTGCTTGTAACACAACTACTAAGAAAGATGAGAAAAAAAATGAAGTGACTGTTCAAGACACCTCATTGTCATTTAATTTAGAAAAAAGCAATATAAAATGGACAGGAACAGAACTTACCTCTAAAACTCACTATGGCAGTTTAAAACTAACTCAAGCTAACTTAGTAATCGTTGATTCAAAAATTACTAGTGGTGAATTTACTGTTGATATGACATCTCTAAACGTTGAAGATCTTGAAGGTGAATGGAAAGAAAGACTTGAAGGACATTTAAGTTCTGATGATTTTTTCTCAATTGAAAAGTTTCAAACAGCATCACTAAAAGTCTTGAATTCAAATAGTTTAGAAAATGGAAGTTTTAACGTTAATGGTGAGCTCACAATCAAAGACATTACTCACCCAATTGAATTTACTATCACTAAAAATGATGATAATAATTACAATGCAAATTTGACTTTTGATAGATCGAAATACGATGTTAAATTTAGATCAGGGACTTTCTTTGAGAATCTTGGAGATAAGTTAATTCTTGATGATATTGATTTAGAAGTTAGTTTATCTGTTTAATTTGCCCTTGTAAATATTTTAAAGCTCCAAATTAATTATTTGGAGCTTTTCTTTTTTTAGAAATTTTTTCAAAAGAATAACCTAGCTCGTAAAGAATTTGTTCATTTCCAGACTTTCCTATAAATGTCAATCCTGCTGGTTGATTATTTTTTCTAAATCCCATTGGTACTGTCAAGCAGGGGTTATGTGCAGCTGCTGCATATCCTGCTCCATAGTTATTAATAGATAAAACAGCATCAAGTTCATATTTTTCAAAAGATTGATCATAATAAAGATTTCCACTTGACAATAAAGATTCTCTTAAATCATAAAGTTCTTCATCTGAAAATGGATTGTTTAAAATTCCTCTAAAAATTCCTTGACCATAAGGTGATCTTTCTATTGAATCTAAAGAATTGAACTCTATTATTGAGGCAACATCTTTAACTTCGAGTCTTGTATTACCATAGTCTTCTAAATAACTAACTAGATCCCTCCTCATATCTTCGTCTAATAATTTTCTAAAATCATTAAGCTGAACTGATTTTGGATTTAATTCATATAGTTCTGCTCCATTATTTTTAAGTAAATCAACGTTTAACTTGTAGATAGAATCGTTCTTATAGTAGTTGCTATAGTATCCTAGTTTTTTATTTTTTAAAGATGAACTAAATACCTTTTCCAAGTTTATATAACTTGTAGTTTTTGAATAAGAATCGTTATTATCAAAACCTATTATTGAGTTATACACAATAATATTATCAATCACAAACTTAGTCATAGGTCCAGCAGTATCAAGTGTTGATGAAATGGGTACTATACCCGATCTACTAACATGACCAATTGTAGGTTTCATTCCAACTAGCGAATTTGATGACGATGGCGACAAAATAGATCCAGAAGTTTCTGATCCGAGAGAAACACTTGATAGGTTAGAGGCAGTTGCGACTCCACTCCCTGAGCTTGATCCACCCGTATCGAGAATCTTTCTTCCATATGGATTTAAAGTTTGACCACCCATTGCACTATATCCGTTAGGACATCCTAAACAAAAATAATTAGCCCATTCACTCAAATTAGTTTTTCCAAGAATTATTGCACCTTCATCTTCTAGGCGATTAACAATAAATGCATTTTCAGTTAAGTTATCTCTCAAGCTAAAAGCTCCAGCAGTTGTTGGTAGTTTATCAAATCCAATATTGTCCTTTAAAAGTATTGGAATACCATAGATAGAGTTAATTTCACCTTTTGAGTTTTTATCTCTTTCTTTGGCAACTTCTAATACATCTTTATTAATTGAGATTATTGAATTTAGATAAAGTTTATCATCAAATTCAATCAGGTAAATTCTACTTAAATAAAATAAAGTCAAATCATAGTAACTTAATTTTCCTTCAATAACATTTTTTTGAATTTCTGGAATAGATCTTTCTAAAATCAATTCTTTGTATGACTCATATTTGTTTTTGATAAATTTTGAAATTTCCTTTTCAAACCCATCAATCAATTGATTTTTATCTTTTGATATACTTTGTATTCTCTGATATCTTAGTCTTCTGTTTTCATTTTCTTGACTTTCAATAAGTTCTGATGACTCGTCATAATTTACCCATTTTGTTAAGTTATTTTCTTCACAAGAAAAAATGATAATTGTAATCAACAAGTATTTAATTATTTTCATTATAATTCATTTAGTATTGTTTCCATTCTCATTGAGCGGGAACCTTTAATTAATATATTTTTTTCATTTAGTTTTAAATCACTTTTATGTAATTCTGTTTTATTGTTAAAAAAGTGAAAGTTTTTAAAAATAACCTCACATTTTTTAAATCTAGATCCGATAAAAATTATTTTGTCAATATTTAGACCTTTGGCAAATTTTACTATTTTTTGATGCTCAATATTTTCTGCTTTTCCTAACTCATACATATCTCCGATAATTGCAAGTTTAGAATTAGTTAAATTAGAGAGAGACTCTAAAGCACCTCTAACACTCGTTGGATTTGCATTATATGCATCCATGATTATTTCACAATTATTTTTTGAAATTATTTGAGAGCGATTATTTTCAGAGCTGTAATTTTTTAATGATTTTGAAATTTTTCTAAGTTCAATTTTATTCTCTAAGCCTAATGTTATTGCAGCACAAACATTACTAAAGTTATAGCTACCATATAGCTGAGTCTCGATAATCAAATCATTAATTTTTAAACTAACACGATTAGATTTATTTTGTTCAAATTGATAGTGGCTATTTTTATCTTTTCCAAATAAAACTGCTTTATCATTTACAAAATTTCTTTGTTCATCATCATCATTATTTATTAATATTTGCTTATTGTTCTTTATCAACCAATTATAAAGCTCGGTCTTTCCGCGTATAACTCCATTTAAATCCTTAAATCCCTCTAGATGGGCTAATCCAAAATTAGTAATGTAGCCAATATCTGGTTGAACTAGTTCAGTTAAGAATTTTATCTCACCAAAATTATTTGCACCCATTTCAATTATAGCATACTCAGTTGAAGATTTAATTTGTAGTAAACTTAAAGGAACTCCAATGTGGTTATTGTAATTCCCTTTTGTACTAATTGTTTTGTACTTGATTTTTAGTATTTGGTGGATAAGTTCTTTTGTTGTTGTTTTACCATTACTTCCAGTTACTCCAATAACATAACAAGAAGATTTAGTTCTATTATATTTACTTAAGTTTTGTAATGTCTCTAGAACATCCTTCACTAAAATAATCCTATCATCTGATTTTGAAATATTTTTATTGTCAACAATAGAATAACTAGCACCATTTTTCAATGCTGTTAAAGCAAAATTGTTACCATCAAAATTTTCACCTTTTAAAGCAAAGAAAATAGATCCTTTAATAATTTCTCTAGTGTCAGTGGAAACTTTATGATCACATTTCACTAGTATATCATACAGGTTTTCAACCTTCATGTATTAAATATAAGTAAACAAAAAAAATATTGGATTACCTTTTCTTGGGTTTTGTTGAATTTCGAGATTCACCTAAATATGACATCGCACATCTAAATCCAATAAAGTTTGTAGTCATATACTCTGGAAGAAATCTTCTTTGAGCTGGATCTAAATAATAAGACCTGTCAAGCCACGAACCACCTTTGTAAACCCTAGATTCATTACTGATTAGGGAAGTGCTTGCTTTATTTAAATTAGATTGCGATTCACTTGGTGAATTATACATTTTTTGACTTTCATCATTTCCCATATTAAAGAATCTTGATGACTCTGTATCTCCGTCTCTAAAATTTCTATTGTCTGACGAATTGTAATTAGTTCGGAGAAGATCTAATGAATCTAAACTAACTTGAACCAAATCACCAGGCATATTTTTTATAAGAAGTCTTCCATTAGGTAAAACTTCATATTGATCAGAAAAATTTTCTTTTGTAACAGTTGTAACTCGGCCTTCTTCATCAATTAATGGTTTACTATAAAGATTACCTCTGTAATAGTTAAAATCATTGGCTTCGTCATCAATGATAGGTCTATAAACATCAGCTACCCATTCAGCAACATTACCTGCCATCCCATACAAACCAAAACTATTTGGAGGGTATGATCTTACAGAGCTAGTGATTCCCGAACCTGTCTCGGACCAACCTGCAATCCCGCCATAATCACCTTTTCCAAGCTTGTAATTAGCTAATTGATCTCCTAATGTTTTCTTTTTTTGAGATCTTGTATACTCACCATCCCATGGAAATTTCTTTTTCCCCCTGTAATTATTTCCAGATCTTAATTCATCTAAGCCCAAAGCAGCGTATTCCCACTCAGTTTCAGTTGGGAGTCTGTATTCAGGGAGCAATAGTCCTTCTTCAATAGAGGAGAAAATTGTGTCGTTTTCACTTACAGAGTTCTGTCCAATAACATTGTTGATATTTCCTCCATAAGCGCTTCTAGGATCTAATAAATATGTATTTGTATTAAAATTTAACCTTGAGGAAGGATTTGTAATAGAGTCTTTGTTAATATAGCCTTTCTCAGCTAAAATTCTTTCATTTACTCTATGAGTTCTCCATTTTGCAAAATTATTAGCCTGATGCCAGCTAACACCAACTACAGGGTGGTTCTGAAATGCTGGATGACGCAGGTAATTGTTTACCATATCCTCGTTAAATCCGAGAGGATTACGCCAAACAAGAGTATCAGGAAGTGCTGCTAAATATATTTTTTTTAATTCATCATCATTACCATACATTTTCTTTAGCCAATCAATGTATTCTAAATACATGATATTAGTTACTTCAGTCTCATCCAAGAAAAAAGATCTAACATATTGTTGGGTGGGAGTATTATTCCAATCGTGAAGTACGTTGTCTTTTGAGTTTCCTTTTACAAATGTCCCACCTTGAACGAATATCATTCCTGGTGCATTTTGTTGACCTTTATATTTAGTATTATAACTAAAACTCCCCTCGGCTGAGTTAATCTTCCAGCCAGTTGCTTGAGAAATATTTTTGCCAGACTTATAGCTGTTTCTGTTGCAACCAACTATTGCTAGTATCGAAAAAACAAATATTAAGGAGCTAAAATTTCTCATAAATCGATGTAAATATATAAAGTTTAGACTAAGGATTTAATTATTGGATTAAATTTTAATATTGAATATAATAATTAGCAATAATTATACCTTATTTATTATCTTGGAATGCCAATGATTAAATCGAATTTTATTTTTTCAATTTTACTTGTTTTTCTGATTTCTGTTAATCAGTATTCTCAAGAGGATAGAAGAGTTATAACTACCGCTGTTCCTTTCTTGCTAATTTCTTCTGATGCAAGAGCATCGGGATTGGGTGATCAAGGAGTATCTACATCTTCTGATAATTTTTCTCAACATTGGAATCAATCAAAATATCTTTTCTCTGAAAGTAATACTGGTATTGGATTCAGTTATACACCATATTTAAGTAGTGTAGTAAGTGATGTTTTTTTAGGTAATTTAACATATTTCAAAAGAAGATCAGAAAGATCTGTTTGGAGCTTTAGTTTGAAATATTTTAGTTTAGGAGAGATTGATATTTTAGAAAACCCTCTAGACATTCCAGTTGTGGAAAGTCCAAATGAATTCACGATTGATGCAGGGTATGGACTTAAATTAAGCGATAATTTTTCTATGGGAATAACTGGAAGATTTCTCCTTTCTGATGTAAAACTTCAATCATTTAATAGTGAAACTGAAGTTGCAACCTCTTTTGCGGTCGATGTTTCTGGATTTTTTCAATCTAACAACTTTCAGTTAGGTGATAATGATGCAATTTATCGTGCAGGTTTTAATATTTCTAATCTTGGTCCAAAAATGAAGTATTCTGAGTTAGGTGAGGAGAATTTCATCCCTTCAAACCTAAGACTTGGAAATGGAATTGAATTTATTTATGATAGTAATAACAGCCTTGCTTTATCAATTGAAATTAACAAGTTGTTAGTCCCAACTCCAAATATTCCAGTTTATGGTCCAGATGGTTCAACTATCATTTCATATTCTCAACCTAATATTGGTTTTCTGTCTGGAATCTTCAAATCTTTTAATGATGCTCCAGATGGATTTAGTGAAGAATTAAAAGAGTTAACGTATAGTTTAGGGCTAGAGTATTCTTTTAATGATGTATTCTTTTTAAGATCTGGATATTTTAGTGAACATGAACTGAAAGGATCAAGGAAGTTTTTTACAATTGGTGCTGGTTTTGCAACAGAATCAAATTTTCAAGTTGATTTGTCTTATTTAATTTCAACATCTGATGTTGTTAGTCCTCTTGAAAACACTCTTAGATTTTCGTTGTCTTACAATATTTTTAATTAGATAAATCAAGTATTTATTTTCATAAAAAAATAATTTTTTAAAGTATCTTTGCTCAAGTTTATGAAACCAATAACTAGAGACACATACCTCAATTGGTATGAAGAAATGCTTTTCTGGAGAAAATTTGAGGACAAGCTAGCCGCAGTATATATTCAACAAAAGGTAAGAGGTTTTTTACATCTCTATAACGGACAAGAAGCAATTCTTGCTGGTGCCCTACATGCAATGGATACAGATAAAGATAGAATGATCACTGCTTACAGAAATCATGTTATGCCAATTGGTCTGGGAGTTGATCCTAAAAAAGTTATGGCAGAGCTTTATGGAAAAGGAACTGGTACATCAAATGGATTAGGAGGCTCCATGCATATTTTTTCGAAAGAACATAGATTTCATGGTGGTCATGGAATTGTAGGTGGACAAATACCATTAGGTGCAGGAATGGCTTTCGGTGATAAATACCATGGCAGAGATAATGTTACTTTGTGTTTCATGGGTGATGGAGCGGTAAGGCAAGGATCTTTTCATGAGACCTTAAATTTAGCTATGCTTTGGAATTTACCTGTTGTATTCATTGTTGAAAATAACGGTTATGCAATGGGAACCTCAGTTAAAAGAACTGCAAACCACACTGATATATGGAAATTAGGATTAGGTTATGAAATGCCTTGTGGACCTGTAGATGGAATGAGTCCTGTGAAAGTTGCCGAAGCTCTAAATGAGTCTATATCTAGGGCAAGATCAGGAAATGGTCCTAGTTTACTTGAAATGAAAACTTACAGGTACAGAGGTCATTCCATGTCTGATGCTCAAAAATATAGAACAAAAGAAGAGGTAGAAGAATACAGAAAAATTGATCCCATAACTCAGGTTAAAGACATAATTATACAAAATAATTATGCCTCTGACCTTGAAATTTTGGATATGGATAATCGTGTTAAACAGAGAGTATTAGAGTGTCAAAAATTTGCTGAAGAATCTCCTTTTCCAGAGATTAATGTTATGTATGATGCTGTATATGAGCAAGAAAATTACCCTTTTTTAAAACATAAATTATAAATGGCTGAAATCATAAAAATGCCCAGACTTAGCGATACCATGGAAGAGGGTGTAGTGGCCACGTGGTTAAAAAATGTAGGTGATCAAGTCAAGGAAGGTGAAATTCTTGCTGAGATAGAAACAGATAAAGCAACTATGGAATTCGAATCTTTTTATGATGGCACTTTATTACATATTGCCATTGAAGAGGGTGTTCCTGCAACTGTAGATTCACTATTATGTATAATAGGTGATGAAGGTGAAGATATTTCAAAATATATCAATAATTCATCTTTGGAAACTACTGAAAAAAATGAAATAGAAAATACGACAAGCAATCAATTAGATCTTGTTGATCAGATAAATGAGCAAGAAAAAATTGATGATTCAGATAATTCTAAAATTGAAAATGTTGAAATATCTATAACGGAAAAAACTAATCAAATTGAAGGATCAATTGACTACATAACAATGCCAAGATTGAGTGATACTATGGAAGAGGGAACTATTTCATCGTGGTTAAAAAATGTAGGTGATCAAGTCAAGGAAGGTGAAATTCTAGCTGAGATAGAAACAGATAAGGCAACCATGGAATTTGAATCTTTTTATGATGGTATTTTAAGTCATATTGCTGTTAATGAAG
>Ga0255757_10000207_pt1 | contig 56194 bp, 42 predicted proteins | sample 071ome_27_FD_179957 | JGI IMG/M metagenome (GOLD analysis project Ga0255757, IMG submission 179957) | Coastal salt marsh microbial communities from the Groves Creek Marsh, Skidaway Island, Georgia - 071409AT metaG (version 2) | ecosystem: Environmental > Aquatic > Marine > Intertidal zone >...
GACGAACGGAGAGACGGACGGAGAGACGGACGGACGGGTCTGTCTTCGGTGGATGAACGCGACGACGACGACGACGGGGAAGGCGACGACACCGACGAAGGGGTTGGTGATGCGCCAGACGCAGGAAGCGGTGGGACAGAGTGCGTGACGTCGCGCGCACCCGCTGTGCGTGAAAACGACGGTTCGAGTCGACGAGGCGCCGCGTGGTGAACGAACCGAATCGAACGACTGACGACGCGAACGCGAACGCAGGTTTGGATGAGCTGAGACGCAGGAAACGCGCGATCGAGGCGACGATCGAGAGCGGGGCGCGGGATTGCGAGGCGTTGCGCGGACGGATTCGAGAGATTGAAGCGAGGACGGAGCGAGACGGGGCTCTGGCGGAGCGTTACGCGCGGCTGATTCGAGACGGCGAGGCGTCTCTGGATCGGATTCTAGAGTCGAGTGAGTTTTTAGCGGAAACTTTGGCGAGGGAGACGCGCGCGCTGTTCGATGATGCGGAGGTTTGATGAGAGAGAGAGAGAGAGGATGTCGAGACTTCACGATTCGCCGCCATACTATAGTAGCTTCGCTACAATTCTCCGTCGTCTCGAACGCTTTGTCGCGACGAGTACGCGTTCGAAATCAATTCTAATACTTTTTTCGAGCGCAGACGCTTGGCTAATTTTCTAAGATTACGTCCCTTGGAATCGCTCACCATGACGTCCGCCCCCGCGTCGAGAAGTCGCGACACGGCGTCGGCATTTTGTTTGCGCACCGCCGTCGCCAGGAGCGAGTCTCCCCGCTTCGTCTTAAAGTTTGGATCCGCCCCGAGCTTCAGAAGCACTTCCACCATGAAGATATTATCGCGTTCGAGAGCCCTGAACAACGCGTTACCCCCGGATCCGTCTCGTTGGTTCACGTCGACACCGCACTCTTCCACGAGATACCGCACCGCGGTTTCGTGCCCCTCCGCTCCGCCCCAAGACGCCCGGTGTAACGGCGAAAACCCATCGCGCGCGAGATTCGTCACGTCCACTCCGTGCGCCCGCAGCGTCTTCAACGCCGCAGTGTCGCCCATCAAAGCTGCCGCGTTCACGGGCGTGTGTCCATCGTGATCATCAATCGTCGCATCCGCGCCCAGCTCGAGCAACCGTTCAAGCGCTCGCGTTCTTTTTTCCAACACCGCCACCATCACCGCCGTGTACCCGCGATCGCTCTCCCGCGCATCGAGCAACTGTTTGAGTTCATCTTCTCCGTGCGCCTGCTCGGCGTCGTCAAAAAAACCCAAATCGTCTCGCAACACCGCCGTCACCGCTCTCGGAGCGTGCGCCAACACCAGCGTCGTCATCGTGGTTGTCAACGCCAAGAGCGTCGTCAACACCAGCGTCCACGGCGAGAGCCGACGGATCGATCGCGTTCCGAACATCACCGACATCATCGCGATGATAATGGACGACGACGACGACGCGCGATGACTTTTCCCCGGGCGTCGGCGTCTGTGGAAACACCGACTGGATTGGATTGGTTTGGATCGATTAGTGTTCTTTCTGGGAAAAACAAAAGCAGCGTCACTGCGCGACGCCACCGCCGCCGACGACGACGACGACGATGACCGCGACGCGCGCGCAATTCTTCGGTGCGCATCGACGATCGCGATCCCTTCGTCCTTCTCAAAACCCGGAACCGACCCGACGAGCGAACCGTTCACGATTTCGTGCCGGCAGACGAGCGTCTCATCAGACTGACAAAGACGGTTTTTTGTTTCCGTTTACGCAGCGACGTCCGGCGCGGTCGGCTTCGGCGCGTGGTTCGCCACGCTTCGTTTCGCCCCGATCCCGTCCGAGATTCGACCGATCGTCGTCGCGGTACGTCTACGCGCGAAGAACGAAACGAATCCAAAGTCGAATCAACCGACGACGCTATCGACGCCGTCGAAACGTCTCCAAACTCCTCGACTAACCACCCATCCCGTCGACAGCTCCCAGCCATCGCCCTCGGTGCGTTCATCATCTATTCCATCCTCACCGTCGCCCTCTCCGTCGTCTTCTTTCCTTCCCGTCCCACGGAGGCCCGTTCGCTCGCTCGCGACGTCCTTCGCGCCCGTCGCCGGCTCGCCGCTCGCGGCGTCGTCCTCTCCTAATCCATCCCCCGGCTCCCACCACCCCGAGCGAGAACCCCGAGCGAGCCTTATTCTCATTCATCACATCGCGCGCGCTTCCATCGGTTTCCTCCGCGCCCTTCTTGTAACAACGCAACGCAGCAACACGCAAAGCACGCACGCGATGACTCACGATGACTCACGATGACTCACGATGACGCGAACCGACCGACCTTCACGCGACCGACCCCGGGTTTAGGACGAGAAAACACCACGTCGGGCGAAAACACCCGCGTGTGACCGTTCGACCGTTTCGGGTCCACCGGAGACGGAGGGGTCCCCGGGGGCGGTCGGGCGGAGACGGAGTGTTACGATTCACCACGAGTGAGGACTCGTCAAAAAGTACGAAAGACGATCGATCGAACACCCGGAAAAAAGTAGAAAAAGAAAAGGGGGGGTCGTTAAAAAGAATAAAGGATAGAAGGAAAGAAAGAAAATCAAAAGGGGGGGGGGTACGTGATGGGTCGTGACTCGTGAATGGGTGTCTTTGAAAACCCGCGTGTGCTCGAAAGGACGAAAGGTCGCGATGGCGCGGGGAATCGGACGGACGGACGACGGGACACGCGGACGGCCGGGAAGGCGACGGCGGACGCGAGTGGGGAGGAGGAGACCGAGAAGAGCGACGGAACCGAATCGGTCGACCGCGGGATACCATGGCGCGAGCCGGGGGTGGAAACGCGCGAACGGTCGATGGGAACGGTGGGGCGCGAAACGACAAGAAGAGGAAATGTCGGTCGGACGAACGACGGAAGCGACGGAAAGGGGCGACGACGACGCACGCGACGGTGATCGATGCGGAGACGGAGGATATGCTTCAGACGATGATTACGATGAAAAACGATACGGGGGGTAAGCCGCGGGTGTCGAAGGAGCTGCCGTCGAGTTCCGCGTCGGGGGCGGAGGACGCCGAGGATAGCGGGCTCCGAGGCGGCGCGGACGCGCCGGAGTGGGACCAGAAGTTTGAGGGGCAGTGCTTTGGCGCTTGGAAGAAAGTAGAGATTCAGCAACTGCGTGAGGCGATTGAGAGATGGGCGAGCGAGTTTGGGTTCTTAGCGGACCACCGGGCTGGAAACTTTGATTTTCTCTTCAATCGGCGTCAAAAGCTTTCGGAAAAGAACGCCGAGACGACGAATCCCTCGGAGCGGAGAGCCTTTCTCGACCTCGCCAGGGATGTACCGACGAGAAACGCAAAGCAAATATATGGATGGGTCCTGAGAAACATGAAATCCAACACGGCGTCGGGAAAATGGACGCCAGAGGAAACAAAGACGCTGCTCGATCTCTACGACAAGTATGGCAAAAAGTGGTCTAAAATTTCAACTTTTATCGGTCGACCCGCATCGGCTTGCCGAGACAAGTGGCGCCTCGTCAAGGGCGGTAAAGACAGAAATACTGGTCGATGGAGTGAAGAAGAAACGTCCAGGCTGGTGGCGCTCGTAAAGGATTACTTTAAAAGGACAGGCACCCAGGCGGGCCGCGGGCCGGGTGCCGGAAACGAGCATCTTGGCCTTCTCGATAACATCAACTGGGTATCAATCTCCCAGAAGCTCGGCACTCGCAACGAACAGTCTTGTATGCAGCGCTGGTACCAACTCGCTCCGTCAATTGCTCAGGGCAACCGGTGGAGCGAAGCGGAGGATATCCAAATGCTCAAAAATATCATCGGCCAGCGACCGCCGACGGCGGAGGGTGTCGATTGGGCGTCTGTTGCGACTAAGAAAACCCTTTCTGAGATTAAAAGAAGATGGAAAACGCTCAGCTCTAACGTACGAGGCTACGTTGACATGCCTTTCCCGGAGCTAGTTCACCAAATTTCTCTGAGTTACGAATCAAACGAACTCATCATCGCAGCAGAGTCTATGAAAAACGAGCTCGCATCAAAGAAGCCGTGAGGTCTTCTCGCTGCGACGCGTCGCGTCGAGCATGTGACAAGCATAATACATACACCCGAGATGAAGCATTAGAGCGAATGACTTCACAAAATACAACATTTTCCAGCCATGGAAATATCCGTACTATATCCTTCCACCCCTCGATTAGAGCGAATGACTTCACAAAATACAACATTTTCCAGCCATGGAAATATCCGTACTATATCCTTCCACCCCTCGATTGTGAAATAGAAACTGAATGATAACTTTATGTTTTACGCTACGCTAATCGCTATGAATGCAGTTGTTGACATTTAGAAGACTTTATGACGCTCTACTTTGTGACCCCGTCTATGTTGCCTTTGTACGGTCGCAACTTGTGACAAGGCACGCCTTCGCTGTTGGGCGCCGCGGTCGAGCAGGTTGCGTTACATCCAAACAGTAATGCCTCGTCATTTTCTATCGGTGGGGGGGTCAAACCGAAATAAAAGTCGCAACTTTTATCCTCAAAGTTTGGTCTGATGGTGAGCGGCAACCCAAAATCATCGGTAAAGACTTCTTGCGTCGCACACTTACACATGTTCACACACATCGCCGTACAACCGCTCTCCTGCAGCCAGCGACACTTTTTAATGTGTACTTTTGAAGCCATTTCTATGCCCAAGTCGTTTTCGCTCGTTTCTTCTACTTCCATAGGTCCGACCATCCACGCAAAGACGAGTTTCGTGATGCTAGCGTTCAGTTCACACGAGAACTTGTTGAGTGGAAATAGCGCCTTGAAGACGGCATTTCCACCGGGAGGCACGAGCGAACGGATAACGCCTGCTGTAACGTCACCCATTCCCACTGCATCTCTCCCTTTCATCTGCAAGAAACAGAGTGCGATGAATGCGTCGTATGAAACCTCTCCAGGCGGTGGAGCGCCTATCGCCATGCCAATTTTACGCATGAACCACGCCATGATGGCCAAGTCCAACGGAGAGTCCTCGTACCTAACCTTCACCCCTGGCTCGTCCCAGTTGGACGGGAACTCCGCCGTGGCTAGGTTGAAAAACGAGTAAGATTCCGTCCTAGGCCCTCGCTCGCCGGATTCCACCGCGACGGGGGAAGCCCTCATCGAGTGGGAAGTCGATGATGACGCGCGTTTCTTCGTCACCCTCGAGCTCTGAGCCACGCGTGGCGCTCCCGCGGCCGCTTTCTCTCGGGCCCGCCTCGAGGTGCAGCCGCCAGCGCGAGCGGTCGAAACGGAAGATACGACTCGTCGCATCCTCGATGTCAAACGAGTGACGATTCTGATTCTGACGCCGCGTCACCGTCGCCGTCGCCTCTCGTTCGACGCCCCGCGCGCGCGCACTCAACGAACTTTGCCAGCCAGTTATCGCTAAAACGTATACATAGGATTTCAAGCCCTACAAGGTGCTATAGAGTGATGCGTGGGACAAGACACAAGCGCTCGTAAACCCCAGGGCGTCCGTTCAGGACGAGAAACGGCCGCGCGTTCGACTAAAACCTCACTCCTCGTCGCCGCGTGCGCGCGTCATCGAGAGAGTCATCGCGTCATAAAGCCGATAGATCCACGGTAAACAAAGTCATGTTTGTCTCCGCCTTCCTCATGGCGGTGAAGAAGGGCCCGTACGCGAGAGGTACGCGTCGCAGACGTCTCCTCGACTCTCCCAGAAGCGTCTAGCTCTCCCTCGAGAGTCTACCGGTCACTGACGCGCCTCGCCTTCCTTTTCGCTCGCAGGTGGTATCGTTTGGAAGACGCACGCGTTCAACAAAATGTCCCAGACGCGTCAGCGTAACGCGGCGGTGCGTCACTCGCCTCGCAAAGTGTCTCGAATCTCGCTCGCTCGCTTCAAAAGCCAAACTTCGGAAACTGACCCGCTTCTCTCGCGCGCAGAAAAACCTCAAACTCGTTCAAGAGGTGCACGAGACGCTCAAACGAGCCACGAGAACCACTAGGTACGCACTCACTGTGTCCACCAGCCGCAATCCCGCCGTGACTGACTCCCTGTCTCTTTTCTCCAGCGACGCCGCGAGCAAGACTCTGCCCGCGGGAGCGGCGAAGCCGCTCTAGTCGCGCGCTTGTACAACAACCTCATCCGTCTTTGTCCATCGTCAATTGTAGCGCTCGATCGATGAAAACACTCTAGCCAAATCAAACGCCGCAGAGTTCCATCCCACTCCACCGGCGAAACCGCAGACTCCGCACCACCCGGACCGGGAACACGGGGAAAACGCGCGCGTCTCGTCTCCGTCTTCCCGCGCGGCGAGGTTTATAAAACGACTTCGACCGCCTCCCGACGCTCGACGAGCGCCTCTCGAGCTTCTTCCGGCACTGTGGCCGAGCGGTCTAAGGCGAAGGATTTAGGATTTCTCGCGCGCGCGAGGGTGAAACATTCCTTTTCGAAAGAGCGTGGGTTCAAATCCCACCGGTGTCAGAATCGAGCGAGCAACGGACTCGACGAGCGCGAGTGCGCGCTCTGGTTTTTCGTTTTTTTGCACCCTCTCAACGGAGACTTTCCGCGGTTCGTGAACCGTCGTCGTCGTCGTCGGTCGAGTCGAGTCGAGTCGAGTCGATCCGGCCGAATGCGTGGGCACGCACGCGACGCGGCGTCGGAAGTCCGCGACGCGAGACGACGAACGTCGCGACTGGACGTCGTCGATCGACGCGCGCGTGGAAACGTCGGCGGACGTCGCTCGTGATCTCTCCTCCGTTCGTCCTCTCGGCGCGCCGCGGACTTCCGAGGCGCGGGTTGATTGAAAACAATTTTTTTTTTGATTTTCTTTCTCGGCTCGATTGATTGAACTGATTTGATTCACTCGTCGCGTCCGAGTAACGCGGAGGGGGAGTGAGGTTACGAGGGAGGGGGAGAGAGATGGCGGAGAGAGCTGACGCGATGGAAGAGGAGGCTTTCGAGGGGGAGGAGCGCGCGGCGGAGGCGGGACCGAGCGGGGAAGAGGCGACGACGTCGACGCTGGACGACTTGACTGAGGGTGGCGCAAACGAAGCGGACGGCGAGGCTGACGCGCGCGAAGAAGACGGGGATAGAAATGAGCAGAAATACGATCACATGGCGCGCGTAAAGCTGTACAGCCTAAACGAGCGTGGCCATTGGGACGACAAGGGCACGGGCTTTGCTTCCTGCGAGTACTTGGAGGTACGAAGAACGTCTTTGGCATTTCAGTTTGAACTCGACTAACCATATCGCCTTCTTCTTTTCTCGATGATACAGCAATCTCACGCAGTTGGTCTAGTGGTCATGTCAGAGGAGGATCAGGGAGAGCCCCTCTTGGTGCACAAGATATCGCCTCTACCGGACTTTTACTCAAGACAAGAGGACGACACGATAATCTCCTGGCCCGACGCCGAGCTCGGGGCCGACATAGCACTTAGCTTTCAGGAAGGTGTGGGCTGTAGCTTTATTTGGGAACAAATCAAATCCGTGCAACGGGCTTATCTGCACGGCGATCCAAACGAGATGAGCGTCGAAGGAGGACTACATGTTGTCGACATGGATATCGGTACCAACGTGCGCACGTTTCAATTTGGCGGCGTTCCAGACCAGTTAATGGAGGGAGGGCATCAGCCGGGCCACATGGGTTTTGTGGACGAAGAGCTTCCTCCACCAGAGATGAATCGTTTGCCGGACTTGCTGAAACTCATGAACGAAAGTTCCGTCTTTCTTCGTGAGCGGTTACCGACAAAGATTCTGAAAACAAAAGATTATCTTCCAAAACTCTTCGAGTTGTTTAGACAATGCGAAGACTTGGACGATATCGAAGGTCTTCACATGCTTTATGACGTCTTCAGGGGATTCGTCATGCTGAACGATGCCTTTCTGTATGAAGCGCTCATGAGCGAGGAGTACGTGTTTGACTTTGTGGGTGTGTTGGAATACGAACCAGACCAGATTGAGAGGGTGAACCACAGAGAATTCTTACGAGAAAAGGTAGTGTTTAAAGAAGTAGTTCCGATTTCGAACGCATCGATTCGAGACAAAATCCACCAGACGTGCAGACTAGGTTACCTGAAGGATGTAATCCTTCCGCGAGCTCTGGATGACGCGGCTTTCAGCATGCTCACATCAATGATGATGGTGAACAACATAGAAGTCATTCAGGCACTACATCAAGATCCGGATTTTTTCGCAGAACTTTTCAGAAGGCTCAATGCCTCGAAACCCGGTGATGCAGACTGGAATGATCTTGTTGGATTTCTTCAGGAGTTGTGCACGCTTGCACGGCATTTGCAAAATAACCACCGCCTCGCAGTGTTTCAGTCACTTCAAGGTCACGGCTTATTCGACGCCGTGACGGACATATTAACTCACGGTGATGAATACTCACAGTTAAAAGCGGCTGATGTCATCATGTCGAGCCTTCACAACGATCCTGCCGTGATTCGAAACTTCATGATTCAGCAACAAGAGAAGTCATCGACAAACATGCTTTCGGAGATAGTTAGACTTTTTCTCGTCGGAAGTGACGGCATCCAAGCTACGTATTTAGAGATTCTGTTGTTTTTGATGGATCCTGAAACAATGGAAGGAACTGCCCCGGATAAGGATAAGTTTTTAGACATCTTCTATGAAAAGCACATGACGCCCGTGATTGATCGAATCAAGCTCGGGAGATTCGACGTCGCAGGCGATGATCAAGGGACCGATGTTGTACCTCCATGGGCGTTGACGAAAATGATTGATCTTCTCATTTACTGCGTTCAAAATCACCAGTATAGAATCAAATACTACGTGCTGCGCAACCACATTGTACAGCACGTTCTTCACTTGACGGAACGTAAGGAAAAGTACGTCGTTACAGCAGGTATTAGATTCTTGCGAGCATGTGTGGGATTGAAGGATGATTTTTACAACCGTTATTTGATTAAGAGCAATGCATTTGCGCCTGTCATGAAGGTTTTCGCTGACAACGGGGACAAGTACAACTTGTTGAACAGCGCCATCCTCGACTTGATTGACTTTATTCGAAGAGAAAACATTCGAGCATTGATTCACCACCTGGTGGATGAATACGAAAGTGGTTTCGAAAAAGTTTACTATGTTGATACATTTAGATTGTTGAAACTGCGCTATCAGCAGAGCGTAAACGCGCCGAAGATTGAGTTACCCCATGGAGTCACGCTCTCTGCCATGGCGCACAGTGGACGGGAACTGGCAACTGCACAGGCTCTATCAGAACAGCGTTTACGTCGCGATGGGTCCATGAGTAAGGACGAAGAGGACTACTTTGAGTCAGACGATGAGCCGAAGCATGAAGTAACGAGCGAAGCGGCACATTTACCTACCATGCACACTCCGCCAGTGCTGCACTTCCAAGGATCTCGATTTGTCCCACCACCCATGGCCAATTCGGTGTTCACGGATGAAGTTGATACCGGACCGACTCATGGAGAACTAGGCAAGCGTGCGCGATCCCTTAGCCCACCGCCCCATCCAGATTCAGGCACTGAAAACGGAGAATCGATGAAGAAGTCAAAGGCTAACGATGTCGTCGGGGAGAATCTCACGGCTGCTCAACGCAATGCTTTCAAGTCGCAAATAAAGACGGTGGAGCCTGTCGAAACAGAAGAAAAACATGTAGAAGAAGAAAATGTGAAACAGACGACGAACCCGACGTCAAGTTGGGTGACTGTCAACGAACCTAGCAATACGGAGGAAAATTAGTTTTATTATGGGATTTCTGCGAAGTATTAAAATGCCTTCTTCAACTCATCGGGCCGCAAGACGCGGTCTCTCTCTAGTGCGAAAGCCTTTTTGTCCTTCTCATTCGTCTCGACTTTCAAGCTGGGAGGCTTGAATTCGCCTTGCAGCTTTGCCTTCTTGGTCTTTTTTCCCTTCATGAAGTCGCGCCACCCACCCACACGAGCCTCACGGCGGTCCTCACTTTCCCACTCTTTGCGCTCCTTGTATTCTTGTTTACGCTGCGCTGCTTCAGCTTTCTCCTCTTCAGTAACGCGTTTCTCTTCGTCTTTGATTCGAAGAGCCAATTTCCGCCGTCTCCACTCCAGGTTGACAATGTAGTTCCGAGCCTCATACTTCCACCGTTCATGAAATTCCTCAGTTTTACAGAAATCCTCAATCATACCCTCCTTATTGCCTTGATACTTCAATCTTAACGCGGCATCCTCACGAGCTTCTTTTCTCCAAGCTTTCAACACGCTTTCTTTCGCTTGTTCAAGATTGAAATCGATGGATCGCTTGAAGTCCTCATCGAGAAGAAGCTTCTGTGCCTGACCGAGTGCGTCAAAAGCAGCTTTTGCATCTTTGTGCTTGCACTTATCAGGGTGCACCAACAATGAAATCTTACGAAACGACTTCTTAATATCTTTCAGATCGCAATCAAATGGCAAGTTGAGATGCTCATACGGATTGAGTTTGAAGGATGATAAGATGCGTTCCACCTCGGCGTCTCTCTTTGCGTCGGACACATCTTTAAAGAACTCCTTCAACAACGTTTCACTATCCTTAATCTCTTCGATTGGTGCCGGTACAGCGTTTGCGTCGGGAATAATCTCTTCCATGGGTACCTCATTCACGACAGCCCGTGGCTCTGATGTCGAAGGCGGTTCATCTTGTGTTTGAGGCGCGACGCGTTCCTCTTCAGCAGTCAGCGCTTCTGGTTCCTTCCTCTTCGGTTGAGAGTTTTCTTCCGAGGTATTGGGAACTTTGCGGACGTTATCCGGTTTGAGATACATCTCTGCGCCTTCATCCTTAGTTTTCACTTGATATCTGCAGCGATCGGGCACATAAGCGACGACGGTACCCAACCTTCCATTGAGTTCCGGTTTCGCCTTCAAGCCGTGAATCTCCACCACGGAGCCGGGCTCTATGTACTCAAAACCCATGAGCCGACGGTGTCGATTTATTCGTAGAGTTGCGTGGGCTCGCACTCGCTCCTCCTGGGAAGAGCGCGCTGGTCACGCCACAAAATGAAGTCTGGGCGAGCCGTGGTTCAACAAGAGTGCTCACTCGCGCTTCCTCGCCACTCAACTCGGTCCACTGTCTCGCCCGTTGCCGTCAATCGACGCCGCAAATTCCGAGTCGGGTGAGTGATTTCGAGTTGAAGATTGAAACAGTGATCGCGTTCAATGTCCGGAGCCACCGCGCCTTGGATGCTCGGCGCAGCCGGAGCGATACCGTTCGTTTGCACGACTCCACAGGTGAGAGAGTTGTTGGGGTATTCGAGATTGGTGTCCTCAAAGGACACCGCCCGGGCACAGATTACCTATGGTGCAACGATTCTTAGCTTTTTAGGGGGCATCCATTGGGGGTTGGCGGCTGTGAAGCACAATAATCCGACATCAGGGCAACTCGTTGCTCGCTACTCTTGGGCAGTGACTCCAAGCCTCCTCGCTTGGCCAGCTCTACTGATGCCCGAACAACTAGCTTGTGGGACTTTAATAGGTGGGTTACTCAGCGCAGCCGCTGTAGATACTAGATATGCCGCGTCAGGGGGCTTCCCTCGATGGATGTTGCCGCTCAGATATGCGTTGACTGCGACGGCGTGTACTTCGCTATTAGCGACCGGTTTTAGAGAGACGTAGAGCTTCAAGAGGAGTAGCGTGTACTTTTACATATGAAACAATAAGTTATTATTGCAACTAATATTATCAACGTCGTTCAAAGTGCGTGCACGGTGTTTACTCGACGACAACGGTAATCGTCTTTGCAAACTTCTTACCAAAAGAGCGGTGCTTTGCGTCGGCAAACTGTAACGTCAACGTGTGCTCACCAGGGGTAAGCTTGAGAGTGCCTTCCTTCTGAGCCTTACCAAAGTGCACATGCGTATCATCGAACGGAATCACTTCACCTTTTTCCATGTAACCCCCATCGATGATAAGATGGTGGTGACCGGTGCCTTCCTGCAAACCTTCCGACGCTGGAGCAAGTTCGTAGCCCTTCACCCCCATCTTCACCGTAAACTCTTGCGGAACGGTAGCCTTGTCTTGGGGCGCAACGAAATAAACACCGTTCTTGCCATCCTTCGCGAGGGCTGGAGACGCACTGCTGATGGCGAACGCAGCGAGGGTCGCGAAGGCCGTACGGCGAGTGAAAGCCACACTGTCGACGTCACGAGACGTGCTGGCGGTCGTGAGAGTGCGCGTGGAGCGCTTGATTCGCGTAGAGGACACGCGCACCACGTTGGTACTAATCACAGACGAGAGCGAGTTCATGATTCTTTGCGGCGCTCGGTAGTGAGGTCTCGAACGAGCCCACTCTTTGAACAAACAAAAAACACGTCAGCGCGAGGCGTTTTGGAAGCAAGTTGCTGCAAATCAAGATGTCCTTACAAATAACTAAGCGGTAGACTTTCTAGCGGTGACAACGAACATTGGATCGGTTTTGCCCGGATTCGGGGAGATGTCCTCCGCCGAAGGCGCGTCAAAACCACCAGCAAAGTGGTAGTAAGAGCCAACAATCCAGACATGGTCGAGGTCGCCAGTAGCCGTCCAAATGGCGACCGCTTTCGTCGGAAAGCACCTGTTACTAAAACTCATGATAGCAAGTCCACCAGGTTTCAAGACACGATTCACTTCCTTCATCACTTCGAGCGGCTTGGTCAAATAATCCACGCTCACAGTGTTCGTGACGACGTCAAAAGTGTTATCCTCATACGGGAAAGAGGGATCCTCGTTTAGGTCTCGCACGGTGTAGTCGGTCAAGATCGGATTTCTTTTCAATTCATCCTCGTTCATCCCCAACCCAGATATCTTTCCAGCCTTGTAACCCTCGGGATAGTGGGAGATCCAGCTGCTACAAACATCCAAGATGGCCACGTTGTCTCCTGCCGGCGGGAACTCCCGAGCGTAGTACTTTGTCAACGCTCCGATCGCCGCGTCATCGATGTGTGTGACGAACCTCGGTTGAGAGTAGAAGATGAAATCTGAGCTTTCATCGTATCGTCCCATCTCTTTCTCACCGAATGGAAACTTTTCTGGGAAACCTGGGTCCTTGAGGACATCGGCGTACGGGTCCGACTTGGCTTGTGCGGCGTATGCACTTCCGCTAGAACCGAGTACCGGCGCGACCTTAAGCAACGCTGCTGCTCCAGACGCGACAAACGCACTTCTTCTGGACGTACTCCATTCGCGCGGTGGCTGTCTACGACGTTCTGAAGCATCTCTAGCTCCAGTGAAGGTCGATGACTCGATTGGTCCCGCCCGACTGACTACCGGTCGGACTGCGTGGTCGCGTCTGCTCGAGCACGCACGCGAGAGCACCGTAGTGCCGGTTGAGAATCTAGAACTCATCATTTCTGCGTCAAACGTAATTTTACAGCGCTCGCCGATGAGTGCTAAACCGTCGCCTTATGCCGTGACGTGTCAGAGGTGGTGACGTCTCCACGCATTCGTTCGTGTGGCGCGTTATATATCGGTCGCTCTCCCGTCCACCGACAGCAGTTTCTGACGCGTGAGTGGCTGACTAGGCTGACCCAGACGTGAAGAGTCACTGATTACATCGCATAGTCTTGTAAAAGCGTCGTGGATAGCAGCCAGCCATGCTCGGTCTGGATTACTCGTCGTCGGAAGAGGAGGAGGAGGAGAGAAAGCAAGAAGAGTCGGTGCGCCAACTTCCCGTGGAAGTCCCAGACAAGACGCACGCGTCCACATCAAACGCTAGCGTTGAAGACGAGAAGAAAAGGACACCTGCGCTCCCATCAGCTGCCGATATTTTCGCGAGCGGGTGTAGTGACGGGCTCGCACGCAAAGGAAGTGTGTCTGCAACAAATCCGTCTCTGGTTTTGTCTGGTTCTAAACGCCCTGCGCCGAGTCCAATCTTAAATCCTAGGCAGGGCCAACAGAAGAATCCTTCATCTATTGGTAAGCATAATTCGCTCCTTCCGCCACAACTGAGGGGACGAGCAAACACACCGACTACTGACTTGGAGGGTCTGGGCCTTCGTACCGCTCCTCCGTCGCGACGAAATAATAGCACATAGCTGGAGGGACTTTCGGATCATAATATTAGTAGAGTAGCGTGCAATCGAATAAAGTGTAGATTAAACTTCTATGGCGCCCTTTAAGCACCCCAAAAGCTCTTCGTGCGTCGCCTTGTTGCTTCCAAGAATGGGTCTCGTCGTCAGGTCTGCGTGTGATAAATAAAAATAAAACTCGCGTTAATTTTCTCCATCAAGTAAAATGAAATCGTAGTTGCGATGAACGTTGAAGTTCTCTTTCGCTCGAAAAAACGTGCAATCATCTCACCATATTCCTCGCCAACGAGGTTCGTTATCTGCCCCCCTGCCTCTCGGATCTGCAACGGAATCTAATTATTTCTGAAATAAATAATAAATTAAATGACCCGTACCAAAAGCGCGCCAGCAGCGGTGTCCCAACTATTCAGATCAGCCTCAAAGTACGCAGTAACTCTACCGCAAGCAACCCAAGCTAGCATAATGGCTGCACTTCCCAACATGCGAATCGTACGGACTGGCAAATTGGCCAGCGCTTTGTGCAAATAAAAATTAATTGTCAGTATTTTTCATCGAGTCAATTAATTCGCGAATTCGTCGTCGATACGCTGAATTACCTGTCATCCCATTGAGCATGACCTTCGTAGACGCGTCTGATGGCGCATATCCTGTGACAACGACAGCTTCAAACGCAGTGCTCTCCTCACCCACGCTCATGGGCTTTTCATTTAATTTTGCACCGCCACCGAGAGTAGCGGTGAAGCACTCATCCCTGAACGGGTCATAGATGACCGCAACCTGCAGTTCACTGTAGGAGAGGTACGTGTGTTAGTCCCTGGCGACTGAAATAGCTCTCAAGTCCACAGACAGTGCTGGATGCACGACGGCAAGTAATTAAATACTCACCCTCTGTATGCCACACCGATGGAAATTGCCGACAGCGGCATGCCGTGCACGAAATTTGTCGTCCCATCGATAGGATCGACGATCCAAAGCCATTCAGGTCCTACGGATCACGAGAGATAAAATTGAAACGTTAGTCAGTCGCCCAGAAACGTTCCATCAAATAATTAAATTAATAAATTCAATTATTCGACGCCAACGATGTTGTCGTTTCAAAAGTCTGTACCTGAGTTGAGAATTTGTCTAAGCGCTTCTGCGCTCGCATCTTTGCCCGCAGCCACACTTTCCTCACCCTGAGTTCAATGATGTTTAGTAATGCCACAACTGTCGAAGGGAAGAGGGACCGCCTACCAAGAAACCATGTTGAGGGAACGCCCCGGTGACCCGAGTCTCTATGATACGCTGAACTTCGCCATCGACTTCTGTCAGCAGATCACGGGCGTTGACCTTAGTTTTGATTATGTCCGCCCCGAGTTTTTCCACCATCACTTTACCCCCTTCTTTTGCAGCGTCAACTGCGACCTACGTGGCGAAAGATGCAGAATAATAGTCAGTCAAAGCTGTGTGTTGGTTCCAGACAAAGCGCACCTTCAAGACCGCGTCTAGCGACGTTGCATCAGCGGTGATGGATGCATGCACGCTGGAACTTCTCTTACGATACTGTCCAGTATGACACGTAGCGCGTGGCTGATGCTGTCCACGAATGCCCGTGCGAAGACACACCGCAGCACGTGTGGCTGAAGCACAGCAACTCATCGGTCGGTAGTTAATATCGAAAGAGTCGCGTCACGCGTGCGGCGTGCCAAGGGATCGAGAAGGTTGGATGTCAGAGCAATGAGCGAGAATCAGTTTGAGTTGTCTTGGCAGATCCAATGTTGACACTCTGCTCGAACGCGAAACTATCACGCGCGCCGCGAAACGCTACCCCAAACCGGTAGCGACTGTTGTTTTCAAAAAGTCTTTTGGGGAGCAGCCGCAGCGGCACAAGGCGGCGCCTAACTTAGCAGCGGACTGTCGCGAGTGTTGAGAGTAAATTCTTGTGACAATGTCGAGACTGAAATTAGGCCTGCTACCTCCGAACGCGGACGACGCCTCTCCTAGACACGTAAGCGGTCTCAGAGGCGAACCGGTGCTGGATGAAGGAACGAAAGAAACGAAAGACTCGAAGCTGTATGATAGTGGCCACGGCGACCCGAACGATCCTTCATTGGTAGCACTGATAGAGCACTCTGGCGTACTACGCACAATACGCGTCACAGATGACGGAAGTCGAGTGAGACGATTTCAATTTCAAACTGTCAAGAACGGAGTCGCTTCATCCACGGGCCGTCCTTGGTGGCAGTTCACCTTTATACCTGGCCAACCAGGTGCAATCTTGGTCGTACAAGCAGAATCTCAAAACTTACTCTTCACTTCACTACCGAAGAGCGAGTCTGAGCCGAGTCTTGTGTATCTCTTGGGCAAGCACAGTGCACCCGTGACTAGTTTGGCTGTGAGCCGGGACGGAAGTCTCACTGCAACTGGGACAGAGGACGGAAGTCTGGCTGTCTGGGCACTCGATGACGGACACAAAGTTGCAGGGATGAGGGCGGCTCATGATGGGTTAGTACGCTGCGTTGCACTTTCTGCTGAGAAGACACTCGTCTCTGCAGGCCGCGACGGAGTAGTTCGAATCTGGGATGTTGCCACCGAGGGTCCGAGATTGAGAATGCTCCACAGATTAGCATCTGAGCAGCTCAAATACGTTGTGTCATTAGCAGTCACCCACGGCGAGTCCGAGTTTACAGTCGCCGCGGGATCTTCTGATGGTTGTCTCCACGTTTGGTCCGTGAGCACTCGTGAGTCGAGCGCGCACTTACTCAAAGTCTTGGATCATAACGAAGGGCTAGCTGTCACATGCCTTTCGTTTCGTCGTGACGAAGCGCTTCTCGCCATGGGAACACAAGAGATCGGTGAGACTATCGGAAAAGGTACTTTACAACTATTCAGTACACGTGACTGGTCCACTGTTGCGAGCCACTCTCTTATCTCTCCGTGCCTCACCTGCGATTACTTGGAATCTTCTGACGACAGGCTCTTGGTTTGCACGCCTCAAATGCCACCACAGATATTTGACAGTGCCTTGAAGGTTTCTGGACTGAGAAGAGCTCGCTCTACCCCTTCGAAATCGAAATCTCCGGTTGAAACTCCAAAGTTGGTGCCAAAAGTCGCTTTGAATGTCAATGGTCATGAGGAAGAGTTTGTCGACTTGGAACGGCAAGTTGATGAAGATTTTGACGTGGAGGCTGAATTAATGGACCACATGGCTGATCTTGGTGTCACTGATCCTGCAGAAGTCAAGCGTCTTGCGGAGGCACACATTCACGCCATCGCCGCAACAAAGGTGAGCAGGACGATTCCTTTGCACAAAAAGACGTATCCGAATCTTTCTAAACCTCCTGAAAACGTCCCAGTTACGAAAGAACGAAAGACAACTAAAAAGCTAGATCCCAAGTGGCTGGAAATAAAGGATCTCGGCCCAAGACTGAGCGATATGTGGGTTTTTGAGGAGCGCGAAGAGCAAGTAATTGATACTTACGGCATGCGAACGGGCACTCTGCTGCTACCACCGAAGAAGGGCATCGAGTTTTAAAACGAGTTGTTGTAAATATACTTTAGAACTAGGTAGTGTTACATACCGTGAGTTGCGCGACTCTAATAGCGAAGTACCACTAAGAAGACTCGCGTGCATCGTATCTGATGTTCGAGTTCGATGACCGCAATAAAGACGTTCGAGACGCCCTCATCGCTTCCATCGCGAGTCGACCTTCACGAATGGAGCGTTCCATGGCATCCTGAGAAGCTTTCAAGGGGCTAAGGGGAGGCTTCGCACTTCGCGTATTCAGACGATCACGAATACGTCTTGATTTCTCTTCCAGCAAGTGCTTGCGTGCTTCGTGATCATTCATCCTGTGCTCGTCATCCAAACCGCGCGCTTGAGTCTGATCGTAGTCATTATCGTCCATTCGACAGACGTCATCGTCATCACCATCCACCATCCCATTCAAACTTCCCCAAGAGCCAAGACAAGCCAGGTTGTTGTCTCTCGGCGATGACCTCACAGGGCTCGAGTGTCTACGTGGTAAGTACTTGATCCAACTCCCTTGCTGCTGAGCTTCGAGTGGCTCTTCACAGTGTGAACTCATGGTGCTATTGAGCTCGCTGCGGATCTCTTCCAACTCAACCTGACGGGATTCGCAATCCTTCGAAAGAGCGACATTACGAGACTTCAGTGTCGACACGGCTTCGTTCATCCTCAGAGCTTCCAACTCGAGTTGCGCGACTTTAGCAGCCCAAGCTTCGTTATTCCGCTCTATTGCTGACTCGTGATCGAACAGTGAAATAGCCTCGCGTTCAGCCGTAAGCTTGGCTTGTACAAGTTTTCGGTTAATTTCACCAAGTTTGAGCACTTCTAACCGAGCTGCCTCAAGGAGTGCATCTCTGGCTAGTAAAAGTTCAGAAGTTTTGACGGGTTCATCATCCACATCGGCTCCAAGTCCTAATGCATTGGCCCATTCATCTTTCGCGACGTCTTCGGGTGTTGTAGTCTGATGCGTGGTGCTTTCAAGTGCACCGCATTCTGGTGCATCCGGAAGCCCATCGGCGGCAGCGGAATCCTTCGTTGAGCTCTGAAGCGCCTTACGGCTGGATCGCTCGCGTTTAAGTTCTGCTTTTAGCCGCGATATCTCTGCTCCGAGATGTTCTCTCACTCGTCTCAACTCTTGGTCGTAGTGAGCCGTTGCATCGGACTGTGCGATTGCTTCAAGCTCGTTGACACGCCCTTGTAAGAACTCATTATGTCTCATCGTCTCGGCAAGGGATGCTCTCGCTCGTTCGGCGTCTTTCTGAGCATCTTCGAGGAGCTTCATCGTATCGTCATTCGTCTGCTTTGACTGGTTCGCTTGGGCAGATTGCGTCTCGACTTGCGTCAATCGTTCTGTTATGGATGCGAGTTCCCGTGCGTCAGAGCGAATGCGCATTCGTGCTTGAGCAATCTCTGTCGATAGCGTTTCGCTTTCCGCGCTGCTGGCGGCAGAAAGGGCTGCGATGGTATCTTGTAATTTTTTGCAGTCGATCTCAATAGACCGGGCTCGCTCATCCGCCTCCGTGGTTGCCTTGGCTGCGTAGGCGAGCTCAACCGTCGCCTCGTTGAGCAGTCGTCCTCGCAGAGCGTCCAAGTCTTCTTCTCGCTGAGCAGCCTCAACCAAAGCTTGTGAACCTTCGAGAGCCCATATACGGGTTCTCAAAGTAGTACATTCCGCTTCAGACGCTCGACGCCCGCCCTCAGCGAGTTCAAATCGATGGTGCGTTCTATCGAGGGCTTGTTCGGCGGTGCGCAGAGCCACTCGAAGCTCGCTAATCCTCCTTTCGAGACCACCATCATCTACGCTTGGTGGCATGGCTCGAAGGATTCGCGGACTATCCACGACGTTTTCAAAACTACTCTCACCGCCCTCGGCGTCGAACGCCTGCGTTAAATCTCTCGCATCAGCCCCTTCCTCGGCTCGCGCTTCCGACGCCGAGAACGGTTGCACGAGATCGTCTTCGTCGCTCTCTCTCGAGCTCACCCAACTCTGCGGGCTCAGCACCCCGCTCGGGCTCTCTCTCGATCCGATTTTACCCGCGCGCGATCCTTCACCACCATCGACCCTCGAGCGGTAAGATTCCGGTATCCGAGCCCCCTTCCCCGATCCCCCATCCGGCGTCAACTTCCCGCCAAAACCAGAGTGCTCCATCGTCGTCGCCGTCTCTCCTTTGCCCAGTCCCACGAGAGGCGGAGCCCCGCGAGAGAGGCGCGACCGACTGAGTGTCGCGCGATGCGCACGCAGAACGACTCGTCGACGTCCGTGCGGTGGGTGACACGCCGGCCGGTCGGCGTCGACGTCTCCCGCCTCCCGCGCGCGGTCAACGCGCGTCCATCCATCCATCCATCCGTCGACCCGTCCAACCAATCCGCGCCGCACCGCACCGCGCGATCGGACGGACGGCTCAGCGCGGTCGATCGGACGGGACGATCGATCGATCGATCGATCGGACATTTGGAACATACACGATCACACGCGTAATAAAAGGTTAAAGTCCTAGGTACGGTACTAGTGTACCACCACGTTTGTTACAAATAAAACACAAGAAAAAGAAACAACGCAGAGAAAGCCTTCCTCTTCGGCTGTCTCGGGGGGTGTTTGAAAACGACGAGTGACGAGTGACGAGTGACGAGTGACGAGTGACGAGGATTGATTTGGATGGATTATTCGAGTGGGCGCCGCGCGGGGCCACAGAGTCGGTCGATCGCGAGCGGTTTATTCGCCTCGCATCGGGACGAAGATGATGAAGACGACGACGACGATGACGACGGCGGCGGCGGCGACGAACTCGCGTTCGAGGACGCGGGCGAGACCGAGGGAGACGACGGTGAGTGGACGACTTGGGAGCGCTGGGAGCGGGGCGGGAGATCGCCCACGCGCGAGTCGTCGCTCTGTGGTGGTTCGGGCGGGCCGACGCGACGCGAAGAGCGGTGGGAAGGGTGACTATAAGAATAAAAAAAGAGGGAAGAACGCGGCGGCGGCGGGTAAAAAGGGGGCTAAAGGGTTGAAACCGCCGATGGAGGGACGGACGACGGTGACCATTGGCTCTGTTTCGGTCGAAGTGCCGACGACGCTTCCGACGAGCTTGGATGAAGTGCCGCGACCGGCTCTGTACGCTGGTGGGGCGCTGACGCTGTTGGTGTTGAAGAAGATTCTATTTGGACGCAAACGAGGCGGTAGAGGCTCCCTCGGAGACCTGGAGGAGCGAGGTATGCTCGATGAAAACAGAGAGGTTGACGAGGAAAAGTTTTACAAGGGCATGATGAAATCGGTTCGAACCGTGGAGATGCCCGAGCTCACGGAAGAACAGATTCTCGCGGCGAGAGAGCGCCGTCGACAATCTACTGCTGGTGACGACAACTTCAAAAAATCCCTCGATAACGTTGATATTCCGGCAAACCACCCTTGGGCGACAAAGGAGCAAGTTTCCGCAGAGGATGAAGCCGCCGCGGAGCAGCGTGTGCTCGAAGCTAACCGCCCGCGCCGTCGTCGAGTTCCTCCGAGCGCGTGAAAACGATGATATTCTTGCGACTTGTATGTAATACGCCTAACGATAATGATTCAATCTACGACTATATAACTCGGGTTTTAGAGTAGCTTTAAAGTTCGTCTCGAGTCTGTTGTGCGGGAATGGCGTAAGGATCCTCCTCGCCCCCCAGAGCCTCGACTGGCGCTTCCGTCGCGGGCTCTTGGTGCGTGTCAGCACCCGCAGCGGAGAGAACACTTTCTTTGACGCCTAATTCTATTTTATCAACCTCGACGGTAACGTCTAAAGTTTTCGTCTTGGTCCAGTTGTAGTACAACGGGTGGAAACGCGCGAGCACTGGCGTTCTCTTCCACAGGATGTGCACGACGACGAGAAGAAATAGAGAAAAGCCAGTCCAAAGGATGATGCCGTCGAGAAATGTTTGACGCTCAATCGTCGTAATCAATCGACGTCCAGAGCTCAACTTGACCGTCTGGTTGGCGTACTCTGTGCCCGTCCTCTCCATGGTTGCCGTGGATTCCGTGAGCACCGCGAGCGTTTTCTCGCCCTTTTCGAGCTCCGTCGCCATCATCTGTCTCGCCCTTCTCAAGCTCTCCGTCGCCTCGCTTGAAATCGACACCGCCCCACTCGCCTTTACCGCGTCCAGTCGGGAGCCTTTCCCATCCGCGCCCGTCAACAGAGCCTCTCGCTCCGCCTCCTCTCGCTTCCTCGACGCGCTCGCCGCTTCCAACGCCGCTTGTCTCATGATTGTCCGCGTCGACTCCAATCCGAGTTCCCGCTCGCGAACCATATCCATAACCTTCCCTCTCTCCTCTCCGCTCACCTCCTCCGCAATCTCTCGAAGCGTCTCCACGAGCTCGCGAATCTTTTCCACCTTTTCTTTCGCTCGTCCCAATCCACCAGGCTCTCGTCTCTTCCTCAACCTCGCCTCTCCTCCTCCTTCCTCCTCCTCCATCGTCGTCGTCGTCGTCGTCGTCGTCGTCGCGTCTTCATCAATCTCTTTCAACGCATCTCGCTCCAACCGTCGTATCGTCTCGTACGTCTCCGTCGCCTCGTCCATCTTCGTCGTTCGAACCAAATCCAGTCGAGCGTCTCACCCGCCCAACGACCGCGACTGGGGACTTTCGACTTGGGGACTTGGGACCACCGAGACCGAGACCGAGACGGGACGCGGCGAGGGTGGACGAGGGTCTAGACCTAAAACCTACACAGAGTTTACCCATAGAAACTACATATACTTCGCTCCCCTCCCCCCCGCGACCTACGGTGGCGATTCGTGAACGGTCGGTCAGTCATGCACGCGGGAAGATTCCCAGCGACGACGACGAAGAATGAAAATTTTCGCGTTCCCCGGGGAAAAGCTTCGATTTTGGTTTCGTCGACCCGAATCGAATCAATCGCGTCATCTTGTCGACCGACCCCGTGGACGAGCGCGGGAGTGCGCGACGCGTGGAACCCGACGCGCGGAACACACACGGGGGGAAACATCGAAAATGTCGAGCGGATTCCGCGTGCTGGACCTGGTGCGCCCGTTCCTGGGCTTCCTGCCCGAGGTGAAGGCGGCTGATCGAAAGATTCCGTTTCGGGAAAAGACGCTGTACACGTGCGTGGCGCTCTTCGTCTTCTTGGTGTGCTCGCAGCTGCCGCTGTACGGGATCAACACGGCGAGTGGGGCGGATCCGTTCTATTGGGCTCGCGTCATCATGGCGTCGAACAGAGGAACGTGCATGGAGCTCGGTATCTCTCCAATTGTGACGTCGGGTCTGGTGATGCAGCTACTCGCGGGATCCAAGATCATCGACGTGGATGAGAGCGTGAAGGAGGACAGAGCGCTCCTTAACGGCGCTCAAAAGCTGTTGGGAGTTTTGATTACGATCGGTGAAGCCGTTGCGTACGTCGTGAGCGGTATCTATGGTGATGTCCGCGACCTCGGAGTCGGCAACGCCTTGCTCATCATCATTCAGCTCTTCTTTGCGGGCATCATCGTCATCTGCTTGGATGAGCTTTTGCAAAAGGGCTACGGTCTTGGCTCCGGTATTTCTCTCTTCATCGCCACGAACCAATGCGAAAGCATCATCTGGAAGGCTTTCTCGCCGACGACGGTGAACACGGGCCGAGGCACTGAGTTTGAAGGCGCGATCATCGCCTTCTTCCACTTGCTCCTCACGCGTACGGACAAGATTCGCGCGCTCAAGGAAGCCTTCTACCGCACCAATCTGCCGAACATCACCAACTTGATGTCCACCATCCTCATTTTCCTCATCGTCATCTACTTTCAAGGCTTCCGCGTCGATTTGCCTATCCAATCGAAGCAAAACCGTGGCTACGTTACGAACTATCCCATCAAGCTCTTCTACACATCCAACATGCCGATCATCTTGCAGTCTGCGTTGGTTTCCAACCTCTACTTCATCTCTCAGCTCTTGTACAAGAGATATGGTGGTAACTTCTTCGTTCAACTCTTTGGTCGCTGGCAAGAAAGCGAAGGTAACGGCCAGCTCATTCCCACCGGTGGTTTGGTGTATTACATCTCCCCGCCGACCTCGTTGGCCGATGTAGCGGCTAACCCACTTCACGCCATCTTCTATGTCACCTTCATGCTCTCTGCTTGCGCCCTCTTCTCTAAGACTTGGATCGAAGTTTCTGGTTCTTCCGCCAGAGACGTTGCGAGACAGCTCAAGCAGCAGCAAATGATCATCAAGGGTCACCGTGATGTCAAGATTGAGAAGGAACTCAACCGATACATCCCCATTGCCGCCGCCTTTGGTGGCATGTGCATCGGTGCTTTGACGATTGTCGCCGACTTTTTCGGTGCGATCGGTTCTGGTACTGGTATTTTGCTCGCAGTGACGATCATCTACCAGTATTTCGAGACCTTTGAAAAGGAGAGAGCTTTCGAGATGGGCATGAACGTCTTCTAAAGCGCTCTGCGCAACAGTCTAAATGAGTTAGAAAGTCAACTTTCGCGCTGTACGGCGCACACAAATATTAGATATTTGAACAGTTCTAGATGGACTTAGTATGATTTGATAATAAATCCTTCATCCGTACTGATTAAACGCGATAGCGCACTCTTGTTTTGATATGCAGCCGTGCGTCGTTTGAGGGTATCGCGCACTCGGGGAGGTAGGTTCTTGTTTCGTTCCTTTAATCCGAACAGCTTTCTCGGTATTACAATTTGCTCAATGCTAGCATCATACGAGCTCAATCGTCAAGCTTGAAAGCTTTGTCTTCTAATGATCGCACACAACTGTGCCCAAACTAATACGCCTTCCCAAAATCCGCCGAAATCCAGTGAGAACAAAGTTGATGATCTTACATGACCTTGTTCTTGGCACCACCACGGAGCTTCTTGACACGGTTCTTCTTCTCCTTGATGTTCTTGCGGGACTTTTGAACGGCGTCCTTCAAGCCAGCGCGGATGATGCGGTGCTTCGGTTCGAACTTCTTGAACGCCTCGATGTTGTCATAGATCAAACCAAACCCGGTGGACTTGCCACCACCAAACGCCGTGCGGAACCCGAAGATGGACACGCACTTCTCGTCGGCGACGTTGTACATCTTAGCTAACTTCTCTTGGAGCTCAGCCTGTTGTGGTTAAAAACACGCGTCCGTCAGTCTCAGCGCCCTCGGTTGCCCTTCATCAATTCTCACTCGCGACGTCGTGTGTGTTGATTAGGGTCAAAAAACCCCAGCCGCGCGAGAGTTGTCGGAATCTTTACGCACCTTGGACACGTTCGCGCGACCCGGGTGGAGCACATCGAGGATCTACGTCGCGTCAAAAAACCATCGTCAGTATTCTTACTCTCTCACATCCCTCGTCGCCTCGTCGCCGGCGCGTCAACGCCGCCGATGAACGCCCAGCCTCGCCCTCAACCTCGCCTCATTTCCGCCGACGGCCCTCGCGAGCATTCTTTCGCGTTTCGTCGCGCGCGCGAACACTTACGAATTGACGGCGCTGCAAGAGGCGGTTCGTCATAAACTTGCGCGTGCGGATGGTACAGGACGTGTTGGACATGGTTGCCGACGTCGTCGATGTACGCGTGCGTTCGAAAGGCGGATCTTCCCCGGGCGAGCGACAATAAGAGAGAGCGGGAGGCGGTGAGATGAGAATTAAATTTACACTTGGTGGCTACCAAAAACCACCCAGGGTTGTCCCGACCCGATCGGAAAACTCGACCGAGGCTGCGTCGCGCGTCAGAGGACGAAGACCGACGACGGAAGACTGACGGCGAAGAGATGTCCAAGGCTGCATTCACGGGACTCAAGGCGGTGCAAGAACTGCGGTTCCACCTGTGCCAGACGAGCAAAGGGAGCGAAGGGGTTAGGAATTTCCTCTTGAACTCGTACAAAAAGTTGAAGGCGGCGTCACCAACGACGCCCGTGTTGATTCGGGAGTCTGCGGGAGTGGAGGGAAAACTTTACGCGAGGTATGACTTTGGCGTGGAGAAGCACGTGTCGCTCGAGGGCTTGGATGCCAAGGCGGTGGAGAAGTGTTTGACTGAGTTGGTGGCGTCGGCGCCGAAGTGATCGGACCCGGTCGAGTGTGAGAGCCATCGCGTGCGCGCGTATCGATGGGAGAGCGTAGATAATGTTAGCTAATTTGTAACTCTTATGTGAACAAAACCCAAACCGGCGCCTAAGCTAGTGTGCTACTTGATGTTTCTATGTGCGCTCAGTTGTCCAAGCCGAGCACTTCGTGGGCAGCAACCTTGAAGGCGGCGTTTATCTTCGAAAGTTGTTCCTTCGCCTCCGCGGTAGCGCTCTCGAGCTCTTTCGCCGCCTTCTCGTGCTCCGCATGAAGAGCTGCGATGCGCTTGCGCGCCTGTTTCTCATCGGTATCTATCTCGGGAAGTGCGCGCGCGATTTCAATGGTGACTCTTTGAACCTCCACGATCGCCGCCGCCATCTGGTCTATGTCCTCTTTGCTCACGCCGTCCGCCGGCAAATCATCGCTAAGTTCCCCATTCGCGCCGAGTTTGACCTGTTTGCGTCGAAAGAGACGTCGAGAGGTTAGTGAACGAACGCGACTTGAAAACTACCACGAGAATCTCGAGTCAGGCGCAAGCACTCTACTCACCGGTTTAGCGTCCCGTTGCAGTCTCCCAGCGTAGTCATACATCATCTGGGAGAGCATGTTTATGTGTTCCTGAAGTTGGGTCACCGAGTCCGCCATTTTGACGCGATCTGCGCGCGGAAGACTGAGGTGTGTGAGGGTAGGATTCTTCACTGTTGCAGTGTTGACGCAAGCTACTAGCTTGAAGCTATCACTCTATGATTTCAAAATTACATTACTGAAAATCAATCGAAGGCACGCGAGGGGCTATTATATTTAAGTATTCCTCGTCATGCACGTCCACAGCGACGGTGGCGGCAGATCAGCGTCCGCTGACACTGGTCCCTTGCTGTGCATCTTCGTTCGCGCTATCTTGTAATAGTACCTAAACCACATGCACTTCACCGTGCCCTTTAAACCAGCCAAGTGGACCAGCAAGTCTCCGTTTACGTAGAAAGCAGGCTGTGAATTGAAGACGCACGCGTTGAGAGCTTTGGTTCTCGCTCGAACGGTGTTTGCCTTTGGATACGCTTCGCCCTTGACCACGCTACGCCAAATTGTTGACTGGTAGAGGAAATGGAACGCTCGCTGTTCGTACTTGAACAGCATATTCCACGTCTTTGGTGCAACGAGCTGATCTTGCGCCCACATCTCGTCGATGAACCACAACGTCCATGGCGTGTTTCGCAGCATCCAAACCCCGCAGTTGAGGCCGTTCTTATCTGCGGCCAACATCTGGTCGTAGTTGAAATCCACGATATCTTCCAACCGTCTATCGGGATTCATGATGATGGTGTCTATGTCTATGTAGAGAACAAAGTCGTAATTCGGTAAATATTTCCGCATGGCGAGGAGCTTACTCCAGCTCGCCGGTCGACTCTTATCGACAATATCTTCATCCACTATGAGATCGTAGCCATGCAAATCTGCGTACGCCTGCTTATTTGCCGTGCTCTCGGCGCAAATCGCCTCAACACCGGCGTCACACAATGTAATTATTCCTACTTTCAATTGCTGCGGTCGAAAACCCGGCAGGTTGGTCATATCGGCCGGTAGCAAGTTTGATATCGGCGAGTTGTCGACTAGATTTTTTGGCGCAAGAGCCGTTGCCTCGCACGGATAAGGACGCTCGATTGGATGAAACCAACGCCTCATGTACACCTTGTTAAACCCACCGATGATTTTGTGAATGAACGGACCATATATCCACAGCGTGAGCGCGATAAACAACCATCCAAGCCGACTCACTCTCCGTCTTCCCGCTCGACCTCGGGCGTCTCTTCGCGCCAGCTTTGGCGACGTATTCCCACCCCACCATCCACGCGAGGATCTATTCCGCGCGTACGCGTACAAAGGAGGTTTTCTCGATCTATCTCCGCTCAGCCCACCCAATCCGGACGCCATTCCCGCCGTGTTCAGCGTCTGCACCCCGTTCCCCCACTGCCCTCCTCCGAATCCTCTCGGCGACGTCCTCGGCGAGCTCCGCCTGTGCGTCGACGCCCCATGATGCGCCCCCCCCGTCACCACCATCACCTCAGACTCAGATCCGTGTTCAGACGACCCCGCGCTCGCGCCTCCCGCGCCAACGTCCGCACCGCTCGACCCAAACCCACCGCCGTGATGTCCTCCCTGGTGTCTCGGCGTGAGCACCATGGTTCACCCGACTGACTCTCTTCCCGCGGGTTCCGCCGCCCGAATCCTCGCACGAAGGGATCGACCGCGCCGCGCCGCGCCGTGTCTAGATCGACGCCCCAAAGCGCGTCGCGCTCTACCGACGGCGCGTCCTCGTCGGTGTCGTCGGTGTCGTCGGTGTCTCCAACGCACTCCTTCGCCTCTCAGTCGAGTGAGTCCTTGTTAAAACGATGATTCGTGACTCGTCCACATTAGCACAATACGAGCGGGACTTTTGAAACGGATTGGAAAGAGACGCGAAGGATCGACTGGATTGGTTCGACGAGCGCGTCACACCTCGACTTCCGCGAACGAACGAACGAACGACTGGAATTGGATGACGACGACGACGGGGTACTACTGCTCGGATAGCTCGGACGACGACGATGACGACCGACGGGGGACCGCGCGCGGGACGACGACGGACGGGGAGACGACGACGATGATGGGAGGATCGGCGCTGGGTGTGCTGGGAGGCCCGGCGTTGGACGCGAGCCTCGGGGGACTCGGGTCGTCGGTCATGGGGTCGGTGGGACGAAGAGGAGTCGGAGCGAGGGAAGAAAGGGAAAAAGGTGCGGACGATGGAACGACGGTAAAGGCGAGCGATGATAATCCGTTCGATGTGGATGAGAAGGAGCTCGAGGCAAGGCGAGAGCCGCTGGGCGTGGGCGTGGGAGGCGAACGCGAAGGTGAGGAGGAGAACGGTGTGGCGGTCGCAGAGGCGATGCGAGAGGTGGATCTGGATGGGAGAGGTGATGACGCGCGATCGCCGATGAGAGTGGGCGGTGAGGGGCTGCTGAACGTCGCGGAGGAGGCGGCGTCGCCGGCGACGCCGAGACGGGAGACGGGCGGACAGTTGGAAAACGGAAGTTACCACGCCGAAGCAACCATGTCGTACGGGGACCTACTGGCGCCACCGCCGAGCTATGCGGATAGCGTCATGTACACTCAGCCGGAAATTCAGCCGGTGTTCGACGGTACGGCGAACGCGGGCGGGACCACGGTGTTCTTGGATGGTCACGACGAAGCTGACTCGGCGGGCTCATTGAAGATTTGGGTCAGCGATCCGAAAATTGAGGCGGACGGAACCGCGACGATGCCGGGGAAGAGAGTCACGCACTACAAAATCACCACGAGAACGGACATTTCCTCTTACATTCACAAGGAAGTGATTGTGTGGAGACGTTTCAGAGACTTTGTCGCGCTCGACGCGAGGCTCTCCGCCGTGCATCGAGGATACTTCATTCCACCGAGACCAGAAAAGACTGTGGTCAACTCGACGGAGGATAACTTCATTCAAGAGCGCGCCGGTCAGCTGCAAAACTACCTCAACCATCTCGCTGCGCATCCGAAGCTTCGTCTCGGTGATCCGCTCAGGATTTTCCTCACCCACCAAGACTTGGGCGCGAGTCTGGATTGGTTTAACATGACCACCAGAGTGATTGCTCCGGTGCCGAGCAGCCCTGAAACGCCTCAGCGACCGCCTATAGCGGTGTCTTCTCCCAACCAGGGCCGAGATTTTGGGAGGTTCTTCAAGGAGTTGCGTCAAACGGTTGTGCAATCCACAGCTGTGAGCGCCGTCGGAGGAGCTCTCGGATTGGACACTCCCAAGCCCAAAGTGATGGAGGAGGACGCAGCTTTCATGGTGGAGAAAGATCGAGTCGCTCGGATTGAACAAGAGCTCTCGGGAATGTCTTCAAAGGCTACAAAGCTGCTCACTTTGCAGCAAAAGTACGGCGAAGCTGTGGGTGAATTTGGCATGGAGTGCTTGAAGTTTGCCAAGCTTCAAGAAGAGGAAGGAGTTCGCATGGGTAAGTACAGCGAACACGGCGTTGGCTGCATGACTGCCGCGAATGAGATGCGCAAGGTTGGTAACGTCTCCGTCAAGGTTAGTCAAGTTTCTCGATCAGCCACGTCGCAGACTGCGCAAGCGCTGCAACCACTTCATGACTACTTGAAAATTATGCCAGCGGTTCGCAAATCGATCAATGAACGAAACGACTCTCTCTTGACGCTACAAACGATGCTCGCTGAAGCGGAAAGACTAGATGCGCGAATCGCAAAGCTTGAACCTGATCTCACAAAGATGAAAAAGGTGCAAGATCTGAAGCTTGAACTCGACGCAACGCGGGCCACGGGCAACCAGGCAAAGAGTGACTACGACATGATTCAAGAACGTCATCGTGAAGAGTTCGCTCGTTTGGAAAAAGATCGCGTGACGCAATTTCACGCAATGTTACTTAACTACGCGCGGGTTCAGGTTGCCAACTCGGAGCGTTCATTATCTCTCTGGCGAGGCTTGGCTGAAGAATTTGGCGCCTCTGCCGACGAGTGGCGTTCGACTGGGCCAGAAAAGGTTCTTGACTCTGAATTTTCCTAGACATTTCTAATGCATGTAATTACACTTTCTATGTACGATATATCATTCGATCTAGTTCACCTTGATTCTCGGAGGAGAAGAGGGCATCTCTCCGGAGAATTTTGCGGTGGGTGTCTTTGCTCCCCATCTCTCGGCGCTTGGAGTCACCTTGGAAATTCTCTGGAGCGAGCGCACGCCCCAGGAGTGAATGGCGATCCCAAATGCGAGCTTGAAGCAGACCAACACGGTCATAACACCCGTTCCAAAAATAAACGTACTGAAATATACAAGAATACGATCGAAGATTCCGCGTGTGAGCGCGTCTGAAGAAATGGCGCTGTGCTTCAGTGTGCGGTATAGTCCCGGGATCACTCGTACAATGACAGCCGCCGGGGCGAGAGGGACGAAACCGACCACTTGGTGAATCTTGTAGGATTGTGTCAAATGGACGTGATCTCTACAGATCTGTCGATAAAATCTTCGATACACTCCTGGGCGCAGACCGTTGAATTTCGCCATGAATGAGTGTTTGATGATGTCGACGAAAATTTCTGAACCAATCACAAGCATGATATCGTACAAGAATTTCCGCGTGAGTCCCACCTGAAGACTTCCTGCAGCCATGATACGCTGCGCTGTGACAAAGAGTAGACACACACTCAAGTGCACGCGCTCAATCACGTCCAATCTACTCACGCCAAAGAGTTTTTCGGGATCCTGTTTCTTGAAAACGTGTCCCTTCATCTCCGCAAAGTTGTTAGAAATCAAGACTAGCAACATCGCGTTTGCGTGGCTATTGATCGCCACCGAAAGCGTCACTGCGTGCGTGAGTAAGATGAACGTGTGCGCCACCGTCGCACAGGTGGACAGCATGACGTCAACTGCGAGTCTAAACACGGATGTGATCTGGTCAACCTTTGCGCCGTTTGTCGCCGCGCTCACGCAGCCATGTACGCTATTTTGCAACGCATCAAGCACATTACTATTGAACGAACACAAGAGTTTGTCAAACGTCTCCAACACATGACAAGCCATGTATAGCTTGATCGTTTCCTGGCCTCTGATGTAGTGATAAATGACGCTCACGTCCAGCATGTGCGTGTACGTCACAGCCACCGCGAGCATGAACAGCCAGAGAACATCGTTCAAGTGCTCACGCGCGTACGGATGAATCCCCCAAGCCCGTCGTTTCGAAGACGACGCTTTCGATTTAAATGTCGCGACCGATACGACGAGACGCACCGTCTGAGATAGCACTCTCACCGGCAGCGACGTGAATAAGCCCAGAATTGCATCCGCGCACAACAATCCGCCGTACAAACAAAACTTTTCCAACTCGAGAGGAATGTACCACAGCAAATCAAATACCCGTTCACGCGCGTGAGACATATCCGGATCATCCTCGCGCTCACCCACCCTAATCCCGAGCTCCAACGCGCAATAATTCCACACCGACGTCATTCCGTTTGACACGTGCCTCGCCTCGACGCTCCACTCCCTCGTCCCTCTCTCCGCCTCGCCATTTCGCCCTCTTCCGTTTTCCCTCTCCGGGCTCTCCCCCGCCGGTTCTCGAAGCTCTGGACTCCCCGGTCGATTCACCCATCCCGTCGTCTTCACCCGTCTCACCTCGAACGCATTCGGCGGAGGCGTCGCCACCCAATCGTCATCCTTCGGCCTCGTCGTCTCCCTCGCATTCTTCTTCCCACCGTCGTCGTCGTCGTCGTCGCGAAGGCTCACCAATCGTCTTCGAACCGTCGTCGTATCGACACCACCCACCGTCGTCGTCGTCGTCGTCGGCGGCGGCGGCGTCGTCGGCGGCTCCCGTTTCCCTTCCTCGTCCGTCGTCATCGCCCTCGGACCGACGGGACTCGGATTGACGACGTCCGTCGCCTCGCCTCGCGTCGCGTCGCGTCGAGTCGAGCGCGACTGTGCGACTGTGCGACTGTGCGAAAACTGACGAGTCTCGAATCGTCATGTCATGTCATGTCATGTCATGTCATGTACATACTGTAGACGGATAAAGACGAGTAAACACACGAGACGCCGAAAAGGAAACGACGGGCGACCGCGGGCGCAGCCGCCAGAGACGGACGCGCGCGCGAGGTTTCGCCGCCGAGTCAAGACGCGCGAGTCGCCGACGACGAGCACGCGAAGGACGGGAGCGGGCGCGAGAGAGGGATCGGAACGAAACGAATTTGGAATTCTTCGACTTCGTTGACCGGTGTTCACGACGACGACGACGACGGAACGACCCGACAGACGACGGACGACGGGACGAGTCGCGGTTGATTGATTTCCGTTTCCAGGAGAGTCGACGGACGGGACCCAGACGCGATGTTTAAGTCGACGTCGGCGCAGGGCGAACACGGCGGTGAGGTTGAACTCGGGACGTCGCCGAGCTGGAGGTACGTTTTGTTGTTTTTGTTAAATCATCGCGGGAGACGACGACGCGGAGAGTGTTCGCGAGCGTCACTCGCTCATCCTCTCTGCGGCTTTCTCGTCCTCTTCTTCGCGAGACTCTTTTCGCGGAAGACCTTCTCGGGCGAAACGCGTCGCGGGGCGATCGATCGAGGGGTGGGAAGACGCGAGTGCGTTGAAGATAATTCTCTTCATCGATTCCCCGCGTTTCATCGCGTCGACGCCGCGTCGACGTGCGCTCCGAGGTCCTAGAGACCGGCGGCGGGATCTTTACTCTCGGTTCGCCAGCGCCAGCGCGCGCGAAGGATGACGAACCGGGCTTTTCCCGTCGCCCGCGACGCGGGGCGAGCGAGCGAGGGAGCGAGCGAGCGCATCGAACGACGAACGAATGAACGCATGACTGACGCTTCTTTTCGCGTCACGCCGTGGTTTTTCTCGCGCGCGCAGAGAGTACGAGACGAGCTTCTCCAGGTTGCTCCACGACGAGTCCACGGGCGCCGGTCGCGGTGGCGGACACCCGCAGCAGCACCAGGGCGGCGCCGGGGAGGACCTCGTGCGAAGCGCTTCGGCGGTCGATTTGGTATGTGCTTTTAGTCTGTTGTTTTTTTTCTCCCTCGCGGGCACGTCGCGAAACGGCGCGCCGACGATGATGACTTGGGGTTTTCGGTATGGGTAAACTGTACGAAGAGTCTCAATCGATGAGTCTCGACAGTCGCCTGGCCCGCCGTCGCTCTCGTTGAGCGGGCTGTGGTCTGCCCGAACCCCCGCGGATGCTTGTGAAAACGAAACTGGCGACGAAAAAGAGACTGACGACGCCTCGCGAACCGTTGGGTTCACGTTTTTTTCCTCGACGCGCAGAGCTATGCGAGACCAGCGGATATGTCGGATAGCGCGCACAACCGCGACGGGTACGGCAACGTCGCCGGCGGATTTAAGGGTGGTCTCTTTTCTTCTCGAGACGATGGTTCGCTCCCGAGATCGAGCTCGGTCAACGGGGCGTTTGGTGAGAGCGCGTTTGGGTTGCCTTCGGATCTTCACGGAATGAGCGGGGGTGTGGGCGGCGGCGTGGAAACCGCCGACGTGGTTTCCGCCTTTTCCAACTTTGGTCTCGGAACTGATGTGCCCCTTCGGCCGTCGACCGCGCCGCTTCCGCCGAACGCTTCTCGATCATCTGGTTTCACGAGCAATGCGTCTCGCTTTAGCGCGGAACCGGCTGTTGGTGCTGGGGCTTTCGGAGTGGATAAGAACTCGCCGCAAAATGTCGCCATGTTGCAACTTCAACTGCAGCAGTTGCAGCAGTTGCAGCAGCTTCAAGGTGTTCAAACGCCGGGCATGCCAGGCATGAACGCGTTCGATGTTTCTTCCGCGGGTGGCCTGGGTGGTTTGCCGGGTGGCATGCCGAATCCGACGCCTGAAATGGCGCAAGCTCTCGCGTCTGGCTTTGGAGGCGCGGGCATGGGTGGTGCCACTGGAGGCTACAACGCTAATGGTCAGCCGCAGTCGATGGCGGAAGTCTATCAAGCGGCTTACGCGGCTGCCTTTTACGCTCAGCAGCAACAGCTTCAGAACTTGATGCGCATGCAGCAGCAAGTTCCAGGTTTGATGCACCCGAACTTGACCCCGCAACAGCTTCAGCAGTTTGCAGGTCTTGATGGCGGGATGAACGGTGACGTGGGTGGATATGGCTCTCGTATGAACAATCGAGATGATCGCTCGCGCGCGGGTAGAACCATGGGTCGTAATCGTTCCAACGAGCGCGGTGATCGTTCGGGAGGTGTGGGTGGAGGTTCTCCGTCGCTCTCTGTGACGCGTTCTGACTCTCCTCCTTCCGAAGCTGAGATTGCGGAAATGGATAGCCGCTTTGGCTCTGTTGAAAACTGCGTCGGTCAAATCTCTGTTCTTGCACGCGACCAGCACGGTTGCCGCTTCTTGCAGCGAAAGTTTGATGAAGAAGGGGCAACGGCGGTTGACTTGTGCTACGACGAGATCATCGCGGAAGCTGTTGAGTTAATGATGGATCCGTTCGGTAACTACCTCGTGCAGAAGTTGATCGAGTGTTGCAGCGACGAACAACGCTCTGGCGTTTTGCGCGCGGTTTCGGTCGTCAAGGAAGATAACCCGGATGGACTTCCTGAGTTGGTAACCATTGCCTTGAACACGCACGGTACGCGAGCCGTTCAAAAGCTGATTGAAATGCTCAACTCTCCGGAGGAAGTTTCTCTCGCTACCACGGCTCTGAGACCGGGTGTCGTTACCTTGATCAAGGATTTGAACGGCAACCACGTTATTCAACGTTGTCTTCAACGTCTATCTTCAGAAGATAACCAGTTCATCTATGATGCCGCAAAGGTGCACTGCGTTGAAATTGCCACGCACCGCCACGGTTGCTGCGTTCTTCAACGCTGCATTGACCACGCCGTTGATGAACAACGTCGTCCATTGGTGAACGAGATCGCTTCTCAAGCCCTCGTTCTTTCGCAGGATCCGTTTGGAAACTATGTCGTCCAATACATTTTGGATCTTGGCTTGCCATGGGCGAATGCTGAAGTCATGACGCAGCTCATTGGTAACTATGCGGAGCTTTCCATGCAAAAGTTTAGCTCCAACGTCGTTGAAAAGTGCCTCAAGTTGGCTGATGCGTCCCTCGAGAAGAATCGCAACATCGTTGTGCGAGAAATCATGCAATCTCCGTTGCTTGACCGTCTTCTCATGGATCCGTATGGCAACTATGTTGTGCAGTCAACGCTCACGGTTACCAAGGGCGTCCTTCATACCGAGTTGGTCGAGCGCATTAGACCGCATTTGCCGTTGATCAAGAATAGTCCGTTTGGAAAGAGAATCTTGCGACTATTGTTGGAGAACAAGAAGTAAAACAGTTGATTATTTTTTGTCCTCGTCTTTCAGTTTTCGTGAAACGAGAAGAGGGTGAGAGGGTGATGACTTCTCTACATCAGAGGAGTCGTGTAAATCATGATATGATAAAAAGAAATATTCAGTGACAGGTCTCATTGGTCCTCGTCGCTCCGGGATCTCGCTTGGCTTACTAGTCGCGCGATGATCGCCTTGCTAACTGCAGTGTGCATCATATACCATCATATTACTTTCGCACTGGTCATCCAGAGCGAGTCGGACGCGCATCAAGCACGCACGAAGTACAAATAAGGGGTTATGTAATAATACACGATTCATTGCTTCATTTCATCACGTCTAAATCGCACTTAGAGTCTTCGAACGATCGCGGTCAACGGTCGGGTGCCCAGAGAGTGCGTTTGCGCCTCTACCCAGGGTTGTAGACTCAAGTTTGTTACACACAAGTTGGATTTGATTACTGTGCAAGTTCTCACAGACTGGCCCGAAACTCGTTCGAACATGGGTTGCATCTGCTCGACGCCGTATGACGATCACGCCACTCCAGAGGAGCGCCGTAGCAACGCCCTCGCAGCTGCCGAGGCTCGCAACAAAGCGTTCGAACAGCGAGGCATCCAGGTGAGCTGTGCAAGACAAAACGGGCATCCTTTCATGACGACTGACCGTTCTCTTCAATCGACGCAGAACGCTAAGACCGCGAGTAAAGTTAGAGATACGTACGTGGACGCGACAAAACCGCGCGTCACGTCGGGGTACCAGGACAGGAAGAGCGAACAGATGGCGAGAGACTGGGCAACCTGACGACGCGGTTGAGCCCCGTCTCTCGGCTCGGGAATTTATACCTTTGTTGTGACTTTACAAATTAGACAATCTCTAGAAAACCAAAGTTAGCACTTTTCCTACCGCATCGTGCGCGTCCGTTTCAATCTATTGCCTCTTGGGCAAATCCTGGAAGAGCTCTTGGAGTTCGCCGCTCTGGTGCATCGACATCATGATGTCGGAACCGCCCACAAACTCCCCCTTGACGTAAAGCTGCGGAATAGTCGGCCAGCTCGAGTATTCCTTGATACCGTTGCGCAATTCATCGCTCGCTAAAACGTTCCGGCTTGCGTATTCGACGCCGTGATGATCCAATATTCTGCACGCCATGTTGGAAAAGCCGCACTGCGGCGCCGCGGGAGAGCCCTTCATGTAAATGATGACGTTGTTCGACTTGACGTCTCCCTCGATAATCTTCGTCACTTCTTCGGCACCGGTGACGTTCGTCTTTGGCTTGAAGTCATCGTGCGTGTCCGAAGCGAAGCCTCTCAAGGAGTTTGTCGGCACGCTGGCTCGCAATAAAGAAGAGGACGTCACCGCCTTGGCGACACCAAACGAGGGAAGTTCGACGTGACGACCGAAGGTTTGGGCGCACTTGGCCGAGGACGCCGCGGTTTGTAACGCGTGAAGGGCAAATCTGCGAGCTTGCATGACGCGAGCGTGTCACGGATTGGGTTCGCGCGCGGGGAAGTGACGGCTCGAGTGTCTTTCTGGGGGTGGGCTCAGTTGCGGAAAAGCGCGAAAACTTGTTGGGCGCTCCTCCGACGGGTTGCTTTCTATACGTAAGTACGTGTCTATTCATAAATCCTATATCCAATGTACTTGAGCCACGCTTGCTGGACCTTGGGATCGAATTTGTCTCTCAATAACCAGCGCTCGTTATCGGTGGTGGCAAACATGGTGGGCTCCCATGGAGGAATTTCTCCGGTTTTCATCGCCTTGTGGAGTCGTCTCTGACCTCGTTCAGCCTTCTTCTTCGCTTTCGCTGCAGTTTTCATATCCTTTGCAAGGAGCGCCTGGAAGAATTCTCCCCATAGACAGTGGCTATCGGTGAAGCCATTGAGCGGCTGAGTGACGGCGCGAGGCGCTGTGGAGGATTTGGGTTTGGCTGGCCGCCAAAACGATCTTACAACGTCGTGATGCCTTTCAGAAACCTCATCGACGCCTTCTGTGAACTTACCCATGAAGTACATGTAAGGCCCATTTTCATTTACAATCGAACCATCGAATCGGTTCGCGTTGCTCTTTAAACCGGCAGTTCCGCGTGGTTTGAAGTGCAGCTCGGCGTACAGTTTGGGTCCTTCGCTCACGCGTTCCAACCGAATAGTTCCGACAGTTTCCGAGTAGGAGCCACTCAGGCCAAAGAAGCGAATAAACAATGAGGGAAAAGTCATGACGTATTTTTCTCCGGTGTGTAAGTTCTCGAAGCGCATTTCTCCTCCGATCAAAACTTGCACGGCTGCGCCCTTGAAGACCGGCTTTGCTTTAACATCTGCAGACATGTGTAAACCAATCTCTTCGTTTCGTAGATCCCACGTGGTGATTGGTGGATGATGACACACTTGTTCGGCTAAATACGTAGTGTCGCCACTCTTGATGCGATGTGTCTCACCTAAAATCGGGTTTAATGGCTTCTTCATCGCCCCAAATGTGTACGGAGACTTGACGCCGGCGCTCGAACCTCCTTCGGCTCGAATCGCGCACGTATCCAAGTACAACTTGACCATCCGCGCCAAACGACGCTCTGGATCCGGATGCTTCAAGTCACTCCAATCATTCTCACACCCTTCAATCACGTACACCGTATCCTCCGCCACCTGAATCGTACTAAAAGGTACAAAGAACGTCGGCGGCAGTTCAATATCCGTCAAGTCCTGTCCCACCTTGAGATGTTTCGTCATCCCAACCAACTCCTGCGATCCACCACGACTCTTCATTCGCTCATGCATCTCCCTCTTTTCCGGCGTCATCAATCCCAACCGCTCCAACTCTGCCGCTTCCTCCTCCGCTTGTCTCACAGCTTCCTCGTGTTCCTTTCTCAACAAGTGTCTCACCTTCGCTCGCATCTCCCGCACCGCCATCGCCACGAACCCTTGATGCTCCTCTTGTTCCCAAACCTTACCCAGCGTGAACGGAAACTCCGTCCCAGGGGCGATCCCAACGTTTTCCGCCGTCAGTTCCTCCCCGTCATCGTCTTCATCGTCGCTATACCGCAGTTCCTCTCTCGCATCGTACCACAAGTCGTCATCTTCCGGTTGAAACCGCGTCGCGACGTCTAGTTTTCGCGCGCCGCGGAAGCAACACCAGCACGACATGACTGACCCTTCCAAGACGCGCGCACAATCCTCCCTCACCGACGACCCGTCGTCGACTGAAGCGCGGTTACTCGTTCGTTTTTACTCCCTCTCACTCACTCACTCATTCCATTCCAATCATTCATTCAAAAAGACGATCGATCGCACTGCGTAACGCTGAAGGTGAGCCAAAAAAGAGGATGTGATGATGATTTCGAGACTTTGATTTTGATTTTGATTGACTGCCCGGCGTCATCTCGAGACTCGACACCGCGTGAGGGCGCGAAGACGGACCGGCGGACTCGCCTCGGGTGGTCGACGGCCATCATGACGGCGTCGGCGAGCGTCGTCGCCGCGGGCGGTGGAGGAACCGCCGGGGCTTCGGTGCGAGCGAGCGCGGAGGCTGTGCAATCAGAGCTCGAGTCTCGGTACGTCGTGGAAGGGAAACGATCGGAACGAGTGGTTGTGACGGAGAGAGACGTCGATGCGAAGCAAGCGATTCACGCGCGCGGGTGCGAGGGATGCGAGATTGAGATAGCGAGCGGGGTGACGTGCGCCAAGGTGTTTTTGGAGTCGTGCGCGAGGTGCGAGGTGCGGTTCAGAGGACGGGCGGTGAGCGAACACTTGGAGGTTTGGCACTGCGAGGAATTGACGGTGAGGTTTGAGAGTGCGTTGGGGACGACGCAGGTGGATCAATCCAAGGCGGTGCGGCTCGAGTATGCGAATGAGAGGTGCATGAGCGCGGTGGTGTTTGCGACGAGCGAGGACGTGTGCGTGCGCTTTGGCGGCGACGAGACCACGTTAACGAGGTTGGACGCGGAAGACCTCGCCCCGGGTGATCACAGAGAGATTCCACAATTCATCACTAGATTTGTAGACGGACAGCTTCTCACGGAACGTTTGATTCGGGGCAAGGATGAGTACCCGACGACGGAGCGCGAGTTGCGTGCCTCCTTGGGAGACCAACTCGCTGAGGAGCACTTAGACACCGCTCCGGCGAGAGCAGAGCTGCGCAAGGACAAGGGTAACCTCGCGTTTAAAGATGGAAACTTTGCCCAAGCGGCCGTTCATTACACGGAGGCGATCGAGCTCGACCCGACCCACGTGGTGGCGCTGTGTAACCGAGCCCAGTGTTTTCTCAAGCTCGGCGACCATGACCGAGCGCTCGCAGACGCCGATTCGTGCATAGACATCAAGTCCGACTACGTCAAAGCGCACTTCCGCCGAGGTCTCGCCCTCCACGCCCTGGCTCGATATCCAGAAGCCATCCAAGCCTTTGAGAGGACTCTCGAGCTCGATCCTTCCAACGCCCAAGCCAAGGACGCCGTTCGGTTTGCCGAGCTGATGGCTCGTAAACAAGCCGCCGTGAGGTGAGAAGGCGCGCGCTCTATTTTATTTCATTTTAGCATCTAGTTGCCCATTTCAAACGCATCTTAGCCAACAAATCCCACGCGTTCTGCCAGAGTTCCGATCGCGACATCCTCCGAGCAGAGCGGAGAGAGAGCGCGTGCGGGTGAGCGTTTCCCAGGTGGAGTGGACCGGACGCACGCGCCTCACTACGTGTGAACAAACAGTACCATTTTTAAATACTCGATCGATTCAAACCTAAAGTCGGAATTCGTCGATGCACGACTGAAATCAAAACCGGAAAATGGCGGATGCGCGAAAATGATCGATCGATCGGATCGGATCGGATCGAAGAGATCGGATAAGAGGCGAGGCGAGAGAGAAACCCCACGGGAACGGACGGCGACAGGGCGCGACGCGTTGGAACGACCGGGGCGCGTGGGGCGATAGATTGGAATAGACCATGCCCATGGCGACGATGAGAGGTCACGCGACGGCGCCGGTGGGAGGATGGATGCGCGCGTGCGTGGGAAAGGAGCGACGGGGAAGTGTGATTATGAATAAGACTCGCAAGTCGAGAGACGCGATCGCGGCGCGCGCGGCGTTCGATGTCGCCGGGGCGAGGATTGCAGGAGTGGGCAAGGCTATTCCTGAGAAATTCCTCACGAATGACGACCTGAGTAAGCTCGTGGAGACGAACGATGAGTGGATTTCGACGCGAACGGGTATTCGCAAGAGACACATCATTACTGGAGAGGAAACGTTGACGTCGCTAGGTGCACAAGCGGCGAACCAGGCGCTCGAACGGGCTAACGTGAAAGCGGAAGATTTGGATTTGATCATTCTCGCCACGTCGAGCCCGGACGATATTTTCGGAAGCGCTTGTACGATTCAAGCGGCGATCGGCGCGAAGAAAGCGTTGGCGTTCGACCTCACCGCGGCGTGCAGCGGTTTCGTGGTCGGGTTGGTGAACGGGGCGCAATTTATTCGGGCTGGGGGTTATAAGAATGTTCTCGTTATTGGTGGTGATGTTTTGAGCCGATACGTCGATTGGCGGGATCGGGCAACTTGTATTCTTTTTGGAGATGGTGCTGGTGCAGCCGTGTTGACGGCGACTGACGCTGACAATTGCTCTCTCAAGGGCTTCGACATGCACTCTGATGGGAGCCAAAACCATCACTTGATAGCGCAGTACATTGGTGATAACGGCAAGCCGCTCAGCGAAGGAGCGTCAAACACGGCTTCGTTCTGCAACATCTCTATGAGCGGTCAGGATGTCTTCAAGTTTGCTGTGCGAACGGTGCCGATGACGGTGAACAAGTCGCTCGAAGCGGCTGGGATGACGGCTGAAGATATTGATAAGTTAGTCTTACACCAAGCCAACCAGCGCATCATAGACAGTGCGGCGACTCGCTTCGGGTTGACGGAGGACAAGGTAGTTAGTAACATTGCTGAGTACGGCAACACGTCTGCGGGCTCCGTTCCGATTGTCCTATGTGAGGCTGTCGAATCCGGGGCGATCAAGGAGGGTGACGTTCTCGCCTTTGCGGGATTCGGTGCCGGTCTCACCTGGGCGAGCGCGATTTGGAAGTATTAAGCTTAAACACGATAAAAGTTGTAAAGAGAAGAAGAAAGCGAGAGGAGCAACCCCACGCGTCCCCTGACCCCTTCAGACCCAGTCGCGGCTCGAACGGCTTCATGGCGCCCGCCATCGTCCCACACGCGCTTCAAAATGGACCACGCGCGCTTGAGGTCCGCGCTCTTGTTCAGTCATCCGTCGGATTTGAGCGTTTCGACGCCGAGAAGGGCGACGGAACTGGAAGACACCCCAGCCCGGGTGAACATCACGCAACCAGAAGCGCCGTCTACGAGGTTGCTTCCGACGACTACGACGTCGTCGTAGCATCTGGAGCCGATGTATTCGCAGTGCGCGTGAATCTCGGTGATGGGGAGATTGAGCGGGGTAAAGAGAACGTGTTGAAACCGACAGCTACCAACGCGTACGCGAGCTCCAGCCGGCGGCTTTCAGTCATGTCGACAGGACGAGAGATCCAGTCCTTACACATCGCGAAAGACGGACGACGCATGCTAATCGTCGATAACTACGGAGTCGTAGACGTTATCGAGCGAAAGCTTGGCTGTGAATTCGTCTCAGAAGCAAGCTCTTCTGGTTCCCTTTGCGGCGTCGGGAAAAGTGAAGTTGAAGGCGCGAGCGGTTGGTGCGGGGTCGTCGCGGACGCTGAAGATCGCAAGTTGTACGTAACCAAAGGAGCGAATAAAACAATCGATATTTACGACGGCGATCGCAAGGTTCGGCGCATGCGAACTCTGTTAACGCCATATGATATCGATTTAGCATATGGAACCGGTGGCAGAGTTGTCACCGTCACTGAGGGACATCAATTAGCCATATACGACGAAAGAATCGCCGAAAAAGGAGGTTGCGCACACAGAATATCTCTCGGCTATAACAAACCGCTGTACGCGCTTTCTACGGCCAAAACTCCAGGATTAGAGTCTATCGTAGCGTGTGGCGGTTCGGAGCGTGTCGTACACATTATCGATGTCCGCAAGTGGGGCGCCATGGATAGGTGGCGAAACGCTGTCAAGTTTGACATCACGCAGTTAGAATTGAGTACCACGAGTCCTGGATTCGCGTACGTCGCCGGACTAGATTACGAGTGCATGTGTGGTAACTGGCAAATGCAGAGTGCCGACGGAGGCTTTTCATTCCGCGCCGACGCTAGATGGATGGGTCTTAGCTCATGCGTCGCTTCGGGTGAATCAGGCGGCGGATTGGGCGATATTCTCGCGGGCTGGAGCGAAAGTGGTCATGTATACGCCGCTCGCACGGTCCCGTGCGTGAAGACGCTCGTTTAGATCAATCAATAGTCAATTCAACGCGACGCTATATCCGCAGTTATCAACACCGCAACGAACCAACCAACCTCATCCGTCCTCAGTTGCTCGCTCTTTCTCGCGTTACGCCCTCGGCGAACTCACGCATTTGAATCGTTCGTTCGTTCTTCCCGGGTCCGACGGCACCGTTCGACGACGGCGACGCTCCGCTCGACGACGATGTTGGTGGATGTCAAGGTTGAGTCGCTCGAGAGTGATGGTTACGACGAAGCGAGACGCGAGGGCGAGGGCGGAAACGCACGAATGCCGACATTACCCGAACCGGACGTGTGCGCGATATGTCTGTCGACGCCAAGGACGCGGGCGCTGTTGGATTCGTGCGCGCACGCGTTTTGCTTGGAGTGTCTCGAGCGTTGGGCGCGCGTGGAGACGAAGTGTCCGTTGTGTAAGACGCGGTTTACGACGGCGACGCCGGTGCGCGGGGACGACGCGGCGAAGATAGTGGGTGAGACAATGGTGTTTAAAGAGAAAAACCAAGGCGGCGAAAGGGAGGACGCTTCGGAAGAATCTGAGGAGGAGGATGAGGCGGACTTGATTTTCTGCGACGTGTGCAGAAGCGGCGAGGACGAGGAGTGTTTGTTGCTCTGCGACGCGTGTGACGTGGGGTGTCACACGTATTGCGTTGGGTTGGAAAGCGTGCCCGTATCGGGATGGTTTTGTGAAACGTGTCGCGGTGGCGACGAACGGTTCTTTGGACGATCAACTAATTCGTCTCGGGCAAGGAGGTCTTCAGGAAGACGGTTCAACCAACTCGGCAACGACGACGGTGCGAGCGCATCTTCTCGAGCGAGAGATATATTACTGAGCGTCGAGGGCGGAGAAGCGGCGGTGAGATTGAGAGAGCGGCGCGTGGAGCTCGAGAGACGCGCGGCGCGAAGCAGACGAAGAGGAGAACGCCGAGCGAGAGGCGGCGGGGGAGAGCGCGCGCCGACTGGCGACGACGTTCGCATGCGTCAAATTACTCGCGTGCGCGAGTTGAGAGAGGCGTGGTCGCTGTTACAGAGCGGAGAGATGGAATTTCCGGGTTGGGATCGATCGGTGACGGTGTCTATCGCGCAAACGCCTCGCGTTTCGGTTCCGCCGCTGCCGGCGAGACGTGAGGACGACGAAGGACCAAAGACTATCGTCGAAGACGCATGGGACGTACTAGAAAAAGCGATGCGCGACGACGAAAAGAAAAAATCTGCGGCGAAAAGGCGTTCAGACAAGTCGTCATCGTCGACGGCCGTCGCGTCGCCGTCGCGACAAACGACGAAACGACCGAAAACTGTTAGAGAACCTCCGGGTTGGAGCATGTCTGCCACCGCGTGGGCGCCAATCGCGAGCACTTCCAGGCCGCCTCCATCCACGTGTCATCGTCCGGCACACGCCGTGACGTCGATGACTTCGCCGCCGCCGACGAAGACACCACTACCACAGAAACCACCAACGATTAAAAAATCAGACGTCGTATCAAAGGTTAAGGATATCCTTCGACCAATGTACGCCGCTAGAACGATTTCGCGCGACGAATACAAGCGCGTCTGTCAATCATCCACCGAACGCGCCGTCGCCGACGCCGTCACCAAAGTCGACGACATCAAACGTATCGTTCACATCTTTCTACCTCACCGATGATCTAACGCCCTGCCCTAGCTCTAGCGAAAGTTGAAGTTGTTCAATCCCTAGTAATAGAAATAGCACTACAGTTGGCTCGGGGGTGCCCAACCAACTTTATTCTCCCACGCACGCATTCACCCGAAAATGACAACCACGGACGAAGGCGCCCGCACCATCGCCCCGTTCCTTCAACGCGCCGCCGAGCTGGACGCATCCATGCCCAAGATTGCGTACTACTGTCGCATGCACGCCGTTCGCGAAGGGCTCAAACTCGAACAAAGATCTTCAGAAGTCAGGGAGACTTTGGAACGCGCCATGGATGCGTTGGAACGCGCCAAGGGATCGCTGACGCTGAATGAAGAGGACGACGAGTTGGAGTTTGAAAATTTCGCGCTAAAGATTTTCGCGAAGGCGGACGAGGCGGACCGACGCGGGAGTCGGACGGTGAACACGGCCAAGTTGTATTACGCGGCGAGCGTGTTTTTAGACGTGTTGAGACAGTTTGAGGACGAGGGAGAGTTGGGAGAGGATTTGGCGAGTAAACGACGGTATGCGGCGTGGAGGGCGGCGGAGATTGTCAAGGCGGATAAGGAGGGACGAGAACCGAGCGCACCGTCGTCGATGGAGGAAAAGGAGGACGACGATGACGCGGGAAGGTTGACAAGGCCAGTTGGGAACGAGAACAAGAACGCGACGACGACGGCTTCGGATGAGATGCCCTCTCCGCCGTCTTACTATCCCGTCCCGCCGTCGGTGTCGATGGTGTCTGGGATCGCACCGAAGAGTGGGGCGCCACCGCCTGGTGTAGTAAATGGTTCGCAAGTCAAGGCGGCGTCGTCGACGGTGCCGCAAACAAACGCCAGAGCGTCGAGCGTGGCGGGAGCGCCGTCGAGAGCTCCTGCTGGAGTGGCGCCCGTCGACGTTGACATAGGAAGCATCGCCGACGCGCATAGACATGCAAAAATAGCGGTGAGTGCATTAGGCTTTGACGACGTGCACACGGCGATCGAATCGCTCGAGCGCGCGTTGGCAATTTTAGGAAACATAAAAAAGTGAGAGGCGGCTTTTCTTTGTAAATGACATTAAATGTGACTGAGGATTACTTGCTCTTGAAGACAGCTTGGTCGCCGAGCTCTTGACCAGCGAGACCTTCCTTGGCAACGCGCGCGAAGAAATCCTTGAGGGTCTCCGAGCCGTAGCTCGGCGTCGCATTCGCGTCGTATTCACCCTTGTCGTTCATGACCAACATGGACTCGGCGGCGTAGTAGCGACCAATCTTACCAAACTCAGCAGCATCCTTCATGTTACTGAAAAAGCCGGCAAAGAAATCGAGCACCTTGATAACGCCATCCATGATTTCGATCGGCACCTTGACAAACTTGGGCTCCATGTCGAGCAATTCGAACAACATGTTGCCTTGTTGAAGTGCAGAGAGCGCTTCGCCTGGACCGCCGATGGGAAGAACCTTGTTCATCATCTCCGGTTCACGGATGGAATCCGCCATAAACTTGGCCAAATCGCTCTCAGAGATTGGCTTGCAGGACGCCAACTGACCATCGCCGAACATGACGTACGGACCACCCTTTTGCACAACCTCAACTTGACCAGCGAGAGACTTGAAAAATGCTGTCGGTCGCACGATGGAGTACGAAATGTCTCCAGCGGCTTGCAAATCAGCCTCAAACTTCAACTTGGCCTTTTGGAAGGTGAGCGTCGGCTTTTGCACGCAAATCGCACTCAGCAACACAAAGTGCTTCGCCCCTCGCTTGCGCGCCACGTCGAGGACATTCTTCGTCGCTTGGTAATCGATATCCCAAGAATCCTTGACGCCGCCAGTGCGGCTCGCCAGGCACGACACCACCACATCGTATCCTTCCTCCCCGAACGCGTCCGCCGCGATGGACACCGGATCCATAACGCTTCCAAACTTCACCTTCGCATCCGGAAACAACGCCTTGGCTTCATCCTTACCCGTCTTTCCACCGATGCCGCTCTTTTCCCGCGTGAACGCCGTCACGTCGTACCCTCGAGCGCAGAGCTCCCGGGTCACAAACTTTCCGATGTAACCCGTCGCGCCGACCACGAGCACGCGAACCTCCGAGTTCGGCTTGCCTTCTAAATCCTTCGCCGATGCGCATCGCGTCGTCGTCGTCGTCGTTGCGGCGGCTCTTCGCGCGTTCGTCGTCATTCTTCTGGCGGATGACACGCGCGCGCATCCATTCGCTCGTCTCGCGCTCAAACCCGTCGTCGCGAAACCCGTCATCGCGCTGTGCATCGCCGACATGTTTCACAGAAAGCAAGGAACGCGTCCGTGTCGTCGCCTCGTCTGTCGCTTCAACGTCGCGTCCAGCGTCGCGTCGAAGGCTGACGTCGTCGATCCGCTCCTGAGAATCCTATCCAAAAAACGCGAGTCACGATGTCAATATCCAAGCATCAAAACGACTATGTCGGTACCGAGCAACCATCGATCAAGATGGTAATCATACTAAAAATATGACCAAAGTATGAAATTCAGAAGGACGCGTGTTCGCAGGCTCGCACCGCACACCGCGACTCGGACGACTCGAACGGCGACGACGAAAAGATGCGGCTTCGAAGCGGACAGAACAGCGGGGAAACGGTGCGTGAGATAATTTCGTACGCGCGATGGCGATGACGAGGGTCCGCGGCGGCGGGGGTCGACGTGGAGAACGTGAGCGTCGCGTATGGGTTGATTGGTGTGGCGGCTGCTGCTGCTGCGCTTTTTCATTCCATTCAGTCATCCAAACGGAAGACGCGATGATACGAGGCGAAGAAACGCAGAGACTGACAAATTCTGTTCTTTCGGCGTAGGAGGAGATGCGATTGCGCTCGGGACACGTGGTGGGGGTGTCGGGACCGGCGGCGGCTGCGCCGCGAAGCGCCGCCGAGGCGCGCGCGCGGTTGCTGAGCGCGCACTCGACGACTAAAATGCCGGAGGAACACGCGCCGAGGTTTAGAGAGGGCGTCAAGGCGGTATTTGATCGTTGGACGGCGGTGCAGCTGGCGGTGTTGAACTCGTGGGGTGGGCCAGAGTCGGAACAAAAGGCTGTCGACGCTGAGCAGGAGGTGGCGGACTGGCTCTTGTCGAAAAAGTCCAAGGACGCTTTAGAGATTGAGGATCTTCTGATTGAGATTCTCGCGGATGATTTCAACGTGACGTGCGAGGATGAGTCACCGAGAGAGGTGGCCAAGGCGTTGACGGACATCTTTGAGCAGTGTGCCGAGGGTAACTATGAGCTCATCTGTCAGATCGAGGCGACGCCGTTGCCGAGGGAGACGCTCGAGCGATGCAAGCAGGTGGAGGAAGATAAGCGGTGGACGATGAATGGTGGAGGCGTAATGGACATGGCCGATAGTTCAAGTGACGATGGGGACGACGAGATGGAAGAAGTGGACGCGGATGAGTTGGCTGACCAGCTCGGCGGGGCGTTCAACGTGCACGACACTGGTAATGAAGACTTTGACACATCGGCGCGACGAAGAAATGAGCCGGATGAGGACGGCTGGTGCACCGTTCCTTCGCGAAGATGATAGATGTAGGGAGGCGTGTTTAATATTCATTTATATCATTGTGATTGTCGAACGTCGTTGTCGCTGGTATTATAATTAAATCGCAAAACTTCTCTACAGCGGTTCTTCGTTGATGCTGATGATTTCCTCCTCTACGACGGTCGTTTCCACGACTTCCAAGTGAGCGTTCGCTTGGGCGCCGAGCAACTTGTTCATGGTCGACTTGAAAGCTTCCGTGTCTTGGGCCGCCTTCTTCGCCGCCACCCAGTTCTTCCATTTGTCTTCTTGAGCCTTCTTCGCGGATGCGACGTTCGAGTCTGCTTGGTTTCTGATCTTTTCGTCGATCTCTTCGAACTTCTTGCTGTACTTCTTGATGTTCTTCTCGATCTCGCGCTCTTGTTCTGGGCTAAGAAGACTCTTACCGCGCGGACGCCACACGAATTGGAAGAAACGATCCTTACCATACTTGTACAGCAACTTGCCGTTGAAAGTCCACATGTGGTAGCCATTCTCCATTTGGTGAACGCTCGTGACAGCGGTGGTGACGAAGCGGCCAGTCGGGTCCCACTCAACGTCGGTCGCCATGAAGTGCTCAACAGTCGCCATGGTGTCCATGGTATCAACATCAAAGAATTCAAACTGCCCGTTCATCGTCTTCAAACCGGCGAGGATGATGACGCGACCGTTCGGGCTCCAGAACAAGTGGTTAGCCGTCTTGTTCTTGATCGTGCCGATCAGCGTGACATTGTTCTTGCCGTTCTTGTCCTTCATGGTGTAGAAGGACACATCCGGACGCGCACCATCACCATGAATGACGGCGAAGCGGTGTCCCTTTGGCTCCCACGCAAAAGCAACAATCTTCTCAGCCTTGTTCGGAAGCTCGAGCACTTCCATCGGGCAGTTTGGTTCACGAAGACGGAATAATTCGAACCCGCTGTACGTGCTCTTCTTACTCTTTGTCGTACGCAAAATCTTCGCCGCAAAGTAGTCGCCGCTCGACTGCCAGTACATGCTGACACCAACGACGTTGAAAAGGTTCTTGGAACGAACTTCATTCTTGTTTGGCAATTGAATCAAGGAGAGACGAGCTGGCTGGTTACCACCGCCTTGTTCTGGCTGGAAAGCGGCCAAAATGGGATCCGCCGGGGACCAGCAGAAATCGACGACACCCTCGAGCTTGATGGACTTCTTGTCAACCAAGGTCATGTCCGGCGCTTGGTAGACAGAAATCATACCCGTACCGATCTTGGCAAAGAACGCTCCGCTTTCATCGCTGCTTTGACCGGACCACTTAAAGACCGGCCAAGTCAAACCTTGCTGGCCTTGCGCTATGAAATCACTAATCGGTCCCATGAATTGACGCAGCTTGGCACCCGAGCGGGTGTCGAAGAAGTTGACAACAACAGTCGTCGTCTCGCCCGCCTTGGTGGGTTCATGAGTGGAACCCGTGGCGAGGTATCGCTCGCAAGGAGAAAATTCGATGAACTGAACACCGTTGTGACCATACTTGGCGATACGACCGAACGACTCACCACCCCAAAGCGCGACACCTTGTCTGTGCACCGTCGCCAAGAAGCTACCCTTTGGCGACCACTGAACGTAAGACTCGGTCCAGAACGAACGGCGGTACACCTCCTCACCCTTCTTCGTTTGCGGATCGTTCCAGAAGATCTCCGTCTCATCACCAAATCTGCACACAAACTGATCTCGACCACGCTGATCCATCATCCACGCTTGAGTATTCTCTCTTTGCGTGAACGGCTTCGGCGCTGGTGCGGCATACTCATCTGGAACCTTTGTGTACTTTTCAAAGTCGTCGAACTTGCACACTTTGAAAATGTGAGACTTGTCGAGCTTGTACCCATCGGTTTGCTCCACTGCCGACTGCGCCTGTTGCTCAGTCGCGAATTCCACAAAAGCATACCCGAGAGTCGTCTTAGATTCATCTTGCGGCATGAGCAAACCACCCTCGCGAATCTCACCAATTTGACTGAAAATTTTCGTCAACACGTTGAGCAGCTTGGGGAACTTTGCCTCTGGAATCTGCGGAAGGTTATCCACGACAATGACAGAGGCGAAACCAGTCTCTTGCTTCGCGTCCTCCATATCAACAGTCACCGGCTGATCCAACCCGTACCGTTCAATCTCTTCCGCCGGAAGAGTCACCGACTCTGGGTCCACTTTACCCCAGTCGACGAAACCGTCCTGCGCGAAACGCGATTCGCAAAACGCGTCGTTGGTCAGTCTCACGTCTTCGCACTTCGTCCTTACCCCGACCCGCCGCTCGTGTCACCTGACTTTCGTTTTGTTTCCGGTTCGTCTTCGACGAGTAATCCATTTACCCGCGTTCCCGCGCCACTGATCCATCCAGCCACCTTTCCCGGCAGAACCTCGTTCGATCCCTCAAATAAATCAAAACACCATCGCGTCGCGTCATCGTCATCCACGCACCTCATCTCTAGGGAAACTCGCCGGGATCGCATCCATGATGTCACGTCGCTCTTCTTCGCGCGTTCGAATCGGTTCGAATGGGCGACGACGGGCGTCGGCGTGTGCCGTATGCGTCGCTCGTGGGTGGGCGTCTGGACCCTAGAAATGATATGCCACCAAGTGTAAAAATATTTGATGACTTGACAGTTTTGGATTGTTTGGTTTGACTCGTGTGTCGGCAAAAGACGACGACGACGACGATCAATCGATCGATACCGGTCGACGATGACTGAAGCGACAGGGCTGATTGACTACCTGAATCACTCGTGGACGCCGTACCACGCGACGCTGACGACGTGTGAGGCGCTCGCCTCGGCGGGGTTCGTTGAACTGAAGGAACGCGAGGCGTGGAGCCTTGAGAGAGGGAAAAAGTACTTTTACACTCGAAACGCGTCGGCATGCGTGGCGTTCGCGGTGGGTGGGGGGTACGAACCCGGGGATGGATTTGTCATCGTTGGGGCGCACACGGACTCGCCGTGTCCGAAACTTAAACCGAAGAGCAGGATGGAGGGAAACGGGGCGGTGCAGGTGCGCGTGCAACCGTACGGAGGAGGACTGTGGCACACGTGGTTCGATAGGGATCTCGGCATCGCGGGTAGGGTTGTGGTGAAGAAGTCGACGGGGGAGATTATGCATCGTTTGGTTAAGATTGATCGGGCGGTATGCCGGATCCCTACGCTGGCGATCCACCTCGACAGAAACGTAAACTCTGAAGGTATGAAGGTGAACTTTCAGCAACACATGGCGCCCGTTCTGGCGACGAGCGTCAAGGCGGAGATGGAAAAGGAGGTGAAGAGCGGAGAGAAATCGAGTGGAGATGGCGAACGACACGGCCCACTTTTGCTCAAACTTCTCGCGGAAGAGTTGGCGTGTAATCCTGAGGACATCGTGGACTTTGACTTGCAGTTGTGCGATACGCAACCGAGTGCGATCGGAGGCGCGCAGAATGAGTTTGTGTACAGCGGTCGCTTGGACAACTTGGTGAGTTGTTACACCTCGCTCCGCGCTCTCCTCGATTCTACCACTGACGAGGCGTTGAAGGACGCGGCGGGCGTTCGCATGATTATGCACTTTGACCACGAAGAAGTCGGTAGCGAGTCTTCAAGCGGAGCCGCAGGAGCGATGACGACTGATGCGGTAAAGCGAATCAGCGCCGCGTTAAATTCAAGTGGAGTCGAAGGACTGGACGAAAGGACTCGACGAGCTTCGTTCTGTGTCAGCTCGGATATGGCGCACGCGCTGCACCCAAACTACGCCGATCGACACGAGTCTGGTCACGCACCCAAGATGCACGGAGGTTTGGTGATCAAGCACAACGCAAACCAACGCTACGCGACCGATGCTGTGACTGCATTCATGTTTAGAGAGTTGGGTGAGCGTGTTGGCGTTCCCGTTCAGGAGTTTGTCGTTCGCAGCGACACAGGCTGCGGCTCTACCATCGGCCCAATTTTCTCCACACGCACCGGCATTCGTACCGTCGACGTCGGCGCTGCACAACTCTCAATGCACTCCATTCGAGAAGTCTGCGGTGTGGATGACATCGATCACGCCGTCAAGCACCTCACCTCCCTCTTCACATCCTTCATCGAGCTCGACAACAAGTTTATCGTGGATGGTAAAATCGGTACGCTTTGTCGTCCGTGCAACTTGTTTGACGAGGAAACCGTAGACGTGAGAAAGATGTCCATCACCACCGACGACGCTCGCACGTACGCGTCGTGATTTCCTTTCTGCTATCTTTTTACCCTGCTCGTCGACCGCGTATCGACCATGTAATTGTTTTAATGAAACCCGAGCCAAAACGACAGCTTGGAAATTTTTTGAAAATAAAAACCGGCACTCGAGCCACGCAACGTCATCACACCCCGCTGCGTTCCCGCCGTGCGCCCCGGGCACCATGCCCAAATCCTCGGGCATAGACGCCGAGGCGTACGCGCTCCTCAGACGCCTCGGGGAGCTCCAAAAACAAGTCGCACAGGCGCGCAAGTCTGGGGATCACTCTCGAGCCTTGACGTTGCTCTTTGAGCAGGAAGATGCGTTGAAAAACGAGGCGTCTCGGTCGACGGGTGACGCAGCCACGGTGGAGACGATCCTGCAAAAGGTTAGAAAAACTATGGAGGAAGTCCGCGCGGAGATGCACGCGAAACCCGTCGACGCGGCGCCTCCGAGGGTGACCGCAGAGGAATCAAGGGGACAGAAACGCTTCGTCGACGAGGCAAAGGAGAACGACGCGCCGCCGAAACAGCCGACGGCTGCGACGACGACAAAGGCGACGACGACGAATTTCGCAGCCGTGGACGCTGCTTTAGCCAACAAGACGAAACACGATTGGGGCCAGGCGCCACCGCCAATCATGGTGGACCTGGAACAGGACGACGATATGGACGCTCTCGACAAACTCAATGTAGACTTATACTCGGAGCGGAGACCAGCAGCCGTGGGAGGTCGCGGGGCGAAGCAGAAGCCGTTCGAGCCTCCGGTGATGAATCCGAATCGTAAAAAGGCTCGAGGAGATGCGAATAGGGGTAACGAAGACGCGGGAGGACCAAAGTCTAGATGGTCTGCAGATGCGGAACGCGGAGAGGCGAACAAGCCTCCGACGCGCTTTATGAGCGCCGGGGAGAGATTAGATTTAGAACAAGCGGCGAAAGGATTGCCTCCGACGCATGCGCAGTACAGAGCGGCGAGAGAAGCGAATGGTGCGACTCGGACGTATGGACGTGGTCGAAACGGCACGGGTTTCGTGCCGCCATACGGCGGCGGCGTCGGCGGCAATGGACAACGCGTCAAACCGAATCAGAATGCAAACGGCGAGGACGATACTCAACCATTTAGTGAAGCAGTCATGCAAAAGTTGTCGCCGAATGGAGAGCCAATCTCCGAAGATATTCTTAAGATTGATCGTGAGATCGTCGAGCGCGTCGTGAGCGAAATTTTAGATCGACATGAGAGCGTTGATTGGGATAGCATCGCTGGTCTGGAGCATCCAAAGGCGGCGGTCCAAGAGCTCGCCGTGTGGCCGATGATGAACCCTGAGTTGTTCGTTGGAGCGCGAGCCGTGCCAAAAGGCCTTCTTTTGTTTGGACCGCCGGGTACTGGTAAGACTCTGATCGGTAGGGCAGTCGCGAGTCAGTGTGGTGCGACTTTCTTTTCCATCTCGGCGTCAAGTTTGACGAGCAAATGGATTGGTGAAGGCGAAAAGATGGTCAGAGCCCTCTTTGCCGTTGCGCGTCATCTCTCACCCGCGGTTATCTTCGTGGACGAGATTGATTCTTTGCTATCGGCTCGTAAATCCGACGGCGAACACGAAAGCTCGAGGCGCATGAAGACTGAGTTTCTCGTCCAAATGGATGGCTTGGGTGGTGGTGAAAACGACCGCTTGCTGTTGATTGGAGCGACGAACAGACCTCAGGAACTAGACGACGGTGCCCGTCGTCGTCTGCCAAAACAGCTCTACATCCCACTACCGTGCGCCGCTGCTCGTCGAGACATGATTTTGCGCACTTTGAGCGCGGGCAAAGGTGTCGCTCACAAGCTCTCAGAGTCTGACTTGGACACGATTTGTGAAAAGACAGATGGATACTCTGGATCCGACATGAAGCACCTCATCCAAGAGGCTGCTCGCGCGCCGGTGAGGGAGACGTTCCAAAAGACGAAAGACATACCAGGTCCGGTGTCCCCAAGCAGTTTACGTCCAATTGTTTTGGCAGACATTCGACGGGCCGCAAAGCAAGTTCGGCCGTCGGTGACTCGCGCCGACGTGGAGTTTCACGAAGAGTGGAATAAACACCACGGCGCGTTGACAGCTGGAGCGGGTGAAGACGACGACGACGACGAGTCTTGGTGAATTTCGGATTTTGCGAACTACTACGTACTAATGATTTTAAATATTCATCAATCTAGCTTAGCTAAGTGCTCTCTGCTCATGGCACCGCATTGATTGCGCGCAAAATACGCACTACGAGATTGAGCGAAGCGAGATCGTTTTCAGCATCCACGTACTCGGTCGGGATCGCGTCCGGTGTTTTAGCAAACTCGAAAGCCTTTAAGAAATCAGCACCCGTCGCACTTTCGGGAACCGGAAAGTGTGAAGCAATCACTCGCCGCGCGTTCCATTTGCTCACTTTCTCTGCCCATTTCGCCACGTCATCGCGGTAAAATTGAAACACGACGTTGAAGACGATTGGGCTGACGACAAACTTACCCGCCAAACCTCTGAACGAATTTTCGGGGTTAAGAATATTCTTTGCGTCTGGGGCGATGAATAGCGAGAAGAGCGCCATGCGTTTCCAACCGTTGGCGATACGTTCGTTGCGCCGACTGGCGGGGATGTTTGGCGACGCAATGTTTCGACCTCCGCGATAGTTTCCAATCTTCAAAAGTCGAATGGTGAAACACTCATCACTCCCTAAGTCTTCCAAATCACTCTCCGGGATAATCTCTGGCGCTTCGTCGCCGACGTACACCGCGGCGTCGGTGACGAGGATCGATTCAGAGTCCTTGTGGTAGAATGCGCATTCGGAATACGTGTAGTTGTGCCAAAACAACGGAGGCAGAAATAAGAGCTCGCTCTCAATCTCATCCCTCCACGGCGGCGGGTTGGTGTCATCGCCCAAGATACCTTTGGGAAACAACCCCAAAAACGCGTTCGGCAGCGGCAACGGAAAGCTAAACTGACCCGGCGCAATCCACAACTGACAGTTTGGAAACTTGCGTGTAAACGCCGGAGCAAAAATTTTGTGTTCGTACTGCGTCGTCGACAACACCGCGTACTTGACCTCACCTCCAATCTCCTGCAACAGTTCCAAGCACTCCTCCGTCGGGGCGATGGGATCGTGCACCCATAGACTTCCGTCTCGTAGCTTGACCACCGTCGAGCGTACGTTCGTCGACACCCCGAGCCCGAACCCAATCCCTTGCTCCTGCTCGAGCGTCCACACCGACCCGGGGACGATTTCCTTCATCGTCGTCCTTCTCGACAACAGCGGAACCAACGGAAACGGAAACCCGGTAAAGTTTACGTACCTTCGTTTCGCCTCAGTGTCAGTGTCAACTTGTTCATCACCCATCCTCGCCGTCATCCTCGTCGTCAACCTCGTCAACCTCGTCGTCGTCGTCGTCGTCGTCCTTCTATCAGAACGCTTCACCATCCATCCTCTCGCGGTACATTTCTTTCCCTTTGACGCGCCGCGTCCCACGATCTTCACCGCCGTCGCACCGTTGGCGCTCATCGTCGTCATCGTCAACGACACTTGTCAACAACCACCCATCCAGTCGTCGCACACTCGCGCTCGCAGCTCGCGGCAACAGAACGACCGACCGAACGACCGAACGTCCGAACGACCGAACGACCGAACGTCCGAACGAACGACGGAATAAAAACGCCATCGGAATAACGACGCCATCGACTAGGACCCTTTTAACTACGCGTGCGACGCCCCCTTTTTACCATCGGATAACGCCCCTTTTTGGATGCAAAAAAGCCCGTTTCGCCGCTCGCGATTGGTTCGCTCGTTCGTTCGCCCGCACCGAGGCGAGGGAGAGATCCTCTTTTCCGTCGCGCTCTCACTCTTTTTTTTTTGTTGATCCTTTGTGGACGATTGATTGAGACAGAGATGACGAGTCGTGATCGGTAAAACCACACCCCCCTCCTCCTCGATCCCGACGACCCGCCCTCCCTCCCTCCGTCCGCGTCACCCCACACCACGTCGCGCGCTCACTTCGGGCGAACGAACGAACGAACGAACTACCCTCTCCCTCTTCTCTGTTTGATTCGGGGAACATGTCCGCGGTGACGCTCAACGCCGCGCTCGCGACGAAGGCTAACGCGAAGGTTACCGCGACGCGCCGATCGGGCAAGAC
>Ga0255757_10000218_pt1 | contig 55249 bp, 50 predicted proteins | sample 071ome_27_FD_179957 | JGI IMG/M metagenome (GOLD analysis project Ga0255757, IMG submission 179957) | Coastal salt marsh microbial communities from the Groves Creek Marsh, Skidaway Island, Georgia - 071409AT metaG (version 2) | ecosystem: Environmental > Aquatic > Marine > Intertidal zone >...
AATGATCTGGGTGGTAATGCGTCACCAATGCACCCGTCAATTGATACTCGCGCTCGTCAATAAAATTGAACAATCCATCGATATCCCAAGCCGGATCTACCACAACGACCTCTCTCGTTGCTTTATCGCCAATTAAATAGGCGAAGTTTTGCATCGGTCCAATCTGGATTTGCTCAACAATCAATTGGTCTAAATCAGCCACGGTTTTCTCCCGATTCGGATAGGTTTCTTTACGAATTAAGTGCTGCCGTTACGGCAATCTCCACTTTCAGCGATGGCAGCGCGAGCTTTGATTCGACACAGGCTCGAGTGGGTGCAGCACCCGGGGCAACCCATGCGTCCCAGACCTCATTCATGGCTGCGAAGTCTTCCATTGAAGTAAGCCAAATCTGCGCTGTTAATAGTTTTGTTTTGTCGGTGCCTGCAGCCTCAAGCAATCCATCAATCGCCTCCAAGACGGCTCGAGTTTGACCTTGAACATCCTCATCGACTGCGTGAATAGCCACCTGTCCTGCCGTATGCACCAAGCCACCAAAACACACCGCTTGGCTCATACGAGGCCCTGAATCTATTCTTGTAATATCGTTCATTTATCTCTCCAGCCAATGAAATGCGCGCTATCGACGCCAGATGCTAGCACACCCCTACTGCGTCAGTATTTTACAAGGCCCAAAGGTTCGACGATGCTCATCAATGAGTCCATAACGCGATAGCGCGTCAAGGTGTTGTGGCGTCGGATAACCCTTATGTTGCGCAAATCCATACTCTGGATGAGCTTGGTCTAAAAGGGCCATCTGATGGTCGCGGTGGACTTTAGCGAGAATCGACGCCGCCTTCACCGCATCAACCCGAGCATCTCCTTTCACAACGGCAATTCCCTGGTGCGCTAATGATGCGGGAACATGGCGACCATCGATCAGCACTCTCCATGGGTTCATCGACAGCGCGCTTACAGCGCGCGACATCGCAAGCAATGTCGCCTGATGAATATTGAGCGCATCAATCTCCTCTGCAGACGCCTCTCCTACCCCAAAAGAAAGGGCAGACCGTTCAATTTCCGACGCCAGCTCCTCGCGGCGCTTCTCAGTCAAACGTTTAGAGTCCTTTAGTCCCCGGATATCATGGTTAACCGGCAGGATCACCGATGCTGCGACTACGGCGCCAACCAGTGGGCCACGTCCGACCTCATCCACACCGGCCCACAGCATCTGTCGACCAATCATTCAATTAACGCGCTTATCGCAGGGACAGCCCCCTCTTCAAGCGGCTTTGAAAGGTCGGCTCGAATCGCATCAAAAACCTTGAGCCGTCTCTCATGCGTGTCGTGATCAAGCGCTCGCAGGATGCCTTCCGATATGGCTTGGGGCCGCGCTGCATCCTGAATGAACTCTTCGATAAGGTCCTCACCGCTCAATATATTGGGCAACGAAAAACGCTCTAGCCGAACCATGGTTTTCACAAGTCGGTAGGTCAATGCGCCTAGTTGATAGACAACGACCATCGGCTTACCGAGCAACATTGCCTCTAGCGCAGCGGTCCCTGCATTCACAAGCACACAATCTGCATGGCGCATTACATCCTCAGCATCACCTACGGTCAGCGTTACCCGGCGAGTACCAAATGTTGAGGGAAGCAGGCGCTCAATATCGGCCCGGAGAGATTCACGAGGCGCAGGGATGAGAACATGAACGTCGTACCCTTTATGCTCAAGGTCGGACACCGTTCCCGCAAAAAGCGGCATCATGGAGGCAATTTCCGAGCGCCGGCTGCCGGGTAAACAAGCAAGAGTCAACGTTGATTTGGTAGGAAGCCAATCGACTCGTTCTGACGAGCCGTGTAGCCGCCTCGCTTGAGGGTGCCCAACAAACTCGCACGGGATGCCGTGATCTTGGTAAATATCAATCTCAAAGGGATATAAACAGAGCATCAAGTCGACATTGCGCTTAATCCGACGAATTCGACCCTGTCTCCACGCCCAGACGCTGGGTGATACGTAATGAACCGTTTTAATCCCTTGACGCTTCAAAGTGCCAGCAAGCAGCAAGTTGAACACGTTGAAATCAATGCCAATAAAGCAGGCCGGCCTCACGGAAATCGTGCGCCGCTTCAGTTCAAAGAACCGGCTCAGAAGGGAGGGTAACTTTAGCAGGGGCTCGACGAACCCATTCACAGAGAACGCATCAAGTCCAAACCAAGCATCAAGACCGGCTGCTTCCATCTCGGCGCCGCCCACGCCGACAAACTCTGCTTCAGGAAACCGCGCTTTGAGTGCTGATATCAATGCAGCACCAAGGCGGTCACCGGAGGCTTCGCCAGCAACCAGAACAAATCTCACAAGTTTAATCCTGGGCGGCGCTATCCATCACGCCGCTTTTTGTTCAGCGCACGTTAATTGCGTTGAGCAGGCTAGTTCATCACCGACGTACGCCCGACCTTCGGCCTTCATCCAGTGGCTTCGCAAATTAATGATGTTGACTTCTAATCGCACCTGATCGCCAGGAACAACGCTTCGTTTGAATTTAGTCTTATCGGTGCCCGCAAGATAATAGATGTACCCATCATCAATGGATCGGTTTCGCGTGTGAAAGGCGAGTATCCCAGCGGTCTGAGCAAGGGCTTCAACCAAAAGCACACCAGGAAACACTGGCGTCTCCGGAAAATGCCCGGTAAAGATCGGTTCATTCACCGTTACATTCTTGAGCGCAACGATCGACTCCTTCGAGGGCATTTCAAGCACACGGTCCACCAGCAAAAAGGGATAGCGATGGGGTAGCAGTTTCCATATATCCTGAACATCCAGCATACTTCTATCCTCCTAATTCTTCCCTTCTGCTTCTTGCGATCTATGAATGCCTCGGGCCGCTTCGTCTGCCCTCACCGCTCAGCTCACCGAAGCCTTACTTCGGACCTGCCGATATACTTGCTCCAACCGCTTGAAAACAGCCGCATTTTTCTTCCAAAGCCCACTTTCCATGAGTCCGGTGCCCGAGCTGTATCGACCAGGTTGATCAATGGACTTGGAGACAAGCGTCATCGCTGTAATCTGAACCTGATCGACAATGCTAATGTTGTCGATAATTCCAACTGCGCCGCCAATCATGCAATAGTTGCCGATCGTGGTGCTGCCGGCGATGGCCGTACACCCTGATATCACTGTGTGCGCGCCTACTCGAGTGCCGTGCCCAATTTGCACCTGATTATCGATCTTTACTCCGTCTCCTATGACGGTGTTCTTGAGCGCACCTCTATCAATGGTTGTCCCTGCACCAATTTCAACCTTGTCACCAATCTCAACGGCGTATATCTGCGGTATTTTAACTAGCGCCGCTTGATCAGGATCAAACTCAAATCCAAATCCATCTGCACCTATCACGGCATTCGCATGAATAATGCAGTCAGCCCCCACATGAGTCTCGCGGTATAACGTCGTATTCGCATGCAAGGTCGTGCCTTGGCCGATCTGGCAACGAGGACCAATATTCGCCCCAGCGCCAATAGTGACTCCGGTGCCAAATACCACGTTTTCTGCAACAACGGCGTTTGGTCCAATAGCGATGTCACCCGGTAACTCCACGCTCGGATCAACCACTGCACTAGGATGAACGCCTGGTCCCTGTTCATCTCCGTCAAATAATGTTGCGATTCTCGCCCAGGCGAGACGGGGTCGAGATGCAATCAGCACGGGATAAGGCAAATCTTCCGCATCTTTCTCACTCAAACAGACGGCACTGGCGGCGCAATCATCGAGTTGAGCTCGATATCTCGAATTAAACAAAAACACCAAGTCTCCAGGGCCTGCATCTTCTATCGAAGCGAGCCCGGTGATCTTGGTGTTTGGATCCCCTCGGAGCGCCAGTTCAAATCGTTCGCTGAGCGACCCGAGAGTAATAGTCACAGGCAATCAGGTCGTGCTTACTCGGCACGATCCATTTCGTTGAGTTTCTCAGTGACTTTGCGCGTGATGTCGTACAAGTCGCCTACGTAAAGCGCAGTGGCTCGCGGCAAGATCATGTCGTAGTCGTTATCACGAACAAGTTCCTCTATCGCATTCCGAACCTTGACATCGGTTCCCGCAAACAATTCTTGCTGCCTCGCGGCTACTTCCTTCTGAAGCTTCTGCCGCTGATAAACAAAGTCATTGTTGAGCGACTCTATTTCTTGCTGAACCCGGCGCTTTTCGTCCTCACTCATGACATCGCTGTCTTTTTGCATTTTCTGCAGTAGCGCGGTTGCCTCAGTTTGAATCTTCTCAATCGTTTCTTGATCTGAAGCGAATTCATCTTGGAGCTGCTGCAGTAATTTTTGCGCGCTCTCTGAGCTAGCAACGGCTCTGTCTACATCTACAAAGGCGAGCTTCACCTCAGCAGTTGCTGCGGCTGATGCAAACAGCCCAAAACAAAGGCCAACCATCAACCAATTTCTTGTCGTTACTCGCACAATCTTCTCCTCACTCGTTGTTATCCCAGGTTACGCGAATCGTTCCCAGCGCGCTTCCTACATGCACTCTTTGCACACTGACTGCGGGTTCCTTCCCTATCGGCTTCTCCCGAGCGCGCAGATATTGTCACAACCCTTTGGGTCATTCAACGCATTAGACGCCAAAACTCCTAGAAAGTTCGGCCTAATTCAAATTGAAACGACTCTCGCTCATCCCCATCTCGAGGGTTCAACGGATAGGAAATAGCGAAGCTGATTGGCGCAAAGCCTGTGATCCAAGTGACGGACACCCCTGCTGAGTAACGAAGTTCTCCGTCCTTAACATCGAGGCAATAGGTCGATATGTCTGGGCAGTTACTGCTAAAGACGTTGCCGGCGTCAAAGAACATCGCGGATTTCATCTGCCTTTGATCCTCAACAAATGGGAGCGGGAACAGAATCTCTGCACTCCCTTCAATCAGGATGTTCCCTCCAATCGGATCTGGATCCGAGTAGGGATCATTAGGCGAGCGCGTCGTCCGTGGTCCAAGTGTATTGGACTTATATCCTCGCACTGATCCAAACCCACCCGCGTAGAAGTGTTTATAAAACGGGTAGGTGTCCGTATCGCCAAACGTTCCACCATAGCCTAGATCTGTTCTCAGCCGCAGTGTAAATAATCGAGACAACGGGAAGAATATTTGGCCTGAGTAATTGACGCGGTAAAACTCGAGCTCGCTACCCGGAACCGTCGCTTCAAACGACAACGTCTGTGATCGCCCTGCAGTAGGTAAGAGTCCTCGATTCAGGGCAGACATTTGATAGGCTGCTGACAGTGTAATCAGTTTGAACTGATTGCCTTCTTCCGCTAGGAAACGAGAAATTTCCTGGGCCGGAAAGATCCCTTCCTTGATTTCCGTGTCCTCGGCACCCAGCGTGAAATTGAACCGCGATATTTCACTGATAGGATAACCAAAACTAACCGTAGCGCCGACCGTGTCGGTTGAAAATCGTGCAATGTTTCGTTCATCAAAGGATGTGCTTCGGTAGTAAACCGAATATCCCCTGCTCACTCCATCCACCGTGTAGTAGGGGTCAAAGAACGACACGTTGTATGACGTCTGATAAGAACTGCGATTCACGCTGAAATTAAGCGAATTCCCGCTACCGAACACATTGGACTCTTGATACGAGAGCCCGAGAATTGCGCCATAGTCTTGCGCGTAGCCAAAGGTCGCCGAAATTGCTCCCGAGGGCTGCTCTTCGACAGAGTACTCAACATCGATTTGATCAGCCACTCCAGGTACAGTTGGCGTCTCTACATTGACTTCCTTGAAAAAGCCCAACCGCTCCAACCGAACTTTAGACGCTTCAATATACGAGTTGGATGCCCAGCCCCCTTCCATTTGACGCATCTCACGCCGCAACACTTCGTCTTGCGTTAACGTGTTACCAGAGAAACTGATTCGCCGAACATAGGCGCGACTCCCGGCGTCGACAAAATATTTAACGATAACGGATTCACCGTCTTCAGCTAATTCGGGGCTTCCTGTCGCACTGGCGAAGGTGTATCCGGAGTTCCCTAACACCGTCTCAATCCGCTCTTCTGAGAGGGTCATTAATTCTCTGGAAAATATCTGGCCGGGTGCGGATAGCACCATGGCCCTTATCGCTTCCTCTTTGATATCTCGGAGTTCACCACTAATTTCTACCGCAGAGACTTCGTATTGCTCACCCTCATTGATATTGACAGTGATGTAGACGTCTTCCATGTTCGGCGCAATAGCGACTTGCGTTGAGGCTATCTCAAAATTGAGGTACCCACGGTCTAAATAATAGGACTCTAGGGATTCAAGATCTCCTTTTAGCTTTTCACGAGAGTACTGTCCGTCTTTGGTATACCAAGATAGCCAGGTCGGTAATCGAAGCTCAAACTGCTCCCGCAAGGTCTCATCATCAAATTTGGTATTACCGACGATGTTGATATGGCGAATGCCGGATACGTTACCTTCCTCGACGTTTACCTTCAGTGCGACCCGATTACGAGGAAGGTTTTCCACTTCAGTCGTGATGCCAGCGTCATAGCGGCCTTGAAGCACATATTGCCGCTCAAGCTCAGCGCTCATCTGGTCGAGCGTTACTTTTTTAAAAATCTCGCCCTCTGCCAGACCTGCGTCTGAAAGACCTTCTGTCAGCATCTCGGTCTTGATGGCTTTATTGCCCTCGAATTCAATACTGTCTATCGTCGGTCGTTCCTTGACGATGATGAGCAAAACGTTACCGTCTCTCCCCACCTTAACGTCATCGAAGTACTCTGTTCGAAATAGGGCCCGGATAATCCGTCTGAGGCCCTCGTCATCAACGTTGTCTCCGACGTTATAAGGGATCGAGCCGAATACCGTGCCGGCAGAAATACGCTGTAAGCCCTCAACTCTGACGTCAGTGATCACAAAAGCCTGACTGACGGCCGCGAAAAGTAACAGCACCAGTGTTGACGCCAGTGCCGATGTTAGCTTGCCAAATTGTTTCAAACGTTTTCTCACCGTGGGCCCGTTATAACCGCAGCAGGTCATTATAGAAGGCTAGCAGCATGATGCCCACCAGAAAGACCAATCCGACCTGAAGACCGAGATACTGAATCCGCTCGGGAATTGGACGCCCAATCAGCGCCTCAACCGCGTAATACAGTAGATGACCGCCGTCTAGCATAGGCACCGGCAGTAGGTTTAACACCGCGAGACTGATACTGATCAGCGCGATGAACCCGAGATAGGTTTCCAATCCGCTGGCCGCCGTCTGACCTGCGATCTTTGCAATCGTAATGGGCCCCGATAAATTTCGCGGTGACAACAGGCCTTGAATCATTTTCACCAGACTTTCTACCGTGAACCGGGTCATATCCCAGGTCTTTTGCGCAGCAGGAATGATCGCGCCGATCAAGGAGTATTCCCTCGTTCGAATTCGCTCAGCGGGAAAGTCGTAGACTCCGAGTGCAGCTCCGATCTTCCCTATCGGCTCTCCCGATTCTTCAACCGACTCGGGCGTCACCCAATGATCGCTTCTCTCGCCCTCGCGCTCGACTCTAATCCACAGTTGTTCGCCAGGGTGTGCGCGAATGGCGCTCACAAACTCAGCCCATGCAGCGATGGGTACTCCGTCTACCTCTACAATCCGATCTTCTGACTCGAGCCCCGCTCGAGCCGCCGGTCCCCCCTCTGAGATATCACCCAACACTGCAGGAATAGTGGGCAGCAATAAGCCGACGCCAAGCGATTGCGCGGGGTTGGGATCTGCCTCATCAGCGAGCCAGGTTTGAATAGGAATGCGTGCCACCTGCTGGCGCGCTTGATTGGTAGTTACTTCGCTTCGAGCCACGCCAATCATCAGATGGCCGGACTCTCCAAGCCGATCGAGCAGTCCCAAATTGAAAGACGTCCAATCAGTAATCGGCGCCCCATCGAGGCTTGTGACCTCATCACCGGTTCTCAATCCTGATTGCTCGGCCAGGGTGCTCTCTTTAACCTCAAGCACGGGCGATAAATCTCGCACACCCATGGCGAAGACCAGCCAGTACACGACGATCGCCAAGAGAAAATTAGCGAGCGGCCCGGCTGCAGCAATTAACGCGCGTTGCCAGACGGGTTTTCTGTTAAAGGCGAAACTTAAGTGTTCCTCAGCAACGAAGCTGTCTCTCTCGTCGAGGAACTTGACATAGCCACCCAGGGGAATCATCGCCACACAGAACTCTGTCCCCCTGAGCGGCTCATTAGCGGGCTGCCGAATCGGAACATGCGTCCCTGACTGTTCTGCTGGCATCACGGGTGGGGCGCCCTCACGGCGCAAAAACGCTTTGCCGAACCCAATACTGAACCGTTCAACGTGAACCCCACACCACTTGGCGACTTGAAAGTGGCCATACTCATGGACGGCAATCAGCACAGCCAAGGTGACTAGAAGCGCGGCTACATTCTGTAAAATGTCTAACACCATCGATTGACCCACTCAGATGCTTTCGCGCGTGCGCGCTCATCGCAGGCTATGACCGCCTCTATCGATTCAAGTTCCATTGCGATTGTCTCGTCGAGGGATGCTTCTATCACCGAGGTCATCGCCGTAAAGCTAATTCGATGGGCGAGAAACGCCTCTACCGCCACTTCATTAGCTGCGTTCAATACCACTTTTTCGCTCTGTCCAGCCGATGCTACTCGTCGGCAAGTCGTCAACAACGGGAACCGATCAAGATCTGGGGGTTGAAAATCCAGCGCGAGGCTATTTTCAAAGTCCAGGGGCTTAACACCGGAATCCATTCGCGAAGGCCAGGCGAGTGCGCTGGCAATTGGTGTTCTCATATCCGGTTGACCCATCTGCGCGAGGATCGATCCATCATTAAATGCGACCATTGAGTGGACGATGCTTTGCGGATGAATCACGATATCTACGAACTCGGTGCTCACCCCAAACAAGAAGCAGGCCTCTATGAGTTCAAGTCCCTTATTCATCATGGTGGCAGAGTCCACGGAAATCTTACGCCCCATGGACCAGTTAGGATGACAGCACGCCTCTTCGGGCGTAATTGTGTCGAACTCAGAAACGGGACGGCTACGAAACGGCCCTCCAGAGCCGGTTAGTAAAATTTTCGCCACCTCTAGGCCCACAGTCCGCTCATTCCCCAAACACTGGAATATGGCGTTGTGCTCACTATCGACAGGGATGACCTCCCCTTCACCGCTGGCAAGGGCGGACATAAAAAGCGCCCCTGACATCACCAAGGCCTCCTTATTGGCGAGTAAAACCGTTTTGCCCGCCTGAGCGGCGGCGTAGGTCGGCATCAAACCGCTGCCACCCACAATCGCTGCCATCACGTGAGATACCTCATCATCGACTGCGACGCTCACCAAACCCTCGACCCCCGATCGAGCCTCGGTTTGCAAACCACGTTCCGCAAGTTTTGTCACTAGCGAGCCGTAGCAATTGGGATCCGCGATCACGGCCACGCTCGGATGATAAGCCTCACATTGATCAACCAGCAGATCGACCGCGGTGTTGGCGGTTAGAGCATAAATGGACAGTTCAGCCTGATACCCTACCACCGCCAATGTTTGCTGACCTATTGAGCCCGTGGAGCCCAAGATGGTTAACCCTTTTTTGACCACCTCTTCCTTTCTCACACGTTTCTCACACGTTCGTTCTCTGCTTCATCGGATGGTCCAATCACACCGGCCAGCCAGCCAAAGTGAATGCCAACACCATGACCGGTGCGACAGACAATAGGCTGTCCAGGCGGTCAAGAAAACCGCCATGCCCTGGCAATAATTGACTCGAGTCTTTGACATCCCGCACTCGCTTATACATAGAGAGCGAAAGATCTCCCAGAATACTCACGAACACCATGACGGTGACAAAGAGAATCCATAACAAACCGCCCATCAGCGACAAAGCCCCGATACCGATGACCTGGCTCAACCAAACGCCAGAAAAAACCAAGGTCACCAATAATCCGCCATACACACCGGCCCACGATTTGCCTGGGCTCACGGCCGGATGGAGCTTGGTCCGCCCGAAACGACGACCAGCGAAATAGGCGCCGATATCGGCACACCAAACCAATCCGAGGAGCAAGACCAAGTAATCTGGATAGGCTGCCTGGCTGTTCAATATACTGAGCGCCACACCAGCTGGCACAAGCATCCCTACGCCTACCAATAGGTTGATAGCGGGTCGTTTCAATATCAGCGGGAATTTAGGGAACCTCAGAACCAGTAACGCTGTGAGACTCCACAAGCCAAGACCTATCCAGAGCCAGTTGACGTCAGGCGGCGCAAAAAACGTCAGTAGCCCAACCGCGACCGCGAAGCCTATACGCCCGGGCTGCTGGAGATAAGCAAAGTTAGCCCATTCCCAAGCGCAGACTCCTAGCACGATAGCAATGAACGCCCGAAATGGAGTGGGTTCCAGCAACAGTAAGGCTGCTAGTGCTAATGGGGCGACGATGATCGCCGTTATCACCCGAGTCTTCAACATGGATCGACCCTCCCCTAGGTGATTAAAACTCCATTAACTCGTTTTCTTTTTTGTCGAGCAGCGCATCAACCACTTTTATTTTCTGATCAGTTACTTTCTGAACCTGATCTTCAGCGCGCCTCGCATCATCTTCTGAGATTTCCTTTTCCTTCAGGAAGTCTTTGATATCAGAGTTTGCATCCCGTCTGATGTTGCGCACCGCAATACGGGCATTTTCCGCCTCATTTCTTGCTGCCTTTGCGAGGTCACGGCGATTTTCCTCGGTGAGCGGAGGCATGGTAATGCGGACACTCTCTCCCCCACTGTTGGGAGTAACGCCCAGGTCTGATTTCAAAATAGCCTTTTCAATCAGCGGCACCATTGTGCGATCCCACGGCGCGATGACCAACGTTCGGCCTTCTTCCACATTGATATTTGCCATTTGACTTAGGGGCGTCGCACTACCGTAATAATCCACATCCACTGAGTCGAGAAAACTGGGATGGGCCCGCCCCGTGCGGATTCGAGCAAATGCCGCTTCGAGCGAGGCGATGCTCTTATCCATGCGCTCCGCGGCGTCTTCCAATATCTCGTCGATCATTGTGTTCTCCTGCACATCCAGCTTGACTAATCGGCGGCGGCCCAAGCTAGGGACTTAGCCACGTCGGCGTCGTGCCAGATTCTTCGGTTGATGCCTGAACCTTTTTCTAGTGCTTGATCACCCCAACGTCAAATATCACGCGCTGAGGAACCAATAGACAGCGATCAACCGCTCGTGACCAGCGTACCCTCATTATCGCTAACCACAGCGTTTAGCAACGCGTCTTGTTTATCCAGCTTGAATACGCGGAGCGGCATATCATGATCTCGGGCCAAGCAAATCGCGGTTAAGTCCATCACACCCAGCTGATCATCCAGGACCTTGCTGTAGGTAATCGCGTCAAAGCGTGTGGCACTCGGATTTGTCACAGGATCATCGGAATACACCCCATCCACTTTCGTTGCTTTGAGGACGATGTCCGCCTCTATTTCGATTCCCCGCAGGCACGCTGCCGAATCGGTCGTGAAAAAGGGGTTTCCTGTGCCCGCCGAGAAGATGACGACATCTCCTTCCTGTAAGTGCCGGATTGCAAGTCTCCTGTCGTAGTGCTCCACCACGCCACTCATAGGAATTGAGGACATCACGACAGTCTGAATGTTGGCCCGTTCCAGCGCATCGCGCATAGCAAGTGCATTCATGACCGTTGCAAGCATCCCCATGTGGTCACCTGTGACTCGATCAAGGCCTGCAGCACTGAGCGCGGCTCCGCGAAACAGATTGCCGCCTCCGATCACCAATCCAACCTGAATGCCAATGCCCACCAGTTGACCGATCTCAAGGGCAGTTCGATCGAGCACCTTGGGATCAATGCCCACTCCATCGACACCAAGCGCCTCACCACTTAACTTCAGTAATATGCGCTGGTACTTAGGGGTTGGTTTTTTCATCGGATGCGCTCACCGGCTAGCTCAGTTGTTGTTGAACCTCTGCAGCGAAATCAACCTCTTCCTTCTCGATGCCTTCTCCCACCTCGAACCTGGAGAACCCATGGATGGCTGCGCCTTCTTGTTTCAGCAATTTTGCCACCGTCGTATCGGGGTCTTTAACAAACCCTTGCTCGGTCAAGCTAATTTCACTCAGGAATTTTTTAATTCGGCCCTCAACCATTTTCTCAACGATTTCAGGAGGTTTACCGCTTTCAGCGGCCTGTGCCGAGTAAATCTCTCGCTCTTTGGCGATGGTTCCCTCGTCCACTTGGTCTGGCGAGACAAACTGTGGGTTAGAGGCTGCGATATGCATCGCCAGATCCTTGCCGAGTGCTTCATCGCCGCCTTCCTGAGAGACTAAGACACCGATTTTGGCATTCGAGTGTATGTAAGCCGCTACCTGGCCCGCAAATTTAGTGATGCGCCTAACACTGCAGTTTTCACCAATTTTCTGGACCAGCGCTTCTCTTTCGGCCTCTAGCTCTCCCTCCATGAGACTGGCAACATCGGTACCAGGCTGTGCATGGGCAGCACTCGCTATGCGCTCTGCAAACGCCAGGAAATTCTCATCCTTCGCTGCAAAGTCAGTTTCACAATTAACCTCAACCATGGTGCCGCCATTCTCATCCGACTTCACCACGATTGTTCCGTCCGCCGCAATTCGGCCCGCCTTTTTAGCCGCTTTCAAGCCGCTGGACTTTCTGAGGCTATCAATCGCCTCTTCCATATTGCCATCTGCTTCGACTAAGGCTTTTTTGCAGTCCATCATCCCGAGCCCCGTAATTTCCCGGAGCTCCTTTACCATCGCTGCTGTTATCGCTGCCATTTTGGTTCCTTTTTATGTCTTCGTGACCCCTGCTGGCGCGGGCCACGCTCTGTTTTGTACTGGTTGAGAAAAGCGCACTGCCCAAGATAGATAGCTACCGCGGCACCTTGCAAAATGAAATGCAACTACGCGAGACGCTGTTTTGAATCGCATTGGCTAACCGAGAGCAGCGTCTGCTTGGGAGCTGCGATGAGGTCACCGACCTTCGCCACAACGGGTGACCTACTGCCGTGACCCGAGCCTTCCCTCAAAGTCTGCGTCTACTCAGCTTTGTCATCCTCAGAGACATCAGCCGCCGCAGCAGATTCTTCTGCTTCTGGCTCAGCTGTTTCAGACGCGGGTGCGGCTTCAACATCACCACTCTCTACCTCAGGCGCCGCTTCTGCCACCGTTTCTGATTCCACTTCTGCGTCAGCTTCTGCGTCCACTTCGACGAAATCACTTTCAGTGATTGCATTGCCGCCTTGCTTAGCCGCAAGGATGACGTCGGCAAAGGCTGCTGCGATGAGACGAATTGATCGAATTGCGTCATCGTTTGCGGGGATGACAAAGTCAATTCCATCCGGATCACTATTGGTATCAACAAGCCCAATCACTGGAATGCCTAGCTTTCGCGCCTCGGTAACGGCAATCGACTCATGATCAACATCAACGACCAGAATCACGTCTGGCAAGCCGCCCATATCCTTAATTCCGCCAAGACTGCTTTCGAGTTTATCCAGTGTTCTTTGACGGGTGAGTGCCTCGTGTTTGGTCAACTTGGCAAAGGTCCCGTCTGAGCTCTGCTCTTCGAGGTCTCTCAAACGACGAATCGATTGACGAATCGTTTTGTAATTAGTGAGCATGCCGCCGAGCCAGCGCTTATCGACATAAGGCATGCCGCAACGTTGCGCTTCTTCCCTGATGATCTTTCCTGCGCTTCTTTTTGTTCCCACGAACAATACTTTGTTTCGCTTGTTGGCGATCTGCGAAACAAATTCCAATGCGGATTCCAGGGCTGGAACCGTTTTTTCTAGGTTGATGATGTGGATATCGTTTCTGGCCCCAAATATGTAATCCCGCATTTTGGGATTCCAATACCGCTTCTGGTGACCAAAGTGTGCGCCTGCTTCTAGCAGGTCGCGCATGCTGACCTGACTCATGTTTTGTCCTTTTCGTCGGGTTAATCTTCCATACATCCCAGACCACAACCCGAAGGCACCCATGTCCTGTGTCGATGCATGTGCTTATTTGTCTGCTTATGCTTGAGCTATTGTTTAGGCTCTCGTCTAAGCTTTTGTTGGCTCTCCCCTAGACCGCCGGAGACTAGCTCTTTACACGAAAATCGGGGGATTTCTTGTACCCCACTCATCACGCGGCGCGTTTTATACCATAAATCACCGTTTGACTCCACGACAACGCGCCGTCCCGCCTTGCTGCTGGTATACTCTCAACGACCCTTTTGAGTGATCAGCATTGGTTAACATCAAAACACCCGAAGATTTGGAAAAAATGCGCCAAGTCGGCGCGCTGGCTGCCGCCCAACTAGAGATGATAGAGCCCTACATTCGTCCTGGCGTAAGCACGGGGGAGCTAGACAGGATTTGTCACGAATACACCATTAACGTCCAGGATGCTGTGCCGGCGCCCCTCAATTATCGAGGCTTTCCGAAATCAATCTGTACGTCGGTGAACCATGTAGTTTGCCACGGCATTCCCTCGGACGAAAAACTTCTAAAAGATGGCGACATCATCAATGTCGATGTCACGCTCATCAAAGACGGTTTTCATGGGGACACGAGTAAAACCTTTATTGTGGGCAAACCCAGTGTAAGGGCGAAACGTCTCGTCGAAGTCTGTCAAGAAAGCATGTACCGAGGCATTCGGGCGGTGAAGCCAGGGGCCAGATTGGGCGACATCGGCTATGCGATCCAATCCTTTGCTGAAAAGCAACGATTCTCAGTCGTACGAGAGTACTGCGGCCATGGTATCGGCCGAACCTTCCATGATGAGCCACAGGTGTTGCATTACGGTCGACCCGGCACAGGACTCGAGCTAACACCGGGTATGACATTTACCATCGAACCCATGTTGAATGCCGGCCGCGCTGCAGTAAAACTACTTCCAGACCAATGGACGGTTGTAACCAAGGATCATCAGTTGACCGCCCAATGGGAACACACCATCGCCGTCACCGAGACCGGCTACGAAATATTGACGCTTCGAAATGACGACACCATCAGCCGATTGGGTTGAGCCGCCAGAATGGTTCGACCCAGCAGTAGCGCTAGAAGCCAAAAACCCCATACCCCTTCTGAAGCAAGCTATCGCCGAAGAGCGTCGCTGGATTGAGCAACGTCTTCACGCGGGCGCCTCTATTGAATCGTTGATTCGAGAACATCTTCGATTTACTGATGCGCTCATCCAGACTTGTTGGCAGCGGTTCACATGGGACGAAAATCTTAATAGCTGGCGCAAAACGCGAATCAGCCTGGTCGCAGTCGGCGGCTATGGCCGAGGCGAGTTGATGCCCCACTCAGACATCGACCTGCTGTTGCTATCTGAAAGGGACAACCTGCAAAAACACGCTGCAAACATACAGTCATTTACCACCTTGCTCTGGGATATTGGTCTTGAAATCGGACATAGCGTCCGCAGCGTCAAAGAGGCGTTTAGACAAGCCAAAGGTGACGTCACAATCATGACATCGATGCTGGATGCGCGACTGCTATCCGGTTCACCCATTCTCCTCGATCAACTGAACCGATTGCTTGACCGCCGAAAGTCATGGCGCATTACCGATTTCTTCGATGCCAAAGTCCAAGAGCAAAACGAACGACACGCCAAATCGAATCACACCGAGTACAGTCTTGAACCTAACATCAAGACGTCGCCAGGCGGGTTACGCGATATCCAAACGCTCCTTTGGATTGCAAAGCTCATGTACCAGACCGATGATCTTAAGTCCTTGGTGGCAAGAGGCTTTTTTGAACAACAAGAAGCTGACCAGTTGGTGGAAGCCCAGCGATTTTTCTGGCGTGTCAGATTCGCGCTCCACCTAGCAAGAGGCAAGGACGAAAACAGACTCCTTTTTGATCACCAGCGTCTGCTCGCGTCACTGCTTGGCTACGAAGACAAAGCGCAACTGGCTGTTGAGCAATTCATGCAGGACTACTACCGCTGCGCCTTGGCCGTCAGCAGCATTAATGAGGTGTCGCTGCAAGCATTTGATGAAAGGGTCTTGTCGACCCACCGCAAAAAACGCACGACCGCCAGAGACCTCAATGAGCGGTTTCAGATTATCGATGAGAAACTCGCAGCTAAGGCCGGCAATCTTTTTGAACAACATCCCGAAGCATTACTGGAGATGTTCGTCATTTTGGGTGAATCGCCAACACTGAAAGGGATTCGAAGCGACACCATTCGGCTTGCTAAAACTCATGTTCATTTGATTAATGATTCGTTCAGACAAAGCGTAACAGCCACGGGATTATTCATTCGTTTACTGGGTGTCGAACACCACCTGTTTTCACAATTAAGGCGAATGAACCGTCTTGGTATTCTTGGCGCCTACCTTCCTGAATTTGAGCGCGTTGTGGGCCAGATGCAGTTTGACCTGTTTCACATTTACACCGTTGACGCCCACACCTTACAGGTGGTTCGCAACATGCGACGCTTTCGCTATAAGGACCAACGACAACAGTTTCCAATCGCCGCGCACATACACGAGCGACTGCCGAGAGTTGAGCTACTCTACGTCGCCGGTTTTTTTCACGATCTTGCAAAGGGCATGGGCGGAGATCACTCCACCATGGGTATCGGCATTGCAAAATCATTTTGTGAACGTCACCGCCTGGGCCCGTGGGAAACCAACCTCGTGTGCTGGCTGGTCGAGCATCATCTCCTAATGTCGACGACCGCCCAGCGGAAAGACATCTTCGATCCCGACGTTGTTCGAACGTTCGCCGAGCAGGTCGGCGATCAAGTCCGGCTCGATTACCTTTACGCACTGACCGTAGCCGACATCAACGCGACCAATCCAACCCTCTGGAATAGTTGGAAAGCCTCGCTAATGAGGCAGCTTTACCTAGAAACCAAGCGGGTGTTGCGCCTTGGCGTCGATGAAATGATCGATCGCGAAGAATATCTGCTCACAATCAGAAATAACGTGATTGAGAAGCTCTCTGAACGCGATATTTCAGAGGACCGAGCTAACGTCTTATGGGAAGGGCTTGGCGATGACTACTTTTTGCGTGAGTCAGCGCCCAACATGGTGTGGCATGCAGAGTCAATGAATAACCACGACTTGAGCGACGGGCCGCTCATTTTAATTGGTGAAGACGCATCAAGGCTCAATCGTGATGAGGGGTCAAACCACATATTCATCCATGCCATGCCAGGTCAAGCATCCTTCCTTCAAATCGTCACTGCTCTCGAGCAACTCGACCTCAACGTGGTCGACGCAAGGATTCCCTCCAATGCTGCGGGCCGACGGGATTACATCTTCGATGTGTTAGAAACCTCACCGCTCGAATCTGATCAAGAAGCAAGGAACAAAGCCATCCACAAAGCGCTCGCCTTATCGCTCGATGGCGAGGGCCCACCCTCTATTTCTCGGAAGAGAACTCCCAGAGCCTTAAAGCAATTTGATATTCAATCTGAGATCAGCATCCAGCACCGATTTAGCCGAACAACGACCGATCTTGAAATTGTGACAGCAGACCGTCCAGGCCTGCTGGTTCGACTCGCTCAACTATTTGAGTCAGAAGGCGTTGAGATCGTTGCCGCTAAAATCACCACACTGGGTGAAAGAGTCGAAGATGTCTTTGAGATTTGCTCGACCAAGGGCGATCCAATTAGCGATCCAGAACAACTCGGGCGGCTGAAGCAAATGATCGGAGACCAACTCGATGCGCATATTGCTGAGACATCGACATGAATCCAAACCTAAACCGTCTGCATGCCTACCCATTCGCCAAATTGAATACCCTACTGCAAGGCATTCAGACGACAGGGCCAGAGACCTCCTTGGCGCTAGGGGAGCCACAGCACAGAGCAAGTGATTTTCTTGTCGAGGAGTTGAGGAACGACACAATCGTTAGAGAGGGATTTGGGCGATACCCAGCGACTGAGGGGTCCGAGGCTCTACGGGTAGCGATCAGCGAATTCATTGGTCGTCGCTACTCACCTGCTGCGTGCATTCCAGATCAACAGGTGCTACCCGTTAATGGAACCCGAGAAGCGCTCTTTAGTATTGCCCAAGCAGTGACTGACCCTAGCTGTCGGTCGACAGTCCTCATTCCCAATCCGTTCTATCAAATCTATGAGGGCGCCGCCTTGCTCGCTGGCATGAACGTGCATTACTTAAATGAAACCCCAGAAAACAATTTTTGTGTTGAAGCGAGTGAGATATCGGGGGATGTCCTTACGAACACCGGCTTGATCTACCTCTGCAACCCTGGCAACCCGCACGGACGCGTCATGACGCGCGATCAACTGAAAGACTGGATTTTGATTGCGCAGGAATATCAGATTCCTCTCGTGTCTGATGAATGCTACTCGGAGATTTTTCGCGACGAGGAATCCCCTCCTCCGGGGCTGCTCCAAGTAGCGGCTGAACTCGGCATTACCGACTTCAACCACTGCCTCGTCTTCAACTCGTTATCGAAGCGATCTAACTTACCTGGCCTGCGATCGGGCTTCGTAGCGGGCGACGCCAATCTGATCAGTGCCTTTCGCCTGTATCGGACTTATCATGGCAGCGCCATGGCGCTACACACCCAGCGGGTGAGCACCCTTGCTTGGCAAGACGAACGTCATGTCAGGGACAACAGAGCGTTATATCGAGAGAAATTTGACCTATTTACCTCGGTGCTTGCCGATTGCTGGCCAATCAAGCAACCCGATGCCAGTTTCTTTTTATATCCCACGATCCCTCCCGTTGACGAACTGTCCCATGATGATGATCAAGCGTTTACCCAATGGCTCTATCAACGAACGGGCGTGAAGGTTCTGCCGGGATCCTTTTTGTCTAGGGAGTCAAAAGGTATCAACCCAGGAGCAGGTCACGTTCGCATTGCGCTCGTCTCAGACATCGATACCATTCGCAAGGCGGCGGAAAGAATTAGAGCGACGCTCGTCGCAAGCGGCTGATTATGCGCCATAAAAAGTTTAGACTGTCGCGCTTTTTAAAGGGTGATACAGATGGTTAGTTTTGGTCTCGGGCTGGCAACACTTAATCGGACGGGCGATCTCCTGGACGTGTATTACCCCACACCTATTTTGGACCCGGCTCCAGAAATGGTAGCCCTGTGGCGCGCGGCTTATCCCGGTCTCGAGACTGGCGACTGGGTTCTGATCGACGCAGAAAGCGCCGAAATCGGGCCGAGCTTGACGCATGAGCTGAGCCCTTTTCGTCAGGCCCTTGATGAGCCAAATCCACATCGAAGACTCATTGCGACGCTTCTAGAGGGAGACGCACCAATTACGTCAACAGCGGGCGCGTATCTTAAGTTGCATCTGCTTAGCCATCGACTTGCCAAGCCTAATGCTTTGAATCTCGAAGGCATCTATGCTCACACGCCGAACGTGGCTTGGAGCAATGAGGGGCCGATTGATCTAAGCGAGCTCACAGACCGTCAACTTGAGGCGCGCCTGGCTGGACGGATGCTTGAAATAACAAGCGTCGACAAGTTTCCTAAAATGACCAACTACGTAGTGCCAGAAGGGGTCAGAATTGCTGACGCCGCAAGGGTTCGACTTGGTGCCTACGTGGGCGAAGGCACAACGGTGATGCATGAGGGTTTCATCAATTTTAACGCAGGCGCTGAAGGACCGAACATGGTCGAGGGCAGAATCTCGCAGGGCGTCTACGTCGGCAAAGGCTCGGACCTCGGGGGTAGCGCTTCAACAGCAGGCACTCTGTCAGGTGGTGGCAACATTGTCATTAGCATCGGCGAAGACTGCTTGATCAGCGCCAACGCGGGGACAGGCATTTCGCTAGGCGACCGATGCACCATCGAGGCTGGCCTTTACATCACTCCTGGAACCGTCGTTGAGGTCATGGATGCGAGCTTGTCCCCAGTACGAAAAATGAAAGCACGGGAACTCAGTGGCCAAAGTGATTTGCTGTTCATCCGGCATTCGCAAACCGGCCAGGTCCAGTGCCGAACCAATAAGAAAGCAATCGTATTGAATGAGATGCTCCACACCCATAATTAGCCCCGATCTGGTAGCGGAAACGAGGCTGATCTTTCTAACGGTCAGTCGTTGAGGCAGCGAGATATGACAGTGCATTCGACCACGGACCAAACCCTTATCGAGCTAACCGGGCGACTCATTGAGCGCCGCTCGGTCTCCCCTGATGATGCCGGGTGTCAGGATATTCTTTACGCCGCCCTCGCTCCGCTTGGCTTCCAGCGAGTTCAGTATGACTTTGCCGACGTAAAAAACCTTTGGGCCGTGAAAGAGGGTAATGAACCCGGCCCGACGCTCATTTTCGCTGGGCATACTGACGTAGTCCCCTCTGGTCCGACGGATGCGTGGTCTTACGACCCGTTTACACTCACCGTGGTTCAAGACGTCATTTATGGACGAGGGGCCGCCGATATGAAAGGCGCGCTGGCAGCGATGATGCTCGCCGCCGAGCGATTCGTAGCAGACCATCCAGACTTCAAGGGTCGATTGGGGTTTTTGATTACAAGCGATGAGGAAGCTAAAGCGACGCATGGAACGAAGCTCGCCATACAGGCCCTGAAGGATCAGGGAGCTGCCATCGATTTTGCCATTGTCGGCGAACCTTCGAGCAGCGAAGTGCTCGGCGACACCATCCGAGTGGGACGCAGGGGATCACTTAACGGCACACTAACCGTAAAGGGTCAGCAAGGGCACGTGGCTTATCCTGAGACAGTGATCAACCCGATTCACTTGGCCGCTATCGCAATCGAGAAATTGCTGGCAACTCCACTCGATCAAGGACATGGTGCTTTCCCACCGTCAACCTTACAAGTCACCAATATTCGTGCTGGAACTGGCGCAACCAACGTTGTGCCTGGCGATTGCTGTGTCGAATTCAATTTCCGGTTCAACACCGCTTGGAATGCTTCCTCGCTAAAAGACTGGACAGAGACACGCCTTGATGCGGTGCTCGACAAATACGATTTGCAGTGGACGCTGTCTGGCGACCCATTTTTGACCAATGAGGGGGAGCTTCTATCGGTTGTAGACGATGCCATTCAAAGCGCCTGCGGGATCACTCCGATTCACTCGACTGGCGGAGGAACATCCGACGGCCGATTCTTGGCACCGCACGATATCGATGTTGTCGAAGTGGGCGTGACCAACGGCACCATTCACAAGGTGGATGAGCGAGTAGCGGTCAGTGAGCTAAGGGGACTCTGCGACATTTATTATCAAATCATGCAAACGCTTTTAGCACCCAAGTGACTTATCGATTCCCCGACCTCGAGATTTACATCCGCGCGCCGGATGTTGAGCAGCTCGCGGCTCGTCTGGAAACAGCGTTGTCGCTATCTCACTGGGAACAAGAAGGTCCGCTGCTCCGGGCGCGCATCATTAACGAGTCATCACAAGCGGACGTCGTCCTTCATGATCGAGCGTTTAAAAACTACTGCAGCCTCTGGGTGACCCAGAACTTGACGCCTTGGGACACTGATCTGGCGCTCGCTGAGTGGGCATCCAATGAGTTCCCTGCGCTCGACGTTCGATGTAGTCAAAGTGGATGGTCCGAGCAAGAGTCCCCAGACGGGCGTGTGAAATGGTATCGAGTGCGAGCCGGTGCAGTGGATGAGGTGTTTTGGGACTAATGCGGGTTTCGCTCTACATCCTGCTAGCGCTTGCTGTGTTGGTTGTCGCTGCCATCACGAGGATGCCTGCCAGTATCGCGGTTAATCAGATACTTCAGCGCGTTAATCTGCCTGCGGATATCAATATTCGCTACACCAAAGGAACCATCTGGGAGGGTCAGACCCAACTCATCTTTAGAACCTTTCCCAGCTTGACGCTCCGGTGGGATATTGATGCGTTCCACTCCTTCTCTGCTCTGCCGGTCGAGATAGAGGCGGTGAGCCCCGCGTCTCGCCTCTCCGGTCTTGTAAAGTTAGATACCGAAGCAATCTCGATCAGCGATCTATCCTTTTCTCTTGCGTCTAGCGATATCAATCAACTGGCTGCAACCTACGGACATCGATTGGAGAGCGACATTAATGGTCGAGGCATCGACGGGGTCATTGGACAGACCTGCATCCGTGCGCTCTCGGGCCAAGTGAATTGGTCCGGTGGTCTTTTGTCTATCGATACCGGGGGCGGTGCGACCGGAGTTCAGACCCCAGCGCTTGATGGCACATTAAGTGCCAAAGACTGTGGTGCAAGCCTCTCTTTGCGGGCCGCAGAGCAAACAAGCGCGACGGCCACGCTCTCACTTGATCAAACCGGCTGGCTAAAAGCCTCTATCTCGCCCGCGCTCGTGTCGCTAGTGACCAACGAACCAGTAAGGGGTCCGATGCAGTTTGAGGCCAAAATACGCTAACCTTCGTCGCATTGAGGATCGATTCCATGGATTTACAGGCGCTCGAAACCCACAGCGATACCATCGCGAAAGTCGCGGTGCCGCTGGCGCTTGTCTGTTGGTTAGCGTATTTGTCCGTTGAACAGTTTTATTTCTTTGCTGACAACGAACAGTTGATCAGCGATCTGGAAACGAGCCAGCCTGCCCGTGCAACTAATAACCCTGCGCCACCGATTAAACTGAGTCAGGCCGCACTCAATTTATTCGGCGAATCGGGCAAGGCACCGGTCAAGGAAGTGGTTGCTGCGCCTGAGACACGACTGAATCTAGAGCTGCAAGGTGTCTTCACCAACAACAACCCTGATTTGTCTTCGGCGATCATTGCTGAGCGAGGTAAAAATGGCGAGTTATTCGCCATTGGCGACCGGGTACCCGGTAATGCCTTGCTGCATGCTGTCGAGCAAGATCACGTGCTCATCAAGCGAGGGAGCCGTCTAGAGAAACTCCTCTTTCCGAAGCAACGACTCAACATCACGAGTGCCAATTCGGGAAACCGATCCGCTCGTAACACAGCCAAGGCGAGATCTTCGACGAGAACAACCCGACCGCCCAGCAGAACATCCACACCATCAAATAGCAGCGAGGCAGCTACTGCTTCTGCCGCGGGCCAAAGCAGCCGCGATAAAATGCTGCGTAATCCAGAACAGGCCATTAGAGATTTCGGCTTTGAGCCGGTTGCGCCGGGCCGAGCCAGCGGCTATCGCGTGGGATCTAACGCTAGCAATTCGGCCGTCGCCGGCGCTGGTCTCCAACCCGGTGATGTAGTCGTTTCGGTGAATGGGATGCCCGTCGGCGTTGCTATGAATGACGCCCGTCTGTTTGACCAGGTGCGTTCAGCAGGCCGTGCTCGAGTCGAGGTGGAGAGGAACGGGCGGCGTTTTTTTCTGACCGTTCCCATACCGTAGCCTGCCGGGATCCAGTAAACTCACTCCAACTGCGTGAACACGTTCGCCCATGGTTAAAATCAAGTGGTGTCTGCTAGTTGCCTTATCATCGCTGCTGTTATCAGCATCAGCGGCAGAGGACACCTGGAAGATCAACCTTAAAAACGCTGACATTCGAGAGTTCATCTCGCAGGTTTCAACCATCACTGGCCGAAGCTTCATCATTGATCCTCGAGTCAAAGGCGATGTCACTGTCGTATCGAGCACCGCAATGGATCGAGAAGGCATTTACGAGCTATTTCTCAGCGTTCTACAAGTACATGGATTCGCCGCGGTACCCTCAGGAGACGTTGTCAGAATCGTCCAAACCGTGCTCGCCAAACAAAGCGGCAACCCCAATGACTTTGAGGAAGGTCTTGAATCACAAGAGCTAGTGACCCGCGTCATCCCGGTGCTGAACGCGCCCTCTGATGAAATGGTCAAAGTTTTAAGACCACTGATTCCTCAGTACGGGCAAATCGCTGCACTCAGTCAGCCCAATGTTCTGATCATTAGCGATCACGCATCCAACATTAATCGCCTGGTTGAAATTGTGAACCGCGTCGATGTCGCTGACAGCCTCGAAGTGTCGATCATCGATTTAAAAGAGGCTTGGGTAGAAGACATTGTCGCGCTGCTAGAGCAACTGGCACCCGAGCAAATTGGTAAAAGCGCCAAAGGACCCAACCGAGTCAGCATCGTCGCTAGTGAACGAACAAACTCGCTGGTTATCAAAGGAGAGCGTTACACGGTCGCCAGAGTGAAACAATTGGTATCCCAACTCGATGTTCCTGCCAATCGATCGGGGACTATCAAGGTTGTAAGACTCGCCCACTCCGACGCGACAAAAATGGCCGAAATCTTGAACAGTCTTGTAAAAGAGCGAAAGTCAGGTGAAAGCGGCGGCATGGTAGAGGTCAGCGTACAAGCTGACGAGGCCATCAATGCCCTGGTCATTCGAGCCGACCCCGCCAATATGATCGATATCATGGATATTATCGATAGCCTAGATGTTAGGCGCATGCAGGTACTCATTGAAGCGGCGATTGTCGAAGTAACCGCTGATTTCAGTCGACAGCTTGGTAGCGAACTGGCATTGGGTAGCGCAAGCTCAAGCACAACGCCGCTCGGGTTGACGGCCCCCTCAGGCACGCTCGCTCAAATCCTTCAAGGACTGGCGATTACCGGGCAGCCCTCCGCGCCAACAAGCCTTGGTGACGCGCCATTGATCGCGGGGGGGCGGCTCGATGCCACTGGCACCAGCTTCGCCTTTATCATCAAAGCGCTCGCAGCCAATGGTGACGTCAACCTTCTGTCGACGCCAAGCATCACCACCATGGACAATGAAGAAGCGAAGATCGTGGTCGGGCAAAACGTGCCTTTTCGCACCGGATCAACAGTCACCGGCAGTCAAGGCACCACTAACCCTTTCACCACGATCCAGCGTGAGGATGTTGGTCTAACGCTAGAGGTTACCCCTCACATTAATAGCGACAACCTCGTGCGTTTACTGATCCATCAAGAAGTGTCTGAGGTTGATGCCTCAAGCCTATCCGGCATTGGCTCACAGGCGGCAGCCGATTTGATCACTAATAAGCGCACCATTGACACCACTATTTTGGTTGAAGACAACGAGGTCATCATTCTGGGCGGCCTAATACGAGATAAAGAGACCCAAGGAGAGTCCCGTGTGCCTGTGTTAGGCAGTATCCCTGGTCTTGGCATGCTATTTCGGAATCGAACGACATCCACCGAAAAGCAAAATCTGATGGTGTTCCTGCGTCCAACCGTCTTGAAGAATCAGGCAGATATCGCGGAAGCGACTGAGCGTAAGTTCAATCGAGTGTTTGAGTTAGAAATCGAAGGCGAGGGAACCACTCTCGATTCCCTCGGCGACTTGCTTGATGGCACTTATTGAACCACTGAACTCCCTTATCGAATCTATCCAATATCGCATTACAGCGTTTTGGCTGAAGCCCACGATGTTGGGCGTCAGGCAATCAGCAGGCACAAGTGCGGCACGAATTTACGTTCTGGAGCATCCCTCTCGCATCGATCGCGTGCTACTAAAGTACTGCATAGACCAACAAAAGACGCACCCATATGGGTTCGATCCTGAGTCTCAAGTGATGGTTCTTAAGACGGATCAAGGCGTACTTGGGAGACGCACGCAAAGCGGCTTTGCTCATCATGTACTGGAGCGCGCCTCGAACATTGAATCAAATGCCATTGAACTTGTTCCTGTCGCTATATTTTGGGGACATCAACCCGACAGAGAGCTCTCTATATGGAAGACTGCACTCAGTGAAGACTGGTCGGGAACATCGGCACTCAGACGGCTTCTCAACTTCATCTTTAACCCTAACCATCTACTCATTGAATTCGGGCAATCGGTTCAGTTCGACCCTGCGAGCAATACAGGTCTAAGCCGTGAGTTGCTCGCCAAGAAAACAAGGCGGCTAGTCAGACAGCAGTTTAAAAGCATGCGCCGCTCGGCCATTGGCCCCGATCTGTCTCACCGGAGAACATTAGTCACAGAGCTTTTGGCCACCGCACCGGTGCGGTCTGCCATTCTCGCGGAGGCAAGCATCCACGGTCAGGCCTCCGCTGAGCGTCGGGCTCGAAAAATCATCGACCGACTGATCTCCGACCAATCCTACCGCATTGTTCGTTTTTTCAACGGCCTGCTCACATGGTTGTGGCAAACCCTCTATGGCGGTATCGACGTGCGATACATTGAATTAGCCAAGCAAGCAGCTGCCAACCACCACATCGTCTACACGCCTTGTCACCGAAGTCATATGGATTATCTCCTGCTGTCCTATGTCCTCTACCACAATGGATTGACGCCACCCCATATCGCTGCCGGCGACAACCTGAACCTGCCGCTGGTGGGCCCTCTACTGCGACGCGCTGGCGCCTTTTTCATGAGACGTACTTTCGGAGATGACGACCTTTACAAGGCCATTTTCACCAGCTATCTGCGGCTTATGCTCGAGAAAGGGCATGCGCTTGAATATTTTATCGAAGGCGGGAGAAGCAGAACTGGGCGGATGCGCGTACCGCGAAGAGGGATGCTGGGCATGACCCTTCGAAGCGCAATGCAAGCCCCTAGCCTACCCATCGCTTTCATACCGGTTCACTTTGGCTACGATCGGGTGTTTGAAGTGAACAGCTACCTCTCAGAGCTTGAAGGGATGGCGAAGCAAAAAGAATCACTACTCGATCTGCTAGGAGTATTTAAACGGCTCAAGCTGAACTATGGGAAAGTCCAAGTGAGCTTTGGCGAGCCCGTTCTCTTCAATCCGGAAGACACGGTTGATTCGATGCCCAAATCACGTCCAGAGTCACATCTCCCCCTCTTGGAAACCAGTCCATCAAAACAACTTGTGGGAGACATCGCTCAATCCATCAATTGCGCAGTCAATGCTTGCACCAGCATAGGCCCGATGACACTTTTCGCAACTGCACTGACACTGACTCAAAGAGGAGCGATTGACCGAGCGCGGCTCACGGTTCAACTCGACTTACTCCGAGCCATCATGCCGCAGGCACAACTTACTGAGGTCTGTGCTCGCAGTTCCGCCGATGCACTGGCTGAATCGGCCTTGACGCAACTCTCTCTCAAACCGGACGTCGGCTCAGGAGCACCTAGCATTCGAGTTTCTAGAGTCCAACGCGCCGAACTGAGTTATCACGCTAACGACATCAACCACTTGCTCGTCATCCCAAGTCTTGTCGCACAGATGCTCGTAACGTCACACACCATTGCAAGCGTGGAACTCCACCATGCAGCAGGACTACTCGATCCCTTGTTCAGTGAGGAGTTATTTTTTGTATCGGGAAACGAACGGGAAGCCTGTCAGCGCGCAACAAAGGCTTTCGAGGCAGCAGGAATCATTACCTCGGACGAGGATCACTGGCAAATCAATCCCGAGTCATCCGCCGGTTATTCGAATCTTTTTGACCTGAGCCAACTGGTTAGACCCTACCTAGTACGCTACCTTCTACTCGCGCAACACATGCATTCAGGACATTTTAGCCCTGATGAGGCAGTGGATCGGACTAGGGCATTAGGGCGAGATGCTTTGAGCAAACTGGTTGGTCACTATCCTTGGTTTGAGAGAGGCTACGATGAGGTGGTGGCGAACGCGCTTTACCACAGGGAATTAGAGCGCCCTGGCTACGCGAGACAAATTATCGATCTAAGCAGCAGGTTATTACCCCCTGAGATTCTCGCTACTCTCAGCGATGCGAGACGACTATCCGAATTGAAAGACATCGAATCGAGTACTGCGCCCCTCGAGAGAATAGAGAGGCTCTAGGAGCGCATAACGCTCACTTGAGCGAAGCGCTCGCTTCACAACCGCACGTCTAATTCCTTGCGCCTTTGCGGCCTGAAGCAATAAATCAACGGACCCGCCTCTGCCAACGAATCGTTGGAGCATCTGCATGTCGCCGCTTGCGAGCGCTTGCTTCTTCTTGACGGGGAACATAGGGTCGATCACCGCATATTTCGCGCCCCAGCTGGATTCCATGGACAAGCTTGAATCCAGATTTCGTAATCGAATATTGTTCGCCACATTGCCGGCTTGGCTCACCCCCCCTTGGGAGGCTCGAACTCGCTGTAATCCATCCTCAAGCATTGCGTAGAGGGTAGGCGACCTCTCACACGCGTAGACGGTGTAGCCAAAGTTGGCAAGCAACCAGGTATCAGAGCCTAGCCCAGTCGTCATATCGACGACTGTCTCACCCGCTTTTCCACCTAATGCTTTCAGTAGCAATTCCGAACGCGCGCTCAGACGTTTCATTCGGGCCCTTAACTGGGGGCTATCGAAATCTACCGATACAGGAGACTTTGGCTGCCCAAGCTCGGCGAGGCAAAGCCGCCCCTCAATCTTGTGAAGACGAAAACGACTCACAGCAAAGGCTTCTTCGCCACCTCTTCGCGAACATAGATCGGTGACGCAACCATTGGATCAACCCATCGACCGGCCTCAAACTCAATCTTTGCAAGCTCAATCAGATCGCCTATGTTCGACTGTGCCGAGTTGACCGTCTGATCAAAGGCGCTGAAGTAGTCGGGGGCAAATTCAGCAAAGGTGTTTGCACCTCCGCCCGTCAAGATTTCGCAATGCTGGGTGGGTATCGCAAAGTCTGTTACACATCCCACTTCATACCGACCGATCTGCACCGGCAAAAAATTATCTCCGCTTTGAAATTGGGCAAGATAGACTTCATCGGCGCGAGCGTGCAGCGCAACCGTCACGTGTTCAGCCGAGTAATCTCGGAACACCCGAGTCGCGATGACGCTCATAGATGGTATAGGGATAACGGGAATTTCCAAACCATAGGCAAGCCCCTGAACAACGCCAACAGCGATTCTCAATCCAGTAAACGAACCAGGCCCTTGTCCGAAGGCAATGGCACTCAGTTGCTCTCGCGAAACCTTTGTCTCCGATAACAACCGATCAATTTGATCAAGCAAGTGGCGAGAATGATCTCTCACTTCACCTAATTCGCGACAATGAACCTTGTCACCATGAAGCAGACCTAGCTGAAGCTGGCTGAACGCGCAATCGATCGCCAGTATGTTCGTCATTTGACTGGTTGTTTGATGTGTCATGCTTGGGATTCTGGGGTATGCCTCAAAAAGTCAATTAGTTCTGCCGCCGTTTTTACCCACTCGGTGTTCGGCATCCACCCTCTTAGCGCTCGTCCATAGTCCTTAGACATGAATCGTCCATCGCCCAAGATGAAGACTCCCCGGTCCATTTCATGACGAATCAGTCGACCGAACCCTTGCTTCAATTCAAGGCCACACCGCGGCAGCAATTCATCATGGAATTCATCTGAGCGTTCGGCCCAATATTCATCTAAAGCGTGCGACTGATGATCAATGCCGACCCTCTCTGGCGGTGCAAAAGGCAATCGATCCATCGCAACGCATTGAATGCCTGTCTGCCGGAAATCGGCCCCTTGCCAAAAGGATTTCGATGCTAGCACAATCGCGTGGTCTACCTCAGTCACTGCCTGGAGTAGTGACGTCGCATCACCACCTTGATACAAGAAACACGGTGATTGCATCTTATCGCGACAAGCACGATGCGCCTTCAATAACGCCTCTTTGGTTGTGAACAGTAAAAGTGCTTTGACCTGACTCACCACCGGCATGATCGCCTCGATAAACGTCTCGGTGTGTTCCTCATCAGCCACATTAGGCTCGAGCGGGATGCACCATGACCTCGTCTGTTTGTCAAAACGATAGGGTGTGTCGATCACTTTGCAGTCAGCCTGGGTGATCCCCAATTTTCGTGAGACATAGTCAAAGTTGCCACTCAAGGCAACCGAGCCCGACACCAAGATCACCTGCTCGAATGGAAGACACACCTCGCGAAAGAGAGCGATAATTTCTGGCTCCGAGGCCTTAAGCGTTGTCAGATCCTCGAAGCTATGCCAAGTCCTTGGATTGGCCAATCGGTCTTGCACGATCAGTACGTGATCGATGAGCGCCTGCACATTGACAATGATGTCGGCCACCCACTGACCACTATCAATCAAAGCGCGCAGTTCCTCTAACATTTGCTCAAGCACAAACTCGATCTCTTCAAATTGAAGCACCAGTTGGTCCTCACTCCATTCCCGACCGGCCTCGTAAGCGCTTGTCGATTGCTCGCAGGTAGCGACCAACCTAAGCACACGCTCTGCCATCTGTCGTAATTCACGGTATTGGAACTGATCTCGGTCTGGCTCCCCTACAGCTCGATCCATTCGATAAACCAGTGCCCTAAACCGCTCACTGGTTAGAGATTGGCTCGCAAAGCCCTCTAATCGCTCAACCAACAAATGAGCCTCATCAATCAGTAGAGTTTCTGGCTCATCTCGGCGAGATACAGTTTCCGATTGTCCCAACGTTTCAGCGATCAAGAGGTGGTGATTAACAACACACCCCCTCTCGCGGTTCATTCGGCTAACGAAATAGGGGCACGTATCGAAGAAAGGACATTGCCGACCGCCACAATCTTGTGAGGAGCACGTCACTCGATCTCGTACGGACTCAAGCGCTATTTGCTCGGGCATTTGCCACAACATTCCATGACGATGCTGTCGATACCACTCATCAATGTCGCTGAGCACCTGCAGCACCGCACTTTTCTCTTGGCGCCCAGGTCTTTCTAGTGCATCGCTCAAGTTCCGAGGACACACATAATTGTCTCTGCCCATTCTCAACTGAATAGGCGCACGGTCCCCAGTCGCAGCTCTCGCGACTGGGAGGCTTTGATCCAATAGCTGGGTTTGCAGCACTCGCGTTCCTGTGGCAATCGTGAAGTGACGGGCATCGCATAGCAGCGGAATGAGGTAACCCAGGCTTTTACCGATACCCGTCCCTGCCTCGATCACAGTCACCCCCGGCTGCCCGAGGGCAGACGCAACCGTCGTCATAAACTCGATTTGCTCTGGCCGCTTTTGGTAGCCCGGCAATTTATTTTCCAGACTGGCCATTGCCTCAAGTAAAACTGAATCGTTATTCTTCACCAATCTCCAAACAGCACGCTTGTCATGCCGATTGATCAACCTCAAGACGACCCCGCAACTTGGTGCGGTATTATTCTTGCGGGCGGAGCAGCGTCTCGATTGGGCGGCGTCAACAAGGCCCTGCAACGCTATCGCGGCAAGCCCCTTATCACCTATCCGCTTTCCGTGCTGACGCAGACCTGTTCAGAAATCGTCATCAGCGCCAATAGAGACCTTGAACAACTGTCCGCGTTCGGTTGCCCCATCGTTACCGATCAAACCGAGGGTTTTCAAGGACCGCTAGAGGGGATCAAAGCTTCCACCCGCTCGAGTGCCGCCAATTACTTCCTCATTCTTGCCTGCGATATGCCTCATATCGAGCCGGAGCAAATCACCTCTTTACAGAAAGCATTAACGAGTAACCAATCCCTCGACGCCGCACTTTATTGTACCCATGAATCCTGGCAACCAGGGTTAATGGCTGTAACGGCGAGCGCAGCCCAGTCTCTAGAAATCGATTGGCCGCTTGAGAACCGGTCGCTTAAGGGTTGGCTCGGCCTCTTAAACACTGAGGTCATTCCTGAGGCTCGATCAGAGCTATTTGCTAATCTCAACCTGCCCGCTGACTTTGAAGCCGAGCATTAACCGCAGATATCTCATGAGGCAAAAAAAAACCCTCCATGAGGAGGGTTTTTAACCGCGTCTCAACGCTACTTCTTCTTTTTAGCTGCAGGCTTCTTCTTAGCAGCTGCCTTCTTGGCGGCTGGCTTCTTAGCTGCAGCTTTCTTAGCAGCAGGTTTCTTTGCAGCAGTCTTCTTAGCCGCGGGCTTCTTCTTAGCAGCTGCCTTCTTCGCGGCTGACTTCTTAGCCGCAGCTTTCTTAGCGACTGGCTTCTTCTTGGCAGCTGCCTTCTTGGCGGCCGGCTTCTTAGCAGCAGCTTTTTTAGCGGCTGGTTTCTTCTTAGCAGCTGCCTTCTTGGCGGCCGGCTTCTTAGCAGCAGGTTTCTTTGCAGCAGCCTTCTTAACCGCGGGCTTTTTAGCTGCGGCTTTTTTCTTGGGGGCAGCTTTCTTGGCAGCAGCTTTCTTTTTTGCAACCACGTTCACGCTCCTTTTGTCTGTTTTCGAAAAGTCCACAGCTATGGGCATCTCCTCGGCTTAACTCCACCTCATAGCCAAAAGTGAAGCAACGGTACTCCGATGCATGGGGGTCAAGTTTAGAAAATTCTGCAGGTTGAAGACAACCTTTTAAGAAAAAAACTTACACCGCTCTATAGCAGGGAAATCGCCTGTTTTATTGAACGTTTCTCAGCGCGTCGAGTACTTTTTCCTTGATCTCGCCAACCGTGCCCTGCCCTTCAACTGAAAAATACTGAAGCTGACTTGATGCTGCTTTCGCCTGGTAATAAGCAACGAGTGGAGACGTTTGTTCTTCGTACACTTTCAAACGGTCTCTCACCGTATCCTCCTGATCGTCTTCCCGCTGAATCAGCGGCTCGCCAGTCTCATCGTCAACGCCCTCTTTCGCGGGCGGATTATATTCAACGTGGTAGGTTCGGCCGGAGCCAGGGTGAACACGTCTGCCACTCATTCGTTTGATAATTTCATCAAATGGCACCGCAATCTCTACGATGGCATCTAGATCGATGCCCTGATCAACCAGCGCATCGGCTTGAGGAATCGTTCTGGGAAACCCATCAAATAAAAATCCATTCTCACAGTCTGGCTGGCTAATACGATCTTTGACGAGCTCAATAATAATGTCGTCAGTCACCAGGTCCCCTCGGTCCATAACCGCCTTCACTTTAAGCCCCAATGGCGTCCCTGCTTTGACCGCCTCACGAAGCATGTCACCCGTGGAGATTTGAGGAATCTGGTAGGCCTCTGTAATGAACTGAGCTTGTGTTCCTTTGCCCACTCCGGGCGCGCCTAAAAGTATCAGTTTCATGATTGTCCTCTGCGTTAACGGTATTGGATTAGCTCGCCAGCCGACGGACCGATGCCACATTAGGAATCTGTTGAATCATTTCGAGCACTCTAATGAGTGGTGTAATCGATGTGACCTCGATACTCATCTGAATTTCCACGTGACCCGTTTCTCTGGATGACTCTGAGTGCAGCATAGAGATATTGATTTGCTCGGTGACAAATAAACCGGCGATTTCGTGCAGTATGCCAGGTCGATCGTATCCCATCACTTCAAGGTTCACTTTAAAAAATTCCTGGATATCATCCTGCCATGACAATCTCATCAAGCGGCCATAGACATCGGCATTTAAGACTTCGACACACTCTTGCATATGCACTGATACGACACCGCTGTCTTCTAATATCCCGGCAATCGCATCACCAGGAATGGGCTGACAACAGCGCGCTATAGCGTGGGCTCGATCACCAATGCCGCTGATCAATCCAGGCTTTCGACGCTCAGACTCAAACCCTAAATTCATTTGTGAATCCAGCTTTAGAATGCTGGCCGCCCGTGCAATCGTCTCAACAACGTGGCTGAGCTCGAGATCGCCACTCCCCAAAGCGAAGAGCAAGTCCTCGTCCGATTCATAGCCCAGGGTTTGATTGAGCTCTTGATGACCATACTGATCGAGACCCAACTGCCGAAGCTCGACTTCCAGTAGCCGTTGACCCTCTTCGATGTTCTTCTGCCTCGCCTGCCTCAAAAACCATCCTTGGATTTTTGATTTAGCTCTGGATGTTGTTACATATCCAAGGTGTGAGTGCAGCCACTCGCGCCTTGGCGTTGGGTCATCGCCAGTTACAATCTCTACCTGATCCCCCGATTGCAATTGGTGATTCAGTGGAGCAATCCGACCGTTTATTTTCGCACCGACGCAGCGGTGTCCAATCTCGGTGTGGACGCGATAGGCAAAGTCAACCGGGGTTGAGCCTGGCGGCATATCAATGACATGCCCATCAGGAGTGAACAAATAGACTCGATCAAGCGAGACATTAGCGAGCACTTCTTTTGAGCTAGCAGGCAGTTGCTCGACTTCGGACTGCCACTCGATCACCTGACGCAAAAGCTCTAGGCGTCGCTCGTAGCGTGCTGATCGATCGACCGATTCGTTAGACTTGTATTGCCAATGCGAGCACACCCCGTACTCAGCCTCAATATGCATCTCCTCGGTGCGAATCTGCACTTCAAGGATTTTCCCTTGAGGGCCAATGACAGCAGTATGGAGTGACTTATATCCATTGCTTTTGGGGTTTGCGATATAGTCATCGAATTCATTCGGAATGTTGCGCCAAATATTATGAACAACCCCTAGGGCGCGATAACAGTCATCTGAGGATTCAACCAGAATCCTAATCGCACTCACGTCATAGACCTCGGAGAATTTGATGCCTTTTCGCATCATTTTCTTCCAGATACTCGAAATGTGTTTAGCCCGGCCTTGTAACTCTGCCTCCACTCCTACCATCGTTAATTTGCTTTCTAAAAGACTCAACACTTCTTCAATATAGGCCTGACGTGTCGTTCGCTTCTCATCCAACAATTTGGCAATCCGTTTATATGCATCCGGATCGGTATAACGAAAGGCGAGATCCTCTAACTCCCATCGCAAATGACCGATTCCAAGCCGATGCGCCAGCGGGGCATAGATCTCATTCACCTCCTGAGCAAGACCAATCTGTTTTTCTCGATCCGTCTTTGATGCCGCTCGGATAGCCGACGTCCGTTCAGCCAGCTTAATGAGCGCGACACGAACATCATCGACCAGTGAGATCAGCATTTTCTTTGCCTGATCGATCTGATCAGACGTTTGACCCAGAACAACCTCATCGTGGCGAATGTGAATGTTGCTAATCGCAACCATCTTCAACACGCCCTCGACTAGACCAGCTACTTCTGCACCAAACTGGTTTCGAACATGATTGAGCGTAATTTGATTCTCTCGAACCGATCGGTAGATGACTGCAGCGACGAGAGATGTCTCATCGACGTTCAAAGGCAACAAGATATCGGCCATTTCGAGCCCAGTGAGATAGCTGCTCCTTCCCTCTGCCCAAGGTCCGACTGTCTCTAGCGCTTTTTGCTCGGCTTGGCTCGCCAGTTCACAGGCGGCACGAAGCCGATTGATGTCTAATCCCTCTCGAGCATCAAGCACTGATTTCAACCAGTCCTCTAGGTTCATTACGCCGGAGGTGATTTGTCGCTGGTTTCGAGTGGCTTCAACCATAAGAAGCCTCTCGAACAAATAACGCCATACTTTCCAAATGGGCGGTGTGAGGGAACATATCAATGAGTCCTACCGCATCGACTCGAAACCCTCGCTTCACTAAATACTCTGCATCTCTTGCCAGCGTCTCTGGATAACAGGACACGTAAACGATTCTCTCTAAGCGATCGATCAATGGCGATTGAACCAATTGTTCTGCTCCAGATCTTGGAGGGTCAATCAGCATCTTGTTATAACCCAAAAGATCAGGGACCCCTTCCTTGGCGTAAAGATCCTGGACTTCGAACAACGCATTTGACACTGCGTTCTTCTTGGCATTCTTCTGAGCCCTTTGAACGCTCGCCTCAGCACTTTCTAGTCCCAGTACGCTCTTCACGCGCTTGGCAATCGGCAAGGTGAAATTACCAATGCCGCAAAATGCGTCAATGACCTGATCATCAGCCTGCAAGTTGAGCAAATCGAGGGCTTGGTTGGTCATTTGTTCGTTCATCGAAAAATTGACCTGAGTGAAATCGAGTGGTTCAAATTCGAAGACTAAACCCTCGCCTCGGATGGAATAACTCAGCACAGCTGGCGCCTCGCCAGGCAAAGGTATCACCGAGTCAGGCCCTGCTGCTTGCGTCATAATACGGATGCCATGTTTCGATGAAAACTGTCCGAGGATGTTCACGTCTTCTGGTGCAAGCGCCTCCAGATGCCGCACAACCAACACGACCATTTCGTTTGACGCTGCGACTTCAATCTGAGGGATCGCGCCCTTCACGGTTAGTGAGGAAATCATTAATTTCAAAGGAGTGATCAGTGCAGCCAGTCTCTGATCGAGCACGGAGCAATCACTCATGTCCGCGACGAATGGACTCGCCTTTTCTCTGAAGCCGACCAGCACCTCGTCTCGTTTGATCACATACTTCACGCCAAGACGCGCCTTCGAGCGATAGGCGTCAGGAGAGCCATGCAGCGCCGATAAAAACACCCCTGGCTTGAGGGGGGCAAAAAGCCTTGTCAACCGCGATTCTTTGAACGCGATCTGGCTGCTATGGTCGAAATGTTGAAGTGCACAGCCGCCACAAATGTCAGCGTGGGCGCAGGCTGGCGTAACCCGATCAGGGTGGGCATTTTCACGCGCATCGTGAGTCGCAAGCCAACGGCCTTTCTTTTTGCGTCGGGGGTAAATGGTCGCGCGCTCGCCGGGAAGCAACCCATACACTCCGAAGCGCTGATCTTCCGTCAGGCCATAGCCCTCGGCGGCAAGCTCAGTTACCTCAGCTAATCTGGGTTGCTTTTGGCGTCTCGACATAGCCTAGCCGGCGGGTCAATAATATAGGGGGCAGTATTTTATGCTAAGTCAACGTCATATACACCGGTCGACAAATAACGGTCCCCGCGGTCACAAATGATGGCGACAATGGTCGCGTGTTCGACCTCTGCGCTAATTCTCAAAGCGCCTGCAATGGATCCCCCTGAAGAGACCCCAGCGAATATACCCTCCTCCTTTGCAAGTCGACGCATCATCGACTCTGCTTCCGCTTGATCGATGTCCAAGATGCGGTCGACTCTGGACGGATCGTAAATTTTTGGCAGGTAGGCCTCAGGCCAACGGCGTATACCCGGAATCGATTGACCTTCAGTCGGTTGAAGACCAATAATCTCAACGTCCGGTTTGACTGACTTCAGGTATCTCGACACGCCCATGATGGTTCCGGTCGTTCCCATGGAACTGACAAAGTGCGTAATTTCCCCGCCGGTCTGCTCCATCAGTTCCGGGCCTGTGGCACCGTGATGCGCGACTGGGTTATCTGGGTTTGCGAACTGATCCAGCACAATGCCTTGTCCTTTCGCTTGCATCTCAAGTGCGAGGTCACGGGCCCCTTCCATCCCCTCCTCTTGAGACACCAAAATCAGCTCCGCGCCGTACGCGCGCATCGCTGCCTTGCGCTCTTCGCTCATGTGCGAAGGCATGATGAGTTTCATCGCATACCCCTTGATCGCGGCCACCATCGCGAGCGCGATGCCCGTATTCCCGCTGGTTGCCTCTATCAGCACATCGCCCGGCGAAATGGCTCCCTTTGCCTCAGCCTCGCTAATCATGCTGAGTGCTGGCCGATCTTTTACCGAACCAGCGGGGTTGTTTCCTTCAAGCTTTGCAAGAATCGTGTTTGTCGTATTTCCCGGTAATCGCTGAAGCCTAACGAGGGGTGTGCTTCCTACAAACTGATCGATGGTGGGGTAATTCATCAGATATGTCGCACTTTTTCAGAAGACAACGCACTATAGGGTAAAGCCGCGCGAGTGAGTAATGCTCGTTAGATCTAAGCTCATAACCAGCCAGGGCCAATGAAATGACTGCCTTGCCAAGACACGTAGACACCCAGCTGGCCGGTTTTGAGCGCTTTTAATGGAACTCGTCGAATTCCCTCTCGTGACCCTATCGGCCTGTGTTGTCGGCCATGGACTCGATATCGGTCACGCGCCCACAGTTGAGACCGTACCAAAACAGTTAGTCTTTGCTGTCCCAAGTAGTGCTGAGGAGAGCGAGTCTGCTTCGCCCGATGGCTTAAACGCCACAGCGCTGCGCCCAGGCAACCCACTGCTCACCCCAGCCCAAGAGGACGAACGAACTAGTCATCAAGACTTCTCGCTCATTCGCCTAAATGAAATCCTCATTGCATCGTCTCAACGCTTCAGACGATGTAGGGTGTCGCTTTCTGTCTTCAAACTCATCACAGCGCTCGAAGACTTTATTCAGGTGATCCGAAAGCACCCTTCCGAGGGTTACTGGCTCCTCTTTGATGTCACTTCATCGTTAACGCACTGTGTCATCTCTTTGCACCCTTTGAGCGAGGCCTCGTTGATTGAAATGCGACGCACCGTGCGCTTGAGCACTGGTCGCCAAGTCTACTCAAGTTCTGAATCCCCAGGAGTCAACCTTCAAATCCACCATCCAAATACCAACCGTCTGGTCCGAGCGGTACTCAAGAGCCAGGACTATTCCTTATCGAGGCTTGATGATCTGCGAGCCATCACAATCACTGACGCACTGCCAATCCGCACAGACAACGACTCAGCTGCGATTCCCTCTCTCTTGCCACTGCATCTACCGCGTTATCTAGGTGGCTCGTTGCCGCATCACTTATCGTCGTGTCTATCAACAACCCTCTCGTTTCTGAATGCTTGGGAACAACTGAATGGTCGACAGCAGACTGCAATCTTCATCGGCAACGTCGATAGCGCTCGATCCAGTCAAATTGCGAGACTGCTTCGGTCTTCTGGCGTAGCCGTCCGAGCTGTGTCTCCCAATGATGGCGCACAGCGATACCCACGACGTTTTTCTGTTGCGATATGTGATTTAGCAGGCGCTAACCCCCTCGATTGGGCGTCCATGATGTTGACCAGTCAAACCGTTAGCTCATCAATCTGGGTCATTAGTTCTCATTCAGAAGTAGATCAAAAGCAGGTCGCGGTCTTGATGCAGACGCTTCCATCGCACGTGAGGGTTTTTCAAGTCACCCAGCAGGACGAGGAGGATTTACCTTCCACGGTTAGGAGGCTTGCGAAAGATATCAGTGATAAAACGCAGCCATTGGCTTTGCGGATGGCGGGCATCAATAGATCACAATCGCTCGCTAATGATGAGCGCTCGGCCGCGCTGCATCATGTTGGCGGACTAATACTAGCGGTTGGCCAATCAAATTCGGCTGCAATTAAACGAGAAATCCACCAAATGACTGGCTGGCTAAGTCTGATGTCTGAGGAAGTAGTACCTTCTCGGCTCAAGCACCAATTGATGATGACAGCGCGATCGCCTACGCCAAGCCCTCAGGCGCTCGAGTCACTGATTAGATTGGCCTGTCACTGGGCTTCGGAGTATGTCATCACTGCCTAATCGGGGCCCCCGGGAATTGTTCCGAGAGACGCTCACTTCCTTGTGCAGACTACCCACCACTAGCCATTCTAGCGTCGAGATATTCTTTTGGCTCAATGATTCATCTGAGGCCCTGTTACTGGAGGCAGAGCACTTTGAGCTAATGAGCAGAAGCTAAGCGTTATCGCTAAGGCCCCTCTGCTGTAACAAAAGCTAGTGCATAGTCTCCATCATCGGATATGGAGATCGACCAAGTGGATATACCCAGTTCGGTTGCTCGCGCCAGCGCTCGACCCTCCAGGTTCACCGCTGGTGCCCCCGTTGGCCGCCTTGTGATCTCAATTTGATGTAGGGCGATACCCTGACTAAATCCGGTGCCCAATGCTTTGACAACCGACTCTTTTGCAGCAAATTGCTTCGCCAAATAAGCGACCTGTTTTCCATCGCCCATTGACTGAAACACTTTGATTTCGGTAGCGCTGAGCACCTTGGCAACAAAACGGTCACCAAATCGGTCATAGGCGCGCTGGATACGCCGACGGTCTGTTAAATCCGTCCCAATTCCTTTGATCATCGGTATTTCTCGCATAATGCACGGGCATTAATCTGACGCCCTCTCAGCAGGTGGCTGATCAAACTATCGATGACCGATCTAAGCAGAGTTTGCGATGAATCGAGATCTGAGTCGGACAGTGCCGACTTGAGTTCCGCCCCCGAGAGTGCGCCAAGCGGATCGGTCATCAGACCCAACTCTGGATCGAATCGGTAGCGCTGACTCGTCTCAACGAGTTGCTCGCCTCCTTCCGCACGCCCCAGGTCAATGGCATAACCCAACGCTTTGAGGAACTGAACCTCAAACCCGGTCAAGAATCTTACCTGAAAGGATTCAAGCTTTAGCGCCTCCATAAACTGATGATAAAGATCAAAGATCTCTGGTGTGCGCTCGTGCCTCGCACTTAATCGGTACACCAGCTCATTGACATACAGTCCAAAAAAAGTGCGGGCGCCCACTACGTTAAGGCTGCCGCTTAGGTGATCCTTCACCTCCGCACGCCTCATATCCCCCCGTGGGGCGACACTAATCGCCAAATGGTCGAAGGGTTGGATCAATCCACCTGCGCTCCGGCGCGAATTTTTCCCTCTGATACCATTTAGAAGTAGCGGGATGCGCCCCTCATCTCGCGAAAAAAACTCTGCGATAACACTGGTCTCGCGATAGGGCCTTTGATGCAGTATGTATCCCTCAAGCAAAGACCAATTAATCCTCGCCATAGCCCAAGCTCCGAAGTGCCCGCTCATCATCGGACCATCCGCGTTTTACCTTGACCCAGAGCCGCAACATGACCTGATGATCCACTAACTTTTCAATATCTTTTCTTGCATCGATCCCGACTCGCTTGAGCTTATTGCCCCCCGCGCCGATTAAGATGGCGCGTTGACCTGTTCTTTCGACAAAGATCAAAGCATCAATTTGGATCACCTTTGATTGTGCTTCGAACCGCTCGAGCTGAATGGTGGTGGCATAAGGTAATTCTTCGCCAAACTGGCGCATTAGCTTTTCCCGAATCAACTCAGCGACCAAAAATTTTTCACTTCGATCCGTCACTTCTTCGGGAGGGAAATAAAAAGGAGACATTGGCAGCAAGGACTCTATGACCCCTTCAAGGCCATCGAGATTTTCCTTCCTGCTCGCGGAAATAGGCACGATATGATGGTCGCCCACTCTCTCTTTAAGTGCTGCAATGATAGGAAGGATCTCTTGTTGCTGTTTAACTCGATCAACCTTGTTAATGGCGAGGATGAGCTGGCACCCACTCTTTTGAATCCGTTCCAGAATCATTTCATCGTCAGCCGTGAAGACGTGGCGATCAACCAACATGACGGTCACATCAACATCGGCAATGACGCTCTGCGCAGCACGATTCATGTAACGGTTGATGGCTCGTTTTTGATTGGAGTGGATGCCTGGAGTATCCACAAACAAAATCTGGGTCTCCCCCGACGTCTTGATGCCCAAAATATGATGACGAGTTGTTTGTGGCTTTCGTGAGGTAATACTGACCTTTTGCTCGATCAGCGCATTCATTAACGTTGATTTGCCAACATTAGGCCGACCCACGATCGCTACATACCCAGCCCGAGTGGTGACGATGTTCACTCAGTGCTCCAATTGCTTAAGCGCCAATGCTGCGGCGGCCTGTTCAGCCCACTTAATCGACGAGGCCGATGCTTCAACGGCCTCATTAAGCGCAGACGCTGTCAATCGCACGGTAAACACCCTGTCGTGTTCCCTTCCCTCTGTTTTCACAACACCATAATCCGGCAAGGGCAGATTCTGAGCTTGCAGCCATTCTTGTAATCGGGTTTTTGAGTCTTTTAAGCCATCGGCTGAAACAGTCTGCAGCTTATCCCAATCAAACTGGGCTTTAATGACTTCCCTTGCAACCTCGAAGCCGCCGTCTAGGTAAACGGCGCCAACCAGCGCCTCAAAACTATCTGCCAAAATCGAAGCGCGGTGCATTCCGCCCGACTTTCGTTCTCCTTGTCCAAACTGCAAGTAACGACCCAGCTGCAAACGTTTTGCCACCTCAGCCAGTGATTCACGACGAACCAGCGCCACTCGCATTCGCGTCATAGCGCCCTCGTCCAGCGTTGGATACAGGCGGTAAATCTGCTCAGTGACCACGAGCTCTAGGACGGCATCCCCTAAAAACTCTAGGCGCTCATAATTGGGTGTTCCCGCGCTCTTATGGGTCAACGCCTCTTGAAGCAGAGTGAGATCAGTGAAGGATAGACCGAGAAGTCGCTCGAGTGGATGACGAGTAGTCTCAGTCACCATGATCGCTCCCGATTTCAAATTGTTCGTCGAACTCGATCAACACTGACATATTACCGGCCAAAGTGGTCTTGACCTCGTAATTCATTACGATCACGACGCGGCTGCCACGCTCGACCACCGTAATTTGGTCGGAATCGAGCATGCCTTTAAGGTTATTAATCTGGAGCCGCTTAACCAACCGCTGCCTGACCTCCTCCGCAGTCTCCGCCTGATCGCCTCGCGTCGATTGAAGCTCCTCAATTTGAGACCGTGCACCATAGTGATCAAGGTAGACCGATCCAAATTTAAGACCGATCCAGGCAATGATGAATAAGACGACTGCGATACCCAACCAGTCGCCAAAGAATGCGCCTTTCACCGATCGAGGTGATGATGAGGGCGCTGTTTTGACCTTATATTGGGGCACTTAGAGAAGCTCAACGGATCCAACGGGTTGTGGAGAAAGTCGGCATAGATAGTCCCGGATCCTTATGCATCCAAACCGCAAAGGCTCGGCCGACGACGTTTTCGTCTGGTACGAACCCCCAAAAACGTGAATCGTTACTCTGATCTCGGTTATCTCCCATCATGAAATAGTGGCCCTGGGGTACTACCCACTCTTGAACCCTCGGGTCGTTGTAGAGGTTTCGATAGATCGCGTGTGGTTTGTCACCGAATGTTTCTTCAAACTCGAGCTGCCTCGGTCTAAATTCTCGGACCTCCTGTTGAAACACCTGCGTTTGCTCAACACCATTGATATATAGCGTTTTATTTTGGTATCGAACACGATCACCAGGCAAGCCAATGACACGTTTGATGAAGTATTCCTCCTCATGCGGAGGAATGAACACCATACTGTCCCCGCGTTCAGGGTCGCCTACATCAATAATTTTGGTTCCCGCCACAGGTAACCTTATTCCATAGGCATACTTATTGACGAGAATGAAATCCCCAACCTTAAGCGTCGGAATCATCGATCCGGTTGGGATCTGGAACGGCTCCACCAGAAACGATCTCAGCACTAGTACGAACAACAAAACAGGGAAAAAAGAGATCGCATATTCAACGACCCAGTTGGCAGGCTCTTGCGGATCGCCTTTTGACCTAGGACGCAGCACTAGCGCATCCAGCATCCAGATTGCACCGCACAATCCGGTAGCAATGACCAGGAAAAGGGGGAAATTGACGCTCAATTCATCACTCCAATCAATTTGGCTATCGATCGACTTTCAACACAGCGAGAAATGCCTCTTGAGGAATCTCTACACTACCGAGCTGCTTCATCCGCTTCTTGCCAGCTTTTTGCTTCTCGAGCAGCTTTTTCTTACGGGTCACATCGCCACCGTAGCACTTCGCGGTGACATTTTTTCGTAATGCTTTGACCGTTTGCCTGGCGATGATTTGCCCACCGATTGCAGCCTGAATAGCCACGTCAAAAAGTTGCCGTGGGATCAACTCCTTCATCTTACTGGTGACCGCCATAGCTTTGGATCGAGCGTCGCTGGCATGAACAATCACCGCCAACGCGTCGACTCGGTCGCCGTTGATTAGAATGTCCAACCGCTGGAGTCGTGCCGCCTGAAACCGCTCGAAACTATAGTCGAGTGAGGCATAACCCCTTGACACGGATTTCAGGCGATCAAAGAAATCGAGCACCACTTCGTTCATCGGCAACTCGTAGGCCAGCGAGACCTGACGCCCTACAAACTGCATGTCGCGTTGAACCCCTCGACGTTCCTCGCAGAGTTTGATCACGTTTCCAAGGTGTTCACTCGGCACCAAAATGTTGGCCAGCACAATGGGCTCTCGCATCTCGGCGATACTGCCGACATCGGGGAGCTGCGACGGGTTGTGGATTTTGATGACATCACCCGTCTTTTTCTCAACCTCATAAATCACCGTGGGAGCAGATGAGATCAGATCGAGGTTGTACTCGCGCTCTAGGCGCTCCTGGATGATCTCCATGTGGAGCATCCCAAGGAATCCACAACGAAAACCAGTCCCCAGCGCGTCTGAGCTCTCAGGTTCGTAAACCAACGACGCGTCGTTTAACGTCAGTTTTTCAAGCGCTTCTCGGAAATTTTCAAAATCGTCAGCACTGACGGTGAACATGCCCGCATAAACCTGCGGCTTAACCGTTTTAAATCCAGGAAGCGCGGCCGTCTCCGTGCTGGGGACAATGATCGTGTCACCAACGGGAGCGCCTTTTACATCTTTGATCCCCGCGACAAGAAAACCCACCTCGCCTGTTTCCAGCGAGTCTTTGGCTTCGCGCCTGGGCGTAAATATACCGACGCTATCGGCCTGATAGATTTTCCCAGTAGAGCAAATCTGAAACTTGTCTCGCTTGGAGATCTTGCCTTTGACCACTTTGATCAAAGACACGACACCCAAGTAGTTATCGAACCACGAGTCGATAATGAGCGCTTGCAAGGATTCATTGGAGTAATCCTCTGGTGGCGGCACCAATTCAACGATCTGCTCCAGCAGGTCCTCTACGCCCACACCAGTTTTTGCGCTGACTCGCAGCGATTCGGACGCGTCAATACCAATGATTTCCTCAATCTCTTGCTGAACTCGCTCTGGCTCGGCACTGGGCAGGTCGATCTTGTTGAGAACAGGAATAACCTCTAACCCCTCTTCAACTGCGGTATAACAATTGGCGACCGACTGCGCCTCTACGCCTTGGGCGGCATCCACCACCAAAAGCGCGCCCTCGCAAGCCGATAGGGAGCGCGATACTTCGTATGAGAAATCGACATGACCCGGTGTATCGATGATGTTGAGCTGGTATGTCTCGCCGCTTCGAGCCTGATAATTCAATGAGACGCTTTGCGCCTTAATGGTAATTCCTCGTTCCCGCTCGATATCCATAGAGTCCAGGACTTGGGCTGCCATTTCGCGGTCGCTCAGTCCACCGCAGTACTGGATGAATCGATCTGCAAGCGTCGACTTCCCATGGTCAATATGAGCGATGATCGAGAAGTTGCGGATGTTCGATGGAGCAGTCAATGAGGAACTCGATAGGTATCGTGACTGCGCGCGAGTCTAATGGAAATCTCTAGGCAGTGCCATGCGAGTTGCCTAGTCATTCACTTTTATCGCGACAAACAGCGGCTGCCGGTCTCGAACAATACGAACCGGAATAGCCATGTCCTCGGGCAACGCTTTTACTTGCCGTTCAAATGCCTCTACCGAATCGATCCACTGGCTATTAATGGTGGTCAGTACGTCTCCAGCTTGCAAACCAGCGAGCCGTCCCGGCCCCGCATTGACTTCCGTTATAAGCACGCCTTGGCTCACTTCGATGGATGACTTCTCTTCCTCAGACAGCTCGCGGACTGTGATACCCAACCTGTTGTCTTGGGGCCTGCTCAGCGTAGAGGGTTGCATCACCGCAGACTGATCCAATTCGCCCACGGTCACATCGAGCGTTTGACGTTCTCCCTCACGGACAACCATGACTTCCGTTGTTGTTCCTGCTTTGAATCGCCCGACGACATGGGGCAAGTCTGAACTCAAATCAATCGTTCTTCCCCCAAACTCGGTGATAATGTCCCCCTCCTTGAGGCCTGCCTCTTCAGCAGGGCTTTCTGCGAAAACCCGAGTCACCAAGGCGCCTGCAGCACGATCCAGTCCGAAAGACTCTGCCAAATCCCGATCAACCCGCTGGATCTGTACGCCCAGCCAACCGCGTGACACGGTGCCCTTCTCTTTTAGCTGCTCGACAACCTCCATCGCGATATCCATCGGGATGGCAAATGAGAGGCCCATGAACCCCCCTGATCGAGTGAAGATCTGCGAGTTGATACCTACGACCTCTCCGTTCAGGTTAAACAGAGGGCCGCCCGAGTTACCCGGATTGATCGCAACATCGGTTTGGATGAACGGAACGTAATTTCCGCGCTCGTCAGGCAGACTCCGACCCTTAGCGCTCACGATGCCGGCTGTGACAGACAATTCAAAGCCAAATGGCGACCCGATCGCCATCACCCACTCGCCCACCTGCAAGGTCTCAGACTGGCCGACTCGAACGACAGGCAGGTCTGAGGCGTCGATTTTCAGCAGGGCCAAATCTGACACAGGATCAGCGCCAATGAGCGATGCTTCTCGCTCACGACGGTCACTCAAGGCAACGATGATTTCATCCGCATCTTCCACAACGTGGTTGTTGGTCAGAACGTACCCATCCTCTGTGAGAATGAACCCAGAACCTGTGGCCGGCCGTTGTTGACGATCTTGTGGGTAGCCCCTGAAAAAACGCCGAAAAAATTCAGGCATTTCTTCCTCGGTTCTGCCCTCGAAGCTTGGCGCTTTGCGTGTGACGGTAATATTGACTACGGCGGGAGCGCTCTCTTGCACCAACGCAGTGAAGTCAGGGAGACCACTATTTGCACGCGCATGGCTAGTCGCGAGCAGCCCCACTGCTAGCGCTATCAACCACCCTCTCAAGGAAGAGTTCTGCTGTTTGTTTTGGGTCATACTTTCCACCACGTCCTTACACTTTGACCGTATTGCTTTGCGAGGGTTTGTGTTCCTTTCGGAACCCCGGTCAGTTTGAATCATTCGTTTGGTTTCCTAGCCTCTTGACCAAGGCACTGCATCTTACTTGTTTACCGTTTGTTTTCCGCGCGACTTTTTGGCGGTTGGTTCCAGTGCTTTTTCTTTGCGCTTTTCCTTCGCCGCCTTGCGGCCGGCACCCTTCCCTAATTCTTAGCTATAAACCGCACCCACTGTCTTAGTCTAATCTCGACAGGCGTTGCGCTGAGATCGACTAGTTGAGAGGCACTCGCGGTGTATGTCAGCGTCTTACTGCCTGAAGACCAACGCGCTGAGTGGTCTACATACAAAAGCCCCAATGGCTAAACCCAGTACCAAGGCCACCAATTGGGCCCCGTCACCCCACCCACTGACAGCCGCTAATCCAACCAGTGTCGTCGCCAACAGGATGGGAACCCCTAGTGTGTGCATGATTGCTGTCGCCAAAGCAGATCGATCCAGTTCGCTCTTGCCAGTTTTCTGTCCAGCAGATCCGGCGAAGTCACCGCATCGACTCTGGCATCCCGTACAGCCACGCTGGCGCACTGCGTGTGAATTCAATGCCACGTCAAGCAATGGTTGGTCGAACACTTTTCTTGCTTTATTAACCATTCCATACCGTACGATATAATCTTGGCGACGCTTCTGACCCAATGACTCTCTCCAATTGGAGTCAGGCCTAAACCGCTCGACTATTTGTCACGAAAAATCCGCCGTCCCTTCTCTCTCGGCCTACTTGGCTTGGCCCGCTTATCCGGGCCAGCTTTTCTTGGTCTGGCTTGTCGATCGCAGCCTTTTTTTGTCTGGCCTGCGAAGGCCCTCTGGCCAACCGGGGAGCGAAAGCGCGAGGGCAACGGGGCCCAAAAACCTTCAAGTGCATGACCTTGGACTTCTCTGTTTCTACGTTACTAGTAGACAACAGATTCCACTGATTCGGCGAGCCGTTCAGCGGTTGGCAGCGGTAGCGAACCCACAATAGTGATCTGACCTTCTTGGCTGCGAAGCGGCCTCGTTACAATGGTCCTTCCCTTGATTTCCGTTGCAACTTTAGGTGCTACACGTCCCAGGTCCAAAAAAATAGAGAAGTCACTGACCCCATCGCTGAAATGGACGCGATGCTTGCTTGAGGACACTACCCGATACCCTGCAGGCATCCACTTCACCTTAAAAGACGGCTTCTCACTTGCCGTCATGACCTCTTCGGTTAACGAATGGGCAATCCACCCTTGGTGTTCAGATACTTTCGAGACAAGAGGCCACGCCAAATCAAAGTCAACTGATGCAAATTGGAAAACTTCCAATATCCGACCTCGATCAACCAGATGAGACTGAAGTAGCAGTCCTCGCTGCCGGTCAATCCACAACATAAACCCAAACCGGTCGCCTGCGCTCGCTTGGACGCTCAGGACGACTGCTTGCCGACCAGCGACTCGGTCTAAACCAATGATCTTCGATACGTAGTGATTTGATTGCGCTTGCAGTGAGGCATTAAAGGACTGACTGAACGGACCAAGATGAACTGCATGATCGAGTGAAGAAGCGCTATCCTCATGAAAACACTCAATGGACTGCCCATGACGGATGACCCTCCAGTGAGGACCATTTTGTTGGGTCAGATGCTCAGTCACTACCCCGTCCTGGTACCGATGATCGATTTCTATTGAGTTGAACTCTCTTCCGCGGGCGATCGTGAACACCCCGCGGTAGTTTTCTTCGATCAAAGCCGTGCCCATCTTCTCAATCCAGTGATTGGGGTCACGCTCCTGGGAGCTAAGGCCATTATCAGGTCGCTCAGATGCCACTGCTGGATTCACGAGACTGCCCAAGAGCATAAGCAACGCGATACCGCTATTTCGATATCGATTGCTTATAGTCAAATGATTGGCTCTTGGCATCGGTATCACCGGCTCCTAGTTCGAACCGTTGGGGAACGTTACAAACTGCGGCTGATTCGCCCGGCGGCCCACAGACCGATCGTGCTCCTCGAGGTACTGACGAAGTCTCGCTTGGGTCTCCTCATCGAGCACCTTTAATTGGGATTCTCCACTCGCGACCACTGGCAGCACCTCGTTTTGTACAAGTGCAGGGCCCGCGATGACGTCTTGGCCCTCCAGGGCCGGCGCAGCACCACTTGAAGCCACTCGGCCAGTGTCAACCCCAACACTAGATGGGTTCTGAATGATTAGTCCCACTGCGATTGCGACGACCAGTGAGGCCGCGGCAGCCACTGGCCATAAGGGTCGAGACCGCGCGGGACCCTTCGCGACCGTCTCGCCCTCTGCATCAAGCGCAGCCATGATGCGCTCGTTTAGCATCACGTGTTCATCGACCGAAAGTGATGGTTGGACCTGTGGTGCGATCAGATTATTGCGCAACTCATTCCAACGAAACACGCTGGGGGCCATCTCAGCCATGTCGCTTTCGCGGATCAACCGCAATTCCTCGAGCTCGCTGAGTTCGCTATCGACAAAGGCCGACCAAGACGATTTCTTACTTTCCATGGGCTTCGACTGCTCGTTTGCTTGTGCTCATATCTAATTTTGCTCAAAAAACACTGCCGCTTCCGTCGTGTTTCTTGTTGTTTGTTGCTTCTTGTTTGTTGCCTGCTTCTTCTGGCCTGCTTCTTCTGGCCTGCTTCTTCTGGCCTGCTTCCTTGGGCTTTTACGCTTATGTGTCCTCTATCACTCGGGTTGTTTGAGTCTGGAGGCTTTCATCACTGGCTCTCGACTATCACTCACTCTCACTAATCATCACCAATCGGCGCATCGCTAAATGTGTTTACTGAAATGGTCCTTTTTCAGTTTAGTTTTGCGCCTAACCCATCGGTTTAATCAATTTCTGAAGGGTTGCGTAGGTTTCTGCACGACTGAATGGCCGACCCTAACGCCCATTACGCCACTCACACGCTCATTTGACCACCCAAATGGCCATTGGTTCCGCGTATCTTCGCACCGATTATTACCTTCAATAAGCCTTAAGCCTCGCTTTTATCCCCTCTATCTATGATTTTCTCCAGCGCCTCCCTTGCCCGAAAAATCCTGGACCGCACCGTTCCCACAGGGCACTCCATAACCTCAGCGATCTCTTCATAGGTCAGTCCATCAAATTCCCTCAGCACCAGCGCGACTTTGAGCTCCTCTGGTAGATTTTCTAGTCCGCCGCTCAAAGCTTCAAGCAATTGATCTCGCTCGTGTAATCCTTGGGGCTCCTCAATACTTTCTATTTCAACCGATCCTTCACCGGGATCGCCCTCGCCTACCCACAAGTCTGTATCAGGTGGGCGACGTGACTTCGCAACGAGATAATTTTTAGCGGTGTTAGAGGCAATACGGTAAAGCCAGGTGTAAAACTGGGCATCCCCACGGAACGAACCTATCGCGCGATAAGCTTTGATGAACGTCTCTTGGGTAACGTCCATCACCTCATCTGTGTCGCGAACGAACCGACCGATCAAAGTGGCAATTCTGGACTGATACTTAATCACCAGCGCGTCGAATGCGCGCCGGTCTCCTCGCTGTACGCGAGCAACCAACCGCTGATCGGATTCGTTTTGGCTCAATGCTTTTTCCAGAGCGAGGCTTTATGATTTGGGACCGCCTGAGCGAACCGAAGTTCACTTGCGTACCATCGATGACCTTGCATGATACCAGACCACTAACCCTCGGCAGCCTCACTAATGAATGAACGACCCCACCCCTCCACCGAGCAATTTGATGTTTTAATCATTGGCAGTGGGGCAGCAGGGCTAAGCTTGGCACTGACATTACCGGATCGCCTTAAGGTTGGAATCCTAAGTAAAGAACGTCCACTTGAAGGATCCACCTACTATGCGCAAGGAGGCGTTGCCGCAGTACTTGATGACTATGACAGCATCGATGCCCATATCGCCGACACGCTTCGAGCGGGTGATGGCCTTTGTCAGGAGCCCGCAGTTCGCTTTGTGGTGGAGAGAAGCCGGGAGATCGTTGAGTGGTTGGTCTCACTGGGCGTTCAATTTGACACCCGGGTTAGCGCGAGCGGGCGGTCTGAGTTTCACTTAACCCAAGAGGGCGGCCACAGTCATCGGAGAGTCATCCACGCAGCAGATGCGACCGGTAAGGAGATTTCCGAGCAGCTCTACAGCGCCGCAACCGCAAAACCCAACATCAGTTTTCTAACTGACACCATCGCGCTTGACATCATCACCACTAATCAGCTCGGGTTGGGTTCCAAAACCGTGTGCGGCATTTACGCCCTCAATCAGACAACCCAGTCAGTCACGACCATTGCCAGCCCCAGTGTTGTGCTCGCGACCGGCGGAGCAAGCAAGGTCTACCTCTACACCAGTAATCCAGACACTGCCTCCGGCGACGGTATCGCGATGGCCTGGAGAGCAGGTTGCCGCGTAGCCAACATGGAGTTCAATCAATTTCATCCGACCTGTCTCTACCATCCGCTTGCGAAGTCGTTTCTCATTTCCGAAGCCTTAAGGGGGGAAGGCGCCATTTTACGACTCCCCAACGGCGAGGCCTTTATGTCACGATTTGATGAGCGCGCTGAGCTCGCATCAAGGGACATCGTCGCCAGAGCCATCGATTTCGAAATGAAGCGATTGGGCTGTGATCACGTGCTGCTAGACATCAGTCACAGGCCCGCTGAAGACGTCAAGCGTCATTTCCCAACGATTTATCAGCGATGTCTTTCCTTTGGCATTGACATCACAACGACGCCCATCCCAATCGTCCCCGCAGCACACTACACCTGTGGAGGCATCATGACGGATTTGGCGGGCCGAACCGACGTCAATGGACTGTATGCAGTCGGTGAATCAACCTACACGGGCCTACATGGCGCCAATCGAATGGCGAGCAATTCTTTACTGGAGTGCCTGGTCTTTGCTCGCGCAGCTGCCGATGAAATTGCCTCAAGTGCGCGTCCAGGAACGACCTTTCTTGATATTCCTTCCTGGGATGCAAGCCAAGTCACGTCCTCAGAGGAAGATGTATTGATCGCTCACAACTGGGACGAGTTAAGGCGCCTGATGTGGAATTATGTTGGCATCGTCCGTTCCGATGCACGGCTGATTCGCGCTCAACGCAGGGTAAAACTACTACAAAGGGAGATCGACGAGCACTATCAACGTCACTTCATTACTCGCGATCTGATCGAGCTCAGAAATCTTGCCCAAGTCGCCGATTTAATCATTGCGTCAGCACTCAGAAGAAAAGAGAGTCGAGGTCTGCATTACACAACAGATTATCCTGAGACGATGAACGAGGCTGTGGACACAGTGCTTGCGCCAACGAATTATGCTTGAAGGCATTGTCACCTGAGTCGCGCGCTTTTTTTATTAAACGGGGTAAAGGACAGGTCACCTAACAGGAACCGAGGGACGTCTTCGTTCTAAGTAATAGGTTGATACGCAAGCCGCATAGAGGACGATGGTCGTTTAGGTCAGCACAATTGCATCGATCGTAACGGCACGTCAGTCAGCCAGAATGAAACTTAGAATCACGCGCCGCACTGGTGAGTGCCTGGACCACTCGCCCTTCAAAACAGAGGCGCGTTCACCCTCGCGGCGACTTTGGTCTGCCCTGCTCAACGTTTGCTGCCGATAATAGCGCAGCTGGAGGCCATCGCATCAGCACACGAAGCCGCCTGAAGTCATGTGAAGAACGCGCTGACCGTGGCAGGTCAATCGCATGAATCGAAGCCCGCAGGGGTCTCTTTTGATCACTAAAGAGACGCAAAAAGACCGCATTGGTTCCGACCGAACTCGAGTCAATCCAGGCCCTGTGCCACTCTGCATTGCTCGCTAACTGAATCCAGAGTGCCTGCGAGTTCGCCCTTATCACTGCGATACGGTCTCGATCCCAGTGAGCTCTCAGCCAATGCAGATCGACTAGTACGCCAGCGCCCACAGCAAGCGCAAGGCAAAGCCAGGCGGAAGGTTCAAACCAGCCCTGCAACAACCACGGGGTTGGCAAAACAAGCCACGCCGACAGTCGAGTCGCTGTCAGCACGAAGGGCTTCGGCACGAGAAACGTCAGGTGAAAAGAATCGCTCAATGTCAGCAATACCGGACTGACCTACCGTATCGATCGACGCCTCTCGGACCACACCTCCAGGCTATCTTGCTCATGTGTCGATTGGTCTGACGCGGTTCAGCATCAATGAGACGAGCGAACGGTATTGGGGATCATCTGGGGCCGATTGCTCGCTAAACCAACTCCAAAGTTCCGGATCCTCTTCATCAAGCATTCGCGCATAAACCTCTTTCATATCGGCACTCAACGCATCAAATGCTTCCTCAAAAAAGGGTACAAACAGGACATCCAGCTCCGCCATCCCCCGACGCGACCGCCAACGGAGACGATTAAGTTCGGTTTGGCTTCTGATCTCACTGCCGTCTTCCATGTTCCTTCCTTTCAATCGTTGAAGCTTAATCTCGGTTGCTCGCGATCTTGCATACGATCGCTGGCAGGTGAGTGCGCATTGGCGGTTCGTGTTGCGTTCCTGAGCATTTAGAGTCGCGTAACTTGTACGCTCCGTCTTCCATAGCGGGTCGACGCGCGCCAGTTTAACGCCAGCCACCAGACTTTCGATATTTCGCCGAACGAACCTTCCCCACTCCGCCGCTACCGAAAAAGGCTGAGGGCCGCGAGCATCACGCCGGTTCTGTAGGAACCCTCCCACAACAGCCTTGCCATTCCGTGTCGCTTGGCAGCAATGAATCGATTGACTAAGCTTGCGTTTTTCCAACGACTTTCGCCAATCATGCTAACCGCCCTACCCCAATTTGGCTTCATTGAGATTCGAGGCGTTGATGCAGAGAAATTCTTCCAAGGGTACTGCACTCGAGACCTCTCAAAGCTTGGGAACGGATTGGCGATGTATACGGCCGTCCCAACCATCCAAGGTCGCGTCCTATCCACCGCGGCGATTGCGAGATTGTCAGACGCGAATTCTGCAGACAACGAGCCCGGCTTATTGCTTCGCCTTGACCAGCAAATGGTTGACCCAGTCATCAACGCGCTCAAGAAATTCATCGTATTTTCCAAAGCATCCATCACAGACAAGAGTGATGTTCTCGCCTGCTATGCGACAAGGCTGCCCTCAGACCGCGATGTTTTGACCTTCTCGGAAGAGGACCAAGAAGGGGAGATCTGGACCTCCGAGTCCCTTGACGCGCCAATCATCGATGGCGGATGGACGGCCCGAGCACTGGGACGCGGCTTTCTTTGGACCACCCAGACTGAAAGTGATCAATTTCTACCGCAAGAACTCGCCATGGATCAGTTCGGTGGCGTTGATTTTGACAAAGGCTGCTATCTTGGCCAGGAAATCATCGCTCGCGTTCACTTCAAGGGTAAAACCAAGCAAGCAGTCCGTATTGGACAAATAGATCAGCTAGTTCAAGGGGACGAACCACTCACGGTGACTGACAGCCAGGGAGCATCCATCGGAGCAGTCATTCAAGCCGCGCAGTTAGAGGATCACTGGGTCGTCGCGGCAATGATCAAACGCGACGCTCAAGTCGAGGGCGCAAGGATTGGCGACGCCTCTCTATCGTTTATTTAGAGAGAAAGGCTAAGCGCTTCTGCTCGCGCGAACTGAATCAAGTGACCCCACCGCTCGAATGAGCCTTGGTTATCCGATTGCTCGGACCAACTGATTGCTAGCACAAGATCGATGAACACCGTCAGCATCAGTAGTGCTTCAGGTTGGCCCATTTCTGGAGCCATCACCCTCACCCGTTCCTTAAGCAACGCCTCCCGAGCAGCGTTAGAGACTGACTGCCCTAGGCTTTCCAATTCAACATCGAGGAAATTGTGCAAATAACGCCCTAGCGCCATCACTGGGGGTCCCCTGTAGCCTTTGGGGTCGATTGCTCGCCAAGTAGCTTGCTGCCCATCCCAAAGGATATTGCTAGGGTGTAAGTCTCCGTGGAGCCAGCAAGCGCCCCCAAGCATTCCATCATCAAGTTTTTCGGCGAGCAAAATCGACTCGCGAACGAGCCGAAGCAAGTCAGGCGGCAAAGCAGAATCTGGCTCGCGTGCAATTTCAAGCAGCATGTCGCGGTGACTGGGTGCGGGTTGGTCTAGCGGGAGCGGTAGTTGGCAATTAAGCAAGAGTGAAACTAACTCAGCGTGTCGACTCGTTCGCCAACGATTCGACCGAATCTCGTCGAGCAACGACGTGCCGGGCGTTATCAGCTCGAGCAGAAGCACTAGAGGAGTCTGACTACTCGCATAGAGGTGAACGGTTTGATCGCTCTCGCTAGCCAACAGCCAAGCTTGCTCTCGTAACTGATCCTCATCGGGGTACCCTAATTTGACGACCGCGGGTCGACCCCTAACATCGACTTTCATCACGATATTTTGGCAAAGACCACCCGCCATGGTCTCTCCGAGTGACAACGACCAACGCACAATACAGTCCTGTAGAATCCCTGGCACGGCGTCCGCCCAATGGGCTCCAGCGCTGCCAAATTGCGCCTCGACAAACGCACGAGTCTCTCTTGGACAGTCTAGCGACGACACGTCATTGGTCTTCGGGACTAACTCGCCAGTCAATGGGCTCTCCACATTCTGCGAGAAACTCATTGCACTTGGAGAAGTGCTGACACCCGAAAAAACCGCGGTAGGCGGACAAGGGCGATGGGTGGGGGGCTTTCAAGATAAGGTGTTGATCTCCCTTAATCATTGATCCTTTAGCGGCGGCAAAGCTTCCCCACAACATAAACACCAGCGGTGCTTCACGTGCTCCAAGACTGCGGATGACCTGATCGGTGAATTGCTCCCATCCTTTGCCGCGGTGCGAGGCCGCAGCACCAGCCCTCACCGTTAGTACACTGTTCAAGAGAAGCACACCTTGCGACGCCCACCGCTCCAAATAGCCATGGGAGAAGTCAGATGCTTGCAATCCCAAATCCTGCGCGAGTTCTTGGTAAATGTTTTTGAGGCTAGGCGGGATCGGAATCCCTTTGGGGACTGAAAAGCTAAGCCCATGGGCCTGCCCAGGCCCGTGATAGGGATCCTGCCCTAGGATGACTACTCTAACGTCTTCATAAGCCACGGCGTTCAA